>Ga0187893_10001242_pt1 | contig 62864 bp, 41 predicted proteins | sample MA1701074metaG_FD_139574 | JGI IMG/M metagenome (GOLD analysis project Ga0187893, IMG submission 139574) | White microbial mat communities from a basaltic lava cave in the Kipuka Kanohina Cave System on the Island of Hawaii, USA - MA170107-4 metaG ... | reverse complement strand
GTCGCCACGCAGGCTCCCTGAAGAGGGTCTTCTCCGGTACAAGGCCCGTGCCAAGCGGGTGGCAAGCACTCCGTGGTGAGCGGTTCGTTCGCGCCAAGAACGGGGTCGCTCGTGAACGATTACCGAATCATGGCACTATCGTGAGTAACCGCTCCCGGTGCCTTGCGGCCCTGGGAGCTGAGACTCGAGGATCGCGCGGCAACGGTGGGAATCTCCTTCACAACGACAGAAGGAATGCCACGAGGTCGTCCAGTTCCTCCTTCGTGAGGAGGTGAGCCTTCCCGTGGCGCCGGCGGGTATTGAACCGCTCGAAGACGTCCCGCAGGGTCGCCGCGCGTCCGTCGTGAAGGAACGGGGCGGTCCGATACAGCTCCACGAGCCTCTTCGTCACGTATTTCTCCCCTTCCGGGTCGAGATCGCCGGCCGCCCCGTTATCGTGGAGTTTGTGATCGCTCCGAGCGGGGCCTCGGTGGCAGTCGGTGCAGCCTCCTTTCCCTTCGAAAATCGCCTTTCCCCTCTCCGCGGCGGGCACGAGCTTGCCGCCCGACCCCAAGTAGGGGCTAGGCTCAGGCTCGAGGCTCGAGAGATAGGCGATGACCGGCTCCACAAGCTCTTGAGTCGGCCGGGTCCCGACGAAGTGAAAGCCGGCCGCCACGGAAACTTCGATGCCCGCCCGGACGCCCCGCGCGGTCGTGGGGCGCGCGAGGTGCGCCCAGAGGAGCGAGCGCGTGCGTTGCGGGCTGCCGAGGCCATCGTTCAAGAGGTCCCAACGGAGTCCATCGGTGCGGCCCTCATCCGGATGACACGACGAGCAGCTCAGCCAACCCTGAAACGACACCGTTCCGTCGTGGAAGATCATCTCGCCGCGGCGGGCGGCGTCGGGGGCGCGCGTGGGTCCGAGACCGATCCGGGCCGAGGGGGCTCCGTTTTCCACGGGAACGAACAGCAGCTCAGCCGAATGGTAGGCCGCCACGAGAAGTGCCCGCTCATCCGGAAGGAGTGCGATCCCCCGCGGGAGGCGGCCCGGGAGCTCTCGGCGCTGGATAATCCCTGCCCCCAAGAGGGCCGTCAGGTCCTCGATGAGCGGACGCCGCGAGTCGGGCGGTCCGTCGAGGAAGGTGTCAAGCTTCCCCAGGTCCAACGTGGCGAGCTGATGGACCCCGCTGAGCGTTACCCAGGCGCGTTGTCCATCGCGGGCGATGGCAATCCCCCATGGATTGGCGGCTCCCTCGACGAAGTTGTCGAGGAGGACGGTGTCGCGAAGCCTCCGATTCGCCAGGTCGATGACGCTGAGAGCGTTCGTGTAGATCCAGCCGCGTTCAACCTGTGTGGGCGGCAGACCGAACCGCCCTACCGTGTGGAGGATGTAACTCCACCGGCCATCGGGCGAGACGGCGCACTGGCGCACCGAAGTCGAGCCGGGCGGGAGCCGGATGTCCGCGGCGCGCTCCATCCGGTCGAGATCGATGATGCTCAGAGCCGCCGAGCTGGCTGGATCGGAGGCCGGCGTCGCCGGGAGGAAGTTCCCGACGATGGCCAACCGCTCATCCGGCGCCACCGCGCAAAAAAACGGCTCGCGGGGTGTCGCGATGCGGGTCCGCTCCGCCCCGGAACCGAGGTCGACGACCGAAACGTCGTCGGTCACTGTGTTGCAGGCGAGGAGGATGCCTCGCGCGGACGCCAGGGCCAGCCCCATCGGCCGCAGCCCCGCCGGCAGCCGGCGGACGACGTCAAGCCGCGCAGCGTCGACCTCGGCGACTGACCCGGCATCGTACTCCGCGACGTAGACCCGCTCGCCGCGCGGAGCGACCGCGATTCCGGTCGGCTGGCCGCGGAGGGCGACCTCCTTGCGCACGCGGCGCTCCGCTAGATCGACTGCGTAGAGAACGCCCGCGGTCCGATCCGACACGTAGGCCGCTTTGCCATCGGGGGAGGCGGCGACATCGAAAGGCGAGCGGTAGCGCGCCGGAGGCTCGGCCGCAAGAGGCGCGAGCGCCGGGAGGACGAGCAGGCCAGTCAAGCCGCACCTCATGTGTGAAGTGCGGCATTCTACTCCCGGCCAATCAATTCCCCCAGCGCAGGGGCTTCGGAGAGTGAATGTGCGCAAAGGAGAACGACGTTAACCACAGAGCACACGGACGACACAGAGGACCACGGAGGATCACAAGGGCCATCCGCGACGTCAACGATTTCTCTTGATTCGCTCGACGCGTCCTCGCATCACATTGCAGCCGAAGCGACGGATCTTTCGCGAGAAGGAGCGCTCTCCATGAGTCAGGATCGACGACCGACCTTTCAAGATGCCGAGCTGACCTTGAAGCTCTATGACCTCCGGCGGGAGGCCGTGATGCGCGAGTCGCGCAACACGATCAACGGCCAGTTCTGGCCGAAGAGCTACGAAGAGTTCGTGGCCATCACGCAGCCCACCGACCCGCGGAACGCCGCCTTCCGGCAGGTCTCGAGTTACTGGGAGATGGTCTACGGCATAGCGCGCCACGGAATCGCGCACGCCGATTACCTCGCGGAGAACCAAGGGGAGGGGCTGTTTTTGTTCGCCAAGGTCAAGCCCTACCTCGAGCGCTTCCGCAAAGAAGTCTCTCCCACAGCTTTCCAGAACGCGGAGTGGATCGCCACGCAGTCCGCGGCGGGAATGAGGCGCTTCGAGCTGATCCAGGCGAGGGTGGCCTCGATGTTGAAGTCGAAGTAACGCCGCCGGCCGAGAGCGGAGCACTTCCGCACGCCGGCGAGGAAGGGAGCGCCGAATGATGGACGCGAGTTTCTTTCATGCGCAGAAGGCCCTGAGCCGCCGCGAGGCGCTTCGCCTCGGGGCGCTGGGGACGGCGCTCACCGCGATCGGAGGCGCCGGGAGCGCGCCCGCGCTCGGCGCCGAGCCGATACCGGCCTCCGCTTCGGGGATGGCGCGATCCGCGAAGCGCTACCCGAACAAGAAGTCCATCAACCTCTGGGCGTTTCCCTACCCGCAGAAGCTGAGCCTCAAGGACTGCTTCACGCTCGCGAAGAAGGCCGGTTTCGATGCGGTCGAGGTCAACTACGACCTCGAAAGCGACCTCTCGCCCAAGGCGGGCGAGCGGGAGGTCCGGGCGATCGGCGACGCCGCGCGGGCCGCCGGGATAGAGATCAGCGGCCTCTGCTCGTTCCTCTTCTGGCCGTTCCCGCTCTCGGCGACCGACGCGGCGGTCCGCTCCCGCGCGCTGGAGCTGGCCGGGAAGATGCTCGACGCCGCGGCCTGGATCGGCACCGAGAACCTCCTCGTCGTGCCGGGAGCGGTATCCATCCCCTGGCGCAAGGAAGCGGAGGTCGTCCCCTACGACGCCGTCGACAAGCGAGCGCGCGAGGCGGTTCGATCCATGGTGGGGAAGGCGGAGAAGCTCCGCGTCCGCCTCAACATCGAGAACATCTTCTTCAACGGCTACCTCATGAGCCCGCCGGAGATGGTCGAGTTCGTCGACAGCTTCAAGAGCCCGTTCGTCCGCGTCCACTTCGACACGGGCAACATCATGCCTTTCCAGTTCCCCGAGCACTGGATCCCGCTCCTCGGCCCGCGCATCCAGAACGTGCACCTCAAGGAGTACTCGAAGAAGGGGACGGATTTTTCGATCGAGAGCTTCCGGCCGCTCCTCGACGGCACGACGGACTGGCCGGCCGTCCTCGAAGCCTTCGACGCAGCGGGCTACAAGGGCTATCTCACCTTCGAGTACTTCCATCCCTTCCAGCACTACCCCGAGGCGCTCATCTACCAGACCTCGGACGCCATGGACCGGATGCTGGGTCGGGGATGACGGGCTGCCCCTCGCCGCTCTACTCCGTCCCAGAAATTGTCCAGGTCCCTCGGCGGCCCTGAGTTCTCCTTGCGGATCGGGAGACGCTCCTGACGTCTCCTGTATGGTTTCGTGGTTCGAGTCCGCCAGGAGGTCTCCATGTTCGCGACCAGCACGGCTCTTTTGTTCCTCATGCTCGGTGAGCTGCCGCTCCCCGACGCAACGCTCTTCGGGACGATCACGACGGAAGCGGGCCAGCCCGTCGTCAATGGTGCCCTCAGAGTGCAGGTCCTTCGGGACCAGACCGTCATCCTCGAGGTGCAAGGTACCTTCACGGAAGACGACAAAACGGTCTACTACAGCGCGAACATCCCTCTCGAGACCGCTATCGGCGCCCCCGGGCCGAGCGGGGTCGGAGCGCGCGAGGGGGACGTCGTCGGGGCGATCCTCCTCGACGGAAAGCCGCTCAAGCTCAAGCTCACTCCACCGCCCCTCGCCGCAGGGGTCGTGACTCGTGTCGATGGAACGTCTGGGGGCGGGCCGCCGGAGGTCCGCTTCTCCCGCGGCGACTGCAGCCCCGATCTCGCCGTCGACCTCAGCGATGCCGTGCGCGTCCTGGGCTACCTTTTTCTCGGTGGCGGCGAACCGTCCTGCCTCGATGCATGCGACGGCGACTCGAGCGGCAGCATCGACCTCACCGATGCGGTCTACATCCTGGGCTTCCTCTTCCTTGGTGGTCCCGCGCCGCTGGCACCCGGGCCCAGCTGCGGCATCGATGACACCCCCAGCGGGCTCGGTTGCGTCGAAAGCCTCTGCACGGTCTGACCCGGGACCGCGCCCTTTCCCGACCCGTTGGCCCCAATAGAAGCGAGGTCCATCATGAATCCTGGAACCCCTCCCCGTTCGTCGGCCGCCTTGCCGCTCGCGGCACTCTGCTCGACCGCGTTCGCCGCCTCTCTCCAAGCCGAAACCATCCGTGAAGATTCCTTCGCGATCACACCCGGCTGGAACCTGATCCACATCGCAAGCGAGCCGCTCGAAACCGACCCGCGTGAGGCGCTCGCCGGAATCGATTGGGACAGCCTCTGGACCTGGCTGCCGCCGGCAGGAGGGCCGGCCTCCACCAGGACCGACGGCCGCTGGGTCGTCGTCTACCGGAGCGCGCCGAAGTTCCTCAACACGCTTCACGGTTTCTCGGGACCCGCTCCGTATGTCCTCCTGGCAAAGAGCGGGGGAACCCTGAGGGTCCGGGGCGCGTGGCGGCCCAATCGGTCGGGCATCGGCGGCGGCCGCTTCGAGCTGTTCGGGCCGACGCTGCCGGCCGGCGCCCCTCCATCCCTGGCCGCCTATTTCTCGCGGCCGGGCGTGAGGGAGAGCGTCGGCCCGATCTTCGAGTTCAGCGGCGGCTCCTACCGACGCGTCAACGACGGAACATCACTGCGCCCAGGCGCGGCCTACTGGGTCCGCGCGGCTCAGGAAGTCCCCGAGCCGGACCCTGTGCGGGTCGATGCCGGGTTCGGCGGGCTTCGCTTCGACGCCCAGACGTCCCTCCAGGAATTCGAGATCGAGGTCGGAGAGTCGGCCGCGCCGCGGCAGCTTTCGCTGAAGGCCCGTGCGAGCGCCGACGGCATCAGCACGACAGCCTGGATCGAGGTTCAGAAGGGAGACGGAAGCTTCGCGGCGATCGGAACGGGAGCGACCCTGGAAGTTCCCCCCGGGCAAACGAACCTGCGGGTCGCTTTACGCGCCCGACAGGAGGATCTCACGGAGACGAGCCTGGCGTTTCAGGCTGCGGTGCTCCAGGTCGACGCCCCGAACGGAAGCGCCGAAGTCGGCCTCGAGCTCGAAGCCCCGACGCTCCAAGGGATCTGGATCGGAGAAGCGGCGATCAACGAGGTCGAGAGGATGAGCGCCTACGGAACCGGCTACTCGCCGGCGCCGAGCCTGCCGCTCTCCCTCATCCTCGAGGTTCCCCAGGCCGGCCAGCCGCGACTCCTTCCTTGCCTCGAGGTGGAGGGTAACCGCGATGGAAAGAACATCACGGTCCGGTTCGAGGCGGCGATCTTCCACGAGAAGGTGAATCTCACCGGGGCGCTCGGCTCGCAGGGAGCGAGCGGCACCCTCTCGAGCACGATCAGCCTGCAGGCGAACCATCCGTTGAATCCGTACCGCCATCGCTACCACCCTGAGCACACCGCGGGCTACGACATCACCCGCTCGCTCAAGCTCCGGTTCGGCGCTCAAGGGTCCGGCCAGCTCCCGGAGAGCCCTTTTGCAACGGTCGGCATCCTCAGCGGCGTTTACGAGGAGGATCTGAGCGGACTCGCACAGGAACCGATCCGGGTACGCGGCCATTTCCGTCTGCGCAAGCTGGCCGGCGGCACCGCGACGCCGTGCTCGGCGCCGGGGCAGTGAAGGAGACCGAGTCATGAAGATCCATTCGATTCAAACTGCGTTCGCGTTGATTCTCGCAACGGCGGCCGGTGGAAATCTCCGGGCGGCGCCGGAATTCCAGTTCCTCGGCGACCTGCCGGGGGGCCTGGAGTACAGCATAGCGCGCGGCGTCTCAGCCGACGGGACGTACGTCGTCGGCGAGAGCTCTTCGACCGCCTCCGGCGACACGTTGGGACGCACCGAAGCGTTCCTCTGGGATCCGAGCGCCGGCATGATCGGCCTGGGAGCCGCCGGCGCTCCACTCCATTCCTATGCGATGGATGTGAGCGCCGACGGGAATTCCGTCGTGGGCGCCACGTCGATTCGACAATCCGCCTGTATCTGGTTTCGCGGCCCGCCTCTGACCCGAACGGTGCTGATCCAAGGCATCATCAACCGCTTCACCAGGGTCGGCGCGGTAGCGACCGCGATCTCGAACGCGGGCGACCTGGTCGTCGGCACGAAGAGTGAAACGCGGTTCGTGTCCCCTGAAGAATCGGATGGTTTCATTCATGCGTTCCGCTGGACGCCGGCCGGCGGCGTGGTTCTCCCTCCGGAAGATACGGTGTTCCACACCGCCAGGGTCCTGACCCCGGACGGCACCACGCTCGTCGGGAACCTGAACGTGTTCGATTTCTTCGACGAATTCCCAGATCAACAGTACGAGGTCTACCGGATGCGCCTCGGGGAGATTCAGGGGCTCGGCTTCTTCGGAACCCCCACGGGAGTCTCCGCCGACGGCAGGAAGATCGTGGGCGCGAGCGCCGCAGGCGGTTTCGTCTGGACGGAGGGAGCGCAACCTCCGTACATCGAGCTTCCCTCGAACGGCCAGAGGGCGGTCGGGATCTCGGCCGACGGCCGCACCATCCTCGACGCCTCGGGCGGAATCTATATCGACGGCAAGGGTCCCTTGGACCTCCGCGAGATCCTCGCACGGGCGGGCGTCATCGACCTGCGCGCGCTTCCCGCATCGGACTTCCGCGCGAACGCCCTCTCGGACGATGGCCTCGTGATGGTCGGTTCGGCGCTCGTCGGCGGCATCCAGCAGGCCTGGCGTGCCCGCCTCACGGACTCGGACCACAACAGCGTCTCCGACGAGCTCGAGGCGTTCGCTTGCGGGATCCTGGGCGATGCATTCCTGATCCAGATCTTGCGCGGCAGCACCCTGTTCGCCGACTCGCGAGAGACCCTGGGCTACGGCGACATGGTCTCGCAGTACGGGCTCCCATGGAAGCCGGGTGCCGGCCGCGTGCCCACTCGCGACCTGGACCAGCCCGCGGAGTTCCTGCGCTCGGTCCAGCTCCTCGGAGGCTGCCCCGACGGCGGGTCGATCAACAGCGAGCAGATCGCGGGCCGTTTCCTCGCGAGCGTCGCCTTTCCCGCGGTGGAGGAGATCCACGGCTTCGAGATGCTCCTGGGGAACGAGGCCTTCGCCGACGCGCTCGATCCGACGATCGGACTCGACGGGCTCCAGGACGACGTGAGCGATGCGTTCGCCTTCAAGGGAGTCCCTGGGATCCAGGATCTCCTCGACGAAGAGCTGGCGCTCCTGCGCGGCCGCGAACTCCCCGGCGTTCCGGCGGACTGGTTGAACGATGCCATCTACTTTCCGGAGTTCATCGGACCGGAGAACGAGAAGCGGGGAGTCGCGGTCTACAACCGCCTTCCGCCGAACGCCGGCGCCGGGAGCGGGTCGGCCTACCGGTCGAACTACCTCGTGGGCGACAACTTCGCGGCCGCCGAGAAGTACCCCCAAGGGCACGGCGACGCTCACGGCCATTACCTGACCGCCCTCAAGAAGGGGATCGAGCTTCTCCGGGACGGCCCGAACGGTTTTCCCCAGCAGTTCTTCGGCCTGATCGTCCCCGCGGCGACCGGCACCGACTCGGGCCTCGAGACGATCCGGCACGTGGCCGAATCGGGCGCGGCCCGCGCGCAGAGCGCCGCGCACGTGGCCGACCTCCTCTTCCGGCGCGACTACCGCGAGAACTTGGAAGACCCGCGCGCGGCTCAACTCTTCGCCGATCCCAACGCCCAGAGGGCGTGGTCCATGGGCGACTGGGCGCGCCGCGGGGCCCTCGGGGCCTACCTCGACTGGGCGGTCGTGTCCCACTGGGCGCCGACCGACGAGGCCCGGATCGTGCATCGGGGAAACCTCGCCGAGCTGGAAGATCTCTCGGGGGCGGTGGGGGGATTCCAGGAGCGCCTCGACACGGCCGGCATCCGCCTCGACCCTCTCGGCCTCGTGCAGAACGTCGTCCCCTTCGGAATCGACGCGTCCGGGCTCGAGCCCGGATCCGGACGCTCCCACTACGAGCAGGTCCGCGACGCCGCCCAGCGCGCCCTCGACAACGCCCGAAAAGCCTTCGAGCTGGCGAATCAAGCGGGCCAACGGCTGCGCGATTCGGACAGGACCCTCAACGATTTCTCGAACCGCCTCGAAGACACCAAGGCCGACACCGACCAGCAGCTCATCGAGATCTGCGGGCTTCCTTCCGCCGATGACAAGCAGGACAACGACCTCGATCCTGGAACCAGCGACTTCGAAGAGAGCCAATCGCATCCCGACTTGACGAATTTCCTGGCCACGGACGAGGACCTCGCCGCCAAGGGGATGGCGCCGCGCCTGGCTCCCGGGCAGATCCAGATCGCCATCTCAGAGCTGCACGTCGCGGGATTGCGCGTCCAGCAGGCCGAACTGGCGCTCGACGACCTTTCCGCCCAGATCAGGAGCCAGCTCGAGCGCATCGAGCTTCTGACGTCCGTCCAGGCGCAGGCGATCCGGATCATCGGCAAGGCGGGGAGCGATCAGATCGCCTTGACGCGGCGCCTCGAGGAGATCTCGGAGCGCCAGAAGCAGTCCGGGATGATCCTCGGATGGGTGAAAGGGGTGGCCGGGCTCGTCGCGGGGAACCCCGCTGCGGCCTTCGAATTCATGAAGACGCTCCTCGCGGAGACGGTGTCGGCCATAACGCACCGCGACGAGGAGATCGAAAACGAGTTCGACGCCGAGGTCGAGAAGACTCGCATCCAGACCTGGAAGGAGATCAAGCTCCAGGGTCTCGAGGACCTCTTGATCATCGATGCCGAGAAGCGGGAGCTTGCGGCCTTGCTGCGCCGCTCGCCGCAGCTCCTCATCGACCGCGGCGTGGCCGAAGAGCTGGCGGCCCAAGCTCTGGGACGCCTCCGGCAGGCGGTCACCCGCGGCCAGATCCTTCTCAAGGAAAAGCAGCGCCTCGAAGCGAGGACGGAAGGAGACCTCCTGACCCAGCGGTGGAAGGACATGTCCTTCCGAGTGTTCCGCAACGCCGTGCTCAAGAACTACCGCGCGCTCTTTGACATCGCCGCCCGCTACGTGGTCCTCGCCGCCAGGGCGTACGCCTACGAGTTCGACTCCCGGTCGGACGGGAACGACGCTCTCGCGGGGATCTACCGCGAGCGCCGGCTCGGCAGCGCGGCGGGCCTCGGCGGCGGACTGCAGAGCGTCCTGGCGCGCCTCGACGGCGCGGTCACGGTCAACAATTTCAACAGGCCCCTCGAGACCCTCGGCGAGCGGAGCTTCAGCTTCCGCAGGAACCTTCTGGGGATCGGCATCGAGGATTTCCCCAACGATGACCTGCGGTTCCGCGCGCTCTTGGAGTCGAGGATCGTCGAGCGCGTCGAGGACATGAACGAGGTGCGGGACCTGGCGCAGGTTTCGGCCCAGCGAGACTTCGGCCCCGCGATCGTGCTCCCGTTCTCGACCGAGATCGACGGCCGGAACTTCTTCGGCTTCGGCCCCGAGCTGCCGCACGGGAACGCCAACTTCTCTATCACCCGCAACGCCAAGATCCGCAGCTTCGCCGTCCGCTTCGATGGCGTGGAGACGGCGCTGGGCATCGACCCCGAATCCGGCACGGTGTTCGTCTACTTGCTGCCCGCGGGGGAATCGGTCCTGCGGGAGAACACGAACCTGCCCGTCATCGAGAACGAGCTGGTCACGCCGTGGGCGGTCGTCGACCAGTTCCTGCCCGTGCCTTCATTGGCGGTGACGGCCGACCTCGCGAAGCGGACGTTCAATCCGTGGCGGTCGACCGCGCAGGCCGGGGGGAACTTCCTGAACGAGATCAAGCGCCAGCGCGACAGCGAGGCCCAGGTCGAGCTCGGCCAGCCGCTCCGGTTCAACACGAACCTCGCCGGCCGCTCAGCATGGAACACGCGCTGGCTCCTCGTGATCCCCGGCGGCCAGTGGACCGACAGCTCCGATACGGCGGTGATCCGGCGCAAGCTCCTGCAGTTTATCTACGGAACCGCGGTGAACCCGTCGCAGCACCTGGGGATCACCGACATCCGGCTGGTCATCCAGGCGTATTCGCACTGATCGTGTCGATCGGCAGAGAGGACCATCATGCACCCACGACGACATCTTCCATTTCTTCTCATCGCCGGCGTCTTGGCGGGCAGCGGTTCCCACGCCTTCGACAAGAACGGCGTCGCGCCGCGGGCGATCTCGCTGCCTTCGGGCCCCGGCTCGATCCAAGGGCTCGGGGAGTCCTTCCAGCCGCAGCTCAACTCGGGGAGCGGCAGCTACCAAGTGCCGCTCCGCTTGCCCGGTGGTACCGGCGGGAAGACGCCCGCGCTGGCCCTGGTCTATAACTCCGGCTCGGGAAACGGAACGGTCGGCCTCGGCTGGTCGCTCTCCGGCGCCTCGTCGATCCGCCGGAACACGGACAAGGGCGTCCCGCGGTACGTCGATGGCCCGAACGGCACCGACGACGACCACGATGGCCGCATCGACAACGCGGAGGAGCTGGACACGTACACTGGAGCGAACGGCGAGGAACTCGTGCCGCTCGCCGACGGAAGCTTTCGGGCCGAGAACGAGAGCGGGTTCGTCCGCTACGCTCGATCTGGCGAAGGTTGGGAAGCTCGATTTCCCGATGGGGAGCGGTTGCTCTACGGTCAGAGCGCCCAGACCCGGGTCGAGGACAACGGGAGAATCCTCGCGTGGTGCCTCGAGAGGGAAGTCGACAAGCACGGCAACGCGATCGACTACTTTTACCTCCCGGATCCGGCGACGCCGGCGCAGAAGCATCTCCTGCGCGCCCGCTGGGGCCGGGAAAGCGCCTTCTTCACCGCCGTATGTCGATACGAGGAAGGCCGGCCGGACGTCGCCTCGAACTACCAGTCGAGCTTCGAGCTCAAGACCAGCTTGCGGCTGGCCGGGATCGATGTCGTTTCCCAGGGCATCCCAGCGCCCGCCTTCGCCCTCCGGGGCGACTTCGACGGCGACGGAAAGAGCGACGCCCTCATCCGGCGGTTTCGCCTCGAGTACGACGGCGATGCCCATCTCTCCCTGCTCGCGCGCGTGACGCAGCTCGGCGCCGACGGACTCACGGCGATGCCGACCCTGAGCTTCGGCTACAGCCGGTGGAACCCCCTCGATAACGTCGCCACCGCGGTCATCCGCAGCCGCGGTGCGCCCCCCGAGGGCTTCGACAGCGGCTCCGTCGAGCTCATCGACATGAACGGGGATGGCCTCCCCGATCTCCTCTCGACCGCCGGAAGCCAGCACCGGGTGGCCTTGAACCGAGGCATCGACGAGGAGGGCCGTCTCGTGTGGGCCCCAAGCCGCCCCGTCGGCAACGCGCCGGCGATCGACATCTCCTCCGACCGCACCCACCTCGCCGACGCCACGGCCGACGGTCTCTCGGACCTCCTGGTCAAGGTATCGAACACGTCGTTCCTCTGCTTCGACAACACCAGCCAGAACGCCTGGACCGGGTCGCCGTTTCCGATCCGGAGTACGGACACCTGGCCGATCTGGCCCTTCGACGGCGACGGCGGCAAGCTGTCGAGATCGATCGACGCCGACTACAGCCGATCGAACGACGTGCTCTACGCGTCCGATTCCGGCATCCAGCTCTGGCTGCTCCTCCCCGGGGGTCGGTTCTCCCGCGAGCTGCGCCTGCCGCCTCTCGTCTGCGACGGCAAGGTCTTCCGCTTCGACCTTCCGGGGACGCACATCGCCGACCTGAACGGCGACCGCCTCCAGGACCTGGCCTGGATCCAGCCCAGCCGCGTCGACTACTTCCCCAACCGGGGCCGCGGCGAGTTCGCGGCCCCGGTCACCTTGAACCTCGGGAGGACCCTGAGCGCGGCGGAGATCGAGCGGGCGGACTTCTCGGACGTCGACGGCGATGGGCTCGTGGACCTGACGGTCGTGAGGCCGGCGGCGCTTCCGAACGGGGTTCTCTACTGGCTGAACCGCTTCGAGCGAGGGTTCGACGGCCCGAGATCGGTCCTCGGCCTTCCGGCCCAGAGAACCGGCGATGCCCTGCGCTGGGCGGACTTGAACGGCAACGGGACGACGGACATCGTGATCTCCCAGGCGCAGAGCCCGGCGGGCGAGAAGATCCTGGTAGTGGATCTCGTCCCGGAGGGAAAGATCCATCTCCTGACGCGCATCGAGAACGGCCTCGGGCTGCGGATCGAACTCGATTACGAAAGCTCGACGGCGCAGATGGTGCGCGCCGAGACGGCGGGCGCTTCCTGGTCGAGCGTCATGCCGATCGCGATCACCGTGGTCTCGCGCATGGCCGAGGACGATGGCCGGGGCACCGTCTTCGAGCAGAGCTTCACCTACCGCGACCCTTACTACGACGCCATCAAGCAGGAGTTCCGCGGTTTCCGGAGCGCTCAACTCCTCGAGGCCGGCGATGCCTCCGCGGCGGGCAAGATCGAGCGGATGGTCTTCGACACGGGCCGCGAAGAGACTTGCCTCAAGGGAAGGTTGCTCTCTACGGAACTCTTGGGGGAAGACGGCAAGCTCTTCAACCGCTCGCTCACCTCCTGGCGCGCTCGTGTCCTCGCAGAGGGTCTCGACGGCCGGAAGGTCTGCTTCGCCCACTCTGCGGCGGTCGACCAGTTCATCCATGAAGGCGAAGCCGAGGGAATCCGGCTCCGCCAGGAGAAGGATTACGACGACTTCGGCAACGCCATCGCCGAGCGCAACTTCGGGATGCTCGATCAACTGGGCGACGAGCTCTTCATCGAGCGAGTCTACGAGCCGCAGGTGGATGTTTGGCTCCTCCGGCTCGTCAAGAGCGTGGCACGGCGAGACGGCGCCGGCCGACTGCTCGACGACCAGCGGTTTTTCTACGGTCCCGGCGGCGACCTGGAGCGCATCGAGTCCTGGCTCGACACCGAAGGCCGCTGGATACCGACCTTGCGCCAGCGGTTCGATAACTTCGGAAACGTGATCGAAAGCATCGATGCTCGCGGCCACCGCCGCACGATCGGCTTCGACGCCCACCTCAATGCCGTCCCGCTGAGCGAGACCGTGCACTTGCCCGACCGCCAGCTTTCGATGAGCGCCGAGTACGATCTCGGGTTTGGAGCCGTCACATCAGCGACGGACTTCCACGGACGGCAAAGCGCCTACCGCTACGACCCGCTCGGCCGGTTGGTCGAGGCGCGGCGGCCCGGCGGCGCGGGGGACCTCTACGAGTACCATTTCGGAAACCCTGTCAGCCGGGTCGTGAAGCGGCTCCTCCTCGATGCCGAGGGCTCGACCTTCGATTCCCACTTCTACTCCGACTGTTACGGGCGCCCGCTGGGCTCGAAGATCGAATCCGAGGGCGGCCAGTGGCGCTTCCTCGACGCCAAGCGCTATAACTCCCGCAAGCTCGAGGAGCGCGCTTGGCTGCCGCACGCGAGCGACACGTCCGACTACGTCGCCCCGGATCCCGTCCAGCCGCACGAAGCGCGTCGCTTCGACGCCGCAGGCCGCCTCATCGAGACGCGGAAACCGGACGGCTCGCTCCTGCGCCAGGAGCATCGTCCGCTCGCAGTCGCGGTCTTCGACGGCAACGACACAGCGCAGGGAGGCCAGCCGGACCTCCGCCGCTCGGATGGCCTCGGGCGTTTGACCGCTGTTGAGGAGCGTAACGGCGACGAGACCTACGTGACGCGCTACGGCTGGACCGCCGCGGGCCAGCTCGAAACCGTGGTCGACGCGCTTGGAAACACGAAACGCTTCCGCTTCGACTCGCTCGGCCGCTTGATCGAGGGTAACGACCCGGACCGCGGCCTCCGGCTCAACTCCTACGACGACACGGGGAACCTCTTGCGGCGCGTGGACGCCAAGGGGCAGACGACCCTCTACCGCCACGACGCCGCCAACCGCCTCCTCGAGAAGGACTATGTCGGGCGAATTCGCGGCGGAAGCGATCCGGTGGACTGCATCTATCATTACGATGCGCCGGCGGGGACGCTCGACTTCGGCGACGGCACGCAAGGCAGCGCAAGGAACGTCGCCGGGCGGCTCGCCTGGGTCGAGGACTCCTCCGGCGAGGAGCACTTCTCCTACGACGAGCGCGGCAACATCGAGTGGGTCCTGAAGCGGGTACGGGACCCGGAGACGAGCATCCTCGTTCCCTACCGCACGCAAACCGCGCACGACCTCCTCAACCGCGAAGCGGAGATGATCTTCCCGGACAACGACCGCTTGCGCTATGTCCGCGGCGCGGGTGGTTTCGTCGAGCGCATCGACGGAGGCCCCGACGGGCGGGTCGTCCTCGAGGGGGCCGACTACGCGCCCAGCGGACAGCCGCTAGGGCTGCACTTCGGGACCGGCGCCGAGTCGATCTTCGAGTACGACGCGAGCCAGCGCCTGAAGACACTGCGGGCGGCCGGCGCCGCTGCCGCCGAGATCCTCTACGATGCCTTTACCTATGACGAAGTCTCGAACGTGACGGAGATCGCCGACCGGCGCGCCCCGGAACGAGTCCCCCCCGACTCCCCGCGGCGCCGGTCGGCGCAGTTCACCTACGACCCGCTCAATCGTCTGATCGGGGCGAGCTACGGGACCGACGCATCTCTCGGCCGGATCGATTACGCCTACGATGCGCTGGGGAACCTCCTGGCGCAGACGACGCCTCCTCCAGGCTCGCCCGGCCACATGGCGGGCGCCGCCGTCGGCCTGGGCGCGCTCGGCTACGAGGGCGGCAGGACCAACCGAGATGGCCGCCAGCCGCTGGATTCGCCGGGGCCTCACGCGGTGACCAGCACCGAGGGCGGCCACCGGCTCGACTACGACGCGAACGGCAATGTCGTGGCATACGATGGCGGCGCTCTGAGATGGGATTTCGAGGACCGAATCGAGCGCTTCGTGAAGCTCGGCGTTGATGCCGACTCGTTTCGCGACCATTCGAGCCGGCGCGTCCTCAAGCGAGTCCTCCGCGGCGACGCTCGTGAAGAGACGCACTACGTGGATGAAGCCTTCGAGGTGAAGGGCGGCTCGCCGATCAAGTACGCCTTCCTCGACGGCCGCCGCCTCGCCAGGATCGACGGCAGGCTCGATCCGACCCGCGAAGCCGTCCAGAGGCTCGTCCTTGCGGCCGGGTGGAACCTCATCACCTCCGCCGTGGAGACGACGGCCCGCCTCGGCGACGCTTTTGGAAGCGACTCCGCGGTTTTCGAATGGCAAGGGGGAGGCTACGCGGCGGTGGAGTCGAGCTCGGTCGTACCGTTCGGTAAGCCACTCTGGGTGCACGCGCCGGCGGCGCGCCTCGCCGTCCTGCGCGGCCGCGTCCCCGCCGTCGCGGATCGTGAGTCGCCGGGGCCGCTCCACGCCTGGCCGAGCCTCTCCGCGTTTCGACCGGCGGTCCATGTCGAGAGCGGAAAGCGGTTCATGGTCTACGACGCCAAAAGCAGGCGCTGGCTGCGCCGCGACCCGTCGCTCCCATCGTTCTTGAACAACGTCCCGGAAACGCTCGGCGCGGCGCAACCCTTCTGGTCCGCCGGGGCCGCGACCCTGCGTCCATCAAAAGCCTCCGAGACCGCGCTGATCGTCTATCACCAGGACCATCTGGGCTCCCCGGCGGCGCTGAGCGATGCAGACGGCCGTCTCATCGAGGAGCGCTCCCACTATCCCTACGGCGCCCTGCGAAGCCGGTACCGGCCCGCCGGGGCGACAGGGGCGGTCGACACCGGGGGCGAGCGCTGGGATTTCACCGGCAAGGAGCGCGATCCGGAGAGCGGCTTCGTGGAGATGGGGGCGCGCGGCTATCTCGACTTCGCTGGCGTGTTCCTGAGCCCGGATCCGCGCTACGCGGATGTCGCGCTCCTGAGTTCGGGCGGCTCTGCCGACCAGACCTCCTTCTCGGCGTTCCTCGCCAACCCACAGATGGGAAATCTTTACGCGTACGCCGTGCGCAACCCGCTCAAGTACGTCGATCCGAGCGGGCTCGATGTCGTCTATTCGAAGGTGCTTCAGAACAGCCCCGTCTTCCAGGAGGCGCTGTCGGTCTTCAAGGCGACGAAGGAAGGGCAGCGCATCCTCGCGCATCTCGAGAAACCCGGGTTCAAGGTCACCCTGAGCGCGGGGCGCGCCCTCGTCCCGGACATCAAGACGAAGAAGGTCCGGGAGCACCTGGGAGCGACATGGGGCTTCGTCGGAAGCAGGGACTCGGACATCGAGATCAACATCATGAAGCACAAGCGGGACTACCCTGACGGGGACGCCATGATCCGCGAGCTGGCCGACACGATCCACCATGAGCTCCGCCACGCCGAGGGGAACATGAACGGGCGCGAGCTGGCCCAGGCGAGGCGGATCCTCGATGCCATCGGCGATGCCGCCGCCTCCATGAAGCTGCCCCGTCATCCGGTCGATCCACGGCTGCGCATGGGGGGCGAGGTCCACCGCGGCCTCGACGTCACCGGGGACGATCCTTTCAACCAGCAGTTCCAGCGCGAGGTCGGGGAGGCTCACAAGCAGGTCAAGTTCGAGCAGATGAAGGAGCGGATGCAAAAGGAGCACCCCCTCCTGGAATTCGATATCGACTGACCTTTCATCGCTGCACCAGCCGTCGCCTTCAGGCCCTCGCCTGTGTGGCGGGACTGGCTCGAACGCGGAATGACGGCTCGGATGGAGAAAAGAGTCCGGTTTCCGGGCCGGCGCTGAGTTGGTGAAGTGGCGTTCTTTCGACCTGGAGCACAACTATGAATCGTAGGATTGCCGCGCCCGTCGTCGTCATCTTCATCTTCACTGCTGGCCGACTGACCGCCTTCGACAAGAACGGCGTGGCGCCGCAGGCGATCTCGCTGCCGTCGGGCCCGGGGTCGATCCAGGGGCTCGGGGAGTCGTTCCAGCCCCAGCTGAATACGGGGAGCGGGTCGATGGGTGTGAAGCTCCTCCTGCCGCGAGGGCCCGGGGGCATGACGCCCGAGATCTCGCTCGCCTATAACTCGGGGGGCGGAAACGGGGTCCTCGGCCTCGGCTGGTCTTTATCCGGCGTCCCCTCGATCCGGCGGAACACGGACCGAGGGGTCCCTCGCTACGTCGACGGCCCGAACGGGCTCGACGACGACTTAGACGGCCGGTTCGATAACCCCGAGGAGCTGGATGCCTACACGGGCCTGAGCGGCGAGGAGCTCGTCCCGCTTTCGGACGGGAGCTTCCGCGCGGAGAACGAAGAGGGCTTCTTTCGCTACACCCGCTCGGGCGAGGGATGGGAGGCGCGGGGCCGGGACGGCCGCCGCTACCTCTTTGGAATGGGCCCCGCAGCGCAGGTGGAGGACTCGGGGAGGGTCTTTGAGTGGTGGATCGAGCGGGTCTTCGACCCGAGCGGGAACTCGATCGAGTGCGAGTACTCAGTGGATGGCGCCTCGCCGGCCCAGAAGTACCTCCGGAGGGTCAAGTGGGGTAGCGGAGGGGCGTATCTCGCCGTGGTCTTTTTCTATGAAGAGGGCCGGCCCGACGTCGTGACGAGCTACAGGTCATGCTTCGAGGTCCGCACTCGATGGCGGCTTTCGGGGATCGACGTCATCTCTCACGGGATCGCACCGTCTCCCTCCGCCCTCCGCGGGGACTTCGACGGCGATGGCTCGGGCGTTCTCGATGCCCTCATTCGCCGCTACCGCTTCGAATACAAGGCCGGCTCGCATCTCTCTCTCCTCTCCCGCGTGACCCAGCTCGGGTCCAACGGAGTAGCGGCCCTTCCGACCTTGAGCTACGCTTACACCTCATGGACGCCGCCCGATAGCGTCTCGGCGAGCGTCATCCGGAGCCGGGGGGCGCCGGCCGAGGGTTTCGACTCGCCCTCGGTCGAGCTCATCGACATGAACGGCGATTCCTTGCCGGACCTCCTTTCGACCTCGGGGAACCAGCACCGGGTCTACCTGAACCGCGGGATCGACGCCGAGGGCCGCCTCGCCTGGGCGCCGGGCCGGCCGGTGGGGAATGCGCCGGCGATCGACATCGCCTCCGACCGCACTCATCTCGCCGATGCGACGGCCGACGGCCTTTCGGACCTCATGGTGAAGGTCTCTAACACGTCGTTTCTCTGCTACGACAATACGAGCAAGAACTCCTGGGTCGATGCGCCGTTTCCGATCCGAAACACCGACACCTGGCCGATCTGGCCCTTCGACGGCGCCTCGGGGGCGATGTCGAGGTCTTTCGACAGCGACTACAGCCGCTCGAACGACGTCCTCCACACGAGTCAAAGCGGGGGCCAGCTCTGGCTCCTCTTACCCGGGGGGAAGTACTCGAAGGAGGTGCGCCTCCCGCCCCTCGTCTGCGACGGGAAGGTCTTTCGGTTCGACCTTCCGGGGACCCACATCGCGGACTTGAACGGCGATCGGCTCCAGGATCTCGCCTGGATTCAGACGAGCCGGGTGGATTACTTCCCGAGCCGGGGCCGGGGGGACTTCGCGGGGCCGATCACCTTGAACCTCGGGAGGACCTTGAGCGCGGCGGAGATCGAACGAGCGGACTTCTCGGACGTCGACGGCGATGGGCTCGTGGACCTGACGGTGGTGAGGCCGGCGTCTCTCCCCAACGGGGTCCTCTACTGGCTCAACCGATTCGAGCGGGGCTTCGACGGCCCGAGGTCGGTCCTCGGCCTTCCGGCCCAGAGGACCGGCGACGCCTTGCGCTGGGCGGACCTAAACGGCAACGGGACGACGGACATCGTCATTTCCCAGGCCCAGGCCCCGGCGGGGGAGAAGATCCTCGTTGTGGATCTCGTCCCCGAGGGGAAGCCGTTTCTCCTTCGGGAGGCGGATAACGGCCTCGGCCTTCGGATCCGGATGGACTACGAGCCCTCGACGGCGCAGATGGTGCGTGCAGAAGCGGAGGGCAAGCCGTGGGCGAGCGTCATGCCGGTCTCCATCACCGTGGTCTCGAGGATCACGGAGGAGGACGGGCTCGGCCCGGCCTACGAGGAGAGGATCGCGTATCGGGATCCTTACTACGATCCCTCGAAGCAAGAATTCCGCGGGTTCGAGGGCGCCGAGACCCGGGAGGCGGGGGATCTTTCGGCGAAGACCAAGCTCGGCCGGTTCGTCTTCGATACGGGCCGGGAGGAGGCGTGCCTCAAGGGGAGGCCGCTTTCGGAAGAGGTCCTCGGAGATGACGGGAGGCTTTTCACCCGCTCAGTGACGACGTGGAAGACCCGGATCCTCGCCGGGGGGATCGACGGCCGCGAGGTCTGCTACGCCTTCGGAGAAGCCGTGGACCAATTCGTCCACGAAGGGGAAGCGGTGGGGGTCCACATCCGAAGCGAAATGGGCTACGACGACTTCGGAAACCAGGTCCTCGAGCGACGCCTGGGAGTTTTAGAGAAGGCTGGGGATGAGATCGTCACCGAGAGGACCTTCGAAGTGCGTCTTCCCGACTGGCGGCTCGATCTCCTCTCGAAGGAGACGATCAAGGACGGCGCGGGGAAGGCGATGGCCGAGCGGAGGTCCTTTTTCGACGTCCGGGGGAACTTAGAGAGGCTCGATCTCTGGCTCGAGGGCGAGAGTCGATTCATCTCGGCCCTGAGGCAACGCTTCGACGCCTTCGGGAACGTGATCGAGAAGACCGATGCGAGGGGGAGCCGCCGCTCGATCGCCTACGATCCCACCCTCCACGCCTGGCCGACCTCGGAGACGGTCCACCTCGGGGACCGAGACCTCGCCATGACGGCTGAGTACGACCTCGGCCTCGGGGTGGTGACGGCGTCGGAGAATTTCGCGGGGGAAAGGAGCCAGTACCGATACGACCCCTTGGGGAGACTCATCGAGAGGATGCACTCTGGCGGGGCGGGGGAGATGTACGAGTACGGGCCGAATCGTCCCGTGAGCCGGACCATGAAGAGAGGGAGGGAAACTGCGCAGGGGGAGACCCTCGATGCGTACGTCTATTCGGACGGCCGAGGGAGAGAGCTCCTCACGAAGCTCGAGGCCGAGGGGGGGAAGTGGCGGGTCGCGAGCGCAAAGGCGTACAACTCGAGAAAACTCGAAGCGAGGAGCTGGCTCCCGTATCTGAGCGAGACGGCGGACTTCGAGGTCCCGGATCCGTCCCTTCCCCACCGGGACTCATTCTTCGACGCCCCGGGCCGCCTCGTCGAGACCTCGTCGCCGGATGGCTCGAGGACGCGCAGCGTCCACAAGCCGCTTTCGGTCGAGCAGTATGACGGCGAGGACATTGAGCACGGTGGAAGGCCCGACCTCCGCCGCTCGGATGGCCTCGATCGGCTCATCGAAGTCGAGGAGCGAAACGGCGGGGAGAGCTACCGGACTCGCTACACGTGGAACGCGCGGGGGGAGCTCGAGTCGATCCTCGATGCCCAGGGGAACCTGAAGCGATTCCGTTTCGACTCCCTGGGGAGGCTCCTCGAGACCGACGACCCGAACCGCGGCCTCCTCGAGACGGCCTACGACGACGCCGCAAACCCCATCGAGCGAACCGATGCCAAGGGTCAGGTCATCGCGTTTCGCTACGACGCGGCGAACCGGCCGATCGAGAAGGTCTATCGGGGAGCGGGACCCGGCGGTGCGGATCTCGTCGAGAGCCGCCAGCACTACGACCTTCCGGCCGGAGTCCTCGATCTGGGCGACGGGACGAGCGGGACCGCGCGGAATACTCAGGGCCGTCCGGCGTGGTCGGAAGACCTCTCGGGTGAGACGCACTATTCCTACGACGAGCGGGGGAACGTCGAGTGGGTCTTGAAGCGTGTGCGGGACCGGGCGACGGGTCTCCTCGTCCCTTACAGGACCCGGAGGGAGTACGACCTCTTGAACCGAGAGGTCTCGGTGGTCTTCCCCGATAACGACGTCCTTCGGTACGACTACGGCTCGGGATCGTTCGTGACGAGGATCGGAGGAGATGGGCCCGGGGCGAAGACGATCTTAGAGAGCGCGGAGTACAACGCCAATGGCCAGCCCCTCCGGCTTCTCTGGGGAAACGGGGTCGAGTCGCGCTTCGAGTACGACCCAAGCGAGCGGCTCGGATCCGAGCGGGTCATCTCGGCGGGCGGTGCGACCTCGCTCCGCCACGAGGAGATTGCCTACGATCTCGCCTCGAACCTGGTCGGGATCGACGACCTGAGGCCTCTCTCGACGATTCCAGAGAATTCGCCGCGTCGAAGGACGGCGAAGTTTACTTTCGATGAGCTCAACCGACTCATTGGCGCGGGCTACGGGCCGGAAGGGACCGGGGGAAGGATCGACTACGAGTACGACGCGATCGGAAACCTCCTTGGCCAGTCGACCCCGCCCTCGGGCGAGCCGGGCCACATCGCCGATCCTCGGGTCCACCTCGGGTCCGTCGCCTACGAGGGGGGCCGAACGAACCGTACGGGGAGGCGCCCCGGGGACCCTCCGGGGCCGAACGCAATGACCTCTACGGCAAGCGGGAAGAGCCTCGTGTACGACCCGAACGGGAACGTGACCCACTACGGCGGCGCGGACCTGTCGTGGGACTTCGAGGACCGACTCGTCCGGTACACGGGCTCCGGCTCGGTCTCGGACTCCCTCTACGACCACACGGGCCGGCGCGTCGTGAGGAGGATCCAGCGGGGAGATGCCCAGGAGGAGACCTGGCAGATCGACGCCGCGGCGGAGGTGAGCGGGGGAAGCTCGGCGAGCGTGCTTACGAAGTACGCATTTCTCGACGGACGGCGTGCGGCGAGGATCCAGGGGCTCGCGAGCCCGGATCGCGAGGCGGTAGAGCTTCTGAAGCTCGCTCGAGGCTGGAACCTGATCTCGGCTCCGGTCGAGACCCAGAAGAGCCTTCGGGAGGCCTTCGGAGACGACGCCGCGGTCTACGAGCCGAAGGGAGGAAGCGATTTTGCGTCCCTCGATCTTTCATCGCCCCTTCTCGTCGCTCGAGCGCTGTGGGTGCACGTCCCCGAGGCTCGCTTCGTGGCCCTGAGGGGCCGAGCGAGGGAGCCCGGGGCCGCCGTTGACTCCGTGGGCCCTCTCCATGCCTGGCCGAGGCTCGAGGGGTTTCGCCCGGGCGAGCACTTAGACGGCGCGGTGCGCCTCATGGTCTTCGATGCCGGGAGACGGACGTGGCTCCGGCGCGACCCTTCGCTTCCGAGCTTCCTCTCCCAGGCTCTGGAGGAGCTCGGATCGGGGCAGAGCTTTTGGTCGGAGGACCCGGTGAGGATGAAGCCCGGAGAGGCCGACTCCACGTCGCGGATCTTCTATCACTCGGACTCCGTGGGATCGACGGCGGCCCTGACGGACTCGAAGGGCGCTCTCATCGAGGAAAGAACTCACTATCCCTATGGCGGCGTTCGAAACCTCCACCGGCCCGGCTCCGGCCTCGGATCGGCCCTCGGGGGGAGCGACCACGACTTCACGGGCCACGAGCGGGACAAGGAGAGCGGACTCATCCACATGGGGGCCCGAAGCTACCTCGATCTCGCCGGAGTCTTCTTGAGTCCCGACCCGCGCTTCGTCCAAGCGGCGGCGCTCGGCGCGGGGAGCGAGGCCGACAAGGAGTCTTTCGTCTCCTACCTCTCGAACCCCCAGATGGGGAACCTCTACGCGCACGCGCTCAGAAACCCGCTCAAGTACGTCGATCCCCAAGGGCTGGAGGTCACCGTGGCCCAAGCGCTGAAGACCGATCAGACCTTCAAGGCCGGATGGACGGCGTTCGTCCAGACCGCCAGGGGCAAGAGCTTGCTCGAGAGCATCGAGCGCGACGGCGGATCCATCATCCTTCTAGCGGGAAGGGTGGCCAGAGGGAAAGGAGTGGCTCGATTGTTTTCTCCGACGAGCAAGTCCGAGTTCGTTCCGGACTTCAAGGTGACCATCGTGACGATCGACATGACGGAGATCGAAAGGCGGACCGCGGGGCTGGGGGCCTCCTACACCATCCATGCGGTGGCTCGGGATCTTCACAGCGAGTTACGGAAAACCGAACTCTCGCTCGCCGAAGATTTCGTCGCCAAGGCGATCGGGGACGTCACGCGGAGCTTGGCTGAACTCCCGCCGGGAAACGATGCCAAGCAGATGGAGTTGCTCGAATCGTTTACGTACTGGACGGCCAGGATGTTCGCAATCAACGACTATCGAGCCAATCCCCACCACGATCGACGCACCGATGCGTTCGAGAAGCAGCTCGAAGCCCCTCTTTCGGTGAAGTAGGACGGGAATGGGTCGTTGGTCCAGCACCTACTGCGTTGACGCCCCATCTCCGCGCCAGCGATAATCCTCTCGGGTCGAGATCATGAGCCAAGCAGATGACGACACCGGACTCCTCCTCCAGAGGGTCGATGCCGGCGATGGCGAGGCGGTGGAGGAGCTCTTCCGCCGGCACCGGCTCCGGCTGCGCCGGATGGTGCAGCTCCGCATCTCGCCCGCCCTGCGGGGCCGCGTCGATGCGTCCGACGTCATCCAGGAGTCGTTCCTCGAGGCCTGGCGCCGCCTGGAGGACTACCGGAAGAATCCGGCGATGCCCTTTTTCCTCTGGCTGCGCTTCCTGACTCGACAGAAGCTCTTCGCCATCCACAACCGCCACGCGGGCGTCAAGGCGCGCGACCCGCGGCGCGAAGTCGCCCTCTACGACGGCGCCCTGCCCGAAGCGAGCAGCGCGGCGCTGGCGTTTCAGCTGATGGGCCAGCTCCCCTCGCCGAGCGAGGCCGTGGTCCGCGCCGAGCTGCAGCTCCGGCTCCAGGAGGGTCTGGACGCGCTCGACCCGGAGGAGCGCGAGATCCTGGCCCTGCGGCACTTCGAGCAGCTCACGAGCGCGGAGGCGGCGAGGGAGATCAAGATCAGCGAGGCCGCCGCCGCGAAGCGCTACCTGCGTGCGCTCCGGCGGCTGAAGGGCCTCCTCTTGAGCTTGGGGTTCGACACCGAGGCGCTGCGATGAGCCCGGGCGCCGGCGATGCGGACCGGGGCGAGCACGCGAGCCGCGACTCCCTCGTCGTCGGTTTGGCCCAGTCGTTCTCCGACCGCCACAGGAACGGTGAGCGGCCCACCCTCGACGAGTACGTGGCGCGTTATCCGGAACTGGCGGCCGAGATCCGGGAGCTGTTCCCCGTGCTTTGCGTGCTGGAGGACCTCGGCCCGCAGGCGCCCGATCAAGCCCATGCGGAGCACGATGGCGGCCGCGCCTCTCTCAAGCGTCTCGGAGAGTACCGAATCATCCGCGAGATCGGCCGCGGCGGAATGGGCGTCGTCTACGAGGCCGAGCAGGAGAGCCTCAAGCGGCGAGTCGCCTTGAAGGTATTGCCGTTTCAGTCCCTCCAGGACGAGCTGCAGCTTGAGCGCTTCCGCCGCGAGGCGCAAGCTGCGGCACGCCTCCATCACACGAACATCGTCCCCGTCTTCGGCGTCGGCGAGGATGGGGGCGTTCACTACTACGTAATGCAGTTCATCCGCGGGCAGACGCTGGCCCAGGTGATGCAGGAAGTGCGGCGCCTGCGGGCGGCAGAACGGGCGGCGGCGCCCGATCTCCTCGACGGCGAGGAGTTCTCGGCTGCAAGCGTGGCGCGAACGCTGGTGGAGGGCGATCGCGACCCTCCGCCGGCGGCGCCGGTGTCCGGGGATGCTCCTCGGGCCGGCGACTCCACGAGTTCGCTCGGGGGGAACTCGCGCGGCGTCTACTTTCTGAGCGTCGCCAGGATCGGGCTGCAGGTGGCGGAAGCGCTCGCCTATGCTCACAACGAAGGCATTCTCCACCGCGACATCAAGCCATCGAACCTGCTCCTGGACCTGAGAGGGACCGTTTGGGTAACCGACTTCGGCCTGGCGAAGGTGCAGGACTCGGGCGAACTGACGGCGTCGGGCGGGGTCGTGGGGACGATCCGCTACATGGCGCCCGAGCGATTCGCGGGCGCGGGCGATGTGCGGAGCGACGTCTACTCGCTCGGCATCACCCTCTACGAGATGTTGACGCTCCGCCCGGCCTTCGCCGCCAGCGACCGGGCGGAGGTGATGCGCGACGTGACGGGCCGCGAGCCTGCGCATCCGCGGCGGCTCGATGCGGCCATTCCGCGCGACCTCGAGACCGTCGTTCTGAAGGCCATCGCCAAGGAGCCTCGGGACCGCTACGCGGGCGCCGCTTCGCTCGCTGAAGATCTCCGTCGCTTCATCCACCGCGAGCCCGTGACCGCCCGCCGCGCCAGCGCGCCGGAGCGCATCTGGCGGTGGGCCCAGCGCAATCCCGCCCTGGCGACCTCGACCGCCCTGATCGCGCTCCTCCTCGTCGCCCTGGCGGCGGGCGGCGTGCTCTCGGCGGCTTGGCAGAGGGCGGCTCTCGACCAGGCGCAGGTCCGCCTCGTCCAGGCCAAGCTCGAAGAAGGCCGCGCGTCCCGGCTCAGCCGGGAGCTGGGCGGACGAGCGCGCAGTCTCGCCGCGCTGCGCGAGGCTGTGACCCCCGAAACGGCGAGCCGCGTGCGCAGTGAGATCATCGGCGCACTGTCGCTTGTCGACCTGGAAGAGGAGTTCCGCCGGGATTCATCGTCGCGCCGCGTTTTCGTCGACGAGTTTCTCGAACGCGCCGCCGTGGCGCTCCCCGACGGAGGGATCGAAATCTTCGACGGTGCCGAGGGACAGACCGCCATAGCCCGGCTCGCAGGCTCGGGACGGCGAGTGAACTACATCCTCCTCGGCCCGGGAGGCCGCTACCTTGCCGCCCACTTGCAAGGGCTGGGCGGCGATGCTCTGGCCCTCTGGGAGATCGACGGGCAGCGGAGGCTCTTCGAGACGGCGATCTATCCAGACTTGCCGCTGGCCGCGTTCGACGGCGCGAACCAGCGCTTCGCGTATCTCGACCGGGGCGGCTCGATCGTCATCTGCGCACTTCCATCAGGAACGGAAACGCATCGTATCGAGAAAAAGATTTCGCCGAGTGCTCTCTCCTTTGATCCCTTCGGTCGGCGGCTCGCGGCGGCCGGCTGGGGCTTCAACGGAAGCACCGTCGTCGTCTTCGAGATAGATACCGGGAAGGTCGTTGTCCGGCTTCACCACCCGCACGCCACTCGGTTGGCCGCCTGGCATCCTTCCGGCCGTCGCCTCGCCGTCGCCTGCGAGGACTTCAAGGTCTACATCTGGGACATCGATTCGGGCACGCGATTGCGCGCTCTGGAAGGCCATAGCGCGGAAGTCACCGGCGTGGCTTTCAGCCACGGGGGACGGTACCTCGCCTCCGCGAGCTGGGACAACCGCACGCTTCTCTGGGAAGCGGATGCGGGCGAGCTTCTCACCGAGGCGGGCGGCAGCTTCACAGCCTTTTCGCGGGACGATCGACGCCTCGGGTTCGACCAGGGGAGCCAGTACGCCAACATCTGGCGGCTGAGCGGAGGCGAATGCTTCCGGACTCTCGACGCACCGATGGTGGGGAAGGGACCGAGAGATTTCGATGTCTCCGCCGATGGGGAATGGCTCGGGGCGGCCTGTGCCGGAAGCGGAGTTCGGATCTGGAGCCTCACTTCACCTGACGAGCCGCACGAGATCACGGCGGGGGAGGTGTGGTCGGTGCGGTTCCAGCGGGATGGCGAGGCGTTCTGGACGGCGGCCGATGAGGGGCTCTTTCGCTGGCCGGTATCGCGGGTGGCGGAGACGAACGCGTGGTCGTTCGGCCCGCCGGAGCGCATCACTGATCAGTCGTCTATGTCCGTGTCGCTCACACGCGACGGCCGTCGCGTCGCGACGGTGGCGGACTCGGAGGGCCGCCGGCACATACAAGTCCTCGACGTCGGCCGGGAACCTGAAGCGATAGGCAACTGGCCGCATCCATTCGCCGATCGCTGCGACATCAGCCCCTCGGGTCGCTGGGTCGTCAGCTCGACGTTTCATGGCAGCGACGTGCGCGTGTGGAACGTCGCCGACGGTTCCCTCGTTCGCACGTTTGAGGTGGGGACAGCCCAGGCTTGCTTCAGCCCCGATGACCGGCGACTCGCTATGTCCTGGGATGCCTGGGTCGCCGTGTACGAGACCGGGAGCTGGGAGGAGCGCTTCAAGATCGTGAAAGACACCGCAGACCAGTTGGGCGGAGCTGTCGGATTCACGGCCGACGGCCGGTTTCTTGCCGCCGGCCTCTCGCGGTCGGTGATCGGGCTGCTCCGGGTGGAGGACGGGTCCGTGGTCGCGCGATTCGAGGCCCGAAACAGCCGCGTGCAGATCCCTAGCGTGTCCATGATGGACGTGAATCAGGGGTTTCTGGCGGTCTCGAGCAGCACCCAGAAGGTCCTCGTCTGGGACCTGCGGGCTTTGCGGACCGAGCTGCGTGCCATGGGGCTCGACTGGAGCGTCCATGAACCTCTTACGGAGCAGCCGAGCGGCGATGCGCCTCGCGTGCGGATCGACTCGGGTTCTCTGATACCCGGAAGTCTCTCGCCCAAGGAGCGCGCCATTCGTTCGAACCGCGTCCTCGACACTTTGTCGCGCCGGGTCGAGATCGATCCCGGCGTCGAGGCTTTCAACGCGCGGGCGGCAGCCTTCGAGAAGGTCCGAGACTGGCCATCGGCGTTGATAGACCTCGACAGGGTGGTCGATGCGGTCCCTGACGATTTCCAGGTACTTTCCCGCCGTGCGGTGGTCCACCAGCACCTCGGGAACCGGGAGGCATTGTTCAAGGACATAGACCGCGTCATCGCCCTGTGCCAGGATCGAATGGAGGACCCGAAGGGAGCTACCGCGGAAGTGCGGTCGGCCTTCCTGACGGCTCTCCGTGTTCGCGCGAGCTACCGCTCGGAAGCAGGTGTAGCCGAGGTGACGCACGCGCTCGCCGACTGGAAAGAAGTGCTTGCGCAGGCGCCCAACGACCCCGAGGCCTCCCGCAGGATCGCCTGGCTCTGGATCTTGGAGCGATGTGCGGCGTCGGCGGGCGAGCCCATCTCTTCAAGCGATGGGGACGCCGAGCTGGCGCTCGCCTGCGCGCAGATGACCCATGCCGCTGAGCCGGAGAACGGAATATTCGCGCGCGACCTCGGCGCCATGTACTACCACCTCGGGCGGTTCGACGAGGCTCGGCCGCTCCTTAAAAAGGCCTGGCGGCTGAATCGACAGCTCTTCTCGGCCCATTTCCATTTGGCCATGGTCGAACACCGCCAAGGAGACCCGGTAGAGGCCCGCCGCATTTTCGACCGGGCGGCAAGCGAGGGCAGGAAGGAGTTCCCCGAGGGCTCCGCCATTCGTCCGTTCTTCGAGACGATCCTCGCCTGCACCCAGCGCGCGCTGGCCCAGCCACCGCCCGAGAGACGGCCCTGAGCCTTCGTCCTCAGTTGCGTACGTGCACGCTCCTTGACACAGATTCTTGGCTCGCTAGAGTGAAACGCGGAGATCCCCATGAACGAACCGGAATCGAAGCAGCCCTCGCCGACTCCGCCGGCCGCGTCGCCCGGACAGAGCACGCCGGCGCCGGGCACCACCTACGCAGGCACTTTTACTCGCGAGGAGCTGAAAGCAGCCCTCAAAGCCTTCAACCGGCGCCTGAGGCTCACGCGCCTCGACGATGAGTCGAAGCTGGGCCACGGGGCCATGACGGGAGGGAACCGCTCGGGCATCGTCGCCATATCGCCCCCCAATCAGTTCCCGAAGGCGATCTGGGACGAGCTGGTGAAGCAGGGGAAGCTCAAATACGTCGGGCAGGGGCTCTACGAGTCTCTCACCCAGTAGGGAAGCCCGGTAAGGAAACAGGAGGAGCGCAATGGATGACGCGACTTCGCGGACCGGCGGCCGCTTCCGGCGACGCGCCTTCCTTGGAGGGGCTCTGGGCGCCCTTGGCGGCGCGCCGCTCGCCTGGACGGCCGACGAGCCGCCGAAGCGTGCCGCCGCGGCGCCGATCTCGCCGCGAGAGAAGCTCACGATCACCAAGATCGAGACTTTCCTCGTCAAGCCTCGCTGGCTCTTCCTCAAGATCCACACGGATGCCGGGATCGTCGGTCTCGGTGAGCCGATCACCGAGGGGCGAGCGCTCACCTGCCGGACGGCTGTCGAAGAGGTGAAGCCGTACTTGATCGGCAAGGATCCCCGGCAGGTCGTCCATCTCTGGCAGGCGATCTACCGCCACGCGTTTTACCGCGGCGGGCCCATCCTCACGAGCGCCCTGAGCGGCATCGACCAGGCCCTCTGGGACATCAAGGGCAAGGCGCTCGGCGTTCCCATCTACGAGCTTTTGGGCGGCCCCACCCGCACTCGAGTGCGAGTCTACGCCCACGCACGGAGCCCGGAAGCGGCCAAGGCGCGCGTCGCGGAGGGCTTCACCGCGCTCAAGACCGGCGTTCCGGGCGTGACGAATTCGCGCCAGCCCAAGATCGTCGAGTCGAAGGCGTTTGTTGATGCCGCCGCGGAGGGGTTTTCGCTCCTGCGGCAGGCGGTAGGGCCCAAGGTCGATATCGGGATCGACTTTCACGGGGCCGTCAGCCCGCAGACGGCGAAATTGCTCATCAAGGCACTCGAGCCTTTCCAGCCGATGTACATCGAGGAGCCCATTCAGTGCCAGGACGTCGAGGGCATGACCGAGATCGCCCGCGGCACGCACCTCCCGATCGCCACCGGCGAGCGGATCTTCACGAAGTGGGGCTTCCGCGAGATCCTCGAGAAGCGGGCGGCGACGATCCTCCAGCCCGATCTCTGCCACGCGGGGGGGATCACCGAGGTGCGGCTCATCGCCGGCATGGCGGAGGCCTACTACGTCCCCATCGCCCCGCACAACCCGCTCGGGCCGATCTCCCTCGCGGCAGGCATCCAGATCGCGGCGTCGATCCCCAATTTCCTCTGCCAGGAGCAGGTGAGCCTGGGTGTCGGTTACATCAAGGAGCCGTTCGCGGTCAGGGAGGGCTACGTGGACATCCCCACGAAGCCGGGGCTCGGGATCGAGCTGGACGAGAACCTCCTCGCCGACAAGATCCACCACGACTGGCGCAACGCGGAGACCTACGACCCCGATGACGGCTCGGTCGTCGACTGGTAGCTCCGGCCCGGCGAACCGTCAGTGAATAACCCCTCCCCGCGACTCGATGTTCTCAAGGTTGGCCTGGTAGCGGTTGTGAAGCCCCCAACCGGTGCCGCGCTGGTAGGGCAGCTTGTCCCCGGTGGTCTGGAGCGGCACTTTCTGGGCGGTGCCCGACGTGTCCTTCCACGAATAGGGAACGGCTTTGACGATGACCTGTGAGGGGGGCACGCCGCCGACCGGCGTCTGCTGTTGGTCCGCATGCGCCCCGTGCGTCGTCAAGATGCGCCCCCAGCATTCCTCGATGTGCTGCGGGAGCACGTTGACCGAGCAGCCGAACCTGAAGCAAAGCCGGTCGACGACGGCCAAGAAAAGCGCTTCGACCGCCGGCTTGCGAGTGTTCATGAGCGCGTTCGGCGTCGCCTGGGCCTGCTTCAGCCATGCGTCGGTCAGAAAATAAGGCTGGCCGAGCGCGGCGAGCTTGTCCCAGTGGTTCGAGGAGGTGTTGTAGCCGACCAGGTACTCATCGATGAGCCGGAGGATCGTGTCGCGCGGAACGCCGTGCGCGCCCCCGGCAGAGTTCTTCATCCACGTGGAAGAGGTCGGAAGCTCGTTCGTGGCTCCCGGAACGGCCTGATAGCCGAACTGCCGGTGGGAGCCGGGGAGAGGAGCGGAGATGGCCATCTTCCTGGGGGGCATGAGGTCCTATCCTTTCTTCATCCGCGAGATAGAGACGCGCGGAGTATACTCCGATTCTCGGCGTCAACTCGCGGAAGTTGCGTCCTATTTGCCGCTCGCCCTTTCGCCCTTTCGCCCTTGCGCCTTGACGGCGCTCCCCGGAGTTCCTATGTTGCGCGGTCCTGAAGCAAGCAGAGGATACCCCGCGTGGAGACCCGTTCGAACGCCCCTTCGCTCCCGGCGAGTCTGGCCCGGGGGCTCAACGCCGCCCAGCGGGAGGCGGTCGCGTGCACCGACGGCCCCCTTCTCGTCCTCGCGGGAGCCGGGACCGGAAAGACGCGAGTCATCACGTACCGCATCGCCAACCTGCTCCATCGAAACGTTCCGTCCGATCGGCTTCTGGCGGTGACCTTCACCAACAAGGCCGCGCGCGAGATGCGCGAGCGCGTCTCAGCGCTCCTGGGCCGAAGCCCCGAGGGGCTCCTCCTCTCGACGTTCCATTCCCTGGGGATGCGGATGCTGAGGCGTGATGCGGCGCGGCTCGGCCTGCGGACCAATTTCACGGTCTACGACTCGTCGGACCAGGTCTCGCTCCTCCGGACGCTCTTGCGGGACATCCGCGGCGCGGTCTCGCCGGCGGAGGCACAGTCGGTGCACCGGGCGATCTCTTTGGCCAAGGGGCGGTTCGAGACGCCGCAGGACGCGCTCGAAGCGGCCGAGGACGACCACTCATATCTCGTGGCGCGCGCCTATGCACGCTACGAGGAGCACATGCGCGCGCTCAACGCCGTCGACTTCGACGACCTGATCCTGCTTCCCGTCCGGCTCCTCGAGGAGGACGAGGAGATCCGGACGCGCACCCACGAGCGCTTCCGCTTCATCCTCATCGACGAGTACCAGGACACAAGCGGCTCCCAGTATCGCTTCACCCGGCTGCTTGTCGGCCCCGAGCGGAACGTCTGCGCGGTGGGCGACGACGACCAGTCGATTTACGGCTTCCGCGGGGCCGAGATGGACAAGATCCTCCGCTTCGAGAAGGACTTTCCAGGGGCGCGCGTCGTCAAGCTCGAAGAGAACTACCGCTCGACGGGGGCGATCCTGAGCCTCGCGAACGAGGTCATCTCCGCCAATTCGGGCCGCCACCCCAAGGAGCTGCGGGCCACGCTCGAGGCGGGCGCCCCGGTCGACTGGCTCCCGGTGGAGGACGGCGATGCCGAGGTCGGCTTCGTTGCGGAGAGGATCCGCGAGTTCAGCTTGCGTGAACGGGTCCCGTACAGCGATATGGCCGTGCTCCTGCGGTCGGGCTTCCAGGCGCGCCCCTTCGAGGAGAAGTTCCGCCTCTATCGGATCCCGTACGTCCTCGTCGGCGGGCAATCCTACTTCGACCGCAAGGAGGTCCGCGATGCTCTGGCCTACTGGAACGCCGTCCAGAACCCGCGGGACGACCTCTCCCTTCTGCGGGTGGTCAATTTTCCCTCGAGAGGGTTCGGCCCCGCGACGCTCGAGAAGCTCGATGCCTTTTCCCGTGCGGGAGGCCTGCCGCTCCAGACGGCGGTACGCGCCGTCGCCGGTGGCGCCGGGGATTTCCCCCATCGCGTGCGGGCGAGCGCCGCCGGGCTATGCGGGGCGATCGACCAGGCGCGGGCGTGCCTCGAACGCGGCCGGTACGGCGCGATGTGCCGAACCGTTCTCGATGGCGTGGGCTACCGCCCGGCGCTGAGGGAGCTGTACCCCGAGCCCCTCGCCCAAGAGACGCGCTGGGCCGCGATCGAGGAGCTCCTCCGGTCGGTCGACGAGTGGGAGAAAGGGGGCGGCGAGAATTTCGCCGGCTTCCTCTCCGCCCTCACCCTCGAAGCGAACGACGAGGGGCGCGAGGACGAAGCGCAGAGAGGGGAACCGGCCAGCAAGGTCCTCTTGATGACCCTCCACAGCGCCAAAGGGCTCGAATTCCCGATCGTGTTCCTGGCGGGCGTGGAGGAGGACATCCTGCCTCATCACCGCTCGGTGGCGGGTGGAGACCGCGCCATCGAAGAAGAGCGGCGCCTCTTCTACGTCGGCGTCACCCGCGCACGCAAGCGTCTCTTCCTCCTGAGCGCCCTCACGCGATCGTCGGGCGGGCCGCCGAGATCGCGGCTCCCCTCCCGGTTCCTCACGGAGTTGAGCGGCCGCGACCTCTTCCGGACGGTCTCATACGATCCGAGGGCAGCCGCTGACCCGGAGACCGGTCGGTATTACGCCGAGCTGTACCGCAGCCGCAGAAGGGAAGCTCCGCGAGCAGCGGTCAAACCAAGTCCAGGTGGAGGTGAGCCCGGCGGTTGAAACGCACGCACGCCCGGATGCGGAGACAAAAAAAGGCCGCGCAACCACCTTGCGCGACCAATTCCCTGACCCGATCCGGGCGACGGACCGTGGGATGATCCCTCCTCCGGTCCCCTCGATCCCCCCCTCGAGAGCCGATTGCCCCAGGAGCACCCCCACAACCATCAGTGCCCACGGGCGGCGTTCCTTAGCCCTCTTTTCGCAGGAATTTCCGCCTCCGGTCGCCTAACCTGTGCCTTCAGTCAGTTTGGGCGGTTCGTCGAACCCAAGGCGGCCTATGGCGGTCGAAAGGGCGAGTGCTCCGGCGACTAACCTGGCGCCTGCGGGGGTTCTTATAGTGAGTGGAGACGTCAATTCCATGGACGAGAAGGTCCCGCCTCGCTTCGAAGATCTCTTCCAGGCGAGCGAATCAAGAAGGGCCCACGTCTATGTCCGCAGGCAACTGGGCCTTGTTCTGCGGCGGCGCGTCAACAGCGAAGACGTACTGCAGGACGTCCTCCTGGATGCCGCACGAGCCTTCCGAGCTGGGAAGGCTCCGGAGGATCTGGGGAGACGGAACTTCTTTCCGTGGTTGGCGAAGTTGATCGACAACCGGATCCGGTACCTCGCGCGGTTCCACGTGAGGGCGGAACGGCGGACCGTCCGAAAGGAGCTTCCCTTGGACGTCGATGGCGGAGGCGTTGAACAGGGGGCGGACCTCCGGACTCCGAGCTGGGTCTATCAGGCGTTGGAAACGTCCGGCACCCTGAAGGAGGCGATCTGCCGTCTTTCTTCCCGAAAACGCGAGCTGATCCAGCTCATCTATTTCGAACGCCTGAGCGTCTCCCAGGCGGCGCAGAAGCTGGGGAAAACGCCCGGCGCCACGGCCGTCCTCCACTTTCAGGCCCTCCGGCGGTTGGCCCAGTTCTTACAGAGGAAGGAGCAGTGAACCTTGCGCGCGACGAAGCCACGACAGTCCGGAGAGGATGAGGAGGCCCTCGCGGCCATCCTCGCCGAGGCCATCGAACGGCTCCGGCGAGGAGAAACCCCGCAGCCCGGCGATTACGCCGAGCGCTACCCGCACTTGCGGGAAGGCATCCAATCGCATTTCGAAACCCTGGAGCTGCTCGATGAACTCGGCCGCGAACAGGCGGAGAGAAGCCGGATCCCGGCCGCGGCACTCGCGTCCGGAGAGCCCGCCGCTTCGGTGGGGAGCTTGATCGCGGGGCTTTCACCCCTCTTGCAGCGGGTCATCTACCTTCGGAACTTCGAGAAGCGGCTCTGGTCCGAGATCGCCTCCATCGCCGGCCGGCCGGAGATGGAACTCCGGCGTCTCCATGCGGGGGCGATCCGAGAGCTGATCCGCCAGACGTCGGGGATTTGACCGATTCGTAACCGTTCACCGGGCCTGGCGGCCCAGGAACGGTTACCTGACCGTGCGTTCAGTCCCCACGCAGGCTCCCTGAAGTGGGCGACCTACGACCTGCGGGGCGGCCGAGTGAGGGTGACGCACTCCGTGGTAGGCGCCTTGCCTCGTTATTGAAATACGTTCCGGGTGAACGGTTACACCGATTGATCTAGCGATCGGCCGGCCGCGGGTAGGCCGCCAGGCGGAATCCCACGCGGTAGCTGGTCTCCCGCTTTCGGTCGCGCGTGTGACCGCCCAAGCGGAAGAAGGGCCTCAAGTCGTCGAATGCCGAACCGCCCTTGATCCGTGCGTCGAGGTCGTCCGCGCGGCATTGATCATGATCGTCGCCCGGGGGGGCCTCATCGGTCCGCGTCCACTCCGCCACTCCTCCCGCCAGGTCGCGCACGTCGTACGGGGAAGCGTCCGTGGGGAAGGGGAAGCAGCGGCTGAAATGGTTGTCGACGGAATGATGGCTGGAGACAAGGCTCCAGTCGAAGTCGCTCCCCCAGGGATAAAAACGCCCATCGGCGCCGCGCCCGGCCTTCTCGAGTTCATCCGCGGTCGGTAGAGCATAGGTCCACCCGCCGCCCTTCAGCGCCTCCTTCTTATTCTTCCAGCGGACGAAGCGATCCGCGGCGACTCGCGAGAGCCAGCGCGCCGACCACCACTGGTACGGACTGCCGGGGAGGAGATAGCGCCCGCTCGACTCCCTGATGTACCGCGGGATCGCCTGATTCTCCTTCATCTCCACGGGAAGGAGTCGGTTGCGGTCGACCTCGCCGAGCGCATCCATCTCGGCTTGGACTGCCGGGTCGTTGAGAAACTCCAGATAGGATCGAAAGCTCAACTCATAGCGGGCTAGAAAGAAGTCGCCGACGAGGACTTCTCTTTCGGGTTCGGAGTAGAAAGACGAGGGATCGCCGCCCATCCGCGCTGGGCCCGCCGGGATATAGACGAATCCCGGTGGGATGTCCGCATCGCGGAAGAGCCGTACATTCATCTCGATACGGCGGTCCCGCTGTACCACGAAGGGCACTCGCGTCTCCCGCAACCCTTCGGCCCAGAGGAGGAGGAGGTAGCTGCCCGCTTCGACCTCCAGTTCTTTGATCGGGGTCTTACCGAGCCGCGATGCGATCGAGGAGCTCAAAGGGAACGCATCGGCTTCGCAGCAGGCGCTCAAGACGAGGCTCAACGATTCCGCGAGGGGCGGGGTCACTATCCCCGTCGAATTCTCTCCGGTCGAGGATCTGCACGGGAGGAGATCGAGCGAGCCGGAGGCGTCGAAGCAAAAGCGCGTTCCATTCCTCTCGAGCTCCACGACACTCCCCTCGGGCGGGCCCGAGCCTGGAGTCGCGTCGAGGAGCAGCCGGGCGCCCGAGGCGCCGACGGGATTCCCTCCGATCGCGACGATGCGGTCTCCCGAGAGGATCGCCACCGGCGCGGCGACTGGACCTGGAGAGGCCACCACCTTCAAGACGGGGGGCGGAAGCTCCGCCGGGCCGAGAAGAGCTCCAACGCCGGGACGGTAAGGCACCGGCTGGAGTATGAGGCCTATCTGCTCGTAGCGGAAAAGGAAGACTTCAGCGCCCGGCGGGTCGCTTGCGACGGACAGCATTCCACGCGGAGGGGACCGAACGTCCGACTCGGGGGCGTAGCTCAGGATCAGCGCTCGGAGTCTGTCGGTCTCCCGGAGGTTGCCGCCCTTCTCGACTTCCAGGTAGCGGCTCCAGAGGAGGCTCGTCAACTTTTCGGTCAGCTCGCGGTTGCCTTTCTCGATCTCGAGGCCCCGCTGAAGAGCGAGCACGGCCACCTCGAAACGGTCGAGGATGCGGGCTTCCATCCCTCGGAGTTTCGCGCGCGTCTCGAAGAGCGGCTTTCGGAGGTCGTAATCGTACCGTTGGCCGAGGCGGTCCTCCTCCTCCTCGAGGCGCCTCGTTACTGCCGGCCGGTCGGCAAGGAGTCTCGCGCGCTCGACGATCGCAGCCTGCGCCTCATTCAACGCCCTTGCGACCGCGCTCCGGCGCGCCGACCGAGCCGCCAGAATTCCAAATCCGACAGCGGCGATGGAGATGATCGCGATCAACAAGAGCGCGGCCGCGGCGATGCGGCGTTTGCGCTCGATGCGCCGCCAGAGCCGCCCCCACGCTCGGATCGGCGCCGCCGCCACGGCTTCCCCGGCGGCGAACCGGCGCAGGTCGCGGGCGAAATCGCCCGCCGTCGGATAACGGCGGCTGGGCTCGAACTCCATTGCCCTCTCGATGATCACCGAGAGGGCGGCCGGGATGGTCGGGTCGACGAGGGCCGGCGGTACGGCATCGGCCCGCAGGACCCCGGACCTCAGGGGCGGCTCATCGTCGTCTGCATCGAACGGCTTCTCCAGGGTCACCGCTTCGTAGAGGGTCGCTCCGAGGGAATAGACATCGCTTTGCCGCCCGATCCGCCGCCGGTCGCCCAAGATCTGCTCGGGGCTCATGTAGGCTACGGTTCCTACCATCGCTCCCGAACCGGTCAGGGAGCTCGCACGCAGGTCGCGCGCGAGACCAAAATCGATCAGTTTCACCTGGCCGCTCTTCGTGAGGAATATGTTCGATGGCTTCAGGTCCCGATGGATGATCCCTTCGGCGTGGATGAGATCGACCGCGGAGCAGACGGCCGCCGCGATTTCCGCCGCCCGGCGATGGCGAACGTGCGGTTCGCCCCCATCGGCCCTCCAGCGGTCGACCAGGCCGGCCAGCGTTTCGCCGCCCAGCAGCTCCATGGAGTAGTAGAGCCAGCCGGCCGAGGCGCCGGCCCCGTAGATGGAGACGATCCGGTCGCTGCGGAGCTTGGAAACGATCTCCACTTCGCGCAGGAATCGCTCGCGGAGCCGCGCGCTGGCCCCCCCGTTGAAGACTTTGAGAGCCACGATCCGCCCGGAGGCCGTCTCCTCGGCGCGGAACACGCGGCCCATGCCGCCGATCCCGATCTCCTCGATGAGCCGGTAACCGGGGATGCGGATCCGGAAGAGGCCGGAATCCGGGGCCGACTGCGGAACTTCGTGCACGACGGAGCCGCTCCGGGACGCCCAATCCTCGATGGCCTTCAAGAGCGAGCCGTACGCCTTCTGGAACGGACCGAGGAATTCTCGCTCCTCGGGATGCCGGTCGAGGAACTCCGGGGCCGAGACCGGATCGTCGCTTCCAAGGCGGAGAAGGAGCTCGGCAATCAGAAGCTCGCGGCTCGCCGACCCCCTCGATCCCATGATCCCCTCATTCGCGCCACTCAAGCCGTGGCATGTTAACTTCGGAGGGCCCTCGGAGGCAAATCATTGCAAGCTCCTTTGCCGGGGCAGGTCCGGATTGACTCCGCGAATCGACCGTGATACGAACTGCGGCACGCCCGCATCCGACATTTCTGTGAGGTCCATTCCTTGCGCCCATCTCGGATCCTTTTTTATCTATCGCTCCTCGGTCTCGCCCCCGTGCCGCTGGCGGCACACTTCCACCTCGCGATTCCCGATCGTCCGGCCCTCCGCGTCGGAGAGAAGACGGTCCTCCGGTTTTTTTTTGGCCATCCCTTCGAGCACGAGATGGCCGACATGCCACCGCCGGAAGGGCTCAAGCTCCTGCCCCCCGAGGGGGCTGCCGAGGATGTCACCAGCCGTGTCGTTGAAGAGAAGGTGAAGGGACCCGGCCAAGGTGAGATCCGCCGATACGCGATCGAATTCGCCCCGAAGGACCGCGGCGACTACATTTTCTCCCTCCACACCCGCGCCGAGTTCGCCGGCGAAAAGTACGGGTTCTTCCGCGATTTCGTGAAGGTCGTCGTCCACGTTCAGGCGGAAAAAGGGTGGGACCGTCCTGTGGGTGACCCGGTCGAAGTCGTCCCGCTCGCGCGGCCCTATGGATTGCGGCCGGGAGCGATCTTTCAGGCCCGCGCCCTCTTTGACGGCAAGCCGATCGAGGGGGCCGGCGTCGAGATCGAACGCTACAACCCAGGGCCGCCGGCGAGGATCCCCGAAGGCGAGTTCATCACGCCGACCGCGCGCACCGGGCCCGGCGGGCTGATCGCATTCGTCCCCGACGCCGCGGGCTGGTGGTCCGTCAGTGTCTCCACGCGCCGGGGAACGCTGCTCCGGGAGGGGAAGGAGCACCCGCACACCGTGCGGGCGACGTTCTGGTTCTACTGCGGCGAGCCGCTCGGTGCGGGGCGCTGAAGAGGTTGAGAATGCACATCCCCGACGGAATCCTCTCCCCTTCCCTCTGTGCCGGCGGATTTGCGCTCGGGGCCGCGGCCGTGGGGTACTCGCTCTACCGTTTTCACGAGCGGAATCTGCCCCAGGTGGCCGTCATGGCGAGCCTCTTCTTCGTCGCCTCGAGCATCCAGATCCCGCTGGGCCAGGCGAGCCTGCATCTCCTCCTCAACGGCCTACTCGGCGTCGTCCTCGGCCGGGACGCTGCGCCGGCGATCGTGGTCTCGCTCCTACTCCAGAGCCTTCTGCTCCAGCACGGAGGCCTCACGGCACTCGGGGCCAACACGGTCATCATGACAGGCGGGGCGCTCGCCGCGCATCTTCTCTTCCGAACAGGACGGGCGCTCCTCTCGAAGAGAGGAAGAGGGAGGCCGGGGCCGGCGCTGGCCGCGCTGGGGCTCGCCGCGGGGGCCGCTAGCGTCGTCGTCTCCGGCCTCTTCTACTATCTGTTCTTTGTTTTGGCGGACCCGAACTACCGGACGATTTCATACCTCGTCGTCAGCCTGCAGCTTCCGCTCCTACTCTTCGAGCCGATCGTGACCGCGTCCGCGGTCTCGTTCTTGGCCCGCGCGAAGCCGGAGCTGATCGGTGGCGAGAGTGCGACGCCATGAGGTCGCTCCGCTGTCTAGTAACCGCCGGATTCTGTGCCGCCGCGGCCCCCGCCTGGGCGCACCGGCTCGATCTCGATCTCATTCCCCTCGATGGCGGGCGATTGCGTGCGGAAGTTTACTACTCCGACGGCCGCCCGGCCGCCCGCGCGGAGATCTTCGTTCGGGATGGCGCCGGCAAGGAGATTCTTCGCGGCTTCGCCGATGCGGAGGGTAGATTCGAGTTTCAACCGCCGCTCGAGGCGGCCTTCGAGGTCGAGGCCCGCCACGAGGGAGGCCATCGGGCGGCGCGCCGCGTCGAGCCGGGCCAACCTCTCCCGCCTGCAACGCCCCCGGGGCAGCGCGGCAGAGTCCCCATCGAGAAGCTCATCGCCGGCGTGGTGATCCTTAGCGTCCTGGCCTTCCTCGCCCGGCGCCTTGTCCGAGGGCGGCGTGCTCCATCCTGAAATCGACCGCTACGCGCACCTCGATTCGAGCCTCCACCGCTGGGACCCGCGCTGGAAGCTGGCGGGGCTCAGCTTGCTCCTCGGGGCCGTCGCGTTCCTGCCTCCCTCGGCGCCGGGACCGGGCTCGACGCGAAGCGGGGTCCGATGGGATCGTGACGTCCCGCACGCCCTCGCCTCGCTCGGCGTCGTCCTCGCTCTCGTCGAACTGTCGCGGATCCCCCTCTCGTTCGCGCTTCGGCGGCTGTTGCCCGCCGGGGTGTTCCTGGCGGTCTTCATCCTCCTGTATCCGCTCGGCGCCCTCGCCGGCGGCGTTTCCGGTGCGCAGGGTACGGATTTCCTTGCCCTCCTCCTGCGCGGTTCGGTCATCGCCGCGCGGGCGCTCGCGGTCATGCTTCTTGTGTTCCCCATGTTCGGGACAAGCCGCTTCGACGTTACCATGCGAGCGCTGCGCTCCCTGCGCGTCCCCGCCCCCCTCGTCCAGATCGTGGTCTTCTCCTACCGCTACATCTACGTCTACGCCGATGAGTTGCTCCGCCTGCGGGTCGCCATGCGAGCCCGCGGGTTAGGGAGGGGCGCCGGATTGCGGGTCTTCCGCGTGGCGGGAAGCACGCTCGGCATGCTGCTTGTGCGGAGCGTGGAGCGCACCCAACGGATACAGGACGCCATGACGGCGCGCGGATATGCGGGCGGTTTTCGGACGCTGCAGGAATTTTCCACGCGGCCCTCCGACATCGCCAAGGCCGTTGTGGCAGGGGCGGCGGCGGTACTTCTTGCGGCGTTGAGGTTGGTTCCATGAGCGATGCGGCTTCCCCGGCCCCCGGCGGCGCAGTATCCGCGGTCTCCGCGCGCGGCCTCGGCTACGTTTATCCCGATGGACGGCGCGCGCTGGAGGGTGTGACCTTTTCGGCCGCTCCCGGGGAGGCGGTCGGCATCATCGGCCCGAACGGCGCAGGCAAGACGACGCTCTTCCTCCTTCTGTCGGGTCTCCTCGATCCGTCGGGTGGCGAAGTCGCGATCGGCGGTGTTCCGTTCGGCGCCGCCCCGTTGGGCGTCGGGGCCGACCGCAGCCTGAGGCGCAAGATCGGCCTCGTTTTCCAGACGACCGACGAGCAGCTTTTCTGCCCGACCGTGTTCGACGACGTCGCCTTCGGCCCCCTCAACTTCGACTTCCCGAAATCCGAAGTCCGCGAGCGAGTCGCCCGCGCCCTCGATGCGGTCGGGATGCGAGGCTCCGAGGGGCGCAGCTCCCATCACCTCTCCTGCGGAGAGCGCCGGCGCGTGGCGATAGCGACCGTGCTTTCTTACGACCCTGAAATCCTCATCCTGGACGAGCCGACGAGCGACCTTGACCCGCGAGGCCGGCGGGAACTTGTGAGTCTCCTGGCCGGTATGCGGCAGACGAAGATCGTCGCGTCCCACGACCTCGAGTTCGTCGCCCGCACTTGTACGAGGGCGATCGTCATCGCAGGGGGGAAGATCCGCGGCGACCTCCCGGCGGCCCGGGCGGTCACCGACGCCGCGTTCCTCGAGGCCAACGGCCTCGAGATCCCGCTTGGCCTGCGCGGCCTCGACGCGGCGGGGCTGGAAGAACTGCTCAGAGGCGCTTGAACAACGGAATAGTCAGCTCGACAGAGGTACCCTCGGCTTCCGAAATCGCCGCTCCACCCTTCCGGTTCTCGCGCTATCGCGGCTCGACCTCCGGGCACGCCTCGGAGCCGCCCGCTGCCGCGGGTGAGCCGCGACGTCTAGGAGCGGCGAGGGCTCCTCCGGCGGTCCGCGGCTCCGCACCGCTCGCCGCTCCCCTCTGCGGTTCCCTTCCACCTCACCCCTCGGCCGATTCGATCTGGTCCCCGAGCTGGTCGAGATTCCACGGCTGCTCCGATGCCAGCGACACCTCACGGCCGGTGAGGGGGTTCTTCACTTTCAGGCGAACCGCGTGGAGCGCGAGGCGGCCGATCGGATCCGTCTTCGCGCCGTATTTCTCGTCCCCCGCGACGGGATGGCCGTTCTCCGCGAGCTGGACGCGGATCTGGTGCTTGCGGCCCGTGTCGAGATGGATTTCGACCTCCGACCAGCGCCGCCCGGTCGCCGTGACCCGGTACTCGGTCACCGCGAGCATTCCCGCGGCGGGATCGGCGGAGCTGCGCACCACCTGATCGGGGCCGTCGGAGAGGAAGCTCCGAAGAGTTCCGGCGTGCGGGGTGGGTGTCCCCTCGACGAGCGCACTGTAGACGCGCTCCACATGGGCGGCGAAGGTCTTCCGGAACGCCCCTTGCACCGCCCGACTCTTCGCGACGAGGAGAAGCCCCGAAGCGTCGCGGTCCAGGCGATGGCAAGGGAAGGTTCGCGCTCGGGGATTGCTCTTCTGCAAGTGCTCATCGACGGCCTGAATGGCCGTCCGGCGCCGCTCGCGGGCTGGGCCGCTCGTGAGGAGGCCCGCCGGCTTCTCTACGACAGCGATGTCCGCGTCCTCGAAGACGAGGAGGACCCCATCGCGGAGGCGGATCGACCCTCCGGTGCGCCGGACCTCGATCGCGTCACCCGGGGAGACCACCGTTTCGATCGAGCGCGCCGGCTGGCCGTTGAGGATCACCCTGCCTTGGATGAGCCGCCGCTTCATCTCGCGGCGCGACATGCCGGCGAAGATCCTCGCCAGCGCCTGGGCGAGGGTACTCTCCGAGTCCACACGGTACTTCATAGACTGTACGACGTTCCCGTAACCGATGCGCGGCGGCCGCCCGGCGCATTCATGGCCAAGATGGTACGCTCTTCCGGCTCTCAGTCGATGGGGAGGTGACTTTGAAGTTCGCATTGATCCTGGCCGTGCTCGCCGGCCTTCTTACGGGCTGTGGGCAGGCGCTAGCCGTGCCGCGCAAGGCCGCCGCCGATTTCTCGCTCGTCGACCTCGACGGGAATGATGTCTCGCTGGCCTCGCTCAGAGGGAAGGCCGTTGTCCTGAACTTCTGGGCGGTCGGGTGACCGGCTTGCGTGCGGGAGGTTCCCGCACTCGACAGGTTGGCGCGCCACTATGTCCAGTCGGGGGTCGTCGTTCTCGGCGTCAGCGCCTGGAACGAGCCGGAAGCAAAGGTCCGGAAATTCGCGGAAAGTGAAGAGCTGAGCTACCCGATTCTTCTCAACGGCAACGCTCTGGCCCGCCAGTACGGAGTCCGAGGGATCCCCACGACGGTCTACATCGATCCTCAAGGTCGCATCGCCGGCCGTGACATCGGCCTTCAGAGCGAAGCGCAGATCGAGGCGAAGGTGAAGGAGATCGCCCCGGGGCCGTCTCACTGATCGAGTTCAACGTCCGTCCGCCGGGATCAACAGCCGCTCGAACACCACCGCGACGACCCGGCCTGGGTGGGCGGGCCAATCCTCCGCCCGCCGGCCCACCTCTTTACAGAACTCCATCAACTCCCCCAGGCCGAAACCAGCGAACCGCTCGACCCCCGACAGCCGGCGGGCCGCCTCGAAGTGCGCCCGGGCGCGCTCCGCGTGGCGTCGGATGCCTTCGGGCTCGGCCTGGCGGGCCTTTACTCCCGCCGCGGCGAGCTTGATGAGCCCCTTCATCAACTCCGAGATCGGTCCGGTCTTCCCCGCTGCCATCCAGAGCCCCTCCCAGGCTTCGTGGGCTTCCCAGTAATAGCCGTGGTTGAAGAGGTCGATGCCGTGGAGATAGTCCTCGCTCTCCGGCCACCGCGCAGGATCGAGGGGTGGAGGGATGACTTCGGGGAGGCCGCGGCTGTGCCCCTCGGGATGGTTGCGCGGATGGGGCTGGGGCGAACCCGCGAACGCGTAGGGCGGGAACTTCCGCAGCGGCGCCAATCGCGGAGGAGGCTCTGGTTTCAAGCGTTCGTTCTCAGCTCGGTTGAGATTCATATGGACCGCCGCGACTCGCGGCGGTCTGTTCAGTCCGCGCGGAAAGCTACCGCGTACCGGTCCGCCGCGCTACACTCGTTTCCATGAACGAGGGATACCCGCGCCGGGGCATCGAGCGGCTCACCGATTTGCCCGTGAGCTGGATGGTTCGCGGGGCGGGCCGCATCCTGAGGAGTCTCGGGCCGGCCGCCGCCTACGGCTTCGCCCGCTTCGTGGGAGATTCCTGGTATCGGTTTGTACCCAGGCGCCGGCTCATCGCCCTGCGGAACCTGGAGATCGCCTTCCGGGGGGAGCTGGATGAGGTCGAGCGGGTGCGCATCGCCCGGGAGTGCTGCCGCCATGCCATGGCGAACAGCGTCGACATGTTCATCCGGGACCGCTGGATCACCAAGGAGACCTGGCGGGACTTCGTTTCGATCGACGCCGAAACCGAAGCCTTGATCGGCCGCCCGCACCCGCGCGGGTTGGCCGTGCTGGTCGCGCACGTGGGTGCGTGGGAAATGCTCCATTACGTCCTCGCGCTTAGGGGACTGAGGGCGGCCACCGTCGTTCGACTCGTCCACAACCCGCACCTCGACCGGCTCATGACCTCCCTCCGGACCCGCTGGAACGTCTCGGTCATCCTCAAGGCGGGAGGTCTTCTCAAAATGAGGCGGATGCTCCGGAGCGGCGGAGCGGTGGGCCTCCTCTGCGACCAGGTCGCACCAGCCGGGTCCCCTTTCTTCCGTTTCTTCGGGGCCTGGACGGCCACATACGCTGAGTATGCGCGGCTCCTCGCTCGTCTCGGGAGCGATGTCGCCTTCCTCGCCTGCGTGCGAGAGGGGTTCTCCTTCCGCTTCCGCGTCCGCGCCCGCGACCTCGGCGCGGCGATCCGGGGGCCGGGAACCGCCGCCGAGCGCGCCGCGCGGCTGGTCGAGAGCTACATCGCTGCCGTCGAAGAGGAGGCCCGGGCCCTTCCTGAGCAGTACCTCTGGATGCACCGCCGCTGGAAGCGCCGTCCGCCCGGAGCCGCGGACCTCTATCGCCGCCTCGGTAAGCCTCTCGATCGGGGCCTGCTGGCGGAGGAGGAGAGGCTGAGTCCAGCTCGTCACGTTCGTGTTCCTGAAGTCGTCCGGCGACGAGCTTTACTTCAAGGGGATGGGCAAGTCACCCCCTCAACGCTCGCTTCGCTCGCCGACCTCCCGAGAAAACGAACAGCGGGGCCCTCGCCGGCCCCCCCAAATGCACAGAGCGCCCCCGGGTGAGGAATCGAGAAACGAACGTACGACGCACAGAACCGAGGCCGGCCCGTGGGATCGCCTTGTTAGAGACTCTTAGAGAGTCTTTTTCACTGGAGTTTAATACTTTCCTATGAGAAACTACCGCGTCGCCGTCTGGCGGAGCGCAGGTCGCTCGCCGGGAGCCGGAGGAGAGCCCCGAAAGGACTCGCGGATGTCGCGAGGATCGTCATGGCGCTGTTTCTGATTCGCTGCGAGGAGGCCCAGATGGCGGCGCGCGTCCGTGTAAGCGGCGACCGCATCGTCGTCGGCAGCTCGCCGGAGAGCACGATCCTCATTGCGCATCCGAGCGTCTCGCGGAACCACTTGATCATCACTCGATGGTTCGGCGGCTATTGCTTTCAGGATCTCTGGAGCGCGGCGGGGACATATCTCAATGGCCAGAGGCGCGAGCAGGGGGCGCTGAAGCCGGGAGACGTGCTGCGCCTGGGGCATGCCACCCTCACGATCATCGAGGCGGAAGTCCCTACTCAAGGGTCCTCGCCCCCTCCTGCCGAGACGAGGGTGGCGAAGCGGCAGGGCTGGCTCGGGCCCGGGGGTCGCTTGATCCTCGGCGGGGCCGCCCTCGTTGCCGTGGGCGTGGGCCTCGGGATTCTGGCCGGTTGGGGGGCCTCGCCCTCCCCGCCGCTCCCCGAGATCGGCCGCCCGGCCGAAGAGGGGAGAGCCGCGCGGTCAAATCCCCCCCAACTAGTGCGTGGCGAGGCCGTCCGGGAAGTCCCTGGAGCAACGGCGGCTGCGGTAGAGGCCGGCGAACCGGGCGGGACGAGCGAAGCCGAGCGAACCGCCTCCGGCCTCCTGGAAGGGCTCCGTCGGCCTTTTTCCGGTGCGGAGGAATCCCAGCGGACGCTCCAGCGGCTCTGCCTCGACATCCTCGGCCGCCCGCCGACGCGCGCGGAGGCTCGCGACTGGCTTCCCCTTTCGCACGAGGAGAGATGGAAGAGGATCTCCGCGGGCTTCGAGCCACCGGGCGGAGACGTCATCGGGGCCGCGTACGCCCGCCTCCTCGCCCGCCCGCCCGCGGACCGCGAAAGGCAGGCGTTCGCCAGCTCGCAGCTCGGTGCATCTACGGGCGGATTTGCCGACGTCGGTCTTCTCCTCACGGCTTCGGATGAATACCGCCGGGCCGACCACCGGCGGCCGCGGAGCCTCGCCCAGCGTGCCCAGGGGCTTATCGTGGACTTCTTCGATCGGCCTCCCGAGTCCGAAGAGGAGATACGGGAACTTGTGGAGGCCCTGCGCGAGGCCCCGCGGCTCGATGAAGTGCTGCGTATCGTGGCCTTCAGCGCGGAGGCGACGCGCGCCCTGCCGAACTTCGGCTCCGTGGCGGTGCAATCCAAAGGCCAGGCGACGGTCCGCGAGTGGCTCGCGGCGGAGCTCTTTCGTTATCTCGGGCGCCCGGGCGGCGAGAAAGAGTTGAACTCCCTCGAGAAGGAAGTGCAAGACGGCGAAGGGGCTCGGCGCGTCAGACTTGTTCTCGCGGAGCAGGCGGCCTACCGGGGGTATTGATCGCGATGGAAAAATCGCAAAAGAAAGGCGAACGTACACTCCTCGCGGTGCACCTCGCGTTCGTCTGGGGTGGTCTCGCCTGGAGTTTCTTCGCACTGGGTGGAGGCCTCGCGCCGCTTTCCGGGGCCGACGCGTTGGTTGGAGGGGCCGGCGCGGGGCCCACCGGTCCTCGGGCGGTCCTCTGGATCCGTGCCGGCCGCCTGGCCGAAGAGGAGCTGGACCCCGAACCTGGACAAACGCCGCTCCTCCTCGATCTGGTGGCGGGCGGTTTCACCGCCGCCGACCTCCGCCTCGGCGATCTCTCCGCCGCCGATCGCGGCGATCCGAGTGTTCTTTCCCTCATGGTCCTCGGAGCGGACGCGCGCGGACGTCTCGCCGCGGGGCGAATCGGCGCCATCGCGGAGGTCGGGACCAACGAAGCCGTGGACGGAGGGGCCGCCCCACCGCAGAACGGACCGGGGGGGGCGGCGCGGCCGCACCGAGTGCTGGTTTCCCTCATCCGCCGCTTCCGTGAGCCTCCGCCGGAAGGGCCGGCCGAGCGGCAGTCCATGGACCGAATCCGCGCCGCCGTTCTGGGGAAGCCTCCGCCGGGGAACGTGGCGGAGGAAGCGAAGCCCGGTCCACGCCGCGGCATTGTGGCCGCTTTCCAACCCGACCCCGCCGCGGAAAGAACCGCCGGAGAGGCTCTGAAGGCACTAAAGGACGGCGCGGCGCTCGTCATCGCGCTGGAGCCCGTGAGCGGCCCCGAACGGGCGCGGTCGCGCGACCAATCCCTCGGCCGCTTTGCGGCCGAACTCCGCAGCCTGGGGGCGGCGCTTCTGGTCCTCTCGGTCCAGTCCGCAGAAGCGGCGGCAAACGGCCCGCCTCGGTCGACCTTGGTGATGGTCGGGCAAGGGGTCCGCTCCGGCCGGATTCTCGGCGCCGAGCGGTCGGCCCAGGTCGTGGCGCCGACCGTACTGGACGTCCTGGGCGTCTCGGCGGGAGTTCCGGCGCTTCCTTGGCGGGATGCGGAGCCGCAAATGCGCGCCGGCGCTCCGGAAAAGAGCGTCGACGATCCCGCGGGAGATCCCCTCGACCTGAGGATCCAGGCGGCGATCGATGAGGGCCGGGCGCATCTCCTCCGGCATGCCCCGCGAATCTTCACGCAGCCAGAGCCCGAGTATCCCATGGGCAAGATGGCCTTGCCGCTCTCGGCACTCTTGCGGAGCGGACTCGCCAGCGACCACTCGGTCGTGAACCAAGCTCTGGGTCAACTCGCGGGCATGCAGCCCACGGAAGTCTACTCCGTCGCCTGCTACCTCATGGCCCTCGATGCCCTGGCGAAGGCGAAGGATCGAGAAGGCCGCGAGGCGCGCATCGAGAGGGTTGTCGGGACGCGTGCGCGCGCTCGGGCGGTCGCGCCGGATCCGGCGCACCGCCGGCGGATGGAAGAACTCGTCCAGTGGCTCCTCAAGGCGCGGAACAGGGGGCAAGGCACCTGGCACTACCGCGGGCCGGGAGGCCACGACTACTCGAACACGCAGTTCGCCGTCCTGGGGCTCGAAATCGCCCTCGAGCACGGGATATCGGTCCCTCGGGAGGTCTTCGGCGAGATCGCCTCCCAGTTCGCCGCCAGCCAGCTCCGGGAGAAAGAGCCGTACGAGTTCACCGTGAAGCTCGACCCGGGTAAGAAGCGCTTCCTCCAGAAAGCGGTCGTGGAAACGAAGACGTTTCGCATGCCGATCGGAGGGTGGGGATACACCGAGCGGGACCGACGCGCGTACGCGAGCATGACCGCTGCGGGGGCCTCTTCGCTCCTCGTCGCGCGCCGGGGGCTCGGCGGGTCGCTCAGCCCCTCGGCCGAATCGGCGCTCGGGTCATCCCTCGGCTGGATCGTCCATCACTTCGATGCGTACCTGAAGGGCGGCCCATCCGTCTCCAATAACCTCTACTATGAGCTGTACAGCCTGGAGAAGGTCGGCGACCTGGGCGGCATCCTCCTCCTCGGCCTCCACGACTGGTACCGCGAAGGGGCGAGCCTTCTCGTGGAGGGTCAGGACCGCGACGGAGGTTGGGGGACGGACGTGAACACGTCGTTCGCCCTCCTCTTCCTCACGAGGGCGACGCGCCCGGCGCTCCGGGCCTCGCCTCCCCCTCGTATCGTCACCGGAACCGGTCCGGGGGCGGCGCAGGCCGGCGACCAGGTCTACATCGCGTCGATTGATGGGTACATTTCGGCGAGCGAGTTCTTGGAGTATCTGATGGCCGAAGGGGACCCGGACCTGCTCAAGATCGCCGAGGATGTCGTTCGGAATTATCCGCCGGCGCGCCAGGGGGAACTGGTGCCGCATCTCCTGCCCCTCTCGAAGGGGCGAGGCGGGCCCGTTGAGGCCTTCGCACGGCGGGCGCTCGGTGACATCACGGGAGAGAGGGGGCGCAAGGCGGAATTCTACGACGAGTGGCGCCGCGCGTTCGACGCGATCCGCGCGCTCGAGATGGATGTCCGCCCGGACGGGGCGAAAGCGGCGGAGCTCCTCGCGTCGGCTCCCGGACGCCTCCTGCGAGGGCGGCTCGTGGAGCTTGCCGGGCGCCAGCTCCTCGTCGAATGCGTGCCGCCCCTCATCGATGCGATGGGATCGACCGATGCCTCGGATCGGCGGCGCGCCGGCGAGATCCTCCAGCGCCTGACCGGCGAGCGGATCGCCGGGGTGGACGGTTCGCCCGACGAGGCGGCCCGCGCCGCCGCAGCGTACCGGGCCTTTTGGCTGGAGCATGATGAGCGGCTCCTGGCCGGGGCCAGGATCCGCCGGATCGTCGCCGAGCTGGGGCGGGCGACGCCGGCGCCCGCGGGGGCCTCCCGCCGCGGAGCGGAAGGTCGCGACAGTCTCGTTGAACCGCTCGTCCGAGAGGGGCGGGCGGCCCTGCCGCAGCTCATCGAAGCTTTGGAAGGGCCGGAATTCTCCGCTCAGCTCCTCGTAGCGCTCGAACGGATCGCCGGAGTCCGCCTCGGCCTCCGCCCCGCGCCCTGGCGAGAGTGGTGGAGCGCCCAGCCGCGATGAAACGGCACCGGCGGCACGCACTGAGCGCCTGCTTGTCCTCCCTTCCGCCGAACAGTAAGCTGACCGCGTTCCCGATCAGGCTCCGCTGGACTTTTTCCTGGAGACGCAGCCATGAAACGAACCGATCTCAACCGTCGTGAGCTTCTCGGCGTCGTGGCCGCCGGTGCGGCCGCCTTTACCGCCTCCGTGTTCGACTCGCCGGATCTCAAGGCCACGGAGGATGCCCCCGCCGCCGCGAAAGGGCGCATCCGCCAGTCGGTCTGCCAGTGGTGCTACGGCAAGATGTCCGTCGATGACCTCGCCAAGAACTCGGCCCGGATCGGCCTCAAGTCGGTCGAGCTCATCGGCCCCGACCACTGGCCCACGATCAGGAAATACGGGCTCATCTGCGCCATGGTCCCGAGCCACCCCCTCCACAAGGGGCTGAACCACAAGGACAACTGGGACGAGTGCCTGGCCAAGATCAGGACGAGCATCGAGCTTTCCGCCGAGGCGGGTTTCCCGAACGTCATCACGTTCTCGGGAAACCGAAACGGCGTCCCCGACGACGTCGGCATCGAAAACTGCGTCGCGGCGGTCAAGAAGGTCATCGGACTGGCGGAGGAAAAGAAGATCAATCTCTGCATGGAACTCTTGAACAGCAAGGTGAACCACAAGGATTACCAGTGCGACCGCACGCCGTGGGGCGTCGAAGTCGTCAAGCGCGTCGGTTCGCCTCGCTTCAAGCTCCTCTACGATATCTATCACATGCAGATCATGGAGGGAGACGTCATCCGCACGATCCGGGAGAACCACCAGTATCTCGGCCACTACCACACCGGCGGAAACCCGGGCCGCAACGAAATCGATGACACGCAAGAGCTGAACTACGCCGCGATCATGAAGGCGATCGTCGAGACGAAGTTCGAAGGCTATGTCGGCCAGGAATTCATTCCGCTCCGCGATCCGATGACCTCGCTGGCGCAGTCGTTCAAGATCTGCGACGTCTGAACCGGGCGATCGCGTCAGCGCTTCTCGGCCGGTTCGCCGGCCGCGGCGATGACCTCGTCGACCTCGGCCGCGAGGGCCGGGTCGAGGGTTCGAGCTGCTTCCGCTTCCTTGCGGGCGCCCGCAGCGTCCTTCTCGGCCAGGAGCCGCTTGGCCTCCCGCAGGTGGAAGCGGGCCTTCGCTCTCCGTTCTTGCTCGCGGATGCTCGCGTATTCGGCGGAGCGCCGCTCGCGAATCGTGGCCTTTTCGGCGCCGTCGGGTTTCTTCGCCTTGACCTCGCCGCCGGCAGGGATTGGTGTGTTCCGTGGCGCGGCGGGTGGGTTCCTCGGCGGCCCGGCCTCCCGAACCTCCCCGGATCCATCACCCTTCTCTCTGGCGGTCTGTTCCGGAGTGACCTCCTCTGCCTTCGATTCCGCGGCCTTCGCCTTACCTTCCTCTGGGTCGGCCTGGTCGGGCGCTGGGGGCTCGGGCGTGTCGGCGGGCTTGCTGCTCCCGCGGGGAGCGCCGACCGCGCGGCGCAAGAGGTCGAGGAGACTTCCAGAGCGTTCTTTGGTCTCTCCGACCTTCTCGCTCGGCGGTGGTGGAGGCTCGGCCTTCGCGGTCTCCGATTTCTGCTCGGTGCTCTCCTTGCTTTCGTTGGCCTTGCTTTCTTCGGCCTCGCTCCCTTCGGCCGGCGCTTCCTTCGCTTCGGCCTCTTTCTCGTCGCTCCCTTCCTCTTCGGTGCCCTTTTCCTCGGCGCTCTCCTCGGGCGCTTCATTCTCCTCCTCTTTCATTTCTTCTACGGGAGTTTCTTCGGCCGGCGTTTCGGCGGCCCCATCAGCAGCGGCCTCTGGCGCATCGCCTTCCGTTTTTCCGGCCGGTTCGGTCGCCTCGGAGGCTTCATCCGGTGGCTCCGATTCAGGTTTCTCCTGAGCCTCGGACTCAGTTTCGGCCTTTTCTCCCTCGGCGGGCATCTCCTCGGCCGGAGTAAGGGAGGACTTTTCCTCCTCTTTCGGACTCTCATCGCCAGGCTCCGCGAATTCGGGTTCGGAAGCGCCGGGCTCGGCCGTTTCGGGCTTCTCCTCCTCGCCCTCCCCGGCGGGCTTCTCGGCCGCTTCGGGCTTTTCCTCGGGCGCTTCGCCCGCAGGTTCCCCTTTCGCCACGGCGGGCTTCGTCTCCGCCAGCTCTTCCTTTTCCGGAGGTACGGTTTCTTCCGGCGGCGCAGGGGCCTCTTCCGGCGCTGCTACTTCCTTCATGGGGGGAGGAGGCGAGGTCGGACGCTTTCCGCGCCCGGAGGAGGTTCCCGCGATCACTGCGGGAATGGCTGGGGCGTCGAGAGCGATCCCCTCTGATTCGAATCCTTCGCCGCGGGAAATGGAATGCCATCCCGACGTCCGTCCTGGAGCCGCGGCGGGCGCCGCGGCAGTTCTTGTATCAAGCCTCCGTGCCGCCGCGTCGCGGGCGGCGAGAGGGCTCGGGGCCTTTCGAGGGGTCACGCTGCGCGATGGAGGAGCGTCGCAGCTCACGAGCAAGGTCAAACCGCCGAGGGCAATCACGCAGCAAAGGAGGACGGCGAAGCGGGATTCGTTTCTCATGGCGACCTCAAGACTTGGTTTTCTCATTGAGGGTTCTTGGAAAAGCGCCAGCGCATTATTGCACAAAGGGAGTTCCCCGCGTTCGGCTTTTCCGTCACCGGCCTTCCCCCGTCCTCGTGGTAACCCTCCCGGGGGCAGAATCGAAAAAAAAACTGTTCCCATTTCGGTCCTTCTCATTACAATCGGGCAACTTTTTGCCGTAGGAATTCGCGGGGCGGCGAGATCCGACGGATAGGGTTTTGGTTGCTTCGGTCCCGCGGGGGGGAGCCCGGAGACGGGACCAAGGACAGGACCGGAGCCAGGATGAGCCAGTAAGAAGGAGAAGGTAGTTCTTATGCGGAGATTTCCTGAGGGATGCTTTTGTCTTCGAGGCGCCGTGCTGGCGGCGAATCTTCTGTCGATTCCTCTTGCGGCCGTAGCCAAGGATGACCCTCCGTCCCGATATGTCGTCCTGATGGTGACGGGACTCGACGGCAAGGTCTCCCACAAGGCGATGGCCGACAAGGACCAGGACGCCTTCAAGAAAGACCTTAACGAGAAATTCACGAAGGAAAAACGCGCTCACGCCGAGGAGAAGAAGACATTCCTGAAGGAGAGCGGAGGAAAGAAGTTCGAGAAGCCCGAGCCCCAAAAGCCAAAGATTCAAGTACTCAAGCGGGACATCAAGAGCTTCAACGAGGCCCAGCGGGCAGCTTTCGATCTCGACAAGGATCTCGAGAAGGCCAAGAACGGCAAGAACGGCAAGAACGTGAAAAGCGGGTCCTCCGACAAGAACGGCAAGAACGGCTCCGAGAAAGAAAAGGGCAGTTCCGAGCAGGCGAAGCCGAAGGAATAGCAGCCCCGCAGGCGGGCCCGATCGCATCCTCCATTGCTTCTCCATTGCGGCCAGCCGTTTCAACCCCGTCAGGAGAACTTTCCCCCTCTCGGGAGAATCAGTACAATCCTTCCGCCTTCGACCCTGCGGCAGGGGTCGACGCTTTTAGAAAGGAAGGACCGTATGGATTGCCCACGCTGCAAGCTGGCTCTGAGTCGCGACCGTTATGAGGGTGTGGAGGTCGAAATCTGCCAGAGCTGTCTCGGGATGTGGCTCGACACGGGCGAGCTCGAGACCATCATCAAGTCCCGAGACTTCGAGTTTTCCTCCAAGGAGAGGCAGCAGATTCTGGCCGGCCGCACCGCGCGCAATCAAGGCCCGACGACGCCCGCCCGATGTCCGAAGTGTACACACCGGATGGAGAGGCTTTACCTCGATTCCTCCGCCTATCTGGTCATCGACCGCTGTCCGGCTCATGGAATCTGGCTCGACACGGGCGAGGTCAAAGCGGTCCAGGCGATCGCGGAGAAATCGCAGGCGGTCTCGTTGATGCTGCTCCAGAAGATTCGAGGGAATACGAAGGTCACGGCCTCGCCCAAGAAGTGAACCATTCATGGACTGGACGGTTCACGGTGGGGGTGGGAAATTTCGGGTGGTGGTCACGAAGGAATTGCCCGGGCGCCGCTGGCTCGACGTGCTCCTGGCTGCGGGCTGCGAGGTCGCCGTCTCCGTTTCGCGCGAGGTTCTTTCGGCCGATGCGATCCGTGCGGCCTTCGGCGTCCGCTGCCACGGCGCCGTCGGGCAGCTCACGGAGCCCTGGGGAGCCGAGCTATTCGATGCGCTGGCGCGGGCCGGCGGGCGGGTTTATTCGAACTACGCGGTCGGCTACGACAACGTGAAGGTCGCCGAGGCGACCCGCCGCCGCATAGCCGTCGGCAACACGCCCGGAGTCCTCACGGAGACTACGGCGGAAATGGCCGTCGCGCTCCTCTTCGCAGCGGCGCGCCGGGTGCCCGAGGCCGATCGGTTCTTCCGATCGGGCCAGTTCCACGGCTGGCTGCCGGATCTCTTCCTCGGGAAGCGGCTCTGGGGCGGGGTCCTGGGTGTGATCGGCGCCGGCCGGATCGGCACGGCCTTCGCGAAGATGGTCGCTCCGCCGCACGCGATGGACCTCCTCTACTACGATGTGCGGCCATCGCCGGAGCTCGAGGACTATTTCGCAAGACTCTCCAATCTTCGAAAGGCCGCCGGCGAGCGGCCGATCGCGTGCCGCAGGGCGGCGAGCCCCGAAGAGGTTCTCGCGGGCTCCGACGCCGTCAGCCTGCACGTTCTCCTCGATGCGGCCACCCGCCATCTCATCAACGCCGAGCGGCTGAAGCTCGTGAAGCCCGACGCGATCCTCATCAACACGGCGAGGGGTCCAGTGATCGACGAGGCGGCGCTCGTCGAGCATCTCCGGCGGAACCCGGAGTTTCGAGTCGGCCTCGATGTCTTCGAGCGCGAGCCCGAGGCCGCTCCGGGCCTCGCCGACCTCCCGAACGCCGTCATCGTGCCCCACATCGCGAGCGCGACGCGCTGGACTCGCGAAGGCATGGCGGCCCTCGCGGCCGCCAACGTCGCTGGAGTCCTCCGCGGCTACCCCGTGGCCCGCGAGTTCCTTCTCGAGGAGTTCCTCGCGGGCCCGATCCCGAAGCGCATGCCGTCGATCGTCAACGCCCGGGAGCTGGCGCTGGCGGAGGGGTGAGATGGGTGGATCCAGCGCCGGTCCCTCCCTCGAAAAAGTCCTCGCGGGCTCCTCATCTTTTTGGCATATATCTCCCTCTCGTCTTCGTCCCGCGAACAGGCGGCGAGGCGCTCCGAGCCGTCCGGGAATGCGATGAGGGAATGAGGAAAAGAGAGAGGTGTCGCTTGCTGGAGACTCTGCTCAAGAGCAATGAAACGCAGGGGGAAGCCAAGTTCCGATCCTGGCTGGAACGGTTCTTGGAGGAGTTTCAGCCCATCGAGAAAGCGTTCGCGCACGCCTACTGGAACGTCAGCACGACGGGGAAAAAGGAGGACGCCGACCGCCTTGAGCGCGCCGAGGGAGCCTACCGCCGTCTCTTCGCGAGCGCAGAACGTTACCGCTACTTGAAATCCATCGCCGCCGAAGGAGACATCGCGGACCCGGTACTCGCTCGCCAGCTCGATGTTCTCCTGCGCGAGTTCGAGGGCAATCAGATGGACGAGTTCACGCTCCGCAAGCTGGTCGCGCTCAAGGTCGAGATCGAGAACCTCTACAACAATTTCCGGGCGGACCTCGAAGGCGAGAAGGTCGGGCAGAACCAGCTCCGCCAGATCCTCCGAACGAGCACGGACTCGAACCGGGTGCGGGCGGCCTGGGAGGCGGCGAAGCAGATCGGTCCCGGTGTGGCCTCCCGGATCCAGGAGCTGGTGCGGGTCCGCAACGAGCTGGCGCACGGCCGCGGCTACGCCGACTTCCAGCGAATGTCCCTGCGGCTCGAAGAGATCGACCGCGATTGGCTCTTCAAGCTCCTCGACGACCTCGCGGAGGCCACCGAGGCTCCGTTCCGCGCGCTGAAGGCGGAGATCGACGCGGCGCTCGCGCGGCGCTTCGGGATCCCCTCCGCGGATCTGCGCCCGTGGCACTACGGCGATCCCTTCTTCCAAGAGGCCCCGCCGATCGGAGACGTTGACCTGGACGAGTTCTACCGCCCGCAGGACCTGAGCGCCCTCACGGTCCGGTTCTACGAAGGCCTCGGCATGGACATCCGGGCCATCCTCGACCGCAGCGACCTCTTCGAGCGCGAGGGGAAGTGCCAGCACGCCTTCTGCACCGACCTCGACCGCCGCGGCGACGTCCGCGTCCTCTGTAATCTGAAGCCGGACGAATACTGGATGGGGACCATGCTCCACGAGTTCGGCCACGCCGTGTACGACCGGGAGTACGACGCCGCGATGCCGCACCTCCTGCGCGGGCCGGCCCACACGTGCGCCACGGAAGCCATCGCCATGATGTTCGGCCGGGCGTCGAAGGACCGGCTCTTCCTCTCCGAGGTCGCCGGCGTCGATCCTGACAGGGCCGGCGTCGCCGCGGACGCGGCCCGCAAGGAGCTGCGCACCGAGCAACTGATATTCATGCGGTGGGCCCAGGTCGTCGTGCGATTCGAGAACGAACTCTACAGCCGCCCCGACCAGGACTTCAACAAGCTCTGGTGGGACCTCGTCGAGAAGTTTCAGGGGCTGCGCCGTCCCGAGGGGCGCGACGCCCCCGACTGGGCGACGAAGATCCACGTCGCCACGGCCCCGGTCTATTACCAGAACTACATCCTGGGCGAGCTGACCGCCGCGCAGCTCCAGCGGTTCCTGCTGGATCGCATCGGAGGAAACGGCGAGGGCGTCGGCGGTCTCCTTGGCCGGCCCGAAGTGGGCGACATCCTGCGGGAGCGGGTCTTCCGTCCCGGGCGGCGCTTCCACTGGAACGAAATGCTGGAGCGCGCCACGGGTTCGCGGCTCGATCCGCAGCACTTCTTGCGTGAGATGAACGACGGGCTCCGCTGACGGCGGCTGGAGACTTCGAGGAGGGCTCGAGCATGGCTGCAGAGCGATTTCGGACCGAGAAGGACTCGATGGGCGAGATGCGAGTGCCCGAGGACTGCCTCTACGGCGCCTCCACCCAGAGGGCCGTCGAGAACTTCCCCGTGAGCGGCATCCGCTTCTCGCGCTCCTTCATCCACGCGATAGGGAGCATCAAGGCCGCCGCGGCGCGCACGAACCGCGACCTGGGGCTCCTCGAGGCCCCTCAGGCGGAGGCGATCGAGCGCGCGTCGCGTGAGGTGGCCGAAGGCAAGCACGATGGGCACTTCGTCCTCGACATCTTTCAGACCGGCTCGGGCACCTCGACGAACATGAACGCCAACGAGGTCATCGCCAACCTCGCGGCGGTCGCGCTGGGGGGGAAGATCGGCGACCGCTCGAAGGTTCACCCGAACGACCACGTCAACTTCGGCCAGTCCTCCAACGACGTCATCCCGACCGCCATCCACGTCGCCGCGCTCCTCGGGCTGCGCCGGCGGCTCGTTCCGGCGCTCCGCGCGCTCCACGAATCCCTCGCCGCCAAGGCCCGCTCTCTCGCGGACGTGGTCAAAACCGGCCGGACGCACCTCATGGATGCGACCCCGGTCACTCTGGGCCAGGAATTCGGAGGCTATGCGCGCCAGGTCGAGAACTGCATCGCCCGCATCGAGGCCACCTACGAGCGGCTCGGAGAGCTGGCCATCGGCGGCACCGCGGTCGGAACGGGCATCAACACGCACGTCCAGTTCGCCCGGAAAGTTTGCGAGGAGCTTGCGCGGACCCTCGACTGTCCCTTCCGCGAGGCGAAGGACCATTTCGAGGCGCAGTCCGCCAAGGATGCCTGCGTAGAGGCGAGCGGCGCGCTGAAGACCCTCGCGGTGGCGCTCATCAAGATCGCCAACGACATCCGCTGGCTCGCATCGGGCCCGCGTTGCGGCCTCGGCGAGATCTCCCTTCCCGCGACGCAGCCCGGTTCGTCGATCATGCCGGGGAAGATCAACCCCGTGATCTGCGAGTCGGTACTCCAGGTGGCGGCCCAGACGATCGGGAACGACGCCGCGGTGACCCTCGGCGGGCTCTATGGGAACTTCGAGTTGAACGTGATGATGCCGCTCATTGCGCGAAACCTTCTCGAGTCCATCGAGATCTTGGCCGGCGTCTCGCGGATCTTCAAAGAGAAGTGCATCGACGGGATCCAGCCCAACCGGGCGCAGTGCGAGTCGACCATCGAGCGCGGTCTCATGCTTAGCACCTCGTTCGCGCCCGTCATCGGCTACGATCAAGCCGCGGCGCTGGCCAAGGAGGCCTACCAGAGCGGGAAGACCATCCGCGAGGTCGCCCTCTCGAAGAAGGTCCTGCCTCCGGAGAAGATCGCGGAGATCCTCGACCCGAAGAAGATGCTCCGGCCCGGGGAGATCCAAAAGGGAATGCCGATGGGATAAAGGAGTTGGGATAGGGAGGAGCGAATGAGGTCGATCGCAGTCGCCACGCTACTTGCCATGGCCGCCGAAACCGCCGCCGCCGGGGATTTGACCTTCGAGGTTTCCATCGACGCTGCGGGCCTCGTGCGGAAGAATTCGCCGGTGCTCCTCGAGTTGCGCGCCGGGAAGGAGATACCCGCCGAGACGGCCGCGAAGCTGCCCGAACGGCTCGCAGCGACGCTCCGGGGTCCCGTCGATGGCGCGGGAGGGCCGCGCGACACGGAAATCCCCGCCCAGGCCGCCGTCGAGCGCGACGATAAGGGGGCCTTGCGCGGCGTGACGGTCGGCTGGATCGAGAAGAGCCTCGAAGCGGCCGAAAAGCGCCGCTACCGCCTGACCCTCGCCGAAGCGCCGGGCGAAAGGGCGATAGAGAGCTTCCGCATCGTCGATGGCGAGGGCTTTCGCGACCTCCTCCGCGGCGAGACCCCCGTCTCGCGGCACATGATCGCCCTGGATCTCGGTCACGCTCGGCGCGAGGAGACCTACAAGCCCTACTTGCACATCAGCGGCTTCCACGGCGAGGGCTTCATCACGAAAGGGCCCGGCGGGAAGTACACACACCATCGCGGCGTGTTCCTCGGCTGGAACAAGACCACGGCCGAAGGGAAGACCTGGGACTTCTGGCACTGCCCGAACGTCCACCAGAGGCACTCGAGATTCCTGGCGGACCGCGAAGCCCTCGGCCCCGTCTTCGGACGCGTCGCCTCTCTAACGGATTGGGTGGCGGAGCCGGTGGGGAAATCGGTCGGGCGTGACCGGAGGGAGATAACCGCCTGGTGGCAACCGCCCGGGCAGCTCCTCGTCGATCTCGATGTCGCCGTCGAGACGCTGGCGGGCGACATGCATCTCGACGGCGACCCCCAGCACGCCGGCCTCCAGTTCCGCGCGGCGCAGGAGGTGGCCGAAAGGGAGAAGGAGACGGTCTACGTGCTCTCGGAGGGGGCGGTTCAGGAGAAGAACGACGTCGTGACCCATTGCGCGTGGGCGGCGTGCCTATTCAAGATCCAGGGGAAGCCGTACGCCGTGATGCACATGAGCCACCCGGCCGACTCGGCCGGCACGGTCTACTCGACGCGCGCCTACGGGCGCTTCGGCGCCTTCGCCCCGCACGACGTGAAGCCGGACCGGCCGCTGCGTCTCCGCTACCGACTCCTCATCCTCGACACGGACAAACACCCGGACGTCTCGCGCGGGCGGTTCCAGAGGAAGTACGAGGACTACGCGCGGCCGATGGTGGCGTCGGTGGCGGGCACAGGAGGACGTTAACCGCGGAGGACGCAGAGGACGCAGAGGACGCGCAGAGGGATCAAGTCCCGAGCGAGAGGATCTGCCGGAGGATGTCCTCAAGTTCGGTGATGAACGTCGATGTCCTCTTGCCCTTCGACTCGCTGTGCAGCGACTTGAGGTCCTCCCTAAATACCGAGTGATACCGACTCCTGCGCTTTCCAAGGAGTCTATGGAGTTCTCGCGGGCCCCGAGCCAGCTTGCTCTCGAGGCCGAGCTTGTTCAGCGATCGCAAAAAGCAGCTCTCCAGATCCGGCCTCACGATGAGGAGGTGGCGAGGGATTCCGTCGCGCTTGGCCCGCCTGTATTCCAGGGCGTCAGTACTGCGCAATACCTCCATCCGATCTCTCTCAGCATGGTGAGTCGTGAAAGGATCTTCGTCGACCATGCCGATCCGGGCACGTCCCTTCAGGAGGAGATGGTTGATAACCTCTCCTTGGCTGTCGCTGTGAACTCCCGACAACGGTAGTTGGAGATCGATTCTGAGGAACTGAAAGATTTCCTGATCCGCGAAGCACTCGAAAGCGAAGGCGACCGTCACGGGCTCACGAAGGAGTCGAGGTTGAAGAAGACGCTGGCGCCTTGCTCGATCACCGTCTGGATCTCCTCCGTCGTCAGTTGCTTGGCTGCAGTTGAACCATCGGGTTGGCGGTGACAGACGAAGAGCGCGAGGGAAGCCGCGGGCGTCTTCTGGACGACTCCAGTGAGGAAGTATGGGTTGTGGGTCGTCAGGAAAAACTGGTTCGTCTCATCCCCTGCGATCATCTCCCCCAGGAGCTTCGGATAGGGAGGGAACGCGTAGACATCCGGCTCATCGAGGACCAGGACTGCGTCCTTGCTGGTCACGAGGATCGCTCCGTAGAAGAAGTAGCGCTTCAGGCTGTCGGAGAGCATTTCGATGGGATAGTCGAAGAATTCGTCCCCTCGATTCTCCGTCAGGACGAATCTCTTCTGATTCTGGTCGAATCTTGGTTTCCAGTCGAGTTCGGCGAGATTCTCTTTGAGGAATTCGTTGACCTTGGAATTGTGCCGGGCGAGGTACATCAGGTTCGTTCCTCGCGGTGGGAAGGGAATGTTGTCCGGATCCGGTCCCACAGCGGAGTAGCCCCAGTCCAGGGAGCTCGTATACGAGTAGGACCTTACGCTTTGGAGGCGGGGAATGTTAGGCAGGGTATGGTTGAAGCTGACCATTCCTGTGCCCGAGTTGGGTTCGCACTGGATTCGGAGGCGGCGGTCCTGACCCTCAATCGAGATGGAAACATGAACGTCGTCGATGCCGATCGTGATCGGCTGGTCGAAGAACTGCCGGTAAAAGAGGGGATCAAACCCGTGGTTGTTCGTCAGGCGGAGATACCAGCCGATAGGTTCGCCCCACCCGAGGTGGGAAAGAAAGCTCAGCGCTTCCAGGATATTCGTCTTCCCCGTGTCCGGCTCGCCGATGAAGAGGTTCACCTTGCGGCAATCGAAGGAGAGCGACTTGATCGACTTGAATCGCTCGATCTGGAGCTTCTTGATCACGCGGGAAGTATAGCCAGGCCGCCGCCTTCGGAAAAGGCGCGCGCTTTCACTCCTTCAGCGCGACCTGCGGCTCCGGGCGCGGCGGGGCGGCCGGGGCCGAGTGGGCTGCCGGGTCCACGGCGGCGCGCTCGATGGGCTTCTTCGCATTCGAGCGCTGGATGATTCCGTACTTGATGATGCAATAGAGCGCCCGGAACGCGTCGCGGAGGCCGATCTTCTTTCCTTCCTCGTACTTTCGGCCGTCGTAGGAGATTCCGACCTCGTAGATCCGCCAGCCCTGGCGCGCCACCTTCGCAGTGAACTCCGGCTCGAATCCGAAGCGGTCCTCCTGGATCGTGATCCGCCGGAGGACTTCGGCGCGGAAGACCTTGTAACAGGTCTCCATGTCGGTCAGGTTCAGGTTCGTGACCATGTTCGAGACGAGGGTCAGGAAACCGTTGGCCAAGGAGTGCCAGTAGAAGAGGACGCGGTGCGGCTGCCCTCCCATGAAGCGCGAGCCGAAGACCACGTCCGCCTTCCCGTCGAGAATCGGGGCGACGAGGCGCGGATACTCCTGCGGGTCGTACTCGAGGTCCGCGTCCTGCACGATGACGATCTCTCCCGCCACCTTCTCGAATCCCGTGCGCAGGGCCGCCCCTTTCCCCCGGTTCGATTCGTGTCGAAAGAGACGAGCGGCACCCGGCGGGAGGGTTCCGAGAACCTCCCACGTGCCGTCGGTCGAGGCGTCGTCGACGACGATGATCTCCTTCGGGAAACTCACCTCACGGACGCGCTCGATGAGGCGAAGGATCGTCGCCCGCTCGTTGTAGACCGGGATCACGACCGAAAGGAGCGGGCCGGTGCGCCCGGACGGCGACAGGGTTTCCGCGGTGGAGGCGAAGCTGGGCCCATTCATGCCGGGTGAAGTCTAGGATTGCCCTCTCGACCTGTCAACCCGAGACCCTCTTCGTCTTTCATCCGTCGGTAGGCGAGATAATCTCCCGACGCGATCGGCGGAGCACCGCCCAGATCGCCGTTGTAGCGGTAACACCAGGCGGTGACCTCGCCGCCACGGTCGAGCGCCGCGCGCTTCTTGGTCCGCACGAAGAGGCTCCGGTCCGGCCGCTCCGCATCGTGCCCCTCGTAGCGGTCAAGGAGCCGGAGGATATGCGGGTCCGCTGGAAGCCGGAAGACGGCGCCGCGGACCCTCGCGTCAGGCGGTCTCGCTTCGGACGACGGATCGGCGGCCCCAGACGAAGCAAGGGCAGGGTAGGGGCCGAGGTCGTACAGCCGGCCGGCGACGCTGGCCGAGTCCACTCGCTCGAGCTTCTCGACGATCCGGCGGACCTCCGGCGCGGCGATTTCCGGGAGCAAGGTCCCGTAAAAGAAGACGAACTCCGCATCTGCGGGGGCCTTCATTCCGCTCAGTCTGCCGCCGCTTCCGCTCGTTGCAAGCCGGTAGGTGATCTCCTAGTACAGCTCGCCCCAAATGCGCTTCTGAAATCCGTTCGCGGCGAACTGTACTTCCAGGGGGTGAGCAAGTCACCCTTCCGGTCCTCGCGCTGACGCGCTCCCCTCCGGTCGTCCGCTCCGCGGCCGCCTCCGGGCACGTCTCGGAGGCGACCGCTTCGCGGTGCCCGCCTCCTCCGACCGTTTGCTCCTGCGCACTGCTCGGAGCAAACGCTCCAGGCGGGCCTCGCAGCCGCCCGCTGACGCGGGTGAGCCGCGACCGGGAAGGGAGCGGCGAGGGCTGCTCCGGCGGTCCGCAGTTCCGCATTGCTCGCTGCACCCCTGTGCGCTCGCTTGGTGCTCCCGTTCATAAGTCCGGCTAGGGTTTGCCGGAGCGATTTTGGCGTCAGGCGAGGCGAGACGAGGAGGCGATACGGCGGAGAGTATCGTCGACGGCGAGGAGC
>Ga0187893_10001240_pt1 | contig 62874 bp, 54 predicted proteins | sample MA1701074metaG_FD_139574 | JGI IMG/M metagenome (GOLD analysis project Ga0187893, IMG submission 139574) | White microbial mat communities from a basaltic lava cave in the Kipuka Kanohina Cave System on the Island of Hawaii, USA - MA170107-4 metaG ... | reverse complement strand
TCGGCGCCGGGACGGAGCGCGCCGAGCTCGTGCAGGCGCCGCTCGAGGAAGTGCAGCCGGTCGACGCCCCAGTACCACTCGCCGGCGAAGTGGAAGGTCGCGCCGAGGTAGTGGCCGAGCCGCGCGCGCTCGCGGCTGCCCGCGTCCGCGAGCGCGCCCGCCGCCGCGTCGTCGGCGCTGCCCGCCTCGCGCGCGATGGCCGTGAGCGCTGCGGCGTCGCCGCCGAAGAGCGCCGCGCCGACGCGCGCGGCGAGCGCTGCGAAGCTCCCGGAGCGCTGCGCGGCCGCGAGGATCCGGCTCGCGAGCGCGACCTGCGCCCGCGCGGGCGCGGGCGCTCCGCTCGGGAACGCGAGCCCGTAGCCGGGCGCGATGTCGGCCGCGTCGCGGCGCGCGAAGGCCGCGAGGCGCTCGCGCTCGGGCGCGGCTGCGTCGCTCGGCGGGCCGGCGAGGCGCGGCAGGAGCTCGATCGCATAGCGCCGCGAGAGCTCGGGCAGGAGCTGCGCTGCGAGCTGGGAGTAGGGATCGTCGACCTGGTGGAAGTAGCGCACGCGCAGCGGCTCGCCGCGCAGGCGCCGCAGCCGCTCGGCGACGAAGCGCCGCGCGGCGCGCGTCCCCGGGTGGGTCAGCAGCTCGAGCGCGCGCGGAGCGATGCGGCGCGCGAGCGCGCTCACGCGCTGCCGATCCCGAACGCGGCGAGCGCCGCGCGCGCGACCTCCGCGCCCCACTCCTGCACGAAGTGCCCGGCCTGCGGCAGCTCGAGCGGCGGCGGGCAGCCGCGGATCGCGCCGCGCAGCTCGTCCATCACGGGCTTGCCGAGCACGGGATCGCGCAGCCCGATCGCCATGAAGCTCTCGCCGCGCCAGTCGTTCGCGAGGAAGCGCCGCGCGCGCTGGCCGCAGGCGGCGCCCTCCATGCCGGGCTCGACCGGGACGAGCTCGGGGAAGCGGCGCACGCCGGCCTGGTAGCTCGCGTCGGGGAAGGGAGCGGCATAGGCCGCCGCATCCTCCAGATCGAGCGCTCCGGGAGACGAGAGCGCGACGATTCCGGCGACCGGGATGTCGTCGTGCGCGGCCACGAAGGCCTTCCACCGCGCGAAGCCCCGGCTGACCGGGGCTCCGATCGGCAGCGCCGTGTTCATCACTAGCAGGCGCGCGAAGCGCTCGGGCAGCTCCATCGGCAGCGTGAGGCCGAGGATTCCGCCCCAGTCCTGGCACACGAGCGTGAGGTTCCGGAGGTCGAGCGCCTCGATCGCGCGCAGCAGCGTGTTGCGGTGGAAGGAATAGCTGTAGGCCGCGTCGTCGGCGGGCTTGTCGGAGCGGCCGAAGCCGAAGAAGTCCGGCGCCACGACGCGCGCGCCCGCGGCGAGGAAGACCGGGATCATCTTGCGGTAGAGATAGGCCCAGGTCGGCTCGCCGTGGAGGCACAGGAAGACCTCGCGCGCGTCCCGCGGCCCCTCGTCGACGGTGTGCAGGCGCAGGCCCTCGAAGCCGGGAAGGCCTTCGAGGTAGCGCGGGGTCCAGGGGAAGCCGGGCAGCTGCGCGAAGCGCTCCTCGGGTGTGCGCAGGACCTTCATCGGGCCGCGCCGGAGCGCGCGCCGCGCGGACGCCGCGCGCGGGTACGCGCGAGGAGGGCCAGCGCGAGGAAACCCGCCGCGCGCAGCCGCGCGGCATCGGGCTCGGGCACCGCGAGGATCTCGACGTCGAGCTCCTGCAGCTGCGCCTGCGTGCCCGCGCGGCGCGCCGACCACGACTCGAGCGACTCCGCGACCGCCGCACAGCTCATCGGCAGGATCGGACCGAAGCCGACCTGTGCGATCAGATCGATCTCGCGGACGTTGCGCCCCTGCGCCTCGTCGCAGGGCAGCGCGGGCGGAGCGGTCGCGCCGCTGCCGCTGCACTGCGGGTCGAGCAGGATCGGCACGAAGACGCCCGCCGCGTTGCGCAGCGGATCGGGGTCGTAGCCGTTGTTGGCCTGGTTGCGCAGGCCGAAGGTCGGGCTCGCGCGCGAGCAGCCGTAGCCGCCGGGCGGATCGACCGGCGCGCTCGCGAGCGGCAGCTCGCGAAAGGTCCGGTTGAGCGGCAGCTCGAGCGTGGTCAGCGTGTCGAAGCGCGGCAGCGCCGCGATCGCAGCGACGACCTGCATGCCGTTCCCGACGACGCGCCCGAAGGCCGTGAAGCCGCCGTCGACGCCGTCGAGGCCGGTGTTGTCGACCAGGTTCACGAACCACTGGCTCGTCGCGCTGTCCGGCTGTCCGGCGACGCGCGCCATCGCGACGCTGCCGGCCGTGTTCGAGAGGCAGGCCTCGTTTTGCAGCGCCCCGAAGACCGGGATCGCCGCATAGACGCCTGCCTCTTCGCGGTAGCCGCCGCCCTGGATCACGAAGCCGGGCGCGCTGCGGTGGATCAGCGCGCGGTCCCACGCATGCGTCGCGGCGTAGCGGACGAAGTTGCGGACGGTCGCCGGCGCGAGCTCCGGGTACAGCTCGATCGGGATCGTGCCGAGGCTCGTCTCGAGCTCGAGCACGAAGGCGCCGGAGAGATCCGGAGTGCAGCCGCCGATCTGGGCGCGTGTCTCGCCGGGAGCCAGAGCTGCGACCTGCGCCGCGAGCGCCGCGCGGAGAAGGCCTCGGCAGAACGCTGCCTGCATCCGGTCCTGCATCGAGATCTCCGGCGGGCGGTGCCCCCGATCGGGCGCGCCAGCGTATCACGCGGCGCGCGGCCGACTGGAACAGGCGCGTGGCCGACTAGAACAGGCGCGCGGCCAGGAACACGAGCAGCATCGAGAGCGCGAGCGCGAGCTTCGCGCCCGCACCGACCACGAGGCCGAGCCACGCGCCGAGACCCGCGCGGCCCGCCTGGATCAGATCGCGGCGCGCGTAGAGCTCGCCCGCGGCCGCGCCGAGGAAGGGCCCGAGCAGGAGCCCGGGAAGACCGAGGAAGAGGCCGACGAGCGCCCCGAGCGCGGCGCCGGCCAGCGCGAGTCGGCTCGCGCCGAAGTGCCGCGCGCCGAAGAGCCCTGCGACGAGGTCGACCGACCAGGCGAGCCCCGCGAGCAGGGCGAGCAGCGCGATGCTGGGCAGGCCGACGTGGGCGAAGCCCTCGGCCCAGGCCGCGAGCACGAGCCCCGCGAAGACGAGCGGAATGCCGGGGACCGCGGGCAGGAGCGTGCCGGCGAGGCCCACCGCGACGAGCAGCGCAGCGAGCAGGAGAAGCAGTGCGGAGGACTCCAACGCTCGCTCCGGGGCGCACTGGCGCCGCTGCGACCGCCGACTCTATCACGCGGTCCGCGCGCGCTTCGGCTATCTCTCCGGTCCCGATGCCCGCTTCCGAGCAGCCCCTCGCGCCGCCCCCGCGCCCGCCCGCGGCTTCCCGCGGTTATTCGATCTTCGTGCTCGCGCTGCTCTCGCTGGCCTACGTGCTCAACTTCGTCGACCGCCAGCTGCTCGCGGTCGTCGCACTCGATCTCAAGTCCGAGCTCGGCCTCACGGACACGCAGCTCGGCATCCTGCTGGGTCCGGCCTTCGTGGTCTGCTTCACGCTCGCGAGCTTCGTGCTCGCGCGGCTCGCCGACGCCGGCTCCCGCAAGTGGGTGCTGACCTGGGGGATCGGCGCCTGGAGCCTGTTCACGGCGGGCTGCGGCCTCGCCACGAACTTCCTGCAGCTCGCGGTTCTGCGCTTCGCGGTCGGAGTCGGCGAGGCGGCCGGAGCGCCGCCCTCGCAGTCGATGATCTCCGACTACTTCCGCCCCGCGCAGCGCGCCCGCGCGCTCTCGGTCTTCAGACTCGGCGTGTACTTCGGCACCGCGCTCGGCTTCGCGGGCGGCGGGCTGATCGCGGACTGGCTCGACTGGCGCGCCGCGTTCCTGATCGCGGGCGGCAGCGGCATCCCGCTCGCGCTCGCGATCGCCTGGACCGTGCGCGAGCCCGCGCGGCACGACCTCTCCCCGGCGATCGCCGAGGCGCCGCTGCGGGAGCGCCTGCGCGCGGTCTTCGCGACGCCGAGCTATGCCTGGCTGATGGCGGGCTGCGCCTGCCAGTCCTTCGTCGGCTATGCGGCGCTGTCGTGGAGCGCGCTCTTCCTGCAGCGGGTCTTCGGCATGAGCACGAGCGAGGCGGGCGTGAGCTTCGGCCTCGTCGCGGGCGCGACCGGGGGCCTCGGCAGCCTCGCGGGCGGGCTGCTCGCGGACCGGCTCGCCGCGCGCGACGCGCGCTGGTACGCCTGGATCTCCGCCGCGGTCTCGATCGCCGCGGCTCCCTTCTACGCGGCCTTCGCGCAGGCACCGGATCCGAGGCTCGCGCTCGCGGTCTTCGGGGTGTTCTACTTCCTCAACAACGTCTACGTGCCCTCGCTCTGGACGCTGGTGCAGGGCCTCGTGCACCCGCGCGTGCGCGCGACCTCGTCGGCCACGCAGTACGCGATCACGAACATCTTCGGCTACGGCGTGAGCAGCATCGCGGTCGGCATGCTCAACGATCGGCTCTCGGCGCACTACGGGGACGAGGCGATCCGCTGGTCGCTGCTGCTGCCCGCCGCGGTCGGCGCGCTCTCGGCGCCCTTCTTCCTGCGCTGCGCGGTGACGCTCCGCGCGGATCTCGCGGCCGCGGCCGCTGCCGGGGGGGAGTGAGCGCGCGATGCCCGCAGCCGACGCCTCGCAGCGCGTGGGCCTGTGCAGCCGCTGCCGCCACGCGGCGCGGCAGGCGAGCGCGAAGGGCTCGGAGTTCTGGCGCTGCCGCCTCGCGGACTCGGACCCGCGCTTCCTGCGCTACCCGCCGCTTCCGGTGCACGCGTGTTCGGGCTTCGAGCCCGCGCCCGGCGGCGCCCCGGGGCAGGCGGAGCGCCCCGGCGACTAGCCCTCCGGGAGGCGCCGGCCCGCGTAGGGATCGCTCGGGTTGCGGCCTGCCTTCAGGTCCTCGAAGCGCGCGAGCGCCGAGTCGAGCGTCACGGAGTGGGTCAGGATCCAGAAGCGCCGCTCGCGGATCGCGTCGACGACGTGGTCCGCGACCGCCGCGGGGGCGATCCCGCCGTGGATCAGCTCGCGCAGCGGCGCGAGCGTCGCGTGCTGTTTCGGGGTCGCGTCGAGGCCGTCGCTGCGGTTGCGCTCGGACTCGAAGATGCGCGTGCGCACGAGGTTCGGGCACAGCACCGAGACGCCGACCGGCGTGTCCTCGAGCTCGCGGTAGAGCGACTCGCTGAGTCCGACGACCGCGTGCTTGCTCGCGGAGTAGGCGCCGAGCATCGCGCTCGTCACGAGCCCCGCCTCGGAGGCGGTGTTCACGATGTGGCCCTCGCCCTGCTCGACGAGCAGCGGGGCGAAGCAGCCCACGCCATAGGCCACGCCGAGCAGGTTCACGTCGACGAGCCAGCGCCAGTCGTCGGGGCGCATGTCGAGCATCGGGCCCGCGGGTGCGACGCCCGCGTTGTTGCAGATCACGTGCACCGCGCCGAAGCGGTGCAGGCTCGCATCGCGCAGCGCCTCGAGCGAGGCGGGGTCGCGCACGTCGCAGCGCACGCCGAGCACCTCGGCGCCGGAGCTCCCGAGGCGCGCGACCTCGCGCGCGAGCGCGCTCTCTTCGACGTCGGTCATCGCGAGCGCCATGCCCTCGGCCGCGAAGCGCTCGCAGAGCGCGAGGCCGATGCCGCTCGCCGCACCCGTGACGACCGCGACCTTGCCGCGCAGCTGCTTCATGTCCGCCCGACCTCCTGCCGCGCGAGCCGGCTTCGGACGAAGTCCCGCATCAGGCCCTCCGCGACCTCGCCGACCGGGCTCGGCAGGCTCGCGAAGCCGTGCGGGGAATCCGGGAACACGTGCAGCGGCGCCTCGATGCCCGCGGCCTCGAAGCGCGCCTGCAGGAAGAGCGTGTCGTCGAGCAGCGGGTCGCACTCGCCGACCAGGAAGAGCGCGGGCGGCAGCCCGCGCAGATCGGCATAGAGCGGCGAGATCGCGGGATCGCGGCGCTCCTCGGCGCTGCGCCCGGGCAGGTAGTGGTCGTTGAACATGCGCGCGGCGCGCGCGTCGACGAGCGGCGTGTCGACCGCCTGGCGCGTGCTCGGCGTCATCGAGAGGTCGAAGACGCCGTAGACGAGCACGAGCCCGAGCACGCGCGACGCGAGACCGCGCTCGCGCAGGCGCAGCGCGGTGAGCGCCGCGAGGCTCGCGCCCGCGGAATCCCCGCCGAGCAGGATCGAGTCGACGCCGAGCTCGGGGCAGAGCTTCTCGAGCGCGAATAGCGCCGCGCTCTCGCAGTCGTCGGGGCCGGCGGGGAATGGGTGCTCGGGGGCGAGGCGATAGTCGGCGCTCGCGACGGCGACCTCGGCGGCCTGCGCGATCCGCGCGTTCTGCGCGTCCTTCTGGGCCGCCCAGCCCATGCAGAAGCCGCCCCCGTGGAAGTCGACGTAGAGCGCGCGCGGCGCGCGCGGCCGGAACAGGCGCAGCGGGATCTCGCCGCTTGGGCCCGGAGCGGAGCGGCGCTCGAGAGGCAGCGCGAGCGCCTCCTCCGGGAAGGCCGGATCGCCGAGCGCGCGGAAGCGCGCGACGTCCTCGGCGGTCTCGAGCGGCGGGATCAGGGAGGGCGCCTGCGCGAGTGCCTGGCGGAAGGCCCGCATCGCCGCCCGGTAGGGCTCGAGCTTCGGATCGATCCGCATCGGAGCTCCTCGCTGCTCCCCTCGGCGCGGCGGCGGCCGCCGCCGCGGGGTTCGCGCGGGCATTATGCGCGAGAATGCCGCGCGTGAGGGCCGCGGACTGCGATTCCGAGCCGGCGGCGGCGCCGCGCGCCGCGCGCGCGCTCGCGGGCGCCTCCGCGCTGGTCGCGGCGGCGCTCTGGCTCGCGCAGGGGACGAAGCCGCGGCTCGCGCCGGGCGATCTCGAGCAGAGCAGCGTCTACGATCTCGTCTTCTACTACGCGCCGAACGCCGCGCTCGGCGCGGCGCGGCTCGGGCGCGGCGAGCTGCCGCTCTGGAACCCGCAGCAGGCGCTCGGCGGCCCCTTCCTCGCGACGCTTCAGCCTGCGCTCCTGTATCCCGCGAGCGCGCTGCAGCTCCTTTTCGAGCCCGCGGCGGCGTTCGCGCTCTCGGTCGCGCTGCACATCGCGCTCGCCGCGTGGTTCACGGCGCGGCTCTCGCGCGCGCTCGGCGCGGGGGGCGGCGCCGCGGCGCTCGCCGGACTCGTCTTCGCGACCTCGCTCGACGTCACCGCGAACGCGCTCGTGCCGCCGCTCGTCTGCGCGACCGCGTGGCTGCCCGCCGTGCTGCTCGCGGCGCTGCGCTGTGCGGAGCGCGCCTCGTTCGCGGCGTCGGCAGCGCTCGCGGCTGCGATCGCGCTCCAGATCTACTGCGGCTGGCCCTATCTGGTCGCGATGACCGCGCTCGCGACCGCGCTCTTCGCCTCGGGCGCGCTGCTCGGATCGCCGCGCGCGCGGCGGGCTCGCGCGCTCCTCGCGCTCGGCGCAGGCGCCGCCGCGGGCGGGGCGCTCGCCGGGCCCCAGCTGCTGCCCGCGCTCGAGCTCCTGCCCGAGACCACGCGCGCGCTCGGCTCGCTCTCGGCGGCCCAGGCGCTCTTCGCCGACGCGCCGCACGACGCGCGCCTCTACGCGCAGCGCCTGCTCGCACAGGGCAGCGCGCTCGGAGTTCCGAGCGCGCTCGCGCTGCTCTTCGCGCTCGCCGCGCTCGCGCGGCCGGGTCCGCTGCGCGCGCCGCGCGCAGCGCTGGCCGCGGCGGGCGCGCTCTTCTTCTGCGCGTCCTTCCCGCACAGCCTTCCGGTCTACGACGCGCTGCGCGCGCTTCCGCTGCTGGGGGACTTCCGCTTCCCCTTCCGCTACCGCAGCGGCGCGGCGCTCTGCATCTCGGTGCTGGCCGGGGTCGGCCTCAGCCACGCCGCGTCGCTCGCCGCCGCGCGAATCGCCGCGCCGCAGCGCGCCGCGGCACTGCGCGGCGCGCTCGCGCTCGCGGCGGCTGCGCTCGCGGCGTCGCGCTTCGGCTGCGCTCCGCTGACGCCGCTGCGCTTCCCGCGCGAGCTCCCGCACCCGCCCCGCCTCGAGGACCTGCTGGGGCCCGCGCTCGGCAGCGCGCTGCAGACGCCGGAGTCGGGCTCGCGCTCGCGGCTCCTCTGGTCGGGTCGCGAGGGCAGGCTCGGCGCGCCCGCCGCGCTCGACGCGGCCTTCGATCTCGAGCCCTTCACGCTCTCGCGCAGTGCGCGCGCTCTCGGCGCGCTCGCGGCCGAATCCGCTGCGAGGACGGGAATGGCGCGGCCGGGCGAGCCGGACCCCTTCGCGCGCGCTCCCTTCTACGGCAAGGCGCGGATGCGCCGGCTCGCGCACGCGCGTCTGCTCGACGCGCTCGCGATCGATCTCGTGGCCTTCGACCGCCCGCGCGACTGGCACCGGAAGGCCTTCCTGCCGCTCTCGCTCGGCAGGCCCGCGCTGTACCGGAACCCGGGTGCGCGGCCGCGCGCCTATCGCGTCGCGCGCGCGGAGCGCGAGCCCGCGTCGGTCGACGCGGCGATCGAGCGGCTGCTCGATCCGGCCTTCGACCTCGCGGCGCAGGTGATGCTCGACGCGCTGCCGGAAGCGCCCGCGGCGGAGCCCGCCGCGGGCGCGGGCGCACCCGGCAGCGCCCAGCTCCTGCGCTACGAGCCCGAGCGCGTGCGCGTCCGCACGCGCGGAAGCGAGCCCGGCTTCCTCGTGCTCTGCGACGCGTGGTATCCGGGCTGGATCGCGGAGCTCGACGGCGCGCGCGTGCGCGTGCTGCGCGCGAACGCGCTGTTCCGCGCGGTCGCGGTCCCGGCCGGCGAGCACGAGGTCGAGTTCCGCTACGAGCCGCAGAGCTTCCGCGCCGGGCTCGCGGCCGCAGCCGCAGTGCTGGCGCTCGGCGCGGCGCAGGGCCTGCGCACGCTGCGGCGCCGGCGCGCGCCCTCGCGCCCGCTCCCACCCGCGCGCGGGAATCCGACGGGCGTGGACTAAGCTCGACCGGGCGCTGGAGGCTCCCCATGCCGTCCCCCCGCTTCGCCCCCCGATCCGTCCTGCTGATCGCGTCGCTCCTCTTCGCCGCGCCCGCGCTCGGGGCCGCGCGCCCGAACGTCGTGATCTTCCTCGCCGACGACCTCGGCTGGGCCGACGTCGGCTTCCACGGTCAAGAGCAGATCCAGACGCCCTCGATCGATCGCCTCGCGCGCGAGGGCCTCGAGCTCGGCCGCTTCTATGTGACGCCGATCTGCTCGCCGACGCGGGCCGCGCTGATGACCGGTCGCGACCCGATCCGCTTCGGGGTGGTCTACGCGGTGATCCTGCCCTGGAGCAACCTCGGCATCCATCCCGACGAGCACTTCATGCCCGAGAGCTTCCGCGCGGCCGGCTACCAGACCGCGATCGTCGGCAAGTGGCATCTCGGCCACGCGCAGCAGACCTATCACCCGAATCAGCGCGGTTTCGAGCATTTCTACGGCCACCTGCACACCGAGGTCGGCTACTACCCGCCCTTCGCGAACCAGGGCGGCAAGGACTTCCAGCGCAACGGCGTCTCGATCGACGACGAGGGCTACGAGACCACCCTGCTCGCCGACGAAGCCGTGCGCTGGATCCGGGCGCGCGACCGCGAGCGCCCCTTCTTCCTCTACATGCCCTTCCTCGCGCCGCACACGCCGCTCGACGCGCCCGAGGAGCTGGTGCGGAAGTACGCGGACATCCCGACCGGGCTCGAGCCCGCGCGCAGCGGCAACACCGACCAGACCCGCACGATCGCGAAGCTGATGCTGCGCCCGAGCGCGCGGCCGATCTACGCGGCGGTCGTCGACGCGATGGACCAGGCCGTCGGGCGCGTGCTCGACACGCTCGACGACGAGGGCATCGCGCGCGACACGATCGTGCTCTTCCTGAGCGACAACGGCGGCGCCGCCTACGCGCCCGGAGGGGCCGACAACGCGCCGCTGCGCGGCGGCAAGGGCGACACCTTCGAGGGCGGGATCCGCGTCGTCGCGGCGCTGCGCTGGCCCGCGCAGCTCGCCGCCGGGGGCCGCTACGACGGCATCCTGAGCGCGATGGACGTGTTCCCGACGCTCGCGGGCGCGGCCGGGGTCGAGACCGGGAACACGCGTCCGCTCGACGGCCGCAACCTCTTTCCCGCGCTGCGCGAGGGCAGGGCTTCTCCGCGCGAGGAGCTGCTCTTCTTCGCCTCCGAGACGCCGATCCGCGGCCACTTCCACCTGACGGCCTTCGACGACGAGTGGAAGCTCGTGCAGGTCGTCGTGCAGGGGCAGCTCTCGGCCGAGGTCACGAACCATCTCTTCCGCATCGCCGACGATCCCTACGAGTACAACGACCTCGCGTCGCAGCACCCCGAGGTGGTCGCGAAGCTCGCGCGCGCGATCCACCACTGGCGCAGCCGCTATCCGGTCTCGGGCACGCGCTCGGAGCTCGTGCCGCCGCCGGGCTGGCGCGCGCCCCGCGACTGGGCGAGCTATCCGATCCCGCTCGCGGCGCTCCAGGACGCGCCCGCCCCCGGCATGCCCCCCGACGAGAACACGAAGCGCGTGCTGGACTGGCAGCACGGCGAGAGCGGCCGGCTGCTCTACGACTGCGACCCCTACCCGTGGCTCGGCGGCGGGCTCTGCCGGGACTAGCGGATGACGCTCGCGATCGCCGCGGCCCTCTGCGTCGCCTGCGTGGCCGACTGGGTCGCGCGCGCGACCGCGTCGGAGCGCCTCGAGCTCGTGAGCAAGCCGCTCGCGACGGGGCTCGTGATCGCGCTCGTGCTCGCGCGCGGCGGCGACGACCCGGGCGCGCGGGCGCTCCTGATCGGCGCGCTCCTCTGCTGCCTCGCCGGAGACGTGCTGCTGCTGCCGAAGGTAGATCGCTTCGTCGCGGGCCTCTCGGCCTTTCTCGCCGCACACCTGCTCTTCTTCGCGGCTGCGGCCGCGCGCGGCCTCGTCGCGCCCGCTCCGGCGCTCGGCGTCGCTGCCGCGATCGCGCTCTGCCTGCCGCTGGTCGGGCGGCGGATCCTCGCGGGCGCGCGGCAGCGCGACCCGCGCCTCGCGCTTCCGGTGCTCGTCTACATCCTGGTCGTCGCCGCGCTGCCCGTGGTCGCCGCCGCGACCGGCCGCGCCCTCGCGCTCGCGGGCGCGCTCAGCTTCGTCGTCTCCGACGCGCTGCTCGGCGTCGACCGCTTCGTCCGACCGCTCGGCGCGGCTTCGGCCGCGGTGATGGTGAGCTACCACCTCGCGCTCGTCGGTCTCGCGCTCGGACTCGGCTGAGCCGCAGCCCTGCTCGCGCGCTATTCGGCGCGCAGCGCCTCGATCGGGTCGAGCTGCGCGGCGCGCCGCGCGGGCAGGACGCCCGAGAGCAGGCCGACCGCGAGGCTCACGCCGAGCGCGGCGAGCACGAAGGAGAGCGGCGTCGAGACCGGCAGGCCCGGCACGAAGACGCGCAGCAGCGCGCCGAGGCCGAGCCCGAGGCCGATGCCCGCCGCGCCGCCTGCGAGCGCGACCGCGGCGGCCTCCGCGAGGAAGAGCCCGGCCACCTGCAGCGAGCTCGCTCCGATCGCGCGCAGGAGCCCGATCTCGGAGGTGCGCTCGCTTACCGCGATCCACATCACGGTCAGGATCCCGATCGCGCTCACCACGAGCGAGATCCCCGCGATCGCGCCGACCGCGGTCGTGATCACGCGCATCACGTTGCCGAAGACGTCGAGCATCGCCTGCTGCGTGGTCACGGTGAAGTCCTCCTCGCCGTCGTGGCGCGACGCGAGCACGCGCACGACCTCGGCGCGGATGCGCTCGGTCGCCTCGATCGGCTGGTAGGTGAGATCGATCTCGGCGAGGTCCTCGAGGTTGAACAGGCGCAGCGCGGAGGCGACCGGGACGTAGATCATGTCGTCGAGGTCGATGCCGAGCATGCTGCCCTTCGGCTCCATGACTCCGCTCACGCGGAAGCGCGTCGAGCCGACGCGCACGAACTCGCCGAGCGGGCTCGCCTCGCCGAAGAGCTCGCGCGCGAGCTTGGGGCCGAGCACGGCGAGCTGCGCGCCGCGGCGCGGATCGCCGCGCGGCCAGAAGGAGCCCTGGCGCGCGCGGATCTGGAACGCGTCCTCGAAGTCCGGCGTGACGCCCTGCACCAGCACGCTGCGGCTGCGCCCGCCGCCCTCGACCCGCGCGGTGCCCGCGGCGACCGGCACCACCACCGCGACGCCCGGGATGCGTGCGAGCGCGAGCGCGTCGTCGATCGTCAGGTGGCGCGTGCTGCCGCCGAAGGCGCCGGGCATGCCCGAGGTCTTGGCCTTGCCCGGGTGGATCGCGATCAGGTTGGTCCCGAACTGCGAGAACTGCGCGAGGATGTAGCGGCGCGTGCCCTCGCCGATCGAGGTCAGCACGATCACCGCGGCGATGCCGATCGCGATGCCGAGCAGCGAGAGCAGCGAGCGCAGTCCGTGGCTGCGGATCGCGCCGAAGGCGAGTCGCGCGAGCTCGCCCATCTCACTTCCTCGCGAGCGCGGCGACGGGGTCGAGCCGCGCGGCGCGCCGCGCGGGCGCGAGCCCGAAGGCGCCGCCGACGCCGAGCGCGAGCACGAAGGCGCTCGCGACGGCCCAGAGCGGGGGGCGCGCGGGGAAGGCCGGGTAGAGCCAGACGAGCAGCTGCACGCAGACTGCGCCGAGCGCGATCCCGACGAGCGCTCCGAGCAGCGAGAGCAGCAGCGCCTCGGCCAGGAACACGCGCGTGATCTGTCCGCGCTCGGCTCCGAGCGCGCGCAGGAGACCCACCTCGGCCCGGCGCTCGGCCACCGAGACGAGCATCACGTTCATGATGCCGAGACCCGAGACGGCGAGCGAGATCGCGGCGATCGCCGCGACCGCGAGGGTCAGCGTGCGCAGGATGTTCGAGAAGGACTCGACGACCGCGTCCTGGCTGATCAGGGTCACGTCCTCTTCGCCGTGGCGCTCCGCGAGCAGCGCGCGGACGCGCTCCTTCGCGGCGTCGAGGTCCGCATGCGCGCGCACGTCGATCAGGATCCGGAACAGCGAGCTGCGGTTGAACAGGCGCATCGCCTTCGCGACCGGCAGGATCGCGACCTCGTTGAGGTTCATGCCGAGCTGCGTGCCCTGCGGCTCGAGGATTCCGATCACGCGCGCGCGCAGGTCGCCGATGCGCACGATGCCGCCGAGCGGATCGGCGCCGGGGAAGAGCTCGGCGGCCACGGTCGCGCCGAGCACCACGACCGCGGTGCCGCGCCGCAGATCGCCGGGCGGGAGGTTCGAGCCGCGCCCGAGGCGCACCTTCTGCACCTCGAGGAACTCGCTCGTGCTGCCGACCACCGCGACCTGACGCGAGCGCTCCGCATGCGAGACCGTCTCGCTCCCCATGCTGACCGGTGCGACCCGCTGCGCCTCGGGCACGAAGCGCCGCAGCGCCTCGGCGTCCTCGAGCGTCAGGTCCTCGGTCGTGACGCTCGTGAACGCGGAGGCTCCGTGGGTCTCGGTCTTGCCCGGCACGACGGCGAGCAGGTTCGAGCCGATGCCCTCGAACTGCCGCATCACGTAGCGGTTCGCGCCCTCGCCCATCGCGGTCAGCATCACGACGGCTGCCGAGCCGATCGCGACGCCGAGCAGCGTGAGTCCGCTGCGCAGCCGGTTGCCGCGCAGCGCGCGCGCGGCGAAGGCCAGGAGGTCGCCGCTCTTCATCCGCTGCCGCCCGCGACGACGCTCGCCGTGACCGCGTCGGGCGCGAGGCGCCGCAGGATGCGGCCGTCCGTGAGCACGATCGTGCGCTGCGCGCGGCGCGCGACGTTCGGATCGTGGGTGACGACGATCAGCGTGAGGCCGGCCGCGTTGAGACCCGAGAGCAGCTCGAGCACCTGGCCTCCCGAGCGCGTGTCGAGATTGCCGGTCGGCTCGTCGGCGAGCAGCACGCGGGGGCGCATCACGACCGCGCGCGCGACCGCGACGCGCTGGCGCTCGCCGCCCGAGAGCTGGTCCGGCCGGTGCTCGGCGCGCGGAGCCAGGCCCACGGCGGAGATTCCCTCGGCCGCGCGCGCGAGCCGCTCCTCGCGCGGGATCCCCGCGAAGAGCATCGGCAGCTCGACGTTCTCGAGCGCGCTGAGCCGCGGCACGAGCTGGAAGGTCTGGAACACGAAGCCGATCAGGTGGCGGCGGACGAGCGTGAGCTCGGCGTCGTCGAGCGCGGAGACCTCGCGGCCGTCGAGCTGGTAGGAGCCCGAGCTCGGCCGGTCGAGGCAGCCGAGCACGTTCAGGAGCGTCGACTTGCCCGAGCCCGAAGGACCCATGATCGCGATGTGCTCGCCCGTCCGGATCTCCTCGCAGACGTCGTCGAGCGCGCGCACCACGGAGTCTCCGACCTGGAACACCCGGGAGACGTGCTCGAGCCGGATCAAGGCGGCGCGCTCCCGGTGACCTCGACCGCCGCCCCGGCGCGCACCTCGGGTCGATCGAGCGAGACCACGACGGAGTCGCTCTCGGAGAGACCGGAGTGGATCTCGGTCACGTCCCAGTTGCGCAGCCCGATCTCGACCGCGCGCTCCTCGAGCGCGCCGCCCGCGACCACGAGCACGCGGTTGCCCGAGAGCAGCGCCGCGGTCGGAATCCGCAGCACGTCCTCGCGCGTCTCGAGCACGACCTCGACGTCGGCGGAGGTGCCGGGCAGCAAGGTCGCGGCGAAGGCTTCGTCCTCGAGCTCGACCTCGATCTCGACGGTGCGGTTCTGCTCCTCGAAGTCGCGCACGTAGGCGGCCACGGCGACGACCGTGCCCGGGAAGTGGAGCCCGCGGTGCGAGTCGATCGAGACGCGCGCGGGCAGTCCCGCCGCGAGGCGCCCGGCGTCGACCTCGTCCATCGGCGCGCTCACGTAGATCGACGTCGTGTCGATCACGTCGATCACGCTGGGCGACTGCACCAGCGGCACCGAGGGCGTCGCCCACTCGCCGAGCTCGATCGAGAGCTCGGCGATCACGCCGCCGAAGGGAGCGCGCAGCTGCATGTGCTCGAGCTGGCGCTCGGCGAGCGCGACCTGGGCGCGGGCGCGCGCTTCGCTCGCGCGAGCGGCCGCGCAGGCAGCGCCGGCCATCCGCGACGCGCTCTCGGCCTGATCGAGCAGATCGTCGGAGACGACGCCCTGCTCCGCGAGCTTCTGGTTGCGCGCGCGCTCGCGCTCGGCGCGCCCCGCGGCGAGGCAGGCGCGGCGCCGCTCGGCCTGCGCGGTCTCGAGCTCGCGCGCGGCGAGCTCGCGCCGCGCGCGCGGGACGCTCGACTCGAGCTCGAGCAGCAGCTCTCCGGCCTCGATGCGATCGCCCTTGCGCTTCGGCAGCGCGACCACGCGCCCGCCTTCCTGCGGCGAGAGGCGCGCGCGCCGCCGCGCCTTCACGGTGCCCGCGCGCGAGTTCGTGACCGTCTGCTCGACCGCCGCGCGCTCGACGCGCGCGACCTGGACCGGGATCGGATCGGGAGCGAAGAGCGTGAGCCGGAGCAGCGCGGCGGCTGCCGCGAGGGCTGCGATCCAGAGCAGGGGCGTGCGGTAGCGGCCGAGCTGGAGGGTGGTCACGCGCGTGCATGGTGTAGCGGAGTTCCGCGGCGCGCGTGCTGCGAGCGCCGGCTTCCGCGGGCGGGCCGGCCGCTCGCCCGGGGCCCGGCTCGCGTAGAATGCGGCGCGATGGAACGCAGCATCCGCGGCGCGGTCGCGATCGCCGGCATCGGCGAGACCACCTACTACAAACGGGGCCAGTCGCCGGACCCGGAGTTCGTGCTCGGGCTGAAGGCGATCCTGGCCGCCTGCGCCGACGCCGGGATCGACCCGCGCGAGCTCGACGGCTTCGCGTCGTACAGCAACGACCGCAACTCGCCCGACCGGCTCGCTGCAGCGCTCGGCATCCGCGAGCTCAAGTTCTCGAACATGGTCTGGGGCGGGGGAGGCGGCGGCGGCTCGGGCGCGGTCGCGAACGCGGCCGCGGCGATCGCGGCCGGCTATGCGGACTGCGTGGTCGTCTTCCGCGCGCTCGCGCAGGGCCAGTTCGGCCGCTTCGGCCAGAGCCAGTTCCAGGGCGTGGTGGCCGGCGAGGCGGCGCTCTGGGCGCCCTACGGTGTGCTCTCGGCCGCGCAGATGTTCGCGATGCGCACGACCCGGCTGCTGCACGAGCACGGCGTGCCGCGCGAGACGCTGCGCGCGGTCGCGCTCGCCTCCTATCACCACGCGCAGCAGAATCCGCGGGCCGTGATGCGCGGGCGCCCGCTCGACGTCGAGGGCTACGAGCGGTCGCGCTGGATCACCGAGCCCTTCAAGCTCTTCGACTGCTGCCTCGAGAACGACGGCGCCGCGGCGCTGGTCCTGGTGCCGGCAGAGCGCGCCCGCGACCTCGCGCAGAAGCCCGTGTACCTGCTCGCGGCGGCCCAGGGCTCCGAGTACCGCGCGGGAGCGGGCTGCCACAACAACCCGGACTACGCGACGGCGAGCTTCAAGCAGTCCGCCCCGCGCCTGTACGCGATGGCGAAGCTCGGGCCGCAGGACGTGGACGTCGTCCAGAGCTACGAGAACTTCACGGGCGGCGTCGTGATGAGTCTGATCGAGCACGGCTTCTGCAGCTACGAGAGCGCGGGCGAGGTGCTGCGCCTCGACAACCTGATCGCGCCGAAGGGAGGGCTCCCGCTCAACACGAGCGGAGGCAACCTCGCCGAGTGCTACATGCACGGGCTCGAGCTCAACGTCGAGGCGGTGCGCCAGATCCGGGGCAGCTCCTGCAATCAGGTGCCCGGCGCGGAGGTCGCGCTCGTGAGCTCGGGCCCGATGGTCAGCAATGCGACCAGCATGATCGCGGGCGCGGAGTCGCTGCTGTGAGCGCGCCCGTCCTGCCCGCCGGTCTGCCGCGGCCGATCCCGCATCCGGACGGCCTCGACCGGCCCTACTGGGAGGCCGCGCTGCGACACGAGCTCGTCGCGCAGCGCTGCCGCGACTGCCGGCGCTGGCAGTGGGCGCCCGAGTGGCTCTGCCATCGCTGCCACTCCTTCGCGCTCGACTTCGAAACGCCGCCCGGCCCGGCGCGCGTGTTCAGCTGGCAGCGCGTCTGGCACCCGGTGCACCCGGCGCTCGCGCAGGGCGTGCCCTACGTGGTGCTGTTGGTCGAGCACCCGGAGGCGGACGCCATCCGCATGATCGGAAATCTGGCCGGCGACCCGCGCCGGGAAGTCGCGATCGGAGCGCGCGTGCGCCCGGTCTTCGAGGACCACCCCGAAGCGAGCCCGCCCTTCGCGCTGGTCCAGTGGCAGCTGGCGGACTGAAGCGCGCGCCAGAAGCTCGGAAAGCTCTGCTAGAACCGCGGTTTGACTGGCCTGCCTGCGGGCCCGCGCCGGCCCGCGCGCCGCTCGACCGCGCTCTGAAATCTCTTTTGAATCCAGCTAGTTGGAGGAATCTTCCGACGGGTGGATCGCGCGCGTCGGGACTCTTCCTTCTGCTAGGATGCGCCGAAACATAGGTCTGGGGTCCCCCCCGAACCGCACTCCAGCGACGTGAGATGAGGAACAACAAGGACCGCTACTGGGACTGCCTGGATCAAGCCATGGAGGCGTCGCACGGTGGTCGCACCGACGAGGCGCTGGCGTGGCTCGACGAGGCCCTGAAAGCCCACCCCGAAGGCGCGGAAGCCCACAACGGGCGCGGCGAGATCCTCTGGGACGACGGTCGCGTCGAGGAGGCGCTGCACGAGTTCCAGCGCGCGATCGAAGCCGACGCAAAGTTCGTGACGGCCCACCTGAACCGGGCCGAGCTCATGATCGAAGACCTCGGCGAGTTCGAGCAGTCGATCCAGCTCTGCGACGAGCTGCTCGCGGGCGATCCGACGCTCCCGCGCCTCGACCGCCCCACGGAAGCCGAAGTCCACTACCTGAAGGCCAAGGCCGTCTTCTACACCGACGATCTCGAGGGCGCGCTCTTCCTCGTGCGCCGCGCGCTCAAGACCTCGGGCGACGTCGCGATCTACCGCGCCTTCGAGGGCCAGATCCTGTTCGAGCTCGCGCGCTTCGACGAGGCCAAGCGCGTGCTCGACCTGGCCGTCGCGCTCGACCCCGAGGCCGGCCACGCCCTCTACCACCTGGCACTCGCGCTCGAGCGGATGGGCGAGATCGACGCGTCGGCTACGGCCTTCGAGAAGGCCAACGCGCTGGATCCGGACCACTATCCGATCCCGGTCGAGATCGACGAGGCCATGTTCCGGCAGGCCGCGGGCGAGGCGCTCGACAACCTGCCGCGCTCGATCCGCGACTACATCTCCGACGTTCCCATCCTGATCGAGGACTACCCCTCGGACCAGCTGCTCGGCGACGAAGGCGTGTCTCCGCAGATCCTCGGCATCTACATCGGAACGCCGCGCACCCAGGCCGAGCACACCGCGCAGCCGACCGATCTCACGCGCGTGATCCTGTTCAAGAAGAACCTCGAGAAGATCTGCCGCGACCGCGACGACCTGATCGAGCAGATCCAGGTCACCGTGCGGCACGAGGTGGGGCACCACCTGGGCCTCTCGGAAGAGGACCTCGATCGGCTCGGGCTCGCGTAGCCCACAGCCCGGCGCGGGCCGGTCGGCGCGGCGACTGCGCCATACTCGGCGCAATGGCCTCCGAAGCGCGCGCCGCGCCGGATCCGCGGGCTCTCGTCGCGAGCCTCGAGCGCATCGTCGGGCGCGCGGCCTGTCTCTCCCGCCCCGCCGAGCTGCTCGTCTACGAGTGCGACGGCCTCACGCTCCACACCTCCGATCCCGCGGCCGTCGTGCTGCCCCGGACGCGCGACGAGGTCGTGGCCGTCGTGCGCGCGTGCCGCGAGCACGCGGTTCCCTTCGTGCCGCGCGGCGCCGGCACGGGGCTCTCGGGCGGCGCGCTCGCGAGCTCGGGCGCGGTCGTGATCGAGTGCTCGCGCCTCGACCGGATCTGGAAGATCGACGCCGAGAACCGCATCGCGGTCGTCGAGCCGGGCGTCGTCAACGCGGACCTCTCCGCGGCCGTCGCGCACCTCGGGCTCTTCTACGCGCCCGATCCCTCGAGCCAGAAGGCCTGCACGATCGGAGGCAACATCGCCGAGAACTCGGGCGGGCCGCACACGCTCAAGTACGGCACCACCACGAACCACGTGCTCGCGCTCGAGCTCGTGCTGCCCTCGGGCGAGGTGGTGGAACTCGGCTCGGACTCGGGCGCTCCGGCCGGGCTCGATCTGGTCGGCGCGGTGGTCGGCAGCGAGGGCACGCTCGGCATCGTCACGAAGGCGACGCTCAGGCTCACGCCGATCCCCGAGCGCGTCGAGACGCTGCTCCTGATCTTCGCCGACCTCGTCGCCGCCTGCCGCACGGTGGGCGGGATCATCGGCTCGGGGCTCGTGCCCGCGGCGCTCGAGATCGTCGACCGGCGCACGATCGCCGCGATCGAGGCCTCGGTCTACGCGGCGGGACTGCCGCAGGACGCGGGCGCGGTGCTGATCGTCGAGCTCGACGGCGCGGCGGTCGCGCTGCCGGGCGAGGTCGAGCGCGTGCGCGCGATCGGAGCGCGCGAGGGCGCGACGCGGATCGAGGTCGCGCGCGACGAGGCCGAGCGCCTGCGCTTCTGGAAGGCGCGCAAGGGCGCCTTCGGCGCGATGGGGCGCCTGGCGCCGGATCTCTACGTGCACGACGCGGTCGTGCCGCGCGCGAAGTTGCCGGAGGTGATCGCGGAGATCTGCGCGATCGGCGATCGCCACGGCCTCACGCTCTCGAACGTGTTCCACGCGGGCGACGGCAACCTGCACCCGAACATCTCCTTCGACCGCCGCAAGCCGGACGAGCTCGCGCGCGTGATGCGCGCGGGCGCCGAGATCCTCGAGTACTGCGTGAAGGCGGGCGGCGTGATCACGGGAGAGCACGGCGTCGGCACCGAGAAGCGCGACTTCATGCACCTCGTGTTCGGCGAGGCCGACCTCGACGCGATGCGCCGGCTGCGCGCGGCCTTCAACCCCGATGGTGTCTGCAACCCGGGCAAGCTGATCCCGACCACGCGCTTCTGCGTCGAGTCGAACCCGAAGGCCCGCGGCTACGACGCGGTGCCGCTCGGCTAGGCGTGCTCGCGGCCGCCGCGCTCGACCCGCTGCGCCGCGCGCTCGGCGGGGGCGAGCTGCGCGAGCACGCGGCCTGCCTGGTCGACGGCGCCGCGCTCCGCCACACGCTCGTGCCCGCGCGCGCGGAGGCGCTGCCCGGGCTCTTGCGCGCGCTCGCGGCGACGCAGAGCGCTGCGCTGCTGCGCGGCGGCGGCAATCGCCTCGACTACGGCAACGCTCCCGCGCGCGCGGACTGCCTGCTCTCGCTCGAGGCGATCCGCGGGATCGAGGAGCTCGACGCCGAGGACGGCGTCTGCCGCGCGCGCGCGGGGACTCCGCTCTCGGAGCTGCGCGCGGCGGCGCAGGCGGCGGGCTGGGAGCTCCCGCTCGACGCGCCGGGTGCGGGCGCGACGCTGGGCGGCGTGCTCGCGGCGGCCGAGTGCGGTCCGCGCGCGCAGGGCTACGGCCGCCCGCGCGACTCGGTGCTCGGGCTCGACGTCGTGCTCGGCAGCGGCGAGGCGACGCGCTGCGGCGGGCGCGTGGTCAAGAACGTGACCGGCTACGACCTCGCGAAGCTCTACACCGGGTCGATCGGAGCGCTCTGCGTGATCGCGGCCGCGTGGCTCAGGCTGCGCGCGCGGCCCGAGTGCGTGCGCGTGCTCGCCGGAGAGCTCGATTCGGCGCGCGCCGCGGTCGCGGCCGCGCGGCGCGGGAGCTGCCGCGCCGCGCTGCTCGAGCTCGCGCGCGCTGCGCCGGGGAGTCGGCCGCGCCGGATCGCGCTCGAGCTCGCGGGTCCCGAGCGCGCGGTCGAGCGCGACGCGCGCGAGCTCGAGCAGGAGCTCGGCCTGCGCGAGGCCGAGCCGGAGCTGCTCGATCGGCTCGGCCGGCGCGCGAGCGCGGCGCCGCTGCGCGTGCGCATCCCCGTGCTCGCGGGCCAGCTCGACGCGGCCGAGCGCGCGCTCGCGGCGGCCGGCGGCGAGTCGGTCGCGTGGCCGGGACTCGGCTTCGCGATCGCCGAGTGGCAGACCGGCTGCGAGACGCCCGCCGAGCTCGACGCGCTCGCGCGCTGCTGCGCGGAGCTCGCGCGCGCGTCGCGCGGCAGCGCCGTGATCCTGCGCGCGCCGGTCGCGTGGAAGCGCGCGCGCGACGTCTTCGATCTGCCCGCGGGCGAGCTCGCGCTGACCCGCGCGCTCAAGCAGCGCTTCGATCCGGCCGGCGTGCTCGCACCCGGTCGGCTGCCCGGGAGGGCCTGATGCCGACTCCGCCGCAGGCGCCGGGCGGGCCCGCGGCCGCCGCAGCGTCCGAGCTGCGCCCGGTCGCGCAGAGCGCCGCGCGCGGCGGCCGCTGGCCCGAGATCTACGAGCGCTCGCTCGACTGCGTGCACTGCGGCCTGTGCCTGCCGACCTGTCCGACCTATCGCGAGACGGGCCGCGAGATCTCCTCGCCGCGCGGTCGCATCTACCTGCTGCGCGGCATCGCCGAGGGCCGCCTCGAGCCCGGCGAGGTGCTCGCCGAGGAGGCGCAGCTCTGCCTCGGCTGCCGCCACTGCGAGACCGCGTGCCCGTCGGGCGTGCAGTTCGGGCGCATGCTCGAGCTCGCGCGCGCCGAGGTGGCCGACGCGGGTCTGCGGCGCGGAGCCGTGGCCTGGCTCGAGCGCGCGGCGCTGCGGCACGTCGTCGCGCGGCCCGGCGTGCTGCGCGCGGCCGTGGACGCGCTCGCCCTCGCCCAGCGCCTGCGCCTCGACGCCCTCGTGCGCCCGCTTTTGCCCGCGCGGCTGCGCGCCGCGCTCGCGCTGGCGCCTCCGGTCCCCCCGGCCGCGCAGCGGCGGCCGCTCCCCGAGCTGGTTCCGGCCGAGGGCGCGCGCCGCGGTCGCGTCGGCTTCCTGCGCGGCTGCGTGATGTCCGAGCTCTTCGCCGACGTGAACGCCGCGACCGTCCGCGTGCTCGCGAGAAACGGCTTCGAGGTCGCGATCCCGCGCGCGCAGGGCTGCTGCGGTGCGCTGCACGCGCACGCGGGCGACGAGGCCGCGGCGCACGCGCTCGCTCGGCGCAACGTCGCGGCCTTCGCGGCCGCGGGCGTCGACGCGATCCTGAGCAACTCCGCGGGCTGCGGCGCCGCGCTGCGCGAGGTCGGGCACTGGCTCCCGGGCGAAGACGCCGCGCGCTTCGCGGCGCAGGCGCGCGACGTCTGCGAGTGGCTCGACGCCGCGGGCCTGCGCGCGCCGGCCGGCCGCATCGCGGGCCGCGTCTGCTACGACGACCCCTGCCACCTCGTCCACGGCCAGCGCGTCGAGGCCGCGCCGCGCCGGCTGCTCGCGCAGATCCCGGGCCTCTCGCTCGTGGCGCACGCCGACGCGGCGAGCTGCTGCGGCGCCGCGGGAACCTACAACCTGACGCAGCCCGAGATGTCCCGGGCCGTGCTCGCGCGCAAGCTCGATTCGCTCGCGGCCGCGGCGCCCGACTACGTCGCGACCGGAAACCCGGGCTGCCTGATGCAGCTGCGCGCGGGGGCGGCCGCGCGCGGCCTTCCGGCCGAAGTGATCCACCCGATCGCGCTGCTCGACCGCGCCTACCGCGCAGAGCCCGCTTGACCCGCGCGCGCGCGCCGGTGCAAGCTGCCGGAATGAGCACGGGAAGCCGCCTCGCGGGCAAGGTCGCCCTCGTCACCGGATCCACGCGCGGGATCGGGCGCGCGACGGCCGAGCGCTTTGCCGCCGAGGGCGCGAGCGTGATCATCACGGGCCGCACGCGCGAGACCGGCGCCGAGGTGGAGGAGGGCATCCGCAAGGCCGGTGGCGAGGCCTGCTATGTGCCGAGCGACCTGTCGCGCGAGGCCGACGTGGCGGCGGCCGTTGGAGCGGCGGTCTCGCGCTACGGCAAGCTCACGATCCTCGTCAACAACGCCGCGCCGACCGAGCTCATGGGCCCGGGGCGCCTCGACCGCTCGGTCGCCGAGATCAGCGACGACGCCTGGGACCAGATCCTGCGCGTCGGGCTCAAGACCGTGCTCTGGGCCTGCCGCCACGCGGTGCCTCGCATCGCGGAAGCCGGCGGTGGCGCGATCGTGAACATCTCCTCGGCCGCCTCGGTGCTCGGCGTCGCGGGCCTCGACGCGTACACCGCGAGCAAGGGCGCGCTGAACGCGCTCACGCGCTCGATGGCGGTCGAGTTCGCGGCGCAGAAGATCCGCGTGAACGGGATCATCTCGGGCATGGTGCTCACGAGTCCGGGCGCGCACAAGATGATGGCGGATCCCGCGATCGGGGGAGCCACGCGCGCGATGCACCTCACGCGGCTGGGCCTGCCCGAGGACCTCGCGAGCGCGGCGCTCTTCCTCGCGAGCGACGAGGCCGCCTTCATCACCGGCGCGAACGTCCCGGTCGACGGCGGCTTCACCGCGAAGGCGGCCGTGCCGGACATCTCGGCCGCGAAGATCGAGATCGACTGAGGCGCGCGCCCGGGCCGGCCGGCGCGCCGTCGGCGCCGCGGCTCGCGCAGCTGCTGCGCGAGGTCCGCTAGGCGTGCTCGCGCTCCACGGGGTGACGGTGCGCTTCGGCGCCGTGCGGGCGCTGCGCGGGATCGAACTCGTGGTCCCGACCGGCGGAACCACCGTGCTGCTCGGCGGCAGCGGCAGCGGCAAGTCGACCCTGCTGCGCGTCGCGCTCGGCCTCGTCCGGCCGGAGCAGGGCAGCGTGCGCTTCGCGGGAGCCGCGGTCGACGCTGCGAGCGCGCCAGGGCTGCGCCTGCGCATGGGCTATCTGATCCAGGACGGTGGCCTGTTTCCACACCTCGACGCGCGCGCGAACGTGACGCTGATGGCGCGGCACCTCGGCTGGGACGCCGCGCGCACCGAGGCGCGCGTCGCCGAGCTCGCGGCGCTGACGCACTTCCCGGCGGACGCGCTCCGGCGCCACCCCGCGCAGCTCTCCGGCGGGCAGTGCCAGCGCGTCGCGCTGATGCGCGCGCTCCTGCTCGATCCCGAGCTGCTGCTGCTCGACGAGCCCCTGGCCGCGCTCGATCCGCTGATCCGCGCCGAGCTGCAGCAGGAGCTCCGCGAGATCTTCCGCGCGCTCGGCAAGAGCGTCCTGCTCGTGACCCACGATCTCGCGGAGGCCGCCTTCTTCGCCGACCGCATCGCGCTGCTGCGCGAGGGCGCGCTCGTGCAGGAGGGGACGCTCGGCGACCTGCTCGAGCGCCCGGCCGACCCCTTCGTGACGCGCTTCGTCGGCGCACAGCGCGGCGCCTTCGGCGGGCCCGCGTGACGCGCCGCCGCCCCGGCGCCGCGGTCGCAGGGCGTGCCGTTCTCGCGCTGGCGCTCGGCTTCGCCGCGTGCTCGGCGCCGCCCGATCGGGCGCTCGTGCGCATCGGCTCGAAGAGCTTCACGGAGTCCGTCGTGCTCGCCGAGATCGCGGCCGCGCTGCTGCGCGACGCCGGCTTCGCGGTCGAGCACCGCCGCGAGCTCGGCGGCACGCGGATCGTCTGGAACGCGCTGCGCCGGGGCGAGATCGACGTGTATCCCGAGTACAGCGGGACGCTCGAGCAGGAGGTCTTCGCGGCGGGCGGCGTGCGCGGACTCGACGCGCTGCGCGGCGCGCTCGGCGCGCAGGGCATCCGGCTCGGCGCGTCGCTCGGCTTCGAGGACCGCTATGCGCTCGGCATGCGGGAGCCGGTCGCCGAGCGCCTGCGCATCCGCAGGATCTCCGACCTGCGCGAGCACCCGGCGCTGCGCTTCGGCTTCACGAACGAGTTCATGCAGCGCGCCGACGGCTGGCCCTCCCTGCGCGCGCGCTACGCGCTGCCGCAGAGCGACGTGCGCGGCCTCGATCACGACCTCGCCTACCGCGCGCTCGCGGCCGGCACTCTCGACGTGGCGGACCTCTACTCGACGGACGCCGACATCGCCTACTACGGGCTGCGCGTGCTCGAGGACGACCTCGGGCACTTCCCGGAGTACGCGGCCCTGTTGCTCTGGCGCGCCGACCTCGAGGCGCGCGCGCCCGGCGCGACCTCGGCGCTCGCGCGCCTCGAGGCTGCGATCGACGCGGCGGCGATGATCCGGCTGAACGCGCGCGTCAAGCTCGACCGCGAGCAGGAGGCCCAGGTCGCCGCGGACTTCGTCGCCGCGAGGCTCGGGATCGAGGCGCGCGCGACGCGGGAGGGCCGCGCCGGCCGCATCGCGCGCGCCGGCCTCGACCATCTCGGCCTCGTCGTCACGTCGCTCGCCGCGGCGATCGCGGTCGCGCTGCCGCTCGGCATCTTCGCCGCGAAGCGGCCGCGCGCGGGCGCGGTCGTGCTCGCGGTCGTGGGCGTGCTCCAGACGATTCCGACCCTCGCGCTGCTCGTGTTCATGATTCCGCTGCTCGGGATCGGCGCGCCGCCCGCGATCGCGGCGCTCTTCCTCTACGGCCTGCTGCCGATCGTGCGGAACGTGCACGCGGGGCTGCACGACATCCCGAGCGCGCTGCGCGAGTCCGCGGAGGCGCTCGGGCTGCCGCCCGCGCGGAGGCTCTGGTGGATCGAGCTGCCGCTCGCGTCGCGCGCGATCCTCGCCGGTGTCAAGACCTCGGCGGTGATCAACGTCGGGACGGCGACGCTCGGCGCGCTGATCGGCGCGGGCGGCTTCGGCCAGGCGATCCTGACCGGCATCCGCCGCGACGACCTCGGCCTGATCCTCGAGGGAGCCGTGCCCGCGGCGTTGCTCGCCCTAGCGGTGCAGGCCGCGTTCGATCTCGTCGAGCGCTGGATCGTGCCCGCCGGACTCCGCCACGAGCCGCCGCGCTGAGCGAAATTTTTCGCTCGCACTTCGCGCGAGAGGCTCTAGACTGCGGGCGTGACTGCGCCGGCCTACCCCCCGACGCCGCAGGCCGCTGCAGGCCGCTACCACGCGATCCGTCGCGCGACGGCCGCGCTCGCGGCGCCGCTCTCGGCCGAGGACTGCGCGCTCCAGTCGATGCCCGACGCGAGCCCCGTGAAGTGGCACCTCGCGCACACGAGCTGGTTCTTCGAGACCTTCGTGCTCCGGGACGCGCTCCCGGACCATCGCGAGCTCGATCCGCACTACGCGCAGCTCTTCAACTCCTACTACGAGAGCCTGGGCGAGCCCTATCCGCGCCCGCGGCGCGGACTGCTCACGCGGCCGGGCCTCGACGAGGTGCGCGCCTATCGCGAGCACGTGGACTGCGCGATGGATCGGCTCTTCGCGCGCGGAGTCGACCCGCGCGTCGGGGATCGGATCGAGCTCGGGCTGCAGCACGAGCAGCAGCACCAGGAGCTGATCCTGACCGACCTGAAGCACCTGCTCGCGTGCAACCCGCTGCGGCCGGTCTACCGGCCGGCGCCGGCGGACGCCGCCGCGCGCGCGTTCGCGGGCGGCGCGCTGCGCTGGCACTCCCATCCCGGAGGCATCGCGCGCATCGGAGCCGTCCCGGGCGCCTTTGCCTTCGACAACGAGGGCCCGCGCCACCGCCGGCTGCTCGAGCCCTTCGCGCTCGCGCATCGCCTCGTCACGAACCGCGAGTGGATCGCGTTCCTGCAGGACCGCGGCTACGCGCGCCCCGAGCTCTGGCTCTCCGATGGCCTGGCGACCGCGCGCGCCGAGGGTTGGAGCGCGCCGCTCTACTGGGAGGAGCGCGACGGCGCGTGGCACCACTTCACGCTGCACGCCTTCCAGCCGGTCGATCTCGACGCTCCCGTGTGTCACGTGAGCGCCTACGAGGCGGACGCCTTCGCGCGCTGGGCCGGCGCGCGCCTGCCGGGCGAGGACGAGTGGGAGGTCGTGGCAGCCCAGGCGCCCGTGCGCGGCCACTTCGCCGAGAGCGGCCTCTTGCAGCCCGCGGCGACCGGCGACGGCGCGGCGGATTCCGCGCTGCCCGCGCAGCTCTTCGGCTCGGTCTGGGAGTGGACGCGCAGCGCCTACGCGCCCTACCCCGGCTATGCGCCGCCCGCCGGTGCGCTCGGCGAGTACAACGGGAAGTTCATGTGCAACCAGCTCGTGCTGCGCGGCGGCGCGTGCACGACGCCCGCCGCGCACCTGCGCGCGAGCTACCGGAACTTCTTCCCGCCCGCCGCGCGCTGGCAGACGAGCGGCGTGCGCCTCGCGCGAGATCGCGGATGAACGCGGCGGCGCCGCAAGCGCGTCTCGAAGCCGCCGCCGACGCGGCGGAGGCCTTTCTCGCGGACCTCGTCGACGGCCTGCGCCGCGCGCAGAAGACGCTGCCCTGCAAGTACTTCTACGATGCGGCCGGCTCCGCGCTCTTCGAGGAGATCTGTGAGCTCGACGAGTACTACCTGACGCGCACCGAGCTCGGGATCCTGCGCGCGCACCTGCCGGAGATCGCGCAGCGTCTCGGCGCGCGCTGCGCGGTCGTCGAGTACGGCAGCGGGAGCGGCACGAAGACGGAGCTGCTGCTCGACGCGCTCAAGGATCCCGTCGCGTGGGTGCCGATCGACATCTCCCGCTCGGCCCTCGCGAGCTCGGCGGAGCGGATCGCGGCGCGCTACCCGGACCTCGACGTGCTGCCCGTCTGCGCGGACTACACCGCCGCGCTGCGCCTGCCCCGGATCCCGCGCGGCGCCGCGCGCCGCGTCGGCTTCTTCCCGGGCTCGACGATCGGGAACTTCGCCCCCGCGGAGGCCTCGGCCTTCCTCGCGGGCGCGGCGCGCAGCTGCGGACCCGACGGTGCGATCCTGATCGGAGTGGACCTCGAGAAGGATGCGCGCGTGCTCGAGCGCGCCTACGACGACGCGGCCGGCGTCACCGCGCGCTTCAACCTGAACATCCTCGCGCGCGCGAACCGCGAGCTCGGCGCCGACTTCGACCTGCGGGCGTTCCGCCACCGCGCGCGCTTCGTGCCGGACGCCGCGGGGGCCGGCCGGATCGAGATGCACCTCGTGAGCGCGCGCGCGCAGCGCGTGCACGTGGGTGCGCGGAGCTTCGACTTTGCGCGCGGCGAGTCGATCCACACCGAGTGCTCCTACAAGTGGCGTCTCGACGCCCTGGACGCGCTCGCGCGGGGTGCGGGCCTCGCGCGGAGCGCGAGCTGGACGGATCCGCGCGGCTGGTTCGCGGTGCTCTTGCTCGAGCCGCTCGCGCAGCCCGCGCTCCGGGCGCAGCGCGAAGGCGCGACCTAGCTCGCAGCCTCCGGCGCCCGCGCCGGCCTCAGTGCTGGGGAGTGCAGGCGAAGCACGGGGGCCGCTCGCCCTGCGGACAGGCCGCGCGCTCGCAGACACCGAGCGGGCCTCCGGGGAGCGGGCAGCGGGCCCCCGCCTCGGCGCAGGCGCGCGGAGGCGGCTCCGTGAGCGGGCCTGCGTCGCAGGCCGCGAGGAGCGGCAGCGCGAGCGCGAGCAGAAGGACGGCGCATGGGAGCCGGCGCGCAGGCGCCCCGGGGACGGCGTGGAGATGCAGGGCCAGACGCTGTGGCTGCAGCGCGCGATGGCGGCGCGGGTGGCCCGGCTCGCGACGCTCGGTGCCGACGGCCGGCCGCAGCTCGTGCCGATCACCTTCGCGCTGCTCGGCGAGACGCTCTACTCGGCCGTCGACGACAAGCCCAAGCACTCGCGCAGGCTACAGCGGATCGAGAACGCGCGGCGCAGGCCCGAGGTCGGCGTCCTGATCGACCACTACGAGGAGGACTGGTCCCGGCTCTGGTGGCTGCGGCTCCGCGGCCGCGCGCGCGTGCTCGAGTCCGGCGACGAGGTGGCTCGCGCGCTCGAGGCGCTCTGCGCCCGCTATGCGCAGTACCGCAGTGCGCCGCCGGGCCCTCCGGTGCTCGCGATCGACATCGTCGAGTGGCGCGGCTGGAGCGGCAGCGGTCCCGCGCTCCCCTGAAATCCCGCGCGATCGGCCCCGCCCGGAAGCTGCCCGCGCGCGAGCTCCCGGCGGCGCTCAGTCCTCGACCTCGACCCCGCGCCAGAACGCGACGTAGCCCGCGATCTCGGCCGCCGCGGGCTTCGGCTCCGGGTAGCACCATGCGGCGTCGCGGTTCTCGGCGCCGTCGACCACGACGTCGAAGTAGCTCGCGACGCCCTTCCAGCTGCAGGTCGTGTGGGTCTCGCTCGCGCGCAGGTGCTCGCGCCGCAGCGCGTCCGGCGGGAAGTAGTGGTTGCCCTCGACGACGCGGGTCGCGTCGCTCTCCGCGATCACCCGGCCGCGCCAGATCGCCTTCGGCACGGCTGGCAACTAACCGCCCGCGAGCGCGAGGAAGCGCTCGCCCTCGTCCGGGTAGAGCGGCGCGAAGCGCAGCACGGCCCGCGCGTCGCCGGGAGCCACCTGGAAGACCGCCCAGCCGGTGTGCTCGCCGCCGGGCAGGAGCGTGCGGCTCAGGCCCGGACTCAGATCGAGCACGATCGCCCTCGCGTAGGGCCGGCCGTCTCCGGCGATGCTCTGGAACTGGGAGGCCGAGAGCAGGCCGGGCTGCCCGGAATGGCCGAGGTAGCGCGCCTGCAGCTTGACCGCGACGAACTCGAGGCCCTCGTCGGGCCCCGCGTTCCGCTCGTTCGCGCTCTCGACGAGGCGGCGGGCCGCATCGCCGCGCAGGATCTCGACGGCCTTCACGTGCCAGTCCTTCGTCGCGACGCCGCGGCCCGGCGGCGCGGCCTGCGCCCGGGACGCGCCGGCAGCGCTCGACGGCGCTTCGAGGGCGCCGGCCGGATCGGCCAGCGCGGCGCCCTCCTCGAGCGCGAGGTAGCGCAGCCCGGCCGGGTCGCGGCTGTCGGGCTCGTTGAGCATGAGGAGCAGGCCGCGGTCGCCGGTCCGGATCGGATAGACGCACCAGCCCTCCGCGCTCTCGCCCGGTTCGAGCGTCTGGTTCGCGAGCTCGGGCTTCGGTGCGATCTCGGAACCGTGGAAGTACACGACGCGCTGCATGCCGGCCGCGCGAAAGTCCTTGCAGCCGATCCAGGACGCCCGGTCCTTCGCGCCGAGCTTCAGCCGGACGAGCAGGAACTCCGTGCCTTCGCGCGCGGGCCGATTGGCCGCGCTCGCCGCGCGGAGAGCCTGCCACGCGGCCGCGCCGCGCTTCACGTCCTGCAGCTCGACCCGGACGCTCGCGAGCTCGACGCGGCTGCCGTGGGGCAGCGGTGCCGAGGCGCGCAGGCCCGCTTCGATCGCCGCTTCGGCAGCGGGCGCCGCGGCGGCCGCCGCGGATTCGCGCGGCGACTCGTCGCTCGGCTCCGCGGGGCCGGGCGTCCGGCACGCGAGAGCGAGACACGCACCGAGCGCGAGGACGTACGGCGAACGCGTGGACATCGGGATTTGCCTCGTGAGCCGGAAGTGGACTCTGGCGCACCCGTGACCCCACTGCGCCGCGGCCCATACCCAACCACAACGAGCGACGGCGGGTCAATCCCGTTCTGGTGGTGTATCGATCCGCGTGCGCGGCGCGCGGGCGGGCTCGCGTCCCGCGCGCTCCCGCTCCGAGCGGCGAGGAGGCCCGATGGCGCACTCTCCCGGCGTGTCCCGCGCGGATTTCGAGAGCGGAAGCGTTCCGATCGCGCTCAGCAGCTGGCGGCCGCAGACCGCACTCGCGCCGCACGCCGCGCTCGCGGGCGATGCCGAGGCCGACGTCGCAGTCGTCGGGGCCGGGCTCGCCGGCGCAGCCGTGGCGCTCGGGCTCGCCGAGCGGAGGGTCGACGTCGCGGTGCTCGAGGCGCAGCAGCCCGCGAGTGGCGCCTCGGGGCGCAACGCGGGCCACGTCGAGCCCTTCCTCGGCTCGCTCGCGCCGCTCGAGCAGTGGCCCGATCGCGGCCGCGCGCTGCTCGCGCTGATCGTCGAGCGCCGCAACCTCGTCTTCGAGCTCTGCGAGAAGCACGGCATCGACGCCGACGCCGAGCGGGTCGGCATCCTCGAGGTCGCGCGACGCCGCGACGCCGCGACCTTGCGCCGCGCCGAGCGCTGGCGCGCGCTCGGCTACGACGCCGAGATCGCGACCGGCGAGCGCCTGCGCGAGCTCTCGGGCACGCGGCTCTACCGCTTCGGGGTCTACTGGCGCGAGGGCGGGCGCGTGAATCCCTATCTCTTCACGAACGGCCTGATCGGCGCCGCGCTGCGCCACGGCGCGCGCGTCTACGGCGACAGCCCCGTCCTCGGCTGCGAGCCGGAGGGCGCGCTCTGGCGGCTCCGGACGCCGCAGGGGAGCCTGCGGGCGCGCAAGGTCGTGCTCTGCACGAGCGGCCACGCGGGCAATCGCTTCTTTCCCGAGCTCGCGCGCACCCAGTACCCGCTCGTCGCGTGCGCGCTCGCGACGCGGCCGCTGCCCGATCGCGTCCTGCGCGCCGTGAACCCGTCGCGGGCCGCGATGATGCAGCACCCGACCGGGCTGTATCCGCTCGTGATCGACGGCCGCGGGCGCCTGGTCACCTCGACGATCCCGCTGCCGCGGGACGCGCACCGCGGTGAGCGCTATTTCGCGTACTTCCTGCGCTTCCTGCACCGGGCCTGGCCCGCGCTGCGCGGCGAGCCGATCGAGCTCGAGTCCTACTGGACCGGGATGACCTCGAACTCCTCGTCGGTGTATCGCGAGGACTACCCGCAGCTCTTCGAGGTCGCGCCCGGCGTGCTCGCGCTCATGAACCTCGGCAGCTGGGGCAACCTGATGGGTCCGCTGCTCGGCGCGAAAGTCGCGGCCGCGCTCGCCGCGGACCGGCCCGGCGACTTCGCGCTGCCGCTCGCGCGCCCGACCCCGGTGCGCTTCCCGAGGCTCTTCGAGCTCAAGATCCGCTACGCCCTGGTTCCCGCCGCGCGCGCGATCGACCGCCTGGGCCTGGCCTGAGACGCCTCCCGGGCGCCGGCCGCAGCGCTCCCGCGCGCCGCTGCCACCCACGGCGCGGCGGGCTCCTGGTACCGTAGCCGTGCCCGACCGCTTCGAGCCCGCGCGCGCTCGCGCGCGGCCGTGGAGGACACGATGGCCTTCGAGTTCGCTCCGAGTGAGCGCGTGGCGCGCATCCGCAGCCGCATCGACCACCCGATCGTCGACGCCGATGGGCACCTGATGGAGTTCTTCCCGCTCGTGCTCGACCTGCTCCGCGAGATCGCGGGCGGCGAGGTCGTCGCGCGCTTCGAGCGCTATCTCGGGGCCGCGGTCGCGCCCGACCGCTCCGAGTTCGCGCCCGCGCGCGTGTTCTGGGCGCTGCCCGAGAAGAACACGCTCGACCGGCTCACCGTCACCTTGCCCGAGCTCATGTACCGGCGCCTCGACGAGATCGGCATCGACTTCGCGCTGCTCTACCCGACCTTCGGTCTCACCGCGCTCGCGCTGCCCGACGACGAGCTGCGCCAGGCGCTCGTGCGGGCGCTCAACCGCTACTACACGGAGGTCTTCGCGGGCCACCGCGACCGGCTCGAGCCCGTCGCTGTGATCTCGATGTTCAGCCCCGCGGAGGCGCTCGCAGAGCTCGACTACGCCGTGCGCCAGCGCGGGCTCAAGGCGGTCGTGATGGGAGGCGTGATCCCGCGCGCGGAGCGCCCCGACGGGACGAAGGGGGCGTGGCTCGACACGCTCGGCCACGAGAGCCTCTACGACTACGACCCGGTCTGGCAGCGCTGCCTCGAGCTCGGCGTCACGCCGAGCTTCCACGCGGTCGGCTACGGCTGGGGCTCGCGCGTCTCGGCGCGCAACTACGTCTACAACCACCTCGGCAACTTCGCCTCGGCGCAGGAGGCGACCTGCCGCTCGCTCGTGATGGGCGGAGTGCCGCGCCGCTTCCCGGAGCTGCGCTTCGCGTTCCTCGAGGGCGGCGTGACCTGGGGCTGCCAGCTCTTCGCCGACCTGCTCGGCCACTACGAGAAGCGCAACCGCGAGGCGGTCCACCACTACGACCCCCGCGAGTTCGATCTCGCGCTCTGCGGCGAGCTCTTCGACGCCTTCGCGCGCGGCCCGATCGCGGAGCGGCGCAAGCACTACGAGGAGAACGCCGCGCAGCAGAAGCGCCGGCCCGCCGACGACCCGCTCGGCTACGACGACTTCGCCGAGTCGCGCATCCGCAGCGCCGAGGATCTCGTCGACGTCTTCACGCGCCAGTTCAGCTTCGGCTGCGAGGCCGACGATCCGCTCTCCTGCCTCGCCTTCGACCGCGCGCGCCTGCCGCATCGCGCGCGCCTGAACGCGCTCTTCGCCTCCGACATCGGCCACTGGGACGTGCCCGACGTGCGCGAGGTGCTGTGCGAGGCCTACGAGCTCGTCGAGCACGGCCAGCTCGGCGACGCGGAGTTCCGCGAGTTCAGCTTCGCGAACGTCGTGCGCATGCTGCGCGCGGGGAATCCCGACTTCTTCGAGGGCACCCGCGTCGCCGCTGCCGCGCGCGCCGTCTGAGGCGGCGCGCTGGAGCCGCGGGTGGCGGAGCTGCCGAGCCCCTTCGAGATCCGCGCGAGCGACGAGGCGCTCGGCGACCTGCGCCGGCGCCTCGCCGCGACGCGCTGGCCCGACGCGCCGCAGCCGGGCTGGGGCCTCGGCACCGACGCCGCGTGGCTGCGCGAGCTCGTCGCCTGGTGGCAGCAGGGCTTCGACTGGCGCCGGCAGGAGGCCTGGCTCGCCGCGGTGCTGCCCGGCGAGCGCGTGCGCGTGCGCGGCATCGACCTGCACTTCTCGCGCGTGCGCGCGCGCGCGCCTGGCGCGCTGCCGCTGCTGCTGCTCCACGGCTGGCCGAGCTGCCCCGTCGAGTTCCACAAGATCGCGGCGCCGCTCGCGGATCCCGAGGCGCACGGCGGCGCGCGCGAGGACGCCTTCGACGTCGTCGTGGCCTCGCTCCCCGGGCACGGCTTCTCGAGCGCGCCGCGCGATCCGCACTACGGCGCCGACGACGCGGCCGACTGCCTGCGCGATCTGATGGTCGACGTGCTCGGCTTCGAGCGCTTCGGCGCGCACGGCGGCGACCGCGGCGCCTTCGTCGCGACGGGCCTGGCGCATCGACACCCCGAGCACGTCGCGGGGATCCACCTCTCGCTGCCGCTCGGGATTCCCGCGCCGGCCGGGGAGCGCCCGGTCGAGGAGAGCGCGTGGCTCGAGGCGGTCGCGCGCTGGCAGGCCGAGGAGGGCGGCTACTCCGCGATCCAGTCGACCCGGCCGCTCTCGCTCGCCTACGGCCTCGGCGACTCGCCGGTCGGGCTCGCGGCCTGGATCCTCGAGAAGTGGTGCGCCTGGAGCGACTGCGGCGGCGATCCGCTGCGCTGCTTCACGCGCGACGAGCTGCTCTGCGTCGTGATGGTCTACTGGCTCACGGGCTCGATCGGCCCCTCGATGCAGTACTACTGGGCGCACCGCCACGCGCCGCCCGCGGCACTGCGGCCGGTGCGGATCGAGGTGCCGACCGGGATCGCGCTGTTTCCGAGGGAGGTGATGCGCCCGCCGCGCAGCGCGGTCGAGCGCAAGTGCCGGCTCACGCGCTGGACCGAGCTCGCGCGCGGCGGCCACTTCCCGGCGCTCGAGGCGCCCGAGGAGCTCACGCGCGAGATCCGGGCCTGCTTCCGCGCGCTCCGGCCGGGTCGCGCGGGATGAGCGCGCGCCGCGTGTAGAATGCCCCTCCCGTGAGTCCGCTCTCGCAGCGCGCGGCCGAGCTCGACGCCGAGATCCTGCGGCACGCGCTGCGCGTCGCGGCCGAGGAAGCCAGCATCGTGGTCGTGAAGTCGGCCCACTCGGCGATGATCGTCGAGGGGGCGGACGCCTGCGCGGGGATCCTCGACCGCGATGCGCGCCTCGTCGCGCTCTCGACCGCGACCAACCTGATGCACGCGTCGAGCCTGCGCTGCTCGCTGCCCGCGGTGATCGAGGACCACCCGCTCGAGTCGATGCAGCCCGGCGACGTCTTCGTGATGAACGACTGCTTCCGCGGCGGCATCCACGCCAACGACCTCGTCGTGCTGCGGCCGGTCTTCGCCGCGGGTCGCGCCGAGTGGTTCACGGGCACGCTGATCCACGTCGCCGACCTCGGCGGCTCGTCGGCGGGCGGCATCGTGCCCGCGGCGACGGACGTCTTCGCCGAGGGACTCCAGCTGCCGCCGGTCAGGCTCTACGCGGCCGGCCTGCCCGTGCGCGACCTGCAGCGGATCCTCGCGCAGAACAGCCGCACGCCCGCGCGCGTGCAGGGCGACGTCGAGGCCCTCGTCGCGGGCGTCACCGTCGCCGCGCGGCGCCTCGAGGAGCTCTCCGCGCGCTATGGGCCGGGAGGGCTGCGCCGCGCGGTCGACGCCTATCTCGAGGGCACCGAGCGCCGCATGCGCAGCGAGCTCGCCGCGCTCGCGCCGGGCGTCTACCGCGGCGAGTACACGATCGACGACGACGGCCTCGACCGCGCGCGCTCGCCGGTCGTGCGCGTCCGCGCGCGCGTGGACGCGCACCCGGCGGGCGGCGGCCGCGTCGAGCTCGACTTCGGCGAGACCGACGACCAGGCGCTCGGCGCGATCAACGCGGGCTTCTCGCAGGCGCTGACCGGCGCGGTCTACGCCGTGCGCTGCTTCGTCGACCCGACGCTGCCGATGAACGAGGGCTGCTACCGGCCGGTCGAGGTCGCCTTCCGCAAGGGATCGCTGCTCGATCCGCACCCGCCCGCGGCCTGCGGCGGCCGCGTCGTCGCGGTGACGGCGGCCTGCGAGGCGGTCGTGCAGGCGCTCTCGCAGGCGCGGCCCGAGCTCGCGACGGCCGCGAGCTCGGTGATCCATCCCTACACGCTCTCCGGCACGCGCGGCGCGAACCCCTGGCTCTTGCTCTCCTACGAGTACGGCGGCCTCGGCGCGCGGCGCGGCTCGGATGGCCCCTCCGCGACGGGCGCGTTCTTCCTCGGCGGGCGCAACGCGGTGCCGCAGGTCGAGCCGCTCGAGGCGCGCCTGCCGCTGCGCTTCGAGTCCCAGCGCCTCGTGCCGGACTCGGGCGGCGCCGGGCGCTGGCGCGGCGGCCTCGGCGTCGAGACGCGCATCCGCCTGCTCGACGACGCGGAGCTCGCGCTGCGCAGCGAGCGCGTGCGCTTCGCGCCGCGCGGCAGCGAGGGCGGCGCCGACGGCAGGCCCGGCAGCCAGCACGCGCAGGCGGCCGACGGCGCGCTGCGCGCGCTCCCCGCGAAGGTCGCGAACCTGCGCCTCGCGCGCGGCGAGACCTTCGTGCTCACGACCTCGGGCGGCGGCGGCCTCGGCGACCCGCGCGCGCGCGACGCCGCGGCGCTCGCGCGCGACGTCGCGGAGGGCCACGTGAGCGCCGAGGCCGCAGAGCGCCTCTACGGAGCGGCGCCGCGGTGAGCGCCCGCTGCGTGCTCGGTGCGGACATCGGCGGGACCTTCACCGACGTCGTGCTGAGCCGCGAGGACGGCTCGCAGCACGTCGTGAAGCAGCTCAGCACGCCCGGCGCGCCCGAAGCCGCGGTGCTCGGCGCGGTCGAGCGCGTGCTGCGCGAGGCCGGGGTCGCGGCCGCGGACGTCGCGCGCGTCGTGCACGGCACGACGCTCGCGACGAACGCGGTGATCGAGCGCCGCGGCGCGCGCGTCGCCTTCGTCACGACGGCGGGCTTCGGCGACCTGCTGCACATCGGCCGCGAGGCGCGCGTCGAGGACGACCGCTACGACCTGCGCTTCGAGCCCTCGCCGCCGCCGCTCCCGCGCCACTGCGTCTTCGAGGTGCCCGAGCGCATGGACGCGCGCGGCGAGGTGGTGCGCGCGCTCGACGAGGGCGCGGCGCGCGAGGTCGCGCGCGAGGTCGCGAAGCTCGCCCCCGAGGCGGTCGCGCTCTGCCTGCTGCACGCCTACGCGAACCCCGCCCACGAGGAGCGCATGCGCGCGCTCCTCGCCGAGGCGCTGCCCGACGCGCTCGTCGTCGCGTCCTCGCGCGTGCATCCCGAGATCCGCGAGTTCGACCGCGCGACCACGACGCTCTTCACGGCCGAGGTCGCGCCGCTGATGGCGCGCTACCTGCTGCGGCTCCGGCGCGGGCTCGCAGCCCTCGGGATCGAGGCGCCGCTGCACATCATGGAGTCGTCGGGCGGCGTGATGGCGGCCGAGGTCGCGGCCGAGCGCGCAGTCGCCACGCTCGAGTCCGGCGGCGCCGCGGGCGCGATGGCCGCGGCGCGCCTCGCGCAGCACTACGCGCTCGAGCGCGCGATCTCCTTCGACATGGGCGGCACCACCGCGAAGGCCGGGGTCGTGCACGGCGGCCGGCCGCGCGTCGTGCGCGAGCTGCACGTCGGCGGCAAGGGCAGCTACGGCGGCCGGCGCGCGGGCACGGGGCTTCCGGTCAAGACCGCGACGATCGATCTCGCGGAGGTGGGCGCCGGCGGCGGCTCGATCGCGTGGCTCGACGCCGAGGGCGTGCTGCGCGTCGGCCCCCGCTCGGCCGGCGCCGAGCCCGGCCCCGCGTGCTATGCGCGCGGCGGCAGCGCGCCGACCGTGACCGACGCGAACCTCGTGCTCGGCTACCTCGACCCGGCGCACTTCGCGGGCGGCACGCTCGCGCTCGATGCCGCGGCGGCCAGGAGCGCGATCGAGCGCGAGATCGCCGGGCCCGCGGGCGTCAGCGCCGAGCGCGCGGCCTGGGCGATCCACGAGGGCGCGAACGCGAGCATGGCCGCCGCGATCCACGTCGTGACCGTGCAGCGCGGCCTCGACCCGCGCGACTACGCGCTCGTCGCCTTCGGCGGCGCGGGCCCGATGCACGTCGCGGGCGTCGCCGAGCGCTTCGGCATCGCGCGCGCGCTCGCGCCCGCGCAGGCCGGCGTCGCGTCCGCGATCGGGATGCAGAGCACGGATCTCACGGCCGAGCACGGGCGCAGCTGCCTGCTGCGCCCCGAGGAGCTCGACAGCGCGCGCGCGCGGGCGCTCTTCGCCGAGGTCGAGCGCGCCGCGCTCGCGAAGCTCGGGGTCGCGGCCGGCAGCGCCGGGCTGCGCGTCGAGCGCAGCGTCGACGCGCGCTTCGAGGGCCAGGCGCACGAGCTCTCGCTGCCGCTCGCCGCGCTCGAGCCGGGCGCGCTGCGGGGCGTCGAGGAGGCCTTCCGCGCGCGCTACCGGGACGAGTACGGCGTCGCGTCGGGCGGCCGCGTCGAGTACGCGGCGCTGCGCGTGCGCCTGACCCTGCCCGTCGAGCGCGTGCCGCTGCCCGCGCTGCCCGCGCGCGCGCAGGCCACCGCCGCGCGCGGCCGCCGGCTCGCGTGGTTCGGCCCCGGCGCGCCGCTCGAGACGGCCGTCTACGAGCGCTCCGCGCTCGCGCCGGGCGCGGAGCTCGCGGGCCCCGCGGTCGTCGAGGGCGCCGTCGAGACGATCGTCGTGCGGCCGGGCTGGCGCGCGCGCGTCGACGCGGTCGGCGGCGTCGCGCTCGAACGCGCAGCGGAGGCCGCGGGCGCGAGCCCTGGCCGAGGAGGTGTCGCGTGATCCTCGACGTCTTTGCCGAGCTCCAGCGCCCGGGCCCGCGCAGCCGCGGCTTCGAGCGGCAGCTCTACGCCGACGCGCTCGAGCAGGCGGTGCTCGCGGACGCGATGGGCTTCGGCTGCTGGTGGGCGGTCGAGCACCACGGCTCGCCCGAGTTCAGCTACTCGTCGGCGCCGGACCTGATGCTCGCGGTGATCTCGCAGCACACCTCGCGCATCCGGCTCGGCCACGCGGGCGTGCTCGGCGCCTTCGCGATCAATCACCCGATGCGCGTCGCGGAGCGCGCGGCCTTCCTCGACAACCTGAGCGGCGGCCGGCTCGAGCTCGGGCTCGCGCGCTCGGTGCCCCACGAGTGGGAGACCTTCGGCTGCGACGACGCGTCGACGCGGCGCCAGATCCCCGAAGCGCTGCGCCTGCTCCCGAGGATGTGGGCCGAGGGGCCCTTCGCGAGCGACAGCCGCGACCTCCGGATGCCCGCGCGCGAGGTCGTGCCGAAGCCGCTGCAGGCGCCGCATCCGCCGCTCTGGGTCACCTCGGCGCACCCGGCCGGCTTCGAGCTCGCGGGCCGCATGGGCGTGGGCGTGCTCGGCACCGTGATGCTCTCGCCGCTCGCGCACCTCGCCGCGCTCGTCGCGGCCTACCGGCGCGGCCTCGCAGCCTGCGAGCCGGTCGCGGCCGCGGTCAATGCCCGCTGCGCGGTCTTCGCGTTCTTCCACTGCGCCGAGACGCGCGAGCAGGCGATCGCGAGCCGCGCCGCCGAGGCGGCGCTCTGGTTCATGAACGCGCAGCCCGACGTCTTCGGCGTGAGCCGCGCGGTCTGGCTGCAGACGCTGCGCGAAAAGCTCCCGCTCTGGAACAACCTCGAGACCCATCTCCCGAAGGGAGCGGCGCAGATCGCCGGAGAGCTCGACGATCCCGAGCCCGTGATCCGGCTCATGAACCGGCTGCGGGCGGGCGTCGCGGTCGATCCGGTCGAGGCCTACGAGGCGCTGCTCCCGCTCGACTCGGTGATCATCGGCGACGTCGAGACCTGCCGCCGGAAGCTCGCGGGCTATGCGGAGATCGGCGTCGACCGGCTGATGTGCCTGATGCAGATGGGATCGCTCGCGCACGCCGAGGTGCTGAGGAGCCTGCGCGTCGCGGGGAAGTTCCTGATCCCGGAGCTCGCGCGCGAGCGCGCGCGCGGCCCGGACTAGGAGGTCGCGATGCCCGAAACGCCCGCCGCGCGCTTGCGCGCGCGCCTCGGCCATCCCGTGATCGACGCCGACGGCCACACGGTCGAGTTCCTGCCCGCGCTCGTCCCCCAGCTGCGCAAGCACGGCGTCGCGGACGACGTCGAGCAGTTCTTCCGCGAGGCGCTCGACCCGGGCACGGGCCTCTGGTCGGCGCTCGATCCGCGCGAGCGCGCGCGGCGGCGCACGGTGCGGCCGTCCTGGTGGGCGGTGCCGTCGCGCAACACGCGCGACTTCGCGACCGTCAGCATGCCCGCGCTGCTCTGCGAGCGCATGGACGAGCTCGGCCTCGACTTCGGCGTCGTCTACCCCTCGCTCGGCCTCGTGCTGCCCGACATCGCGGACGCAGGGCTGCGCACGCGCGCGTGCCGCGCGCTGAACCAGTTCCACGCCGATCTCTTCCGCGGCACCGAGCGGCGCCTGGCGCCGGTCGCGGTGATCCCGATGCACACGCCCGAGGAGGCGCTCGCCGAGCTCGAGCACGCGGTGCGGCAGCTGGGCTTCCGGGCCGTGATGATCGCGAGCTATGCGCGGCGCCCGGTCGAGTCGACGGCGCATCTCGGCGGCGAAGTGCGCCGCCAGGCCAGCTGGATCGACTCCTTCGGCCTCGACAGCGCGCACGACTACGACCCCTTCTGGGCGCGCTGCATCGAGCTCGGCGTCGCGCCGGGCGCGCACTCGGGCGCCTTCGGCTGGGACGGCCGCCGCTCGATCAGCAACTACATGTACAACCACATGGGCCACTTCTCGGCGGCCGGCGAGGCGCTCTGCAAGTCGCTCTTCTTCGGCGGCGTGACGCGGCGCTTCCCGAAGCTCCGGATCGCCTTCCTCGAGGGCGGCGTCAGCTGGGGCTGCCGGCTCTTCACCGATCTGCTCGGCCACTGGGAGAAGCGGAACCCGGACGCGCTGCGCAGCTACGACCCCGCCGCCTTCGACCGCGCGCTCTTCGAGCGCCTGCTGCAGCAGAGCGGGGGGCGCCTGCGCGAGCTCGCCGCGAGCCCCGACATCCACGCCCTCGCCTTCGGCCAGCCGCGCGGCCAGAGCGAGCCCGACGACGAGTTCGCGGCCTGCGGGATCCGGAGCGCGGAGGAGCTGCGCGACCGCTTCGCGCCGAACTTCTACTTCGGCTGCGAGGCGGACGACCCGCTCACGCACCAGGCCTTTGACGCGCGCGCGCTGCCCTGCGGCGCGCGCCTGCGCGTGCTCTTCGGCTCCGACATCGGACACTGGGACGTGCCCGACATGGCCCGCGTGCTCGAGGAGAGCTTCGAGCAGGTCGAGCGCGGGCTGCTCGACGCGGCGCAGTTCCGCGAGTTCAGCTTCGAGAACGCGCTGCGCTTCTACACCGACGCGAACCCCGACTTCTTCGAGGGCACGGCGCTCGCGGCGGAGGCGCGGGAGTGGCTCGCCGCGCAGCGGACCGCGCAGCGGGGATAGGCGACCCCGCGCCGCGCCCGCGCCTACTGCGCGCCCGCGGCGTCGAGCGAGGCGAGCGCCTTCTCGCGGAAGCGGGCCATGTCCGGCTCCTGGATCACGATGTCGAAGGCGGTCTCGTGGCGGAACTCGAGCAGCTTCACGCCGTCTGCTCCGGCGCGATAGGCGTAGGGCTGCTCGGCGGGCAGGAAGAAGCCGTCGCCCGGGCCGAGCACGCGCGATCCCATCTGGAGCTCGCCCTCGACGACGTAGTAGAGACAGTCCGAGGAATGGCTGTGCCGCGGCAGCAGGTAGCCGGGCCCGAACTCGACCGTCACGAGGCTGAAGCCGCCCGGACCCCGCTGCCGGAAGGGAACCGTCAGCCGGGCCGCCGCCTGCGAGCGCTCGAGGAAGCGGCCCTCCGCGAGCGCCTCGCCGCCGCGCGGGTCGCTGAAGACCGGCGCCGCCATCATCCCGGTCTCGTCGAGGCTGGGCGCGGCCTCCGCGCGGAAGATCACGAGCTTGCCCGGGGCCGCGGGCTCCGACTTCTGCGACTGGCTCATGCTCGCTCCCCGCGCCCAGGCTGGCGCGCCGCCGATCGAGGTCCGTTGCGCAGCACGACGCCGGGCAGCGCCCCGGAGTGCTGCTGATCCTCGAAGAGCACCTCGCCGTTCACGATCGTGAAGTGGAGCCCGCGCGCGGGCATCACCATCCGGCGCCCGCCCGCGGGCAGATCGCGCCGCAGCACCGGCCGCTTGTCGGAGCCGACGGTCGCCGGATCGAAGATCGCGAAGTCGGCGGCCATGCCGACGGCGATGCGCCCGCGATCGGCGAGGCCGAAGAGCTCCGCGGGCTCCGAGGTGATGCGCGCAATCGCGCGCTCGAGCGAGAGCGCCTTGCGCTCGCGCACCCAGGTGCCGAGCAGGTAGCTGCAGTAGCCGGCGTCGCAGAGCATGTCGACGTGGGCGCCGCCGTCGGAGAGTCCGATCAGCGTGTGCGGATTCCGGATCAGCTCCGCGACGCCCTCCGGATCGGAGTTGAAGGCGTCGATCGCGAAGTCGGTCGCGAGCCCGTCCTCGATCGCGAGGTCGAGGAAGGCGTCGACCGTGTCGACCCCGCGCTCGCGCGCGATCGCGGCGACGCTCTTGCCGACGCAGGGCTCTAGCGCCGCGCTCCCCACGCTCGCGACCTCGAGGCGCCGGAAATAGCTCTCCTGGCGGAACACGTACTCGCCGTCGAGGCGCTTGCGGAAGGCGTCGCGGAAGCCGGGATCCCGGTACAGCTGCATCTGGAACTCGGGCGGCCGGTTGAAGGCGGTCTTCCACTCGGGGAGGTTCGCGAACGAGAAGGGGTTGCGCAGATCGATCTGCGCGACGAGCGGCCGCGCGGAGATCTGCGGCCGCGCGCCGCGCGCGATCAGCGGTGCGGTCCGCGCGAGCGTCTCGCGGCAGAGCCCGGGCTCGTCGTCGCGGTGCAGCAGCGAGAGCCAGGTGAGCGGGCGCTGGCTCTCTCCGAGCAGGAGCTCGAGCCGCTCGTAGTCGAGCTCGGTCACGACGCTCGGCTGGTCGCTCAGGTTGACCTCGATCACGCCGCGGCCGAGATCGCGCAGCACGTGGCAGTAGGCCGCGAGCTCCTCGCGGCTCGCGAGCCGGCAGGCCAGCGGGCGGCCCTGGAAGCCGATGTGCTGGGGACCGAAGGTCGTGCTGAAGCCCAGCGCTCCCGCCTCGAGCGCGCCGCGCAGGAGCTCCGCGATGCGCCGCGTCTCGTCGGCCGTCGCCGCCCGCTGCGTCGACTCCTCGCCGAGCACGTAGTGGCGGAAGGGCGTGAGCGGCGCGAGGAAGCCGAGGTTCGGACCCGAGCGGCGCCGCGCGGCGGCCCGCAGGTAGTCCGGGAAGCTCTCCCAATCCCAGGTGACGCCCGCGGCGAGCACCTCGAAGGGAATCGCCTCGACGTTGACGAGATCCCACGCGGCGACGTCGCGCTCGGCCGGGCGGCAGGGCGCCAGGCCGACGCCGCAGTTGCCCATCACGACGCTCGTGACGCCGTGCCAGGGAGAGCAGCTCGTCGTCGGATCCCAGCAGATCTGCGCGTCGTAGTGGGTGTGGTGGTCGATGAAGCCGGGCGCGACCACGAGATCGCTCGCGTCGATCACGCGGCGCGCGGCGGCCGAGATCGCGCCGATCTCCGCGATCACTCCACCGCTCACGCCGACGTCGGCGCGGCGCGCGGGCGCGCCCGATCCGTCGACGACGCTCCCGTTCCGGATCAGCAGATCGTAGGCCATGCCTTCCTCCGCGATCGCGCGCAGCGGGCGCCGTCAGCGCGATTGTCTCCGACGCGGGTGGCCTCGCGCAAGCGCCCGCCGCAGGCGGCGGGGCGCGCCGGAGGGGCCGAGCGACCCCCGCAGGCTTCGCAGCCGAGGTGCGACTAACGGATGACGACGGCCCTGGCGCGGGCTCCGGAGGCCCGGCGACTCCGGGCTCGGCGCGGATCCCGATTCCGCCGCCGCCCGGCTCCCGCGTCAGATCGCGCGCCGCGCCGCGCGCGCGACGTGGCGGCCCGCGCGGTAGCCGAAGGTCAGGCCGTTGCCGAGCGTGCCGCCGCCGCTCGGGTAGGCCCAGCCGAAGGCGTTGGCGGCGGTGTTGCCCGCGGCGTAGAGGCCGGGGACGACTCCGCCCCCCGCGCGCGCGACGCGCGCGTCGCGGTCGATCCGCGGGCCGCCGTTCGTGCCGAGCGCCGCGGGGTAGATCGGGATCGCGTAGTAGGGCGGGGAGTCGACCGGGCGCAGCCGCGCGACGCGCTGGAAGCCGACCTCGTGGCGCCGGAAGTCGGGGTCCTCGCCGCGCGCGGCGTGCTCGTTGAAGCGGCGCAGCGTCGCCTCGAGCGCGTCGGGGTCGAGGCCGATCGCCGGCGCGAGCTCGCGGATCGTCGGTGCCCGCGCGACCCACGCGGGCGCGGGCCTGCCGGGAACCAGCGAGAGCATCGGCATCGACTCCTTGAGCTTGTGGTCGAAGATCTGCCACGCCGGCGCGCGGTTCGCGTAGTCGACCTGCGAGCCGTCGAAGTGGCCGAAGGCGCGCGGGAAGTCGTTGTAGGGGACGGTCTCGTTCACGAAGCGGCGCGCGGCCTGGTTCACGATCAGCGAGCCCGGCATGCCGCGCGCGGCGTCGAACTGCACCAGCGGCCGGCCGTCGGGACCCCGGAGCTCCGGGTCGTACATCGCGCCCGAGCCCCAGTACGAGTTCATGTTCGCGAGCGCGGCGCCGGCCTGCATCGCGAGCAGGAGGCCATCGCCGACGTTGTGCGGCGGCGAGAGCGGGTGCAGCGCATAGCCGATGTAGGTCTTGACGAGCTCGGGATCGTGCTCGAAGCCGCCGCAGGCGAGCACGACGCCCTGGCGCGCGCCGATCCGGCGCATCGCCCCTGCCTGCTCGACGCGGAGGCCCACGACGGCGCCGTCGGCGAGCGCGGCCTCGCGCGCGCGCACGCCCGTGCGCAGCTCGACGCCGCGGTCGAGCAGGCCCTTGAAGAGCGCGCCGATCAGCGCGGCGCCCTTCGGGCGGATGTCTTCGCGCACGCGGCGCGCGATCTCGGCGGGGTCGACGGGCCGGCCCGAGAGATCCTCCTCGAGCGTCGTGTTGCCGCCGAGCGTCGCCATCGCGATGCGGCTCGCGAGGCGGTCGCGCCACGCGGGCAGCTCCTTCCCGACCGGAAAGGGCACGGGCTCGAGCGAGCGGCCCTGCGGCTTCGCTCCGGGCACTCCGTAGGGCGAGTAGTAGTCGACGAAGTTCGCGGTCGGGAACATTCGGAGCGGCGTGCGCGCCTCGAGATAGGCGACCATCTCGGGTCCCGTGTCGACGAAGGCCTCGATCAGGTCGGGGTCGGGCTCGCTGCCCTTCGCGAGCGCGCGGATGTAGGCCAGCGCCTCCTCGCGCGAGTCCGAGACGCCGAGCTTCGCCATGTGGGCGTTGCAGGGGATCCAGATCGCTCCGCCCGAGACGGCCGTCGTGCCGCCGATCGCCTCGGCCTTCTCGAGCACGAGCACCCGCGAGCCGCCGTCTGCGGCGAGGGTCGCGGCGACGAGGGCTGCGCCGCCCGATCCGACCACGATCACGTCGACACTCTCGTCCCAGGCCTGCGTCATGACTCGGCTCCTCGCTCTGCGTCACGAGCGCTGCGGCTCGAGCAGCGTGCGGGTCTGGGCCGTGAGCGCGGGCGTCGCGAGATTCGCGAGGTGCTCCGCGCGCTGCTTTGCGAACGCGGCCGTCATCTCGGGATGCGGCGAGACCCAGAAGCTCCCCTCCGCGACGCCCGCGAGGATCCGCTCGGCTGCCTCCTGCGCCGGCATGCCCGCGCCGATCATCGCCTCCATCTGCGCCTGGTGGTGCGCGGCGCCTTCGCCCCCGAGCGCGGCGTCGGTGAAGATGCGCGTCGCGACGGGCCCGGGCGTGACCACCGAGACGGAGATCGGCGCATTCACGAGCTCCATCTCGCAGCGCAGTCCTTCGCTGAAGGAGAGCACCGCGTGCTTGCTCATCACGTAGGGGTTCTGCACGGGCATGATCCCGAAGGAGCCGATCGAGCCGAAGTTCGCGATGAAGGCGCGCTGTCCGGCCGCGAGCATGTGCGGCACGAAGGCGCGCACGCCGTGGATCGGGCCGAGCACGTTGATCTTGACGATGCGCTCCCAGGCCGCGGCCGAGAGCTCCCAGGCGAGGCCGAGCGTCTCGATGCCCGCGTTGTTCGCGAGCAGGCGCACCGCGCCGAAGCGCTCGTGCACCGCGGCGGCGAGCGCTTCGATCGAGGCGGGATCGCCCGTGTCGACGGGGATCACGTGCGCCGCGCCGCCCTCCGCGCGGATCTCGCCCGCGACGCGCTCGGCGCGATCGACCGCGATCTCCGCGAGCACGACGGTTGCGCCGACGCGCGCGAGCGCGCGCGCCATGCCCGCGCCCATGCCGCTGCCCGCGCCGGTGATCACGGCGACGCCGCCGCGGAAGACTTCGAGTGAGGCCACCTGGACTCCTCCCTGGACCCCGCAGTATCACCCGCGAGCAGGGGGGTTGCGCGAAAAATCCGCCGGCGCTCGCGGCGCGCCGCGCGCAGCGCCTGATAGGCGGGCGAGCGGCGGCCCACCCCGGGGCTCGACGAGCAGTTTCTCGTTCGACCTCTCGATCCTCTCGGGTACTCTGGCGACCTCGTGGAGCATGGGATGAAATCGCGCGCCGCAGCCGGGTCGCGGATGCCTGCGCCGCTCGCGGGCGTCCGCGTGCTCGACCTCTCCCAGGTCGTCTCGGGCCCGATCTGCGGCCGCATGCTGGCGGACCTCGGCGCGGAGGTGACCAAGCTCGAGCCGCCGGCCGGCGACGTCATCCGCAGGCTCGCGCCCCAGGTGGGCGACGATCCGGTCAGCGTCTACTTCACCTGGGCCAACGCGGGCAAGCGCTCGATCTCGATCGACCTGCGCAAGCCTGGCGGGGCCGGGATCGTCCAGCGCCTGGCCGCGACGAGCGACGTGCTGCTCGAGAACTTCCGGCCGGGGGTGCTCGAGAAGTTCGGTCTCGGCGCCGACGCGCTGCTCGCGCGGCATCCCGCGCTCGTCTACTGCTCGATCAGCGGCTGGGGCGTCGCGAACTCGTGGTCGCAGCGGCGCGCCTATGCCGCGATGGTGCAGGCCGAGGCGGGGCGCGTCGAGCTCGACGCGCGGCTGCGCAACGCCCCTCCGCAGCAGAGCCCGCACGTCGACGGAGACATCACCCCGGGCCTCGTCGCCGTGAGCGCAGTGCTCGCCGCGCTCTTCCAGCGCGAGCGCACGGGGCGCGGCCAGCACCTCGACGTGTCGATGGCGGAGGCGCTCGTCTACACCGACGAGTGGACCTCGACCGAGCTCGCGGGCTACGACGGCCCCCGCATCCCCGACACCTGGAACTATCCGGTGTTCACGCTCGCCGACGGCGCGCGGGCGGCCTTCATGGGCGATCCGCACCCGCGCCTGCCCGAGATCGCGGCCGCGCTCAGCGACGCTCCGGTCGCGCACGTCGAGTCGCGCGGCGAGGCGCTGCGCATCCTCGGCGAGCTGGTCGCGCAGGTGCCCGACTTCGCGAGCCTCGAGGCGCGCTTCGAGCCCTTCGGATTCCTCGTCGCCGAGGTGCGCAGCGTCGCGCAGCTCGCCGGCACGGCGTGGGCGAGCGAGCGCGAGGTCTTCACCGAGGTGGAGCCGGGCGCGCGCATCGCGGGCTCACCGTATCGCGCGAGCCAGTCCTCGATCGGGGTCCGCGGTCCCGCGCCGCGCCTCGCCGAACACACCCGCGGCGTGCTCGCCGAGCGGCTCGGGCTCTCCGAGCGCGAGCTCGATGCACTCGAGGCCGAGGGCGTGATCGCGTCCCGGCGCGCCGCTTCCGCCCCGGGCCCGCGCCCGCGATGAGAGGGGGAGAGCGCGCATGAGCCGCCCGCGGGCCATCGATTGCCTCGTGAACGTCGACCTCGGCGACCAGAAGCCCCCCGACTGGATGATCCGGGTCAAGGAGGACACCTTCCGCGCGGGCGATTCGATGCTCGCGAGCCGCGAGCTCCCCGAGCTGATCGACGAGATGGACGCGCAGGGCGTCGAGCGCGCGATCCTGCTCGCGCGCCTCGGCAAGAGCCCCGGTCGAGCGCTGCGCTTCGCAGAGCAGAGGCCGGAGCGCTTCGCGCTCGGCGTGGGCGGCCTCGATCTGCTGCGGCCGATGCCGAGCCTGCGCCTGCTCGAGTCGACCGCGCGCGATCTCCCGGTCGCGTATGCGGTCGTGGGTCCGAGCTTCTGGGGCGACGGCATGTATCCGCCGAGCGACGCCGTCTACTACCCGCTCTACGCCAAGTGCTGCGAGCTCGAGCTGCCGCTCTGCCTCAACACGGGCGTCCCCGGCCCGCCGCTGCCCGCCGAGGCGCAGCACCCGATCCACCTCGACCGCGTCTGCATCCGCTTTCCGGAGCTCAGGCTCTGCATGATCCACGGCGCCGATCCGTGGTGGGAGCTCGCGATCCGGCTGATGCTCAAGTACCGCAACCTGCGGCTGATGACCTCGGCCTGGTCGCCGCGCCGCCTGCCGCAGGCGCTGATCCACTTCCTGAACACGCGCGGCCAGGACCGGATCCTGTTCGCCTCGGACTCGCCGGTGCTGCCGATGGCGCGCTGCCTCGGCGAGGCGGCCGAGCTCGAGCTGCGCCCCGGCGTGCTCGAGAAGTACCTCCGCGCGAACGCCGAGAGCTTCTTCTTCGCGCGCGCGCGCGACCAGGCGCCCGCGCGCTAGGCGGGCGAGCGCACGAGGTAGCCGCCGTCGACCACGATCTCCTGGCCGGTGACGTAGGCCGCCTCGTCGCTGGCGAGGTAGAGGATCGCGTTCGCGATGTCGTCGACCGATCCGGCCCGGCGCATCGGCACCCGCTCGCCGAACGCGGCGATGCGCGCGTCCTGCTCCGCGGGACTCAGGCCGTCGCGCTCGCCGGTGGACATCGGCGTGCGCATGAAGCCCGGCGAGACGCAGTTCACGCGGACGCCGCGGGACGCGAGCTCGCTCGCGACGTGGCGCGTGTAGCTCTTGATCGCGCCCTTCGTCGCCGCGTACGCGGAGCCGCCGACGCTGACCGAAGCCGCGATCGATGCGACGCTCACCACCGATCCGCGACCTCGCGCGAGCATGCGCGGAATCGCCGCCTTCGAGCAGGCGTAGACGCTCCTCAGGTTGACCCGGATCACGCGATCCCAGGTCTCCTCGCTCGTGTCCCACGAGTCCCGCGCGTCGGTCTGCGCGATCCCCGCGTTGTTCACGAGCACGTCGAGAGCCCCGAAGCGCAGGACCGCGCGCTCGACCGCGCGCTGCGCGCCGGCGAGGGTCGCGATGTCGCCCACCACGAGCTCCGCTTCGGAGCCTGCAGCCGCCGCGCGGCGGCAGGTCTCGCGGCCGCCCTCCTCGTCGAGATCGGCGACGACGACCCTGGCGCCCTCCTGCGCGAAGCGCAGCGCCGTCGCGCGGCCGAAGCCCGAGCTCGCGCCCGTGACGATCGCGACCCGCCCCGCGAGCCTCACGCGCGCGCCTCCGGCAGCCCGAGCAGGCCGGCGAGGTTGTCGCGGAGGATCCGCTCGGCGTCGGGCTGCGGGATCCCGCCCAGCAGATCGGCGAAGGCGAGCGGCTCCGCGAGGCCCTCGCCGTGGGGCCAGTCGGAGCCGAAGAGCACGTTCCCCGCGCCGATCCGCTCGACCAGCGCGGGGATGTCGTCCTCGGCGTAGGGCGTCGTATAGACCTTCGCGCGGATCGTCTCGGTCGGGTGCTCGGCGAAGAGCCGCGGCGACTGGTTCGCCTTCTTGCGCAGGCGCTTCTCGAGCAGCACCAGCCAGTCCGATCCGTTCTCGACGCTCACGAGCCTGAGCCTCGGGAAGCGCGTGAGGACGCCATCCAGGATCAGCTTCGCGACCATGTCGTGGATCGCGCGGGTGCCCGACACCATGCTGCCGAGGTCCATCGGCTGCGCCGAGAAGGGCTCGAACTCCTCGGACTCGCCCCAGCGCGCGTTCCAGCGCTGGTAGCCGCTGTCGCCGAGGTGCATCGCGACCGGCAGCCCCGCCTCGTCGATCCGCGCCCAGACCGGATCGAAGAGCGCGTCCCCCGGCGAGCGGTATCCGGAGGGCGTGGGAACCGGCGCGGGGCGCAGGTGCAGCATGCGCGCGCCGCGCGACAGGCACCACTCCACCTCGCGCGCGGCCTCGGCGGGATCCGAGAGCGCGATCAGGGGCACCGCGAAGAGCCGGTTCTGGTGCGCGAAGCCCCAGTCTTCGTCGAGCCAGCGGTTGAATGCGCGCAGGGTCGCCATCAGCGCCGGCACGTCCTTGCGCAGCGCCTCCTCGACGCCCACGCCCATCGTCGGGAAGAGCAGCGCCGCGTCGAGACCCTGCGCGTCGAGCCGCGCGATGCGCGCGTCGCGGTCGCGGTACTCGCGGCGGATCGGCTCGACGCGCGGGAGCGTCCTGGGATCGACGCCGTCGGGAATCTGGCCGCGGAAGAGCAGATCGAGGCAGCCGGGGACGATCACCGGATCGAAGCTCGGATTCGGGATGAAGCGGTTCACGCGGTCGCCCGCGACCGCCTCGACGCGCCGCCCCGCGCTCACGAAGCGGATCCCGCGCCGCCGGAACGCCGGCTCGAGGTGCCGCGTGAAGCTCTCCTCGAGCTCGTAGTAGTGCTGGTCGGCGTCGACGGGTCGCCCCGCGTGGGCTCGCGCGCGAGTCATCCGATTCCCTCCTGCGCTCGCTGGCTGCCGTCAGCGATCCCTGGGAAGACCGAGCACCCGCTCCGCGACGATGTTGCGCTGGATCTGGGAGGTGCCCGCAGAGATCGTCGACTGGATCGACCAGCAGTAGTCGTGGAGCATCGCACGGGTCGGCAGGCCCGCGAGATCTCCCCGCCCGAGCAGGGCCCGCCCGAGCAGGCGCAGGCCGAGCGCGTGGACGCGCTGCGACAGCTCGGTGTAGGCGAGCTTCATCGCGGAGCCGGCGACCGGCGGCACGCCGCTCCGGCCGGATTCGCAGACCGAGAGCTTCACCAGGGCCCAGAGCGCGTCGGCCTCGGCGCGCAGGCGCCCGAGCTCGCGCGCGTGCCCGCGCCGCCCGAGCGCGGCGGCGCTCGCGGCGATCCGGTCGAGGGCCTGCTGCAGCGCCACGATCATCCCCGCGAAGGCGGTGCCGCGCTCGAAGCGCAGCGTGACGTTGGCCACGCGCCAGCCGTCGTTCTCCGCGCCGACGCGGTGATCGACCGGGATGCGCACGTCGTCGAGGAAGAGCTCGTTGAACTCGCTCTCGCCCTCGAGCGTGTGCAGCGGCCGGATCTCGATCCCGGGGCTCGCCATCGGCATCACGAGCCAGGTGATCCCGCGGTGCTTCGGGGCGGCGGGGTCGGTGCGGACCAGGAGCTCGCAGTAGTCCGCGACCTGCGCGTAGGTGGTCCAGATCTTCTGGCCGCTCACGACGTAGTGGTCGCCGTCGCGCCGCGCGCGCGTGCGCAGGCTCGCGAGGTCGGAGCCCGCCTGCGGCTCCGAGAAGCCCTGGCACCAGACCTGATCGCCGCGCAGGATGCCGGGCAGGTGGCGCGCCTTCTGCTCGGGCGTGCCCTCCGCGGCGATCGTCGGCCCGCCGTGCATCTGGCCGACGAAGTTGACCCCGATGTAGGGCGCGCGGGCGCGAGCCACCTCCTCGTGGTAGACGAGCTGCTCGGCGAGCGTCGCCCCGCGGCCGCCGTGCTCGGCGGGCCAGCTCACGCCCGAGTAGCCCGCGTCGTGGAGCCGGCGCTGCCAGCCGGTGTCGTACTCGCGCCGGACGCGCCAGTCCGCGGCGCGCGGGGGGGCTCCGTGGGCCGCCACGGCGGTCGCGAGCCAGGCCCGCAGCTCCGCGCGAAACCCCGCCTCCGGTGCCGAGTCCCCGAGGTTCACGGCCTAGCTCCGATCCGCGGAGCGCGAGCGCAGCTGGCGTGCGACCAGCTCGCCGATGTCGTCCATCAGCTCCCAGCACGCGCGCTCGGCGCGCTCCGCGTCCCGGGAGCGGATCGCGGCGACGATCTCGCTCACTCCGCGCCGCGTCCGCGCGAGCGAGCCGTGGATCGAGACGTAGAAGTTGCCGGGCACGATCTGGGAGAGCGGCCGGAACAGCGCGTGGAGTCGCTTCGAGCCACCCCGTTCGACGATCAGGTGCTGGAACCGGATGCTGACCGCGAGCGTCGCGTCCAGGTCCGGCTCGCTCTCGATGCGCTCGGCGAGGCCGGCGAGCTGCCGGATCCAATCGCGATCCGCGCGCAGCGCGGCGTTTCGCGCGGCCAGCCCGTAGATCCTGCCGAAGATGCAGAACTGCTCGAGCGCCACCTCGGGATCGAGCCCGTTGACGAAGGCGCCGCGACCCGGCTGGATGCTGACGACGCCCTCGCGCTCGAGCGCGACGAGCGCCTCGCGCACCGGGATCGAGCTCACGCCGAGGGCCTCGGCGAGCTCCCGCTGCGGAACGCGCTCGCCGTCGCGCAGGCGGCCCTCGAAGACGAGCTGCCGGATGTGGTCCGCGACCGACTCGCCGACGTTCCGGCGCGCGAGCGCGGACGCCGCGGGGCGGCCCCTCGGCTGCCTGCGCCCGGAGCCGACGACACCACCCGGGGAACGCCCGTGGATCTGCACTCGCGCTTCCGCTCCGCCGCAGTTCGAATATATGATATACCCGATCCGGCTCCGCTCTGGAACTCCATCCTCTTCGCTGGACCTCCGGGTGGGAGCGGGCAGAGAGCGAGGTGCGCGCGTGCACTACCGAGTGATCTCGACGGACGACCATCTGCAGGAGGCGCCGGATACCTGGACCTCGCGGATGTCCGCCGCGAAGTGGGGCGACAAGATCCCCCATCTCGGTCCGCTCGATCGCGAGCGCGAGACCTGGTTCGTCTACGGCGAGCCCAACCAGCGCCTCGGCGTCGCGATCGTGCACGGCGCGCTGCCCGACCGCGCGAAGTCGGTGAAGCGCTGGGAGGACGTGCCGCGGATCGCGTACGTGCCCGAAGAGCGCGTCAAGGCCATGGACCAGGACGGCGTCGACGCCCACACGCTCTTCGGGAACATCGCCGGGGTCGCGGGCGGGACCTTCAGCAATCCGAGCTTCGAAGAGGCGTTCCGGCTCGAGGCGATCCGGGCCTTCAACGATTTCCAGATCGAGGCCTACTCCCGGCCCTTCCCGGGCCGCTTCATCACGCTCGCGATCGTGCCGCTATGGAGCGCGGCCGCGGCCGTCGCCGAAGTGGAGCGGACGCATGCGCTCGGAATCCACGGCGTCAGCTTCGCGTTCCCCCAGCAGTTCGGATACCCGCACATCTGCGACCCGCACTGGGACCCGCTCTGGCGCATCTGCGAGGAGACGGGCCTTTCCCTCAATCTGCACATCGGCTCCGGCGGGAGCATGGGGATCGGCACGAGCAGCGACTTCAGCGGCCACAGCGAGATGCGCTGGCTCGCCGAGGCCTCGACGCGCTCGATCGTCGCCAATACCCAGGTGATGAGCACGATCCTCTTCTCGGGAATCCTCGAGCGCTTTCCGGCCCTCAAGGTCGTGTCCTCGGAGAGCGGGCTCGGCTGGGTGCCCTACCTGCTCGAGACCGCGGATCACCAGTGGGAGCGCCAGAAGCTCTGGCGCGAGGGCATGAGCATCAGGCCCAGCGAGTACTTCCGCCGCCAGTGCTACGTGAACTTCTGGTTCGAGAAGACCGGCATCGAGAACCGCCACCTGATCGGCGTGGACAACATCATGTGGGAGTCGGACTTCCCGCACCCCACCTGCAGCTGGCCGAACTCGAGGGAGTTCATCGCGCGCTCGCTCGACGGGATTCCGGCGGACGAAAGGCGCAGGATCCTCGTGGACAACGCGGTCCGCGTCTTCAACCTCCAGGCCGATTAGCCGCGGGAGCGGGGATGACGGCGGCCTACGCGACGCTGCTCTACGAGGTCGGCGACGATCGTGTCGCGACGATCACGCTGAATCGCCCCGAGCGGATGAACGCGTGGAACAACCGCATGTGCGCCGAGTTCGCGCGCCTCTGGGCCGAGATCAAGCTCGACGCGCGCGTGCACGCGGTGGTGCTCCGGGGCGCCGGCGAGCGCGCGTTCTCGACGGGCGTGGACGTGAAGGAGGAGTTCTTCCAGCCCGCGAACGTCTGGAACCACAGCGACGGCGGCGAGGACCTCGGACCCAAGCAGAACGAGTGCTGGAAGCCGGTCGTGTGCGCGGTGCACGGGCTCGCGGCGGGCGGCGCCTTCTACTGGATCAACGAGAGCGACATCGTGATCTGCTCGGAGGACGCGCAGTTCTTCGACCCGCACACCACCTTCGGCCTGGTGCCGTCGAACGAGCCGATCGGTCTCGCGCGCATGGTCCACCCGCGCGAGGCGCTGCGCATCGCGCTGATGGGCAACGACGAGCGCGTCGGCGCGCAGACCGCGCTGCGCATCGGCCTGGTCAGCGAGGTCACGACGCGCGCAGAGCTCTGGAGCCGCGCGCACGAGATCGCCGCGCTGATCGCCGCGAAACCCTCGGTCGCGACGCAGGGGGCCGTGCGCGCGGTCTGGGAGTCGCTCGACGAGGGGCGACAGGCAGCGCTCGATCACGGCATCCTCTACAACCGCATCGGCAACCCGATCGGAGAGGCGCAGGTGGACCGCTGGAAGCTCCCGAAGGCGAAGTGGAGGCTGCGCTAGCGATGCCGACCTCCCGCGTGCGACTCGAAAAGGACCCCGCGAGCCACATCGCGCGCCTGACGCTCGACCATCCCGAGCGCAAGAACGCCTACGACCCGGAGATGCGCCGCGAGATCGGAGCGGCGCTCGCGGAGGTCGCCGCCGACGACGCGATCAAGGTGCTGCTGCTGCGCGGCGCGGGCGGCGTCTTCTCGACCGGTGCCGACATGGGCAACGCCTACCGCTGGTACGAGACCGAGGGCGACGAGCGGCGGCCGAGCCAGCGGCGCAAGCTCGCGGTCGATCGCGAGAGCTTTGCGTTCTACCACGACTACATCGGCTATCCGAAGGCCACCGTCGCGCAGGTCGAGGGCTATGCGCTCGGCGGCGGCTTCGAGCTGGCGCTCGCGTCGGACCTCTCGGTCGTGGGTCGCGACGCGCGCGTCGGCATGCCGGCCGCGCGCATGCTCGGCCCCGTGATCGGAAACCTCCACCTCTTCTTCCACCGGCTCGGTCCGGTGCTCGCGAAGCGCCTGCTGCTGACGGGAGAGATGCTCGAGGCGCGCGCGCTCGAGCCGCTCGGGATCTTCACCGAGGTCGTCGAGCCGGGGCGCGTCGCCGCGCGCGCCGAGGAGCTCGCCGCGCTCGTCGCGAAGATGCCCGCGGACGGGATCGCGATCGCCAAGGAGGCCTGGCGCCTCGTCGAGCAGTCCCAGGCCTACCAGGGCGAGGAGGCGGCGAGCGTGCTCTTCCACGCCTTTGCGACGAACCTGCGCTTCGAGCCCGACGAGTTCAACTTCGTCAAGCAGCGGGCGGGGCGCGGCACGCGCGATGCGCTCAGGGCGCGCGACGCGCACTTCGACGAGGGCGAGGACTGATGGCGTACCAGACGCTCCTCTACGAGACGAGCGGCGATCGCGTCGCGACGATCACGCTCAACCGGCCCGAGGTGCTGAACGCCTTCAACCGGGCGATGTGCGACGAGTTCCGCGAGGTCTGGAAGCGCGTGCGGGAGGACGACGGCGTGCACGCGGTGGTGCTGCGCGCCGCCCCGGGCCGCGCCTTCTGCGCCGGCCTCGACGTGAAGAGCAGCTACGGCCAGCCCGACGACATCTGGAATCACGAGGATCCCGGCGCCGCGCTGAGCCCCAAGTGGAACCGCTGCTGGAAGCCCGTGGTCTGCGCGGTCCACGGGATCTGCACCGCCGGCGCCTTCTACTTCGTGAACGAAGCGGACATCGTGATCTGCGCGAGCGACGCCACCTTCTTCGACTCGCACGTGAGCGGCGGCCGCGTCGCGGTGCTCGAGCCGATCGGCCTCTCGCGGCGGATCCATCTGGGCGAGGTGCTGCGCATGGCGCTGCTCGGAAACGACGAGCGGATCACGGCCGAGACCGCGCTGCGCCTCGGGATCGTCAGCGAGGTCACGCAGCCAACCGAGCTCTGGAGCCGCGCGCACGAGCTCGCCGCTGCGATCGCCGCGAAGCCGAGCGTCGCGACGCAGGGCACGGTGCGCGCGATCTGGGAGTCGCTCGACAAGGGGCGGCAGGCCGCGCTCGACCAGGGCCTCGCCTTCACGCGCCTCGCCAACCCGATCGGCCAGGCGGAGGCCGAGGCACGGGCCGCGTCCGGAAGAACTCCGCATCGGCTGCGCTGAGGGGAAGCCCGGTGGCCGAGCGCATCCCGCCCGACACGGACGACGCCGCCCTCGCCGCGGCGCTCGAGAGCGCGAGCCTGCCCGCGCTCCTGCCGGCGCTGGTCCACATCACCGGCGACGCGGGCCTGCTCGCCCGCTACGGCCCGCGCGTGTCCGGCTTCGAGGGCGACCAGGGCGCCGGGATCTCCGACGGCGAGGCGCGCGAGATCCGCCGCCTCGGGCTCGCCGTCCTGCGCGATCTGCGCGACGGCCGGGCCGCGTCCGCCGCGCCGCCCGACGACGCGACGCTCTGCGCGATGCTGCGCTGGTGCGTCGGCGAGGAGGTGCCCGCCGACTACCTCCCGCTCGCGCTCGAGGAGTCGCGCTTCGACGGCCGCGACCTGCGCCGCTTCGAGTGGTCGCAGCGCCCCGCAGCCGAGCGGCTCGAGCGCTTTCGCGTCGGCATCATCGGCGCGGGACTCGGCGGCCTCTGCGCGGCGATCCGGCTCGAGCAGGCGGGCATCCCCTACACGATCTTCGAGAAGAACGAGGCGGTCGGCGGCACCTGGCTCGAGAACCGCTACCCGGGCCTGCGCGTCGACGTCGCCAACCACTTCTACTCGTACTCCTTCGAGCCGAACCCCGACTGGTCCGACTTCTTCGCCCGGCGCGACGAGCTGCAGGCCTACACCGAGCACTGCGCGTCGAAGTACCGCGTGCGGCCGCAGATCCGCTTCGGCAGCGAGGTCGTCGCGGCGCGCTACGACGAGGCGCGCGCGCGCTGGGTGCTGCGCCTGCGCGGGCGCGGCGGCCGCGAGGAGCAGGTGGAGGTCGACGCGCTCATCAGCGCGGTCGGGATGCTGAGCCGGCCGAGCGTTCCCGAGATCCCCGGTCTCGCGAGCTTCGCGGGTCCCTCGCTGCACTCGGCGCGCTGGGACGACCGGCTCGAGCTCGCGGGCCGCCGCGTCGCGGTGATCGGGACCGGCGCGAGCGCGATGCAGATCGTGCCGACGATCGCCGAGCAGGTGGAGCGCCTGCTCGTCTTCCAGCGCGACGCGCACTGGGCGCTGCCGAACCCGAACTACCACCGCAGGGTCGATCCCGGCAAGAAGTGGCTGCTGCGGCACCTGCCCTTCTACGCGGGCTGGTACCGCTTCCTGCTCTTCTGGGCCAACGGAGACCGCATCTACCCCGCGTTCCAGATCGATCCCGGCTGGAAGCGCCCCGACTCGATCAACCCGTCCAACGACGCGCTGCGCCGCGCGATGACGCGGCACATCGAGGAGCAGATCGGCGCCCGGCCCGAGCTGATCCGCCGCGTGCTGCCGAGCTATCCGCCGCTCGGCAAGCGCATCCTCCAGGACAACGGCTGGTACCGCACGCTCACGCGCCCGAACGTCGAGCTGATCTGCGATCCGATCCGCGAGGTCACGCGCGGCGCGATCGTCACGCGCGACGGCAGCGCGCACGCGGCCGACGTGCTCGTGCTCGCGACCGGCTTCCACCCCAACAAGTTCCTCTGGCCGATGCAGATCACCGGTCGCGCGGGCGTGCGGCTGCACGACGTCTGGGGCGAGGATCCGCGCGCCTATCTCGGGATCACGATGCCGGACTTCCCGAACCTGTTCTGCCTCTACGGGCCGAACACGAACCCCGTCGTCGGCAGCGTCATCTTCATGCTCGAGTGCCAGGTGGGCTACATCGCCGGCTGCCTGCGCGAGCTGCTCGAGAGCGGGCACCGCTCGCTCGAGTGCCGCCGCGAGGTGCACGACGCCTACAACGAACGGGTCGACGCCGAGCACGAGAAGCTGGTCTGGCGCCACCCGCGCGTCCACAGCTACTACAACAACAGCAAGGGCCGCGTGACGACCAACGCCCCCTGGCGCCTGCTCGACTACTGGCGCATGACGCGAGCGCCGGACCGCTCCGACTTCATCCTCGGCTGATGTGGGGGAGCTCCTCGCGCGCGCGCCTGCGCAGGGCCAGCGCGAGCAGGCCGAGTCCGAGCAGGCCGCCGCTCGCGGGCTCCGGAACCGCGCTCGCGGCCTGCAGCCCCGTCGCATCCTGGAACGCGAGGCTGAGCGTGCTGAACGCATCGGCGAAGGAGAGCTCGCGCTCGGCGTCGGCGTTGAGCTTCGCCCAGAGGTAGACGCTCTCGCCGTTCGCGAGCGAGAAGCTCACGGAGCCGTTCGCGGAGGTCGCGCCGAGGTTCGCGCCGAGGCTCAGCACGGTGGAATCGATCTCGATCGCACCGTACTCGAAGATCAGGGTCCCGAGATCGGAGCTGAAGGCGAAGGGCGCCTCCTGGAAGACGTAGATCTGCGCGTGGATCGTCGTGTCGTTGTCGCCGGGCGTGGGATCCGAGATCGAGCCGGAGAGCGCGACCTCGAGCGTGAAGTCGGCGCCGGGTCCGGTGTAGGTGTAGCCCTCGACAGCGAGGGCCGTGCCGAAGGCGCTGCCGACGCCGGTGTTTGCGCTGTAGGCCTCGGCGCGCAGCAGCGGGACCGAGATGCCGCCCGAGGGATCCAGGCTCGCGCTCGCGCGCGCATTGCCCCGGCCGTTCGAGATCTCGCTCGAGGCGTCGACATCGAGCAGGGCCCCGTCGAAGGGGCCGAACGCGAACGAGGTGCAGAAGCTCGGGCAATCCGCCGTGGCCGTGGAAGCCGTCACCCCCCACTCTTCGAGGGCCGTGGCGGGAAGCGCCAGCATCGACGCGAGCAGGGCAGAACTCAACACGAAACGCATTCCAGCTCCCCTTCCGACCAAACGACCTGGCGAGACCCGATCCGCGCCGCGCAACCGAAGCAAGCGAACGCCCACTCTACCAGATCCGGCCTCGAACGATCACCCCCTAACGGCAGCCGATCGGCAGACGATCCTCCCCCCACTCGAGGCTGCGGGAGTGGTATCCCTGCTCGGAGACGCTGGCGTGAGCGGAGCGCGGACGAGCCCAGGCAACGTGGGCGGTCGGGCCGGCGAATCGGGGAGGAGACAACGTGCGCGGGATCGTCTTCGACGGGCGTTCGCTCGGGTTGGTCGAGGGTCTCGAGCTCCGGGAGCCCGGTCCGGGCGAGGTCGAGATCGAGATCCTGGCCTCGGGCGTCTGCCACAGCGATCTCTCCGTCGTGAACGGGACGATCCCGTTTCCGACGCCGGTCGTGCTCGGCCACGAGGGGGCCGGCATCGTCGCGCGCTGCGGCGAGGGCGTGACGTCGCTCGCCGTCGGCGACCCCGTCGCGCTCGCCACGCTAGGTCAGTGCGGAGCCTGTCCCGCCTGCGACTCCGGCCGGCCGACCCTGTGCCGCGAGACCTTCGGCAAGCGCCCGCAGCCCTTCCGGCTCCGGGGCGTGCCCCACTACAACTTCGCGAACCTCTCGACCTTCGCAGAGCGCATCGTCGTGAAGGCGAACCAGGCGATCCGGATTCCGAGCGAGCTGCCCTTCGCGTCGGCCGCGCTGATCGGCTGCGGCGTGCTCACCGGCACCGGCGCCGTATTCCACCGCGCGCGCGTCGCGCCCGGCGACTCGGTCGCCGTGGTCGGCGCGGGCGGCGTCGGGCTCAACGTCGTCCAGGCCGCGCGCATCGCGGGCGCGCACCCGATCCTCGTGCTCGACACCAACCGAGAGAGAGAGGCGCTCGCGCGCCGCCTCGGCGCGACGGATTTCCTCGATCCGCGCGATGAAGCGGACGTCGTCGCCGCCGTGAAGGCGCGCACGGGCGGCTGGGGAGCCCGCCACGTCTTCGAGTGCGTCGGCGCGAAGCCCACGATGGAGGACGCGATCCGCATGGTCGACTGGGGCGGGAACGCCGTGCTGCTCGGCGTGCCCTCGGCCGAGACCCGGGTCGAGTTCCTGCCGGCCGCGACCTTCCTCGACATCACGATCATGGGCTGCCGCTACGGCTCGAGCCAGCCCCAGGCCGACGTGCGCCGCATCTGCGAGCTGTACCTCGCGAAGCGCCTCGAGCTCGACGCGCTCGTCTCCAGGCGTTATGCGCTCGCCGACTTCGAGCAGCTGATCGAGGACATGCAGGCGGGGCGCATCGCGCGGGGCGTACTCGAGATGCCCCGCGCGCGCGAGGCGGCTTCGGCGCGGAGCCAGGCGTGAAGCGGGCGGCACCGGTCGCGCTCGAGGGCTTCGGCCTGCGCCTCGAGCCCCTGGCCCTCGAGCACCACGGCGAGCTGGTGAAGGCGGCGAGCGATGGGAGGCTCTGGGAGCTCTGGTTCACGGGCGTCCCGGAGCCCGAGAACGCGCGCGCCTACATCGAGAGCGCGCTCGCCGGGCTCGAGGCCGGCCACATGCTGCCCTTCGCCGTGCGCGACCTCGCGAGCGGGATCCTCGTCGGCTCGACCCGCTATCACGACATCGTCGCAGCGATCGACCGCGTGGAGATCGGCTTCACCTGGTATGCGAGGAGCTGGCAGCGCAGCCACGTCAACACCGGCTGCAAGCGCCTGCTGCTGGGCCACGCCTTCGACACGCTCGGCTGCCGCGTGGTCGGCTTCCGCACCGACAGCTTCAACCTGGCCTCGCAGCGCGCGATCGAGGCCCTCGGCGCGAAGCGCGACGGCGTGCTCCGCCACCACCAGGCCCGCCGCGACGGCAGCGTCCGCGACAGCGTGTTCTACAGCATCCTCGCGAGCGAGTGGCCCGACGTGCGGCGCCACCTCGAGCTGCGCCATGCGCGCCGCGCCGCCGAGCGCGCCTCGGAGTGAATGCCACTCGCTGAAGCCTGGGCCGGCGCCGCGACGCCGACGGCGCGGTCATGCCGCGTGAGCCAGAGGGATTCCGCCTTCCGGATCCTCGAGAGCGACCTCTCCTTGCGCCCGATCTGGCCGCAGAAGGCCGAGCGGGAGCAGCGGCACCCGCGTGACCTCGCATCCGCGGAGGCGCGTGAACGCCAGGTCTCGATTCCCGCGGCGCGAGCGGCGGGGCGCTCGCTGCGTGCCGACTGCCGCGGGTACGGCGCTCGCACTCGCTCGCCGGCATGGGCTCCGGCACTCCTGCAGTCGCGCACCCGCATGCGGCTACCGGCCTCCTCGGCGCAGGGCAGGGCTATGCGAGACGTCTCCCGGAGCAGAGCATCCTCTACGGCGTCGTGCAGCAGGAGTTGGACACCTTCCTCGCGCGGGCGCGCGCTCGCGAGCGTCCGGTGCCGCGCTTCGTCGAGCGGGAGTTCCGCGAATACCTCCGCTGTGGGATCCTCGCCTACGGCTTCGCGCGCGTGCACTGCGGCGCCTGCGGCTTCGATCGCCTCGTCGCTTTCTCGTGCAAGGGCAGGGGCTTCTGCCCCTGCTGCGGCGGCCGGCGCATGGCCGACACGGCTGCGCACCTGGTCGACCGCGTGTTCCCGGAAGTTCCTGTGCGGCAGTGGGTGCTCTCGCTGCCCTTCGCGCTGCGCTACCGCCTCGCCTACGACGCCGCGCTCACGAGCGCGGTACTCGGGCTCTTCGTGCGCAGCGTCTTCGCCTCGCTCCGGCGGCGCGCGCGAAAGCAATGGGACCTCACTCGGTCCCAGTGCGGTGCCGTCACCTTCGTGCAGCGTTTCGGGGACGCCCTGAATCTGAACGTCCATCTCCACTCGTTGCTGCTCGACGGCGTCTACGCGCCGGATGCGACGGGCTCCCTGCGCTTCTATCCGCTGCCGCCGCCCGAAGACGCAGAAGTCGCCCGCGTCGCGGGCCAGGTGGCAAAGCGGATCGCGAAGCTCTTCGAGCGCCGCGGCCTCGGCGAAGGGTCGGATCCCGCGGAATCCGATCCCCTGGCAGAGACGGAGCCGCTGCTCGCCGCGCTCTACGGCGCCTCGGTCTCCGGCCGCATCGCCAGCGGCCGCCGCGCCGGCCGGCGCGTGCTGCGCGTGGGCGATCGCCTCGACGCGGAGGCGCTCCCCGCGCTCGAGGGCGAGCGCTGCGCGAGCGTCAGCGGGGTCAGCCTGCACGCGAACGTCGCCGTCCCCGCGCGCGATCGCCGTCGCCTCGAGCGGCTGTGCCGCTATGTGGCGCGCCCCCCGGTCGCCAGCGAGCGGCTCTCTCGCCTCGACGACGGGCGCCTCCTCTACCGCCTGAAGCAGCGCTGGCGCGACGGCACCAGCCACATCGTCTTCGAGCCGGCCGAGCTCGTGGAGAAGCTCGCGGCGCTCGTGCCGCCGCCCCGCGTGCACCTGGTTCGTTACCACGGAATCCTCGGCCCCTGCGCGAGCGAGCGGGACCGCGTCGTCCCGGCCCGCATAGCGCTCGCGCAGCGGGAGGATTCGGAGGCTTCCCCGAGCTCCGTGTCGACTCGCGATGTGAGGCCTGCGCCCGCTCGGATCGGATCCGGAGGGCCCATCTCGGGCGGCGCGCCCGGCTCGATCGCACAGGGGCTCGCTGGGTCCACCGCGGACGCAGAGGTCTCGAGCGAAAGCCCGCCCGCGCCCGATCTGCCGACGCAGCGCCCGCGCCGCCTGGCCTGGGCCGAGCTCCTGCGGCGCGTCTTCGCGATCGACGTGCTCGCGTGTCCCCGCTGCGGAGGACGCCTGCGGCTGCTCGCGGCAATCCATTCCTCCGACGCGACTCGAGCCATCCTCGAGTGCCTGGGTCTGCCGGCGCGAGCCCCACCGACCGCGGCAGCCCGTCCTGACGAAATCGACGCCGAGTTCGAAGCCTCACCCGACTGGGAGCCGGATTCGGAGCCGGACCCGGACTTCGAAGGCGGCGCCTGATCGCGGACCCGCCTCAGGCCCGAGCCAGTGCGCGACGCTGGAGCTTCCCGCCCGGCCGCCGCCGCGCCGCCCGACACGTGCGCCCAGCGGGCGGCCGGGAGTGCCCCGGGCACAGCACGGCTCGCTGCCGAGCCCGATCCACGCCCCGCTCGAGTTCCCCGCCGCGGGTGGTTCCCCGCCGGAGTTGTCAGTTTGGCGGTTACCGGACGTAAGATGTCCGCTTGATTTTCCTAGGCGTACCGCGACCGAGCGTGCCCGGGCCCGACCTCGACCCGGGCGGGCGTCCGGTCGGCGACGACGGCGGCC
>Ga0187893_10001239_pt1 | contig 62906 bp, 48 predicted proteins | sample MA1701074metaG_FD_139574 | JGI IMG/M metagenome (GOLD analysis project Ga0187893, IMG submission 139574) | White microbial mat communities from a basaltic lava cave in the Kipuka Kanohina Cave System on the Island of Hawaii, USA - MA170107-4 metaG ... | reverse complement strand
CTAACAGCGTGGGTTCAGCCCGGAGGCCTACCACATAGGCGGCTCGAGGATTCTCCTTTCCGTGTGCCCCCTCGGCCGCCATCGTTGCTGCCTTCTTCGTTCCCTCCATGACCCGCTACGCCGCGGCCGATGACGGGGTCTGCCGCTGTTGACGCTCGACGGTGACCCCGATCGCCCAGATAAAGCCCAGGAGTTCGCGTCCCACCGCCGTCACGACGTGCTGCCGACATTTGCCCCGACCCAGCAACTTGCGATAGCGCGCGTGCAGCCGGAGTTGCGCCTTCCAGCCGATGGCCTTGACCTCTTCACTGAGGCTGACCTGGCGTTTCCGCAGCGCGCCACCGACGGCCGGCCGATGTCGATAGGCCCAGGCCGCTTCGATGGCAATGCGCCGCAGATGCGCATTGCCGGTCTTGGTGATGCCGCCGCGCCGCGTACGGGTGCCGCTCGAATCTTCGCGCGCGCCCATTCCGCCGTAGCCCATGATCTGTGGCGCGCGCGTGAAACGAGAGAGCTCGCCGACTTCCGCCACGATCGTCACGGCCGAGACCAGCGCGATACCGCGCAGCGCTTGGAGTCCCTCGATGACCGCCCGCATGCACGGCGGGGCGGTCTTGACCGCGTCATCGATGGCGCGCTCCAGTCGTTCGATGCGATCCGCCACATGATCCACTTCGTGCAGATAGTCCAGGCGCGTGGCTTCCTGCGCCGGCTGCTCGAACTGCATCTGTCTGACCCACGTCAGGTGTCGCTGCGTCCATGGCGTCGTCGCCGTCGCCGGGCGCCGCCCGTGCCGCAGCAGAAATTTCCCGAGCCGGTGCCGCGCGCGCAACTGATCCTTCTTCGCCGCCTCCCGGGCGCGCACCAGGTCGCGCAACGCCTCGTGCGCGGCGTCCGGTACCCACACCGGCGTCAAATCGCCGGCACGGTAGCTCCGCGCCAACTTGGTCGCATCGCGCCGGTCGGTCTTGACGCGATCGCCCGCCTTCACCGGGACCAACGTCGGCGCTACGACCTCGCAGCGCACCCCGAGGCTCGTCAGCTGCCAATAAATCACATAGCCCGTCGGGCCCGCTTCGTAACACACGCGCAACTGCGCCGGCGGCCCCAGCTTCTTCACCAGCTTCCGGATCGACTCGGGGCGGTTGGGAATGACGCCCACCGATCGCACTTCCCCGCTCGGCTCCGCCGCCGCGACCGCAATCGTGTCCGCGTGGACATCCAGACCGATAAATCGTACTTTCTTCATGACCGGCTCCTTCGCATGTGGCTCTGCGTTTGAGAGTCTCCAACTCGCAGCGTAACCCACGAGCTGCGAATCGGAGCCGGTCGTTCCATTCTGACTAAGGCTGCAACGGCAGTGCCACGGGCTCAGGAGGCAAACCTTTGATTCTCAGCAATATCGGAACTTCGCGACACACAGTGGCCGGCCACGCGACGTCCCCAATCGACGGCATGCCTCATGCGCCGGGCACGGCACGCCGGGGCTGCACGGCTGATTTCCTCAGGAGAGGCGGCGGTCGCCGAGTGTGGCAAGCAAGTTGACGAGCCGCTCGAGCCGTCCGAGGCTCCGCTCGCGGCCGAGCAGCACGATGACCTCGAACAGCCCTGGACTCGTCGTCCGGCCCGTGAGCGCGACACGCGTGGCATGGATGAGCGCACCTGCTTTAATCCCCCGCTCAGCTGCCGTTCCACGCACCGCCGCTTCCACATGTGGCTCGTCGAAGGGATCGGTGGTCCGCAGCGTCTCTCCGAGCGCGGCGACGTGCGCCGCCATATCGGGCGTGGACAAATGTTGATCCACCGCCGCGGATTCGTACTCAACCATATCCACCAGAAATGGCCGCGCGAGCTCCACGAAATCGGTGAGCCGCTTCGCGCGCGGGCGCAGCAGATCGAGCAGCCGATGCCACCACTCCGCAGTGGCGGGCACGCGGAGGCCGGCATCGGCCAGCCACGGCTCCACGGCCGCCGCCAGCTCGCCCACCGGCAGCCGCGCGATGTACTGCCCATTCATCCAATCGAGCTTCTCGACGTTGAAGACCGCGTTCCCGCCGCTGATCCCCTCCAGCGAGAAGCTGGCGACGAGCGCCTCGCGCGACAGGAGCTCGCGGTCGTCGCCCGGCGACCAGCCGAGAAGCGCCAGGAAGTTGACCATCGCCGGCGCGAGGTAGCCCTGTCGGCGGTACTCCGTCACCGACGTCGCGCCGTGGCGCTTGCTCAGCCGCTTCTTGTCCGCGCCGAGGATGAGCGGCACGTGGGCAAACGTCGGAGCCGGCGAGCCGAGCGCGTCGAAGAGGAGCAGATGCTTCGGCGTATTGGAAATGTGGTCGTCGCCTCGAATCACATGCGTAATCCGCATGTCGACGTCGTCGACCACCACCGAGAGGTGATACGTCGGATAGTCGTCGGATCGCAGGATCACGAAATCCTCGATGGCGCGCGGATCAAACGCAATCCGCCCGTGGACCACGTCGGCGAACGCCGTTTGCGTCTCGGGCACCTTGAACCGAATCGCCCGCGGAGCGTGCGCCGTTTCTAGCGCGGCGATGCGGTCGTGGTTCAGCGACAGACACGCGCGGTCGTACTGCCACGCCTCGCCGCGTGCCTCGGCCCGTTCACGCTCGGCGCGCAGCCGCTCGGGCGAGCAGTAGCAGGAGTACGCATGGCCCTCCGAGACGAGGCGGGCTGCGGCCGCGCGGTAACGGTCCAGGCGCTCCGACTGAAAGTACGGCCCATGCGGACCGCCGACGTCCGGCCCCTCGTCCCAGTCGAGGCCGAGCCACCGCATCCCGTCGAGAATGCCGGTGACCATGTCGGCCGACGACCGCTGCACGTCGGTATCCTCGATCCGGAGCACGAACGTGCCGCCGTGCCGCCGCGCGTAGAGCCAATTGAAGAGCGCCGTGCGCGCACCGCCGACGTGCAGATACCCGGTCGGCGACGGCGCAAAGCGCACGCGAGGAGCCACCGCCGCACTATTCCCTACGCAGCCACATTTCTGGCAGCCGCGTGACGGCGTCCATCACGTTCAGGAGCTCGCCCAACGAAGCCGGCTGGCCCAAGGTCACCGGCCTTTATCACGGCGCGCCTGCCGGCGCCGTGTGCCGGACGCCGCATGGGCTTGGCGCCGCTTGACATGAGCGGTCTGAAGGCGTCGCCGAGTCGCGGCATTCGGGCCCGCAGAACCAGGCTTGGTCGCCTTCGAACGCTTGGAGCGGCGCTTGCGGGCAACCTTCTTCGCGCTCGCAACGGCTTTTTTCGTCGTGCGCGTCACTCGGGCGAGCGTCTTCACGGCCCGGCGACGAGCGCGGCGTACGATCACTTGAGCACGTTGGGCCGCATCCTTTGTTTTCGCGACGACGGCGGCCGAACCGGCGCGCGCCTGTGCAGTGAGATCCGACAAGGCCTCTTGACCGGCAGTCAGTGCCTCGCCAACCTCTGCAATCGGGTGCGGGTGTCGCGACCGAAACGCGTCGACGGCTCCCGCGGCCTGACCCGCAGCCCGACCGATGATTTCCGCCGCCGTAGTGACGCTTGACCCAGACCGTTCCTCACGCTTTGCCATGACAGCTCCTTGGGTGAGTCGAGTATACCCCCGCAGTTCGCAAGCGATGTGACACAGTGAGGGAGGGATGCCGATGGTGCGAGTGACCCGCTCAACGAGCGCCTTTCAGGAGTTCTTTCGAACTGAAGCGGCCGGAGGCGCGCTCCTGGTCGCATGCGCGTGCGCCGCGCTGCTGGTCGCCAATTCCGGGTGGGCTGACGCATACCACCGCCTTCTGGCAACGACGATCGGCATTGCCGCGGGAGGACATGGCCTGTCGCTCTCAGTTCAGCAGTGGATCAACGATGGGCTCATGGCGGTCTTCTTTCTCCTCGTCGGACTCGAGATCAAACGCGAGGCGCTCGCTGGCGAACTGGCGTCTCTGCGACAGGCCGCGCTGCCGATCGCTGCAGCGATCGGTGGCATGGTCGTCCCGGCGTCCATCTACGTCCTGACGGTCCCCGGAGGAGTGGAATCGCGCGGGTGGGCAATCCCCATGGCAACCGACATCGCCTTCGCGCTCGGGGTACTCGCACTCGTCGCGCCCCGCGCGCCAACTGGGCTCAAGATCTTCCTGGCAGCCCTGGCTATCGTGGACGACATGGGGGCAGTGCTGGTGATCGCGCTCTTCTACACGGGTGCTATCGCGTGGGGCGCTCTCGGGATGGCAGGCTTCATCGTGTCGTTGCTCATCGCGTTGAATGTCCTTCGCATACGAAGTCTGACGCCCTATCTGGTGCTTGGTCTCGGGCTCTGGTTCTTTGTGCACGAGTCCGGCGTGCATGCCACGATTGCTGGCGTGTTGCTCGCCTTCGCAATTCCGACCAGAACGCGCGTCAACGCCGAGGAGTTCTCAGCTCAGGCTCGAGGCCTGCTGGACGATTTCGATCGTACCGAGACCGGCGATCGGCTCGTACTGACGAGCAAAGGCCAGCAGGAAGCCATCATCGGACTCGGGCGAGTCAGCGAAGGGGTCACGGCCCCGCTCCTTCGGCTGGAACACGCGCTCCATGGGTTCACGGCTTTCGTCGTGATGCCTCTCTTTGCGTTGTCGAATGCGGGCGTCGGCCTGAGCGGATCGACCGGAGGGCGTGTGGCCCTTGCCGTGATTCTGGGACTGGCCGTCGGCAAACCTCTAGGGATTACACTGGCCGCGCTGGCCGCGGTTCGGTTGCGGCTGGCGTCTCTTCCGGACGGCGTCAGTTGGACGGCATTGCATGGCTGCGCCTGGCTCGGTGGAATTGGATTCACGATGTCCCTGTTCATCGCGACGCTCGCGTTTGGCGGCACGAACGAGCTCGACGCCGCGAAAGTCGGAATTTTGGCCGGCTCGATCCTGTCAGGGGCGGTGGGAGCCTTGGTCGTGCGCCGCGGCACTCGTTCTGCGTGACAACCAAGCGGTTCGTCTCCCACGGGTGTCTGGGTCTGTGCACGGTGGACATGGATCACTGATTGGCCAGGTCCTCTACGGAAGTCTCCTCGGGATCACCGCCAGCGCTCCGGAGCCCAGCGTCGCGCACGCGTGATCCGCACCCATCGGCCCGCCTCTGGCTCGTCATCGCGAGCAACGGAATGCTCCGTGTGGCCGGTGGCGCGAGCAGCGTGCTGGTGGGCGTCTACATCGCGGATCTGGCGAATCGCGGACGAGACATCGGAGCCGGACTGGTGGGCACCCTTGCAGCGATCTCGTTTGGCGCCGAGATGCTCGGCGCCGTACCGCTGGGCATGCTGTCGGACGCCGTGTCGGCACGAGCACTGATGACGACCGGCGCACTGCTGGCCGCGCTCGCAACGCTGTTATTCGGGATGACCCAAGACGTGAGCCTCTTCGTCGTGAGCCGCGGCCTCGAGGGCCTCGCCGCGGCGGCCGGCGTGCCAGCGCTGCTGGCATACCTGACGGACGCGACTGCCAACGACCATCGCCTCCGAGCTCGGGCGATGAGCTATTTCGAGCTCTCGTTGCTGGCAGGCCTGGCGCTCGGTGGGATCGTTGGAAGCCGTCTCTGGGCCGGGCTCCACACGGGCGCATTCACAGCGCTGGCCCTCATGTACGGAGTCGCCGCACTCCTGCTCTTTGCGGGCAGCGTCGGCAGTGTGGCTCATCGGTGGGTTGATGTCTGGCGGGGCCTGGGCCGCGCGCTCGCCACGCCCCAATTGCGGCGATTGGCGCCAGTCTGGATCTGCATGAACGCGATCATCGGGCTGTGGCTGGGCCCCACGTTGTACTTCCTGCTGACCAGTCGTTCGGACGGTTCACAAATGCTATCCGGACTCTTGGCCGACGATCCGTCCGGACTCGGCCCGCTGCTGTTCGCCTACGCGTTGGTCTTCGGCACGGGAGTCCTGGTATGGAGCCGAGTCCTGCCGCGCATCGACTTGCGCCGCGCGCTGCGCGTGTCGTTGGTCGCGATGCTTGCCGTGTCGTTCGGCTTGTTGCTGCTGAACCACATGGCCAACCAATCGATGCCGCTTCGGTGGACCGTCACGGCAGTCATCGCCGTGCTCATCATGATCGAGAGCGGCTTCACGCCCGCGGCACTATCGCTACTGGCCGGTGCGGTGGGTCCAGGAGTCGGGCGCGGAGCCGCGATGGGCATCTATTCGTTCCTGCTGAGCGTCGGCGCACTGATCGGCAGCCTCCTGGCGGGCGTCACGGGACGGTGGCTCGAAATTGACGGGCTCATCTACGCGACGCTTGGTTTGGCCCTCGTGGCGCTGAGCTTGCTGCCGCGCTTGGGAAGGGTGCAATCTCTCGCGCGGGAGGCGCTCGGGTAATGGCGCGAACCGACTACGACCTCGTGATCGTCGGTGCTGGCGCGGCCGGCTTGATCGCGGCGAGGTTCGCCGCGCAGCTGGGCGCGCGCGTGTTGCTGGCCGAGCGCGATCGCATTGGTGGCGACTGCACGTGGACGGGCTGCGTGCCGAGCAAGTCGCTGATTCGAGTGGCGAAGGCGGCTCACGAGATCCGAACCGCGCAGCGCTTCGGGCTTGGTGCCGCGTCGTGCACCGTCGACATGGCGCAGGTGCGTGAGTACGTGCAGCGCAAGGTGCAGGAGATCTACCAGCCGACCTCACCGGACGCTCTCGAGCGCGAGGGCATCGACGTGGCGCTTGGGAGCACGACCTTCGAAAGTCCCCGCGACCTGCGAGTCGGAGAGCGAATCGTCGTGGGGCGACGCTACCTGGTGTGCACCGGCGCGGCGGCGGTGTCGCCGCCAATCGCGGGCTTGGATGAAACGCCGCACCGCACTTACCACAACGTCTTCGACTTGTCGGATCTGCCCGCATCGCTCATCGTCGTCGGAGGCGGTCCGCTTGGAATGGAGCTGGCCCAAGCCTTTCAGCGTCTGGGCAGCCAGGTCACGATGTTCGCGCCTCGGCTACTCCCTCACGACGACCCTCAGGCGGGATCTGTCCTGCAACGCGTCTTCGAACGCGAGGGCGTGCGCTGGGTCCGTGGTCGCGCGATTGCGGTGAGACAGGAGGACCACCGAATCGTCGTGTCGTCGGATGCTGGAGGTGAGGCCCACGCGGAAACGATCCTGGTGGCGGCTGGACGTCGGCCGAACGTAGCGGGTCTTGGCCTCGATCGTGCCGGCGTCACCCACTCTGCACGAGGCATCCCTGTTGACGACCGATTGCGAACGAACGTGCCGCACATCTACGCGGCGGGTGACGTCCTGGGTGGCGAGCAGTTCTCACATGTCGCCGGGTGGCAGGCGTTCGAGGCGACTCGGAACGCGTTGCTGCCGGGGAGCGCCTCCGGCCGCGTGAACCCGATGGCCTGGGTCACGTTCACCGATCCGGAGGTCGCCCAAGTCGGGCTGAGCGAGACTGCGGCCCGCGAGCGACTCGGCGACACGATTGCGCTCACCACGTGGGACATCGCCCGTGTCGATCGCGCCACGTGTGATGACGACGAGGACGGGTTCATCAAGCTCGTATCGAATCGACGAGGCGTGTTGATCGGCGCGACGATCGTGGCGAGCCGCGCCGGGGAAATGAGCGGCGAGTTGAGCCTGGCGATCGCCAAGGGCCTGAGCGTTGCCGATGTGGCGACCGCCGTGCACGCGTATCCGACGTACGCCACCGCACTTCAGCAGATGTCCAGCCAGGCGGCGACCGCACGATGGACGTCCAGCGCGGCGGGCCGCCTCGTCGCCAGCCTGATGGGATTTGCGCGGCGTTCCTGACTCCGCGAGACCGGACCTCACATGCCAAAGACTGACGCCAACTACGTGTTCTACGAACTGACGCGGAGCATCTGCCCGGAGTGCCGCCGGGTCATCGACGCGCAGGTGCTTCTTCGCGACAACAAGGTCTACATGCGGAAGCGTTGCCCGGCATGCGGTCCGTTCGAGGCGCTTGTCTATGGGGACGCAGAGGCGTACGTCAACAACGGCAAGTACAACAAGCCGGGCACCATTCCACTGGCGCTCGGCACGCAGGTCGAGCACGGCTGCCCGCATGACTGCGGCTTGTGCCCCGACCACGAGCAACACACGTGCCTCGGCATCATCGAAGTGAACAGCGTCTGCAACATGGAGTGCCCGCTCTGCTTCTCGACGGCTGGTCCCGGCTTCAGCCTGACGCTCGAGGAAGTCGAAGCGATGCTCGACGACTTCGTCCGGACCGAAGGCGTCCCGGAGGTGGTGCAGTTCTCGGGCGGCGAGCCGACGATTCACCCGCAGATCATCGACTTCGTGAAAGCGGCCAAGGCGCGCGGGATTCGCTTCGTCATGATCAACACCAACGGCAAGCGGATTGCGCGCGACGACACGTTCGTCGAGCAGCTGGCCGAGATCAAGCCGGCGTTCTACTTTCAATTCGACGGGTTCGAGCGCCGCACGTCGCTCACCTTGCGCGGGGAAGCCGACATTGTCGAGCAGCGCGTGCGGGCCCTGGATCGATTGGCCGCGGCCGGGCTGCACGTGACGCTGGTGCCGGCCATCGAGCGCGGCGTCAACGAGCATGAACTTGGTCGGATCGTCGATTTCGCGATCTCGCATCCAGCCGTTCGCGGGATCAACGTCCAGCCGGCGTTCCACGCGGGCCGCCATCCCGGACACGACCCGATGCAGCGGATCACCATCCCGGACATCCTCCGGTTGATTGAAGAACAGACCGCGGGCAGGTTCGTGGTGAGCGACTTCATCCCCGTCCCGTGTTGTTTCCCGACATGCAACGCGGTGACGTACGCGTTTGTGGACGGTGACCAGGTGACGCCGCTCCCGCGTATCGTCAATGTCTACGAGTATCTCGACTACATCACCAACCGGGTCGTGCCAGATTTCAGTCTCGACATTCGCGGCGCGCTCGAGGGGCTGTGGTCGTCGTCGTCGGTCGCGGGTTCACAGAAGTCGCTCGACCAGCTGTCACTGTCCTGCCAGGCGTGCGGCCTTCCGGACGCGGTGACCGTCGGCGACATCGCCGATCACATGCTGATGATCATGGCGCAGGACTTCATGGACCCGTGGACGCTCAACCAGAAGAACCTGATGAAGTGCTGCAAGGAGTTTCTGTTGCCCGGCGGCAAGCAGATCCCGTTCTGCGCCTACAACACGATCGGGTATCGGGAGCAAGCGCGTGCGCAGCTGGAGGCGATGGAGCCGGAGCGCCGGCGGGCGCGGGCGGAGGGGCGGCGCTTCGAACCGAGGCCGGTGACGTTCACGTTCGGGGAGGCGACGTCATGAGTGGCGAGGTTGTGGGCGGCGGGGACACGAGATCAGCGGACGCCGTCGACATCAAGCAATGCTGCGCGCGGCTCTACGAAAGCGAGATTGTGTCGCGGCTGCTGGGCGACTCCTTTCATCCGGGCGGCGCCGCACTGACCGAGCGGCTCGGTCACTTGCTCGGACTCACAGAGGAACGTCTCGTCCTCGACGCGGCGTCAGGGAAGGGCACGAGTGCGGTGCTGATCGCGCAGCGGTTCGGCTGCGCGGTCGTCGGAGTCGATCTGAGCGCACAGAACGTTGCCCACGCCAACGCCGAGGCCGATCGCCTGGGACTCGCGGGGCGCGTGACCTTCAGAGTGGGAGACGCCGAACGATTGCCGCTTGAAGACGCCTCAATGGATGCCGTCATCTGTGAGTGTGCCTTCTGCACCTTTCCGGACAAGCAAGCTGCGGCGAACGAATTCGCGCGCGTGCTGAAGCCCGGGGGAAAGGTCGGCCTGAGCGATATCACCCGCGCACCTGGTCCAGCCGGGGAGCTGGCGGATCTCATGTCATGGGTCGCGTGTCTCGCCGACGCCTGTCCCGCCGCCACATATGCCGCAAGGCTGCACGAGGCGGGTTTCATCGATGTGGCAGTGGAGAACCACGATGCGGTGCTCCTCGAAATGATTCGTCGTATCGAAGGTCGTTTGTTCGCCGTTGACATTCTCCGAGGCCTCCGGAAGATCGATCTCGAGGGGATTGATCTCGTCGCGGCGAACCGTATGACGCGACAGGCGCTTGTCGCAGTCGGCGAGAATCGGCTTGGCTATGCGCTCGTGTGTGCGGCAAAGCCCGAGCGGGGCGTTCGAGGACGTCGTCTTCCACGGTAAGCGCGGCGACCTGCTCGACATCCTGGACCGGAACCCCAGCCGTTACGCGGGCGCTTGCCGAGCTTGCCGTACCAGGCGCTGATCCTGCTTCACAAGTACGCCTTGGGCCGCGTGCAGGAAGTATGATCGACAGCCCGACGCATCGTTGGTGCATGGTCGACGCCTCGGAACGATAGAGGTCACGTCGAGTGCATCGAGGTCCCTTGCTTGCGCCACCCGTTCCGCCCTTCACCATCGTCCGGGATCATCGAGCGCCGCTACCGCGACGCGCTCGGCGCGTGGCGCCACGTGCCGGCCGCCACGATCGAACGCATTCGATCCGCGTTGCGCGATGAGCCGTCGCCGCACGAAACAGTTCGCGTGATCCGCGCCGGACAGCGGGTGACGTTCGACGGGGCCGCCGATCTTGTGCTGGAGAGCGGCTCCCGGGAGGCGCTCCGGGCGAGTACATCGTCGTCCGGCCGGCAGCCGCGTTCGCGCGTCCCCGTCGACGTGCCACTCGGCTACCACACCGTGGAACTGCACGACAGCGGGCGGCGAATGTCGCTCATCGTCGCGCCAGCGCGCTGTCATCTGCCGGCGGGGTTGCGGATCTGGGGGTGGGCCGTGCAGCTCTACGCCGCGAGGTCACGGCGGAGTTGGGGCATTGGGGACTTCGGCGACCTGACGCGTTTCGCCACCGCCGTGCGTCACCAGGGCTGTCGGCTGCTTCTGGTGAACCCGCTGCATGCCGCCACCCCAGTGGTCCCGCAGGAGCCGAGCCCTTATAGCCCCACGACCCGCAGGTACTTGAATCCGCTGTACCTGGCCGTCCACGAGCTGGACGAAGCGCGAGGCCTGCCGGACTTCGAGCGGCTTCAAGCGATGGGCCGGGCGCTGAACGCGCGTCCGCGCATCGACCGCGACCGGATTTTCCGGTTGAAGATGCGGGCGCTCGGGTCCGTATATCGGCGCTTCGATGGAGACTCGGACTTCGATGCCTTCGTTGCGTTCGAGGGCGCCTCCCTGCGCGAATATGCCACTTTCTGCGTGCTCGCGGAGGAGTATGGCGGTAACTGGCACGAGTGGCCGGCGAAGTACCGGGACCCCCACGGCTCCGAGGTGCGGCGCGTTGCAGAGGCGCGCTGCGGGCGCGTGCGTTTTCACCAGTGGATCCAATGGCACCTCGATCGTCAACTTCAGCGGGCCGCGTCGATCGTACCTGTGATGCAGGATCTGCCGATCGGGATCGATCCGAACGGCGCTGATGCATGGGCCTGGCAGGACGTGCTCGCGCATGACATCCACGTCGGCGCTCCGCCTGACGAGTTCAATACGAAGGGCCAGAACTGGGGCTTGCCCCCGTTCATTCCAGATCGCCTGAAGAGGGCGGCGTACCGGCCGTTCGTCGAGACCATTCGCGGCACCATCCGGTACGCCGGCGGCCTGCGGATCGACCACGTGATGGGCCTGTTTCGACTCTTCTGGATTCCCGAAAGCACGTCACCTGCCGACGGGGCATACGTTCGCAATGCCGCCGCCGATCTGCTCGCCATCGTGGCCCTGGAGAGCGTGCGCGCCCAGGCGATCATCGTTGGCGAGGACCTCGGGACGGTCGATCTGAACACCCGGAAGCAGCTCGTAGCGCACGGCATGCTCTCCTATCGACTGCTGTGGTTCGAGAAGGAGGATCCGGCCGGGTATCCCGAGCAGGCGCTGGCCGCCGTCACGACGCACGATCTCCCGACGATTGCGGGCCTGTGGACTGGCTCGGACCTGGCCGCGCAACGGCGGCTGCGGCTCAACCCCAACGAGGCCGGCCTGCGTGAGATACGCGATCGGCTCGCCGCGGCGACGCTGAGCACCAACCGGACACCCGTGCGCGAGGTCATCCGGCGTACCTATGTGCTCCTCGGACGAGCGCCGTCAGTCGTCGTGACCGCGACGCTCGAGGACGCGGCTGCGGTCGAGGCGCGACCGAACATGCCGTGCACCTCGAGCGAGTGGCCGAACTGGTCGCAGCCGCTGCCCGTTGACCTCGAGAAGCTTGCCCGGAGCGGCGATGCGACAGCGATCGCACGGGCTCTGGCGAGAAAGCGACCGCAGGCCCGGGCCGCCCCGCGGCGGGGGCAGAGGCGTTCGCTGGTCACGTAAGCTGGGAAGCCCCCACGACGCACAACGCACACCATCAGCAAGCTGCCGGATTATCGATGTCTGTTGGTGAGCAAGAGCGATCAGCCGGCCAACCTTCGCCTTGTTCCGCCGTTCCAGCCATGTCCGGCGCACTGACCTGATCCGGCGTGAGATCAGGCGGCACATTCTCGCGCACGTGACAACGGTGACCGTGGTGTGATCGCCCGAGAGCGCGACACATACGCCAGACCACGTCGTCACGAGATACGGAGGATTCAATGGAACAGTGCCGAAACGCGTACGGGCGTCGAAGCGGCGTGGTCATGAGGCCTCATCCTGAGCCGCGGAAGTCGACGATTCAGGCGGGCACGTCAACGATCGCTCCGACGGCGGCCACGCTTTCATCAGACGTCCCGGCGAACGGCTCTCCGAGGACACAGGTGTAGCGCAACCGACGCCATCGATCAAGAGTGTGGATTACGGCATCGTCGATCTCGCCGAACGGCGTTTTGGCAGCGACCCGCTCTGCGTCCCGTGAGCACGCGTGCGTCAGGCTCTTGGAACGTGATGCTCGCTGGTTGTATGAATCGGGCGAGGCCTGGACGCTGGACGACCGCGGCCGGGAGATCATGAGTCTCGGAGATTACTTCGGAATCAGCCAACGAGGGTCGCCACAAGGGCGCCGCTGCCGTACGCCACGGCCGCCACGATCGCACCGAGGCCAAACATTTCGAGTCCGGCCCGCCACCATCGGATGTTCGCGATCAGCGCGCGCAGCGCGCCGACCGTAAAGAGTGACAGGAGCGTCAGCGTCACGGACATGGCAAAGCGGTCGACCGGCATGGTCGGCAGCATGTACGGGATGAGCGGCATGATCCCGGCGACCACGAACGCCAGGAACGTCGCCATCCCATGCCGAAACGGGTACGCTTCCTCTTCCGGCAGTCTCTGAGTTTCGAGGACGCTTTCGTGCGTGCGGATGGACTGGAAATTGCCGACCGCCATCGAGAGACCGTCCGCGAGCAGGTTGGCCGCGCCGATGATGAGCACCACGCGCAAAGAGAGACCCCCACCGGACACACCGGCCACGACCGCAAACGTTGTGATGATGCCGTCGTTCGCCCCGTAGATCAGCTCCCGTACATAGTGGCGTGCGATCTGAAGTGCTCCTCGAGGCTCGACGTGGTGAGTAGGACGGTTCATGCGTGGTTACTCCTCGCAACGCCTACCTTCGCGCCGAAGGCGTGGCGGTGATGCTGGTGACCGGACGCATCCCGGACGACTTGCGCCGCGTCGCCGGCGATCTCCGATTGCGTCGTGTGCGACTTCAGTAGCGCAACAGGGCGGCCACTTCGCCGCCGTTCGGCATCTCGGTTGGGGCAACCGCGTAGACGGTCCCGCGGCTCAGCACCGTGCGGATCGCAAGCGCGTTCAGCATATCCTCGTCACCTGTTTGCGGCGACTCATGCAGAATCACGTTCCGGGTTGTGTCGTCGAACGCTCCCCATCGCTGCACGCCGACCGGCACGAAGAGCACGCTCACGCGTCCGTCAGCGACGGCCCGAAGGGCCTCGACCAGGCTGGCCGTCGCTTTTCCCGTTCCCGCCGCGGCGTGATATCGGGCGACCGCCGCGTCTCGCCCGGCGTGCATGACGGGCTCGACGAGCGGCCATGCGCGAGCGCGCAGGTCTCTCGCGCTGAAGCCTTCAGGGTTACCTGGCACCATCGTGTCGAGAAGGTGTTGGTAGGTGTTGGCCCGCCGATAGATCGCCGCGATTGACTCCACCGCAGCCAGCACAAGAGGCGCCGCGCCCGCGCGCAGCATCGGAGTGAGTCCGCGGTCGACCTGCTGGCAGAAACGCAGCACGTTGTCCTTCTGGTCGTCCGTCCCCACGCCGTGCCCATGAAACACTGCCGCCGGTCTCCCCCCGAGATGGGGTGCGGCGGTGTGGTACTGAAGCTGCCGCTCTGGATCGTCGAAGCGCAGGGCCTCGCGAAGGCTGCTCGGTGCTGTTGCGAGATCCACTTCACGGGCGCTCTCGCGAGTGGCCTCGATCAGGCGCACCTCGTTCTGGCTGAGCGCCAGCACATAGAAGCGACTGTCACCAACCAGCAGGGGCAACAACGGCTTCACGTGAAACCGTGGCGCCACCACGACGAGCTCGTCGAAGTGCAGTGGAACCAGGAATGTGCGCAACAGCCCTGGTGCGGCAAACGCGGCCAGGCCGTCAGCCTGGTACTGCCAGAACACCGAGTCCTCCAAAAGCGCGCGTGCGGACGCAAGCAGCGCGTCGATGTCTCGCCCGGGCATGCCGGCGGTGCGCAGACGATCAGCGGCGTGGCGTACCGAACTCTTCCATCGGACCACGTCTTCCGAGGCGAACGGCCGACTGTCGGGTCCGACCCGGTGTGTGGGAAGAAAGATCGACACGGTGTGATCGGATCGGATGTCCGTGAGCTCGACAAGACTCTCTCGCGAGAAGATGTCCATGATCTGACGATTCTCCCTCCATCCAGGCCCGCCGTCAGTCGCCCTGTGTGCTCGAGCGCGTCGCGATCGAACGCATGCGTGTCGGGGACCGCAACCTCATGGCTCCACCTTGCGCGCCTTGGTATGGGTCACGGTTCGGCAGTCTTCGATCTTCATGAAGTGCGTGTGATCCTCTGTGAGCCACGCATCGACACCAAGCTCCCGAGCCAACTCGCGGCCTCGTTCGACCGCCGCGTCGTGGGTAGGGTATGTCAGGTGAGGCCGCCGTGGCACGATACTGATTACGCACTCGCGTGTCGCGGTCGGATTCGACACGAGGACATCGCCGCGTCGGGGACATTCAGACATGGTTTACCCTCCACGCGCTTCTTGATTCATCGCACCACGAGCACCGGCACGGCGCTGCGGTTCAGGGCGCCTTCGGCGACACTCCCCAGCAACAGGTGGCGCACGCCCGTCACGCCTGTCGCGCCCACCACCAGGAGATCGGCTCTCGCGCGGGCGACCGTCGCGAGCAGTTCGCGGAGCGGTGCTCCCGCTGTGACGACACTGCTGACCTTCCAGCCGGCGGTCGTGAGTGTCCTGGTCGCGATGGCCAGGTCCTTGCCGGCCTTCGCACGACGTTCGCTGTCGATCCGTGTGACCTCTGCGGCGACCGCCGCTCGCGTGCCCGCCGGCAAAAGTGCCTGAGACGGAACGTGCATCGAATCGACGGCGGTGAGCAGCGACACCCGCCCCCCGCGGGGCGGGTGCAGGCGCGCGATCAGGTCCACGGCGCGGCGCGCCTGCGCCGAACCGTCGAAGCCGATAACGACCCGCTGCACTTCTCGTACGCGGCGGCGGACGACGAGGACGGCGCAGGGAGCCCTGCGGACCACGCCACGAGACACACTGCCCGCCAATAACCGTCGAACAGCCCCATGGCCGCGCCAACCCATTACGACGACGTCCACCCGACGCCGCGCGGCTTCTCGAAGAATGGCATCTACAGGCGATGCGTTCACCACGAGGACCTGAGCGTCAGGCCAGCGCCGCGACATCGTGCGGGTTGTGCTCTCGGCCACGGCTTCCGCGGTCCGATCAAGAGCGGCCAAGAGGATCGACCGCCGGTAGTCGGCTACGTGCCTGGCGACTACGCCGAACCCGCGAGCTCCATCCGGCCACGGAAACCGCACGGCCGTTGTGACCGCCGCCTTGGCAGCGGCGGACCCGTCACTGGCGATCAGGATGTCGAAACGATTTCCGTGGGCCATAATTCCCTGGATTCAGCGTGCCGAAGTCTCACGGCTCATGGCTACTCTCTCAATAAATAGGCCAACCCCACCGCCGTGACATACACGGCAGCCATGGCCCCAGTGTCCCACGCAATGGCGAATCGCTTGGTCAACACGCGATAGGTGAGACCGATCAGAAAGAGCGCGTTCATCGTCACGACTGCGAGAATGGCGATGCCGTGGCTCGCGTCCACCGCGGCCAGCAAGGGCCCCTGCCTGTAGAACACGTCGTCGAGCCCCAGGATGAGTAGATTGAACAGGTTGCTCCCCAGGACGTTGCCGATGCCCAGATCGATCGCGCCAATACGCACGGCGGCCAGCGACACCACGATCTCGGGCAGCGAGGTGGTGATGGCAATGAAAAGGCTGCCCACGAACGCTTCCCCCAGTCCGGTCTGGCGCGCCAGTTCAGCGCCAAGCTGAGGCAGCCAGAGCGCCGCGCCGACCACGAGTACCGCGGCCGCCGTGTAGTGCAGGGCCGCCGAACGCAGTGGAATGTTGGCGTACTGGAGTTCCTCCGCTACCTCTTTGATCTCGCGCGCCCGCCGATGCTGCTCGTGCGTGAACACGAGCCGCATGCTCACGAGGTACACCGCAATCAGCGCCGGTGTATACAGGCCGACCCATCCGAACGGAGGGAGCTGGGCACCACCCAGCAGACCGAGACCCGCGATGCCGGCGAGCAGCAGCCCGAACCCGATGGAGAGGGCGTGACCCTGGTGGGCGCGCGTGCTGAGCGGCTCCGGCTGCAGGGCATCCATGAACGAGAGAATCAGCAGGTTGAACATACAGCTGCCCAGCACGTCACCCACGGCGATATCGGGCAGCGCGGCCAACGCCGTGGCGCCGAAGCCGGTGAACAGTTCCGGCAGGCTGGTGGTCGCCGCCAGCAGCACCACGCCGATCCAGCTCCGTCCCAGACCGGATTTCTCGCCGAGCACGTCGCCATACCGCGCGAGACGCACGCCGGCGAACACGATGACGAGCGCCGCGGCCAGAAACTGCAGCCAGATCATCGTCCGATCGCTCCGTGCATGTCGTGACGCCAGACAAGCCGGGCACACGCCTCTGCCAGGCCCCATGCCAGGAACGCGCCGCCGAACACCACGCTCCACAGCTCAACGGGAATCGCTGCCTGTCCCAGGAGATCCGACGTGAACGGTAGTGAGGCGGCGGCGAATTGAACACCGACGCCAGCGATGACCGCGGCATGCATATAGGCATTCGGCAGCGGGCGCATCCAGGTGTGTCTGGCCGGGTACGTGAGAAACAACTGGCCGACGGCCATCAAGTGGAAGGCGACCGCGCGCGTGACGTCCAGCGAATACCCGAACAGTGGCACAAGGCCGAGCACGCCGAGCGCGAGCAGGGCCTTCATGCCGCCCGCGGCCACGACGAATCTCACCGACGGACGGTCGAGGAGCGGCGTGGCGGCCGGGCGCGGCGGTTGCTGCATCACCCCGGGCGTGCGGTCGAACGCAAGCGCCAGGGCGGGTAGGCCATCGGTCATGAGGTTGATCCACAGGATCTGTGCCGCGGTCAGCGGCAGCATCAGGGCCCCGGTGTTATCACGAAGATCGATCGCGAAGGCGAGTACGGCGCCGGCGGCGACCAGGAGCACTTCAGACAGATTCGTGGAGAAGAGAAAGCGGAGAAACTTCTGGATGTTCTCGTAGATGCCCCGGCCTTCCTCGACGGCGCCGACGATGGTGGCGAAGTTGTCATCGAGCAGGACCAGATCGGCCACTTCCCGGCTGACGTCCGAGCCGCGCTGGCCCATCGCCACCCCGACATCCGAGCGCTTGAGGGCGGGCGCATCGTTGACGCCGTCCCCGGTCATCGCCACGATCTCGCCCTGCGCCTGAAGCCGTTCCACGAGCTGCAGCTTCTGTTCCGGCCGCACCCGAGCGAAGACGTTCACTTCACCGAGCGCCTCGGTGAGGGCGGCGCCCTGGTACTCCTCCAGATCTTCACCGGTGAGCACCCGCACGCCAGGAATGCCAATCAAGCGCGCGACCGCCAACGCGGTCGCCGGATGATCGCCGGTAATCATGATGACGCGGATGCCTGCGGCCTGCGCCCTGGCGACGGCGTCCGGCACTTCGGGCCGCGGGGGATCCCAGAACAACACGAGACCGAGCAGCGACAGATGCTCTTCGGCTTCGCCATCGGCCCACGCCACGGCGAGGACCCGAAAGCCTTCGCGTGCGTACGCGTCAGCCTTCTCCCCCCAGGATTCCCGGTCGGTAGCCGAGAGCGTGCAGCGGCCGAGGAGCATTTCGGGCGCGCCCTTGAGATAGCTCACCGGCCGCCCTTGTTCCTGCACCGTGACCCTGGCGAATTTCCAGGCGCTGTCGAAGGGCCGCTCAGAGACGGCAGGGTGTTCCCGGCGCATCTGCGCGATGTCCACGCCATGTTCGGCGGCATGGCGCAACAGGCCAAGCTCGAGCGGATCACCCGCACCGGTCGTCAGGTCGGCATCGTTTGCCAGCACGATGGCCGAGAGCGCGCGCAGCCGGTCGGACGTATCGAGCGAGCGAACGTCCATGCGGCTCTCGGTCAACGTGCCCGTCTTGTCGGTCGCGATGACGGTGACCGACCCGAGTGCCTCAACGGCGGAGAGTCGCCGGACAACTGCCCGGTGCCGGGCCATGCGCTCGACGCCCAGGGCCAAGGCCACCGTGAGCACCGCCGGCAGTCCTTCGGGTACGGCCGCCACGGCTAACGCTACGGCGAAGATGATCATCGCCGGCGCTTGGCCGAGCCCTTCGGCGACAACGCCCAGGAGGCCGAGCACTGCGGCGAGGGCGAGCACCCATCGCGCGATCTGGCGGCCCAGTTGGTCCACGCGACGTTCGAGCGGCGTCTTCCCAGGCTGGATGTCGCCGAGCATGGTCGCCAAGCGGCCCATGGCACTGGATCGACCGGTTCTCGTCACCTCGAGATAGGCTTTGCCGCGGACGAGCAAGGTGCCGCTGAACGCCTCGTCCCTGTCGCTCTTGTCGAGGGCGATGGATTCACCTGTGAGGATGGATTCATCCAGCATCGCGCCGCGAGCGTCCATCAGGGTCCCGTCGGCCGGGACGCGGTCGCCGGCTTCGAGGCGCACCCGGTCGCCTGGAACCAGGGCACTCGTGGGGAGGCGGACGAGGTGGCCATCGCGAAGGACCCAGGCCTGGGCCCCGGCCAGGGCTTTCAACCGCGTCAAGGCCGCTTCGGACCGCTGCTCCTGATAGAGGCCGAGTGCCGCGTTGAACAGGAGGATCAGGCCGATGGCCGTGGCTTCAATGGGCCACGCGTGTGCGCCTTCATACAGCCAGAGGCCGAGATCAAAGACGAGGGCGAACAGCAGGATGTAGATCAGCGGACTCTGGAACTGACGCACGAACCGTCGCCAGAGCGGATCGGGCGCGGGCTCCGGGAGCGCGTTTGGCCCGGCGCGGGCGAGGCGTTCCGCGGCGTCGGCTGTGGAAAGGCCGCTCATCGGGAGGCGTCGGCCGCGGATCGGATGATCCGCTGCGTGTGGACGGTCTCGGGCCGTGCCTGCACCAGAAACAGGTCGCCACTCCCGCCGTCCTTGGCCCCTTCGATATCCATCGGTGACAGCGCACCTCGGAGGCTCGAGCAGTGTTCCTCAACCAGGACCGCCCAGCGTGCCAGCCAGCGCCTGCCGGCGGCCCACCGAGCCGCAGGAGGTCGTGCGCGCGTCAGGCGCGAACGGTCAGCACCGGGCACGTTGCGGCTCGCACCACGCGGTGTGTGTTCGACCCGTACAGCATCAACTCAATGCCGCTACTGCCCTGAGCGCCCATCACAATGAGGTCCGCGTCCTGGGCGGCTGCTCGCTGCAGGATCTCCTTGTAGGCGCGGTTGATCGCCACGGCCTCCTCGATTTCGCACCACGTCCGCGATTCTCCGGCGAGCTGGGCATGTAGCCGTTCCCGTGCGTGGTCAATGAGATGTTGTCGCCGCCGTCGACTTTCGAGCGCCGCCTCCCCATGAGGATCGAACACCGACGGTTCGAGAAACTCTTCGGGATCCATGTACTCAAGTACGTGCAGCACCGTCACGCATCCGTTACCCTGCCGTCCCAATTCCAAGGCGTACTCGAGCGCCTTCAGCGCCGATGGCGAGTAGTCGATCGGGCACAGGATCTTCTTGAAGAGGATCGGCCGAGGCGTCGTAGCCGAGACCGCCGACGGGACAGTGAGTAGTGGACAGGTCGCGGTGCGCACGACCTTCTCCGTGACCGAGCCCAGGAGCAGACGGTGGAACCCGCTGAGGCCGTGCGTGCCCATGACGAGCAGATCTGCCTTCATGGCTGCTGCACAATTCACAATCAACTCGGACGCGCGGCCTTCCTGGGCCAAGGGCCTCGCATTGAGTGCCGTCGCGCCCGCCTGCTCAATCGAACGACGGAGCCTGGCGATGATGTCGTCGCGAGAGCCGGCGTAGGGAGCGCGGGCGGCGTCGCCGATCGGGGATGGCTCGAGCGGTTCGTCGAACGTGGTTGCCACATGAAGAACCGTCAGCCGTGCCTGGTACCATGCGGCGAACGCGGTAGCGTAGGTGAGGGCGCGAGCCGACGTGTCAGAAAAGTCGACTGGACAGAGGATGTGCGTGAACGCGATCACCTTCCCACTCCCTTCCTTCGTGCCGCTGTCGCGCCATTCGTAAGCCCAGCCGCACGACTTCTACTTCCACTCGCGGTGTCGCCGTGCGGACGCTCAAAGGGCCGGCTGTCAGAGCCGGGAGCTGCGGTCGTCCGGTTTCGTGCCGGCGAGTCGGTTCGGGGCATGGTGCTGTCCCTTGGCGAAGGAGGAAGAAGAAGGAGTAGTGTCACACGCGCGAGAAGAGCCTTAAGCGTATGGGCAATTCACGTACCAACGACTGAAGACGTGACCGCATCACGATACCTTGTTCGGGCGGTTCTGGCCTCGAATTCACTGGGTTTGCGAAACGACACGGTGCGACGATGGCCACCGCTGGCGGGGAATAGACCACCTGGTTGCGGAATATTCAGCTGTGCCCGCAGAATAGTCGGCGCGCGACGGACCAGATCGTCCGAGTTGCCGCCGTCGACACCAACGATGCAGCCGTGGGGCTCGAAGGAACCGCCCATGAATCTTCCTGCGTAGACCGGTTCGTTAAGCGAGCGTCAACCTTCAGGTTCCAATGCCGCATCAGCGCGAGCACTGAGTTACCCATGACCACCGTCGCCAGCATTCTCGTCGACATCGATGCCGTTGCTACCGATCACCCGGCGCTCGAGCAGGCCGTCAGGCTGGCAGGGCGCTGTGGGGCACGCGTGAAGATTGTGGACGTGCTGCCACGCGTGCCGCCTGGCGTTCGCCACTTCGTGACTCCAGAGCTCGAAGAAGAACTCACCGATCATCGTCGCGGGCGGCTCACAGCCGTCGCCGATAGCGTGCAGGGCGTTTCCGTCACAAGGGAGTTGCTTCGTGGCAGGCCGGGCACTGCACTGATCCAGGAGGTACTCCGATCCGGTCATGACCTCTTGGTGCGTTCACACGGTCGCGACCGTGCGGAAGGCTCCAAGCCGTTCGGCGCGATCGACATGGAGCTGCTCCGTCACTGCCCGTGCCCGGTCTGGTTGATTGCACGGCGTGGCTCGCCGTCCGCTCGATGGCGGATCCTCGCCGCGATTCACGCGAATCCCGGAGACGCCGCCGAACAGGAACTGAACGGGACGATCCTCGATTGGGCGCTCACCCTGAAGGCGTTCGGCGACGCGGAACTGACGCTGTTGCAGGCGTGGACGCCGTACGGCGCCAGCCTCCTCAGATCGCGGATGTCACCGGACGAGTTCACGGAGTTCATCGAGGCTGCGCGCCGGACGGAGGACGAGGCGCTCGCCGGCTTTATAGAGCCATTCACAGATCGGCTGACTGACGTTGCTGTGGAGTTAGTGCAGGGCGAGCCGGAGGATGCAATCGCGCGGTTCGCGGAGTCGCACGGTATCGATGTGGTCGTGATGGGCACTGTTGCGAGAGCTGGCATCGCTGGGCTCGTGATGGGGAACACGGCCGAACGTGTTCTGCAACGCTTGCGGGGTTCGGTGCTGGCCGTGAAGCCACCGGACTTCAAATCACCTCTTGCCGACACGTAGCTGCGACCGCGTAGGGACCGAACTGTCGTGACCACATCGCTCAAGGGCCGTCCACGCGGGGTCAGCAAGCTTGATGCTGACGACGCGTTCATTGCGCTCCTGATCGCGGCGATGGATGCCAGTGGACATGTGTCTGCCGAGGAAGCTGCGCGCGCCCACAACATCATCTGGTCGATGCGACGGTTCCGCCACCGCTCGGGCGACACGATTGGCCGCAAGATCGAGCGAATGCGGACGCTCGTTGAGACGCACGGCGCTTCGCCGGTCATCGAAGCTGCGGCACGGCAGATTCCGAGACGGCTTCGGGGGGCCGTCTTCGCCGTGGCAGCGGATCTCGTGCTCGTCGACGGCAGGATGGAGCGCTTGGAAGGGCGATTTCTCAGACAGCTCGCTGCCGATCTGGGACTTGAGCGGCACACGGCCAAGGGCATCCTGGACGTGATCCGTGTCAAGAACAGCGCGTGAGCACGCCACTTCTCGGAGACGTGCTCTAGAGCACACTTTTGGGAACACTCCAGACGATACCAATGTGTGCCTTACAGGCACACGTCGCGCTCTGCTCCCAAGCACTGAAGTACTTCGACGGGGACGACGCGAAGAACGCGAAGGTCAAGGCGCCGCGCGGCATTGTTCGACACGCCGTTTTCCACACCGAGCGCGGCGACCTGCTCGACATCTTGGAACGTCCCAACCCTGACCGCTACGGCGGGTCAGCGTATCTTCATCGTCCAGTAGCCGTGTAGATATCGCGAGCGAACTCGGAGGAGCTGCGTGCTCTGGCTAACTCGGCCGCCGGACCTGCTCGGCACTATCCGTGTGGTACCCTGCGCACCCTATGTCGCTTGCGCCAGGCGACCTGCCACTGCTGCTCGCCGGGCCGGTGCTCCGCCGCGTCGAAGCCGATCTCGTCTGCGTGTGGATTGCCACCTCTCAGCCCTGCAACGCATCGCTGCTGCTGTTCGACGGCGGAGACGTTGCGGCTTCTGACACACCGCTCGGCGATCAACGCGCGGAGTGGGTGTCGGACGTGCAGGCGACTCTGCGGATTGGACCGCACCTCCACGTCCTAGCGATTACGCTCGACTTGCGCACGCCCGGCGGCAACGCGGTGCGCACGAACGGCACGTTGCTGCCGAACCGCACCTATTCCTACGACCTCAACTTCTTCACGCGCGACGACCCGGCCACCCGCCACACGCTGCTGACGGAAGGGCTGCTGAACGATCCGGTGCCGCTGGGCTACGACCGCGGCGAGCTGCCCAGCTTCGTCACGCCGCCGGACCAGCGCGAGCAGTTGGTGATCCTGCACGGCTCGTGTCGGGAGCTATTCGCGGTGCCGCCGGTCGAGGACGAGGCGGCGCTCGACGACGATCCGTTCGAGCCGCCGGGCGGCTGGCCGACCGCGGAGGTCACGCCCGAAGACCCGGCGCCGGTTCCCGACCCCGAAAACGACCCGTTTCCATCGGAGGCCTACCCGACCTTTCCGAAGCGCGACGGCATGTTGTGGGTGGACGCGCTCATCGACCAGCGCGCCTCGCTGCCGCAGTTCCGCTTCGCGGGCCGCCCCCACCAGCTGTTCCTGACCGGCGACCAGATCTACGCCGACTCGATGTCGACAGCCATCCTGCCGGTGCTGAACCATGTGGGCCGCGTGCTGGTGGGCGACGAGGACCTCGGGTCCAACCCGGTGGACGCCGCCACCGTCCCCGCGACGCTCGCGAACTTTCCGCCGGGCTTCCGCCGCGGCGCCGCCGTGCGCAGCGCCTACTTCACGATGAGCGGCGGGCCGTCGCACGTGTTCTCGTTCGGCGAGTTCATCGCGCACTACCTGCTGGCGTGGTCGCCGGCGTTGTGGGAGAAGGAGGACCTCTCCAAAGAGGGCTTCAACAAGGCCCTGTGGCCCGACCTAGCCGACTTCAACCCGGCCGCGATTCCGATGCCGGAGGACTGGTTCCTGCAGTGGACCTTCTCCGATGAAGTGGAGCGGACGCACACCTCCGACTACGAGGAGCTGAAGAGCCAGCTGCCGAAGCCCGGTTCGCCAGGTCCGGACGCGCCGGAACGCGAACAGGTGGAGTGGTTCTTCCGCCAACGCCGCGACTGGATCGCCAGCAAGTACTGGTCGCCGGACCTCTTCGAGTGGTGGACGCGCCGCTTCCGCGCCGGCCTGCCGCGCGTGCGCCGCGCGCTGGCCAACGTGCCGACGTACATGATCGGCGACGACCACGAGATCACCGACGACTGGTACTTCAGCCGCCAGTGGCGCGAGCGCGTGTTCACGCGCACGTTGGGCGTGGACATCATCCGCAACGGCCTCACCGCCTACACGGTGATGCAGGCCTGGGGGAACGATCCGCGCCGCTGGTCGCAGGGGCCGGAAGCGAACCTGCTGCAGGCGATCAGCGCGTTCATGGCGCTGACCCCGGCCGAGCGGCGCACGTCGTCGGACACCGTGCACGAACTGCTCGGACTGCCGCGTCCCGCGCCGCCGCCGGGCAGTCCGCCGCAACCGACGCCGACGTTCCGGCCGCTGGTCGAGTTCTCCTACCAGGTGGAAGGCCCGTGTCATCGCGTGCTGGTCGTGGACGGGCGCACGAAGCGGCGGTTCCCGCACCGCTTGTCGCAAGCTGGCGGCATCGACTACGAGGGCGGCAACGCCCTGTTGCCGGACGACGTGCATCCCACGGGGCTGCCCGGCGAACAGAGCTTCGGCCTGTTCGGCGACTCGCCGATGGCCGCAGCGCTGCCGCCACGCCCGACAGCCGACACCAAGATCACGCTGGTGGTCCTGGCCGTGCCCGCGCTCGGCCCGGAAGGCATGGAGCTGGCGCTCGTCCCCTTCCAGCGCCTCGCACGCCTCTTGCTGGGCGTCGATGCGGAGTCGTGGTCGTACGAGCCCGGCACCTACGAGGCGCTGCTGGCGTCGCTTTCGCGCTACGAGTCGGTGGTCCTGCTGTCGGGCGACATCCACGCCGGGTTCACGGCTTACGCGGACTACTGGTCGGCGCCGAACGGGCAGCCGGTGCGCACGGCGCGCATCGTCCAGCTGGTGTCGAGCGGCCTGACCAAGGACTGGGGCGAGTACGGCCCGGCCTTCATCGGCCACACGCTGTCGCACGAGATCTTCGAGTCGGCCACCACGCCCACGCAGCCCCACGCCGAGCGCGTGGGGTGGGGTACGCCGCTGAAGCAGGTGCCGGTGGAGCCGCCGACGACCGACGACATCATCACGGTCCCCGACGGATCTGTGGCCCATCCGACGTACCGCGCGCGGCTGCGGATGCGCGCGCCGGTGGTGCCGACGCACGGCTGGCCGTCGGGGACGACCGAAGGGCGCGACCCGAACTGGGCCTGGCGCGCCTTCATGGTGCGCGACGAGCGCGAGGAGTTCCCGACCACGCCGACGGCCGTGAGCCGCACCACGCCGGTGGAGCTGCCCGTCGATCCGCTGTCGCCATCGCTCGTGGGCTGGCACGCCGCGGCTGCGCGCCGCATGGCCTACGGCCGCGTGTTCTGCTTCCTGCCGAACGTCGGCGTCGTCACCTTCGAGAAGGACCTCCAGGACCAGTGGGCGGTGCGCCACGTGCTGGCCGGCGAGCTGCCGCCGATGCCGCCGATGCCCGAAGCCGGCTTCACGCCGGTGGGCCTGCAGCCGTTCATCGTGCACAGGGTGTCGCTGACGCCGCCCGCGCCGACGACCTGGCTGTCCGACCGTCCCCGCATCGTCGACGACGGCGGCTGGGGCGGCGACGACAGCGATCCGGCGTTCCAGCTGCTGCTGCACGCCCTGCCGCGGCTGTGGGAGCGCGCCGCGGGCTTCATCGGCGCCGACGGGATCTTCGCCGGCAGCCCGGTGGTGGTCGACGACATCGTGCGCGAGGCGGTGCTGACCGACGCCGCCGATCGCATCGGGCCGGTGTTCCGCCGCAAGGTGCTGCGCGAGCTGGGGCCGTTCGCGACCAGCACCGATGCCGTCCTCGACGCCGTTTCGCAATCCGACGTCGACGCGCGCATCCGCGAGCTCGGCAAGCTCGATCTCGCGCGCGAGGCCCGGGCAATGGTGCGGCCGGACCTCGAGCGCCTGCTGCTGTACCACCAGTCGCTGCCGGATCCCGCCGCGCGGCTCGACGACATCCTGCTCACGGCCTGCTCGGACTGGGTCAACGAGTACAGCCGCCTCGTCAGCACGGTCGCGGGCCTGCTGGCCACGTTCCGCGCGCCGGTCACCAAGCACGTGCCGGTGCTGTCGCACCTGATGGGCGGGCTGTGGTCGCTGTGGCGCGACAAGACCGAGGCCGAGCTCTGGCAACAGGTCACGACGCCGTCATGGCTGGCGGGTCTCATCGGCGTGCCGCCCCGCGCGCTGCGTTTCGGGCTGGGACTGCTCAGCGAGCTGGCGATCGGCGTCATCGAGGATCACGACCCGCGGCCCATCAACCGGGCGCCGGTGATCTTCTCGCCGGAACTCGTGCTGGCCGGCATCGGCATCACGCTGGGCGCCATCGCCAACAACCGCCGGCTGTCGTTCGTGTCGGGGTGGGAGGGACGGTTGCGCGTGCCGGCGCCGGGCACGCGCAACACCGTGACGAATGCCGGAGTGCTGGCGCGGCAGACGATGAGCCTGCTGATTCATCCGGGCAAGCAGCAGCGCCACGTGGGACCGGCGCGGAAGCTGTCGTTCACGATGGTGCCCGCGGCGAACACGGTGGAGCCGGGACGGCTCTTCGCCGCCTGGGACGGCGGCTTCCAACTCGACGAGCCGATCGGCGAGGGCGTCCACGCCCGGATCGAGGCCACCGGCCGCGCCTTCCTCGAGCAGCCGTGGGGGTTGGCGAAGCCGCGTGGCGCGGCGGGCACGCGCCTGTCGCTCTCGTTCCGATTCCCGGCGTCGCTCACGCCGCTGCCGGGGCTGACGGTGCGGCTGACGCCGTCGGTGGGCGTGTCGTTTGGATTCGTCGGCGTGCCCACGGCCGAGAACTCGTCGTTCGAGCTGCGCCTGGCGCTGAACGACAAGGAGGATCGGATCAAGTTCGTGCCGGGCGACGGGCTGCTGCGCCAGCTGCTGCCGACCGACGGCATCAGCCTGCCGCTGGACGCCGCGGTCACCTGGTCCCCGTATGCCGGGTGGCGCTTCGTCGGCATCGGCGAGCTGGCGCGCGGCGTGGCCGTGCCCCCGCCGACGGGGCAGTCTCCCGCCACGGAGTCGCAGAGGGCCACTGAAGTCGTCACGCCGCTCAACCAGAAGCTGGGCCCGATCACGCTACACGAGCGGCGGATGGAGGTCACCACCACCGCGGTCCCGTTCTTCAGCGACTCGAAGATCGGCGTGCGGGTCACGGTGACCGTGAGCGGCACCCTCTCGCTCAGCATCAAGGCGGCGCGCCTGACGTTCACCGGCATCGGCCTCGTCTGGCGCATCCCGATCGGTGAGGACGGGGAGGCCGTCGACGATCCGCTCGACTTCAAGATGCCCGACGGTGTGGCGGTGGCGCTGAGCGCGCCCTCCATCTCCGGCGGCGGATTCCTGCAGCGCATCGAGGCGCCGGACGGGCGCGTCACCTGGCGCGGCGGACTGGCGCTGCGCTTCGCCGACAGCTTCGAGCTGGCCGCGTTCGCAGTGATCGAGCTGGGCGGGAACCGGCCGTATACGCTCCTGCTCTTCGTCACCGTCCGCTTCACGCCGCCCTACCCGCTGGCGTTCGGCCTGAAGCTGACGACGGTGGGGGGCCTGCTGGCGCTGAACCGCACTATGGACGTGGACGCGCTGCGCGACGCGGTGCTCGGCACGCCAGGTGCGCTCGACACGGCGCTGTTCTCCCAGCGCCCCGAGGAACAGCTGCCGGTGGTGCTGCCGACCATCGAGCGGTTCTTTCCGGCGGCACCGGGCCACCAGGTGGCGGGCCTCCTGGTCGAGATCGAATGGCGCGCCGAGACCGGCACGCTCTTCGGCCACTTCCGCGGCGTGCTGCTGGCCGAGCTCGAGAACTTCGTGTTCGCGCTCTACGGCACCGCGCAGGTGGGCTTCCCGACGCTGACCCAGGACCACATCCTGCGCCTGCGCGCCGGACTGGAAGCCGTCTACGACTACCGCAACAAGTTCGTGCGCGTGTCGCTGGCGCTGACCGAAGCCTTGCTCTTCAAGCGCGTGCGGCTGACCGGCGGCGCGGCGCTGCTGTTCCGGTGGGGCGAGCACGACGAGTTCGCGTTCACGCTCGGCGGCTTCCACCCGTCGTTCCGGCCCTTCATCCCGGCCGGGCTGCGCGAGCCGCCGCGTCTCGGGGCCACGTGGCATCCGAACGAGTTCGTCGATCTCAACCTCCAGAGCTATTTCGCGATCACCTCCACCAGCCTGCAATACGGGTGGTCAGCGCACGTCGAGATCGGCGCGAGCTGGGGCGGCCTGCGTGCCGACGCGGACTTCAACTTCCTCGTCATGCGGAAGCCGCGGACGCTCTTCGAAGTCGACCTCCAGTTCCGGGTGACCGCGCACCTCTTCGGCTTGGATCTCTTCAGCGCCGGGTTGAAGGGGTCGATGACCGGCCCGGATCCCTGGGTCATCGAAGGGACGATCTACTGGGAGGTGTGCGGCGTCGACATGTCCAAGGACTTCGGACCCTACCAGTGGGGCGACGACCTCGGGCAGATCGAGCAGGCGCAGGAGCAGGCGCGTCGCGTGATCGGCGACGCGGTGGCGGATCCCGCGAGCTGGTCGATGCGGCGGCAGAACGCCCTCGCCGTGCGGCTGCGCCCCGGCGCCAACGACGCCCTGGACCCGCGCGATCAGATCGACGTGCGCCAGTCGCAACTGCCGCTGGGCATCGGTCTCGAGGTGTACGACGCGAGCGGCCTGTCGGACGCCGGCGCCTGGCGCCTGGTGGGGACGGGCGGCGTCGCGAAGGTGACCGACCTCACCGACGTGTTCCCGACGCGCCGCTACCTGCGCAAGCCGCCGAAGGAACAGCCGTTCCGCGGCGGCTTGAAGAGTGGCGCGCGCTTTGGCAGCACGGCGTGGAGCGTGCCGGCCGGCGCGGTGGCGAGCGACGAATCGCTGACCGAGGACCGCGTGCTCGACAGCCTGATGGTGCCGCCGCCGCAGCCGGCCACCGGACATCCGCTGAACGTCGGCCTCCACTTCGCGGAGGCGATCCTGATCGCCGCGCCGTCGCGGGCGGTCGAACGGAAGTGGACGCGGCACGCGGTGGTGCTGGAGGCGGCGTCGTGAACCTGTTCTTCCTGCCCTTCGTGCGCCAGGGCCTAACGCCGGCCGCCAACGCCGGCGCGCGCGCGAACGTCTCCGTGTCGTTTCGATTGGAGGCGGCGGGGCAGCCGTCGCGTGACGTGTCGCGCACGCTCGCGCTGGCCGGACCCGGCGACGTGCTGGGCATCGAGCCACGCCAGGTGCTGCGCGTGTCGCCGGCCGCCGGGGCGCGCGACGCGGAGCCGGACTTCTTTCCGCTGATCGAGTTCGACGCGCCGGAGCTGCCGTGGGCCTACAGTCCGACGCTGCCGGCAGGATCGCGTCTCGCGCCGTGGCTCGCGCTGGTCGTGGTCGAAGCCGATCCGTCGGTGCGCCTGGAACGCGGCGCACAGGGCCAGAGCCCGTGGATCCTGCACCTGCCCGCCGACGTCGCGCGCCGGGAACTGCCCGATCTGGGCGATGCGGCCACGTGGGCGCACGCGCAGATCGCGTGCGAGACCGCGGCCCAGATCGACGCCACGCTGGCTGCGCATCCCGACCGTACCCTGTCGCGGCTGCTGGCACCGCGACGTCTGCACCCGAATCGCGGCTACATCGCGGCGGTGGTGCCGACCTGTCTCTCCGGCCGCATCGCCGGCCTCGGCGAGGATCCCACCGGCCATCCCGCGCTCGTCACCGGGCTCGAGCCCGCGTGGACCGCGCTCGACGTGCCGACGCGGCTGCCGGCCTACTACGCGTGGACATTCCGCACCGGGGAGGCAGGCGATTTCGAGTCGCTGGCGCAGCGGCTGCACGCCGTGCAGCTGGACCCAGAGGGTGAGCGCACGTCCCTGCACCTGTCGCTGCCGAGCGGCACGGCTGCACTGGCCGTCGACTGGGAAGCGCCGCTGCGGGTGCGAGGACAGGTGGAGCGGCGGCCCCGGCGCCCCGCGGCGGCCGTCAACGAGATCCGCACGGCGCTGCGCGGCGGCACGAACCCGCCGATCCTCGGGCCCTCGTACTTCGGCGAGCCGTGGACCGACGCGCGCGCGGTGGCGCCGATAGCCGCGTGGGCGCCGGAAGTGAACCTGACGCCGGCGCTGCGCGCGGCGGCGGGGCTGGGCGCGGACGTCGTGCGGGTCGAGCAGGACGCGCTGGTCGAGGCCGCGCGCACGCAGCTCGACGCGTTCACGAAGGCCCAGCGCGAGGGACGCAGGCGGCAGCTGGCCACGGCGTTCGTCAACCGGGTGGCGGTGCGTCTGGCGGCCGCGCCCGTGAAAGAACGCCAGCGCGTCACGGCGCCGATGGCGGTGCGCCAGCGTCAGGCGAGCGACGTCGGTGTGTACACTGTCGCCGGCCGGCGGATCGCGCGCAAGACGTGGCTGGCCGTGTCCGGGTCGGGACCGGAGCCGGAGTCCGGGGGCGGTCCTGCGCCTGCGGTCATTGCCGCGATCCAGCTGGCGCCGATCCTCGTGCGCGAGCCGGCGGTGCCGCCGCCTCCGCCGCCCCCGCAAGATGCGGCCGCGATTCCGACCGGCGCCTTCACGCCGCGCTTCTCGCGGCCGCTGAGTGAACCGCTCGCCGAGCGCTTTCCCGAACTGATGTTGCCGGGGCTCGGCTCGATCCCCGCCGAGGGCGTGGCGCTGGTCGAGACGAACGAGGCGTTCGTCGAGGCGTTCCTCCTCGGCGCCAACCAGGAGCTGAACTACGAGCTGCTGTGGCGCGGGCTGCCGTCCGACCGGCGCGCCACGGCGTTCCGCCGCTTCTGGGGACGCACCGACGACGGCGACGACATCGATCACGTGTCGACGTGGACGCCCGACAGCGCCGTCGGCAGCCACACGACCGGCGCCGCGTCGATGGTGCTGCTCGTGCGCGGCGAGCTGGTGCGTCGGTATCCGTCGATGACGATCGCCACGCTGCCGGCGGCGTGGAACACGAACGAGTCGCGGTCGCCCGTCGCCGATCCCGCGCAATTGCAGCGGCCCGCGTTTCGCGGCCGCATCGGCGAGGACGTGCTGTGCGCGGGCTTTGCCGGCGTGACGCCGACTGACGCCGTCGGGTCGCCCGTCAAGGCCGACAGTAAGCCCGGCCTCTTCTTCCTGCTCGCCGAGAACCCCGGTGACCCGCGCTTCGGCCTCGATCCGGACGGCGGCACCACGCCGCCCACGCGCGCCACGCTGAGCTGGGCGCAGCTGACACTGCCCGCCGGCGCGTCGTACGCCACGCTCCCGGCGTTTCCCTTGGTGTCCGATGCCGGCTTCAACCCGGCCACGGCGACACCGGCAACCATGGCCAATCTCGTCCGGCAGCGTCCCTTCCGGGCCTTCATGCACGCGTCGCTCCTGGTGCGACCTACCGCCTGATGCCCGTCGATCCGATCCGCCTGCAGCCGTTTTTCGATCGCGTCACCGCCGCGAGCGCGACGTACGACGGCGCGCTGCGCGCGCACGCCGTGGCCACACGGGCGCTGGCGCTCAATCCGACCAGCGCGCAGGCACGGGCCCGGCTGCGGGCCGCCACGCAGGCGGTGGCGGAGGCCCGCACCGCGCTCGAGACGGCGCGGCGCACGCTCGATCTCGAGCGGCTGCGCGATCTCGAGGGCGTGTTCACGACCAGCGATCTGCTCGACGCGATCCCGGGATCGCACGTGCTCGGCCTGTTCCCGGTGACGCTGGAAGCGCGGCTCGATCCAGGTCGCCTGCGCATCCGCGTCTGGCCCGACGCGATCTCCACGTCCACGCACGATCAACGGCTCACGCCACGCGAGGCCGAGGCCGCGCAGCAGTACTGGCGTGCGGAGGCGACGGCGACAAGTGAGGCCGAGTCGCGGGCGGCATGGCGAGCGCTGGCGGCGGTGACCGGCGTGACGCGCGCGGCCTGGGCGGCGCAGCAGCTCACGCCCACCAACCGCGACGCGCTGGCCCCTGGCGTCGAGCCGCAGTTCCCGCCGGTGGCGCTGCAGGACGACGCCGCGCCGTTCGTGCCGCGGGCCAACGTGCTGCCCGACCGCTGGATCGTGGTCGGCATGCGCCAAGGGACCAAGGTGCTCGAGCAGGTGGGCGCCGCGATTCCGCACGACCTCGCCGTCGGGCTCGACACCACGCCGAGCGAAGCGCAGGGCCTGACGAATCAGGAGGGCAGTCCCATCCAACTGCCGCCGCGAATGCGGTGGCTCACCGACTTCGCGCTGGCCGTGCAGGTAGGGATGGCGTTCGACCTCGCCGTTCCGCCTGACACGGTGGGCTTCGACGAGCTGTACGTCTTCGGCGTCCGCCTGACCGAGACGCCGCAGCACAGCGCCGCCACCACGCTGACGGAGCTCTTCACGGGCCACCGCTACAGTCGCGGCTTCGCGTTCGTGCCGCAGGACACGCCGACGAACAACAGCGACGCCGGCGGCGCGGGTCTGCCGTCGAGCAGCGACCGCGTGGAGTATGCGTTCGATCTCGAGCGGCGCCCGCGCGCCTTCTCGTCCCTGGCCGCGAACGGGCTGGCGGCGGCCCGGGCGTTCGGCATGGCGCCGGAGGTGTTTACCGCGTTACCGGATTCCGGCGCCGTCGCGGAGATCGCCAAGGAGCCGACCGGGTTCGAACCCGAGCTGGCGTCCACGATGCTGTCGGTGCTGTGGCAGACGAACATCGGCGCCTTCGCCGAGGACTTCCTGCAACTGACGCCGGCGCAGGCCAATGCGCTGCGCGGGTTCGCCCTCAGCTCCGTGCGCGCCTCGGGTCCCATTCCGGCGCTGCGCGTCGGCCGCCAGCCGTACGGCGTGCTGCCGGCGACGGGGCTGTCCGACTTCGTCGCGTTGCCCGCCGAAGGTATCGATCTGAAGCTGCTGCGCCTGCTGCGCGGGGTGCGCACCTGGTTCGCGATGCGCCGCGAGCCGGTGGTGTTCACCGGCGAACCCGATGACGCCTTGCGCCAGCTGGGGCGGTCGATCCGGTTCCTGGCCGAGACCACGCCGCAGGTCGGGGCGCAGCCGGGTCCCAACCGGTCCGCGACGCTGGAGGGGACACTGCAGATCGTGACGCGGCGGCAGATCGAAGACTGGCGCACGGGTCCGATCTTGGCGGTGGGCGACCGCGTGCCGCAGGCCGTCAATGCGCCGGTCGTGGACGCGGCGACCAGGGACGAACTGGCCGCGCTCGCAGCGGCCACGCCGCAGGCCCTGCTGGCCAGGCCCGTGCCGTCGTCGGTGCTGGCGCGCATGGCGCGCTACGCGACGCTCCTCGAATGGAGCCGGCTGGCTCGCGCCGCGGTGGAGGCCTCGGTCGACATCGCTTCGCGTCGCGACCTCCAGGCCAGGGCGCGGACATCGGGCAGCGACATCTATATCAATGTCATGTTCCGCGCATTCTTCCCGCTGCCGACGCCGCCGGTGCCGCCGGTGCCGCCGATCTCGTCGACCGGAGGCGTGCTCTCGTCTGGTCGCGATCGGGATCCAATACTCGGGCCTGTGCGGCCCCTCGAACCGCTCCAGCCGGTGCGGCCCATCGATCCCGACGGTCCGATCGATCCGTTCCCCGAGCCAGAACCGGACCCGGAGGATCCACGACCGCACCCGATACCGCCGGGAGAGCCGGAGGTGACGGCCGACGAGCAGGCCCGTATCCGCGCCCTGGTCGGCACGCTGGCCACGCCGCGCCCCGAGTGTCCCGGCGCGGATCGGCTGGCGGCGTTTCGCGCCGCGCTCACGCGGCTCGCGCAGTTCCCGGACACGTTGCTCGAACGAGAATTCTTCGGCGTCCTCGACGTGTGCAACCACCGCGTCGACGCGTGGTTCACGGGGCTGGCCACCAAGCGGCTCGAGTCGCTGCGCGCCACCAACCCACAGGGCGTCGTCATCGGTGGGTGGGGCTGCCTGCAGGACGTGCGGCGCACCGACGTCAACGATCCGCGCCGGCAAGCCGAGTACATCCACACGCCGTCGCTGGACCAGGCGGCCGCCGCGGCGGTGATGCGCAGCGCCGCGCTGCGCGCGACGAATGCGAACAGCCAACACGCGGAGATCGACCTGTCATCGCGCCGTGTCCGGTTGGCGCGGTGGATCCTGGAAGGCGTCCGCAACGGGCGCTCGCTCGGGGAACTGCTCGGCGTCCGTTTCGAGCGCGCGGTGAAGGGCACGCCGGCCGAGGCGCACCTCGCCGCGCTGCGCAGCCGCTTCAAGCCGGCCACCGGGTTCGGCGTGTTGGACGGGTTGCAGTTGCAGCAGGAGGGCCCGAGCACTATCACCGAGCCTGAGGTGCTCGTGGCGGCAGAAGGAATGTCCGAGGCGCTGGACGCCGTCGCCGATGCGCTCACCGCCCAAGCCGTGTACCAGATCGTCAAGGGGAACCCGGAGAACGCGCTCGCGACGCTGGAACGCATCACCAAGGGCGAGGAGCCGCCGGCGCTGACCGTGACCCAGTCGCCCACACCCGGCGTGCGCCTCACGCACCGCGTGGCGGTGGTGCTGCCCGCCAACGCCACCGCGCCTGGCTGGCCGGTGGTGCGCACCCCGCGCGCGGCCGCGGAACCGCTGCTCGACGCGTGGTGCGGGCTGATGCTCGGCCCGGCCGATGCAGCGACGCTTACAGTCGACCATGACGGTGGTGCGTTACCGGTGCCGCTGCCTTCGCTGGGGATCGCCGCTATCGACGTGGTGCTGGCGGGCCGCGATGGCGGCCGCGAGTTGAGCGAGCGCGCTGTGCGCGCGGCCCGCGCCGGTCAGCCGGGACTGGTGGACCCGCGTGTACGCGCGGATCGGCAGTTCAAGGATCTGGTCGGTCTCTGCAACGCTCTGGCCGCGGTCATCACGCACGGCAACCCCTTGAGCGCCGATGCGTTCGAAGTGCCGAGCGCGCTGCCGTCCGCGCCGGACGAGCAGGTGGGCGACCTGCCGGCGCGCGTGCTCGAAGCGGAAGCGGTCCTGACGGCCCTGCGCGACGCGCTCGTGGCCGGACACGATCTGCAGAACGTGGCCACGCGCGCGGCCGATTTCGGGATCCGCGTGCCCGACCTGACGCTGCTGGGCGCCATCACCGACGACCAGCGCACGGCGTTGCGTGCGTCGGTCGAGACCAGGCTGGCGGCGGCCTCGGGCACGCCGCGCGATCGTCTGCGCGCGCTCTTCGGCGGCGAGCTGCCTGGCGTCGTTCCGTTCACGCCACCCGATCCGACGGTACTGACGACGGCCGGCAACACGCCGCCCGCGAGTCTGTTCGGGAGCAATCGTCTGGCGCCGGTAGCCTGGCTCGATGCCGTGGGCCGCACGCACGCGAACGTCGCGCGCGTCACCGAGGTCTTCCTGCGCCGGGAAGCGCAGGGCCGGGCGCTCGAACTGCTGCGCGTCGCACAGGCGCCGTTTGCGACCGGCGACAAGTGGATCGCTACCACGTTCACCGGCACCGGCGGTCGCACGCCGGTCGGCCGGCTGTCGGTCGTCTTGCACGCGCCGCTCGGCTTGGCGCCAGCGGCGCCATTGGGCGGCCTGCTGATCGACGCCTGGACCGAGACGGTGCCGGCGAAGGTGCGCGACACCGCGATGGCCCTGCACTTCAACAACGCCAGCACGCGCGCGCCGCAGGTGGTGCTGCTGGGCGTCAGTCCCGACCCGTCAAAGGCCTGGACCGTGGACACGCTGGTCGAGGTGCTGCGCGACACGCTCACGTTCACGAGAATCCGGATGCAACCCTCGACCACGCTCAGCCGCGCCGGCCATATGCCGCTCGTCTATCTGGGCCAGCGGCCCGGCTCGTCCCGGATCTCGTTCTCGGTGGAAGGCTGACGTTGGAGACTTTTCCGACCTGGATTCGCCTGCATCCCTCGTCCGAGGACGAGACGCTCGCCATCTCGGTGCAGGCTCGCATCCACGATCCGCTGTGGCTGTTCGGCCGCCAGTGGCAGTTCGGGGAACTGCGCCACGACGGCGGCGCGACGCCGATCGACGTGCGCGTCGAAGGCACCACTGCGCCGCTGTCGCGGATGCGCGGCGGTGGCGCCAGCGTCACCACCGGCCGGTCGGCGGCGATCAAGCCCACGGGCACCCCGCTCGAAGCGCTCGTCGAGCGCGAGGCCGTGCGCGAAACCGGGCTGGAGCAGTTGCGCCTCCGCTCCGAGGCCGGCCTGCACCTGCTGCGCATGCTGCGCGCCGCTGGTCTGCCCAACACGCGTGTCGCGTTCTGGATCGCCGAGGGCGCGTTCGTGCTCCCGCCGACCGCGGTCCTCGACGACGAAGGGCGCGAGTGGTGGGACATGGTGGAGGGCCGCATTCCCGACGGTGGACGCCTCCCGGCGGTGATCCGTGCGCGCCTGGCCGCCGGGGCCACGCCGCCGATCGATCCGCCCGAGGCCACCGTGCTGCGCGCGTGGCTGTCGTGGGCGGGCAACCGTTTCGAGCGGCCGTCGTCCGGGCCTTCGACGTGGTCGCCGGAGCACATGGAGTACGCGTTCTCGGTCGCCGGGCTTGGCTCGTCGGGCGAGGTGCTGCTGACGGCGCCGGAGTACACCGAGGGCCGGCTCGAGTGGTACCACTTCGAACAGTTACAGGCGAGCGGGACGTTGGGCGTGACCGGTCAGCCCACGGTCCACCGTGCCTTCCGCGTGCCGGCACCGCTCGACTTCGCCGGGATGCCGAACCCGCGCTTCTGGACCTTCGAGGATCGGTCCGTGCAGTTCGATCTGATCGACGTGCTCTCCAACCCGGACGTGGAGCCGTCGCCGGCGACGATGATGGTCCTCGATTTCGCGTTGAGCTACAGCGACGACTGGTTCCTATTGCCGATCGCGCTCGATGCGTGGTCGCTGTTCGACGCGACGACGGTGGCCGTAACGGACGCGTTCGGCGACGTAACGGTCGCCCAGCCTCCGGGAGGCCGCTGGAACCTGTTTCGATTGGACTCGAGCGGAACACGCTTCACACTCTCGAACCTGTTCGTGGCCGCGGGACCTGCCGAGGCCATCGACGGTCCGCCGCTCGAGGAGGTGCACTTCCTCGCCGACGAAATGGCCAACGTGGCGTGGGGCGTGGAGCGGCTGGTGTCGCATGCCACCGGACATGCGGTCAACGCCTCCGGGCCACCGCCGCCGCAGCCCGCCGCCACGCCGACCGGGCTGGTCTGGACGCTGACGCCGCCGTCGCCGCCGGGCAACTGGTTTCCGTTGCTGCCGACCACCATCGGCCGCCTGGTGCTGGGCGCGCTTTGGTCGGCGCGTACGCAGCGCCCGGCGGGACGGGTTCTCGCCGAGCTGCGCGCCTCGCGCCAACCGCTGCATCAGTCCGAGGTGCCGCCCGAGGGCGCGCAAGTCAGCCGGCGGTGGCAGTCGGCACGCGCCATCGATGGAACACTCCATTTCTGGATCGGTCGCAGCAAGACCCCGCGCCTGACGGACACCGCGCCAGCCGTGCGCTTCGACGTGGTCGAGTACCGGTAACGTCTCTCGTCGAACCGAAGGCTTAGCTGGACGACGGGGTAGTGGTCGGGTGGATCGGCGCGATCCGTGCCCGCTTCCACCACTCCCTTCGTAGCCACGCAGAGAGGGCAGCCGGGTTGCGCTGGGACGGACACATGCCGTTCAAGAGCAAAGCCCAGCGGCGCAAGATCGCGGAACTCCTCGTGAAGGGCGAGAGATCGCCGGACACCTTCGAGGAATGGAACCGCGAGACGGGCCGGAAGCTGCTGCCCGAGCGCGTGGCCAAGAAGAAGCGGGTCGCGAAGAAGACTCGCGTGACGAAGAGAACGCGCGCCGCGACGAAGCGCACGCGCAAAGGCGCGAAACGCCGCTCCTGACAGGAGCGTCCGCGGGCATGGCTTGGTCGGCGCGAACCCCAGCCGGTACGCGGGCCAGCGCATCTTCGTCGTCCGGCGCGAGGGCTACGTGTACTTGGTGCCGTTCGTGGAGGACGAGGACACGGTTTTCCTAGAACGATCATCCCGAGTCGGAAGGCCACGAAGCAGTACCTCGGTGAGGAGTCCGACGATGAAGATGGACGCTTATGAGAACCGCCAAAGGCGCCTGAATGTTTCCGATCGTCCTACTTCGCGTCGGTGAAATGTGCCAGCAGGGCTCGGGTACCACATCGGCGGTCGTCCGTTTCGACGGCACGTTGCAGTGTTTCCAGCCGTACGGCGAGGAAGGCCCGCTCGTCGCGGATCTGGATCGCAAGGCCGCCGCCGGCCTGCACGCCGCGCGGTGCCACACGTCGGCGATGTAGCCACGACACATCGATCGCGCCTCGCTCGAACGCTCCAGCGAGTCGTGTGTGCGGACGCCACGCGCGGCGGCGGATAATGCCGGCCAGGCCTGGGGCCGCCCATGTTCCTCATCGACGAACTGATCCTGCTCGGCGGCGTGCTGCTCGTCATCGGTATCGTGTCGAGCAAGCTCTCCGCGCGCCTCGGTCTGCCGGTGCTCGTGCTATTCCTGGCGGTCGGCATGCTGGCCGGCGAGGACGGCCCGGGCGGCATCGACTTCGACGACTTCGTCACCGCGCACGCCATCGGCACGCTGGCGCTGGCGATCATCCTCTTCGACGGCGGCCTCCAGACGCGCGCCGCGGCGCTCGCGGCGAGCTGGAAGCCGGCGGCCGCGCTGGCCACGCTCGGCGTGCTCGTCACGGCCGCCATCACCGGCGCCGCCGCCGCGTTCATCCTCGAGATTCCGCTCCTCGCCGGCCTGCTCCTCGGCAGCATCGCCGCATCGACCGATGCCGCCGCGGTGTTCTCGGTGCTGCGTTCGCAGGGCGTCCATTTGCGGCAGCGCCTGGCGGCGACGCTGGAGGTCGAAAGCGGATCCAACGACCCGATGGCGATCTTCCTGACGATCGGGCTCGTCGAGGTGCTGACCGGGCGCATGGAGCTCGGCGCCGGGCTGCTGACGCTGTTCGCCGCGCAGATGGGGATCGGCGCGCTGGCGGGACTGGGAGGCGGCTGGCTCGGCGTGCGCGTCATCAACCGCATCAACCTCGGCGCCGCGGGACTCTACCCGGTACTGGTTGGCGCCTGCGGCCTGGTCGCCTTCGGTCTCGCCGCGACGCTCGGCGGCAGCGGCTTCCTCGCCATCTACCTGGCCGGCATCGTCCTCGGCAACAGCCGGATCGTGTTCCAGCGCGGCACGTTCCTCTTCATGGACGGCCTGGCGTGGATGGGCCAGATCGTGATGTTCGTCGTGCTCGGCCTGCTGAGCACGCCGAGCGACGTGGCGGACGTGGCCGGGCCGGCGCTGCTGATTTCGATCGTCCTGATCTTCCTCGCTCGCCCGCTCGCGGTGATGCCGATCCTGCTCGCCTGCGGCTACGCGTGGCGCGAGCAGCTGCTGATCGCCTGGGTGGGTTTGAAGGGCGCGGTGCCGATCGTGCTCGCGACGTTTCCGCTCATGTTCGGCGTGCCCGACGGCGCGCTTCTCTTCAACGTGGTGTTCTTCGTCGTGCTCGTCTCGGCGACACTGCAGGGGTGGACGCTGCCGCTCGTGGCGTCGGCGCTGGGGCTGCAGGAAGCACGCGCCCCGAGCCCGCCGGTCTCCCTCGAGCTGATGGCGCTCGAGGAAGTGCAGGCCGAGATCGTCGATTACCTGGTGGCGCCCGCCTCGCCGCTGGCCGGCCGGCTGGTGCGCGATCTCCAGCTGTCCGACGGCGCGATTCTGGCGCTCGTCACCCGCGGCCACACGCTGATTACGCCGCGCGGTCCGACGGTGCTCCAGCCCGGCGATCACCTGTTCGTCATCGCGCGCGCCGAGATCCGCCCGGCGGTCGAGGAGGCGCTGACGCGCGCCTAGCGGGCGCCGGGCGCTACGCCGAATCGCGCCGCTCACCCACGCGCGGCAGACCTATCCCGACGGCAAGTGTCGCGACAGCAGCGACGAGCTTTCGGCGGCCCGACGGCCGCTGATACGGAGTGGGCACGCCGATGTGCGACCGCAGGGCGATCGGCTGACTAACGCGCCCTGCCGGCGCAGCCCTGGTCGCCGGCGCGGCCGTGCGGAGATCGTTGCTGAACTCGACGGCGCGTCCCGACACATCACGTGGCGCTGTCCCCTGTGCGGCGACAAGATCGCGAATTCTTCGCAAGCACTCGCGCGGGAGAAAGTTGGATCCGGCAAGTGCTGATTTCACGTACACCTAACCAGCACCTTGCCCGCTGCAGTGCATCGCACTACAATTGCAGTGCACGCATTGGAGGGGTCCCTTCATGGACGATCAGATCACCGTCCGTCTGCCCACCCCGTTGGGTCGCACGCTCAGGCGAACATCCCGCCGCCTGGGACGCCGGCCTTCGGACGTCGTCCGAATGGCGCTCGAGGCGTTCCTTCAGGGAGCCCCGTCGACCGACAGCAAGCCAGCGGAACGCGTGGAGCACCTCATCGGCTCGCTGTCGTCGGGAGTCCCGGACCTGGCGGAACGCCATCGTGAGTACGTTCTCGCGTCGTTGAAGCATGCGCGGTGAGCTGCTGCTCGATACCGGTGCACTGGTCTCGCTCCTTGATTGCAGCCAGACGCACCACCGGAAGTGCCGTCGTGCCTTCGCCGACTGGACCGGCCCTGTGGTGTCGACCGAGGCGGTGCTGACTGAAGCCACTCACCTCCTGGCCGGTGTTCAGGGCGGACGCGCCGCCTGCGTCGATTTCTTCCTCTCCGGGGGCGCGCTTCTCGTTCCTTCGAGCACGACGTCATTGCAGCGTGTCCGGAAGCTGCTCGACAAGTATGCCGATCTGCCGATGGACTTTGCGGATGCCACGCTTGTCGCGCTGGCCGAGGAACTCGATTGCTCGTCCGTGTTCACGACGGATCGGACGGATTTTTCGGTCTACAGAATCAAAGGCCGGAAGCCCTTTCGTATCCTGCCGAGCGACTGAGTCGTCCAGAACGATCATCGGGACAAGCGAATGACGCACAACGCGCGCCATCAGCAAGCAGCCGGATTAGCGATGCCTGTCCGCGAGTGTGCCCAGAGTCGTTGCAGGGAATTGCCAGTTTCTCGCCCGAATCCGGAAGGCGGCGGTTTGAAAAACCGCTAGAGGTTCGCAAGAAAAAGTTGGATCCCGCAAGTGCTGACTTCACGTACACTTAGCGTCTGCGGTGAGGTGGCCGAGCGGCTGAAGGCGGCGGTTTGCTAAGGTCGCCTGAGATCAAAGAACGGGCCTGAAATTCACGATTTCTGGCCAGTTTTTGTTGGTTCGTTGGTTGGCGTTGGCTGTCGATTGATGGTCCTCGGACCGAGTTTGGGCACACTGGCGGGCACACTGAAGCCGACGCCAATGTGTGCCTATCAAGCACACATCGTGATACCCTAGAGTTCGGTGAAGTACTTCGACTGGGACGACGCGAAGAACGCGAAGCTCAGGGCGGAGCGCGGCATCGGGTTCGAGGACATCGTGTTTCACATCGAGCGCGGCGACCTGCTCGACATCCTGGAACATCCGAACCCCGACCGTTACGCCGGCCAGCGTATCTTCGTGGTCCGTTGCGAGGGCTACGTGTACTTGGTGCCGTTCGTGGAGGACGAGCACACGGTGTTCCTGAGGACGATCATCCCGAGCCGGAAGGCGACGAAGGAATATCTCGGTGAGGAGTCGGACCATGAAGATTGACGCCGACGAAAAGGAGCTGCTCGAGTCCGTCGAGCGCGGCGAGTGGAAGTCCGCCAAGGGTGGCAAGCGCGCGCGCGCGCGGTACTCCCGTTACGCGAAGGCCACGTTTCGCAAGGATCGACGGCTAAACATCCGGCTGTCCAGCAAGGACCTGGAGGCGATCCAGAAGCGTGCGCTCGCCGAGGGCCTGCCGTATCAGACGCTGATCTCCAGCCTGCTGCACAAGTACGCGTCAGGGCGCATCAAAGAGATCTAGGAGCACAGGGCGGTCCCGGTGCATCGCACGGACGTCAGGGCACGGGAACCCGATAGATGTTGCGCTGCGCGGACACTTTCATGAACGCGTAGATGGAAGGATCGGGGCCGGGAAACACGTTGGCCTCCGAGATCAGTCGCGCTCCCGGCAGGGCGGCAACAGCTTCTTTCGTAGAAAATCCAAAAGCGGGGATCGGCGGCAACAGCTGGCCCGGCTTCAAAGGGATGGCATACGTAGACGTGTCGAACTTCAGATACAGAAATCGACGGTCGGGAGTCCAGCTGAAATACGAGGGCATTGGCCCGATGTCGCGAAGCTGGGGCGGGTAGCATCTGCAGACCAGAGTGGGAGGGCCGCCCCCGACCGGATACAGCACCACTTCGTTCCTTCTCTCGGGACTGGGGCCCTCTCCGGCGGGGATCCATCGCCCGTCCGGCGACACACCAAATGGCAAGAGCAACTGCGTCGGGATGATCTTCCGCAATCCGCTGCCATCTTCATTGACGTGATAAAGGGACGTGTCTGCCCCCTCGCTCGCGAACACGACCTCGCCTGGCGCGCCGAAGTAGGCCGCGTCGCCACTGATCGTCGTGAGCCGCCTCGGCGCGGTCCGGCCATTCAGGTCCGCCAGCCACACGGGCGTACGTCCCTCATCGTCCAGCGCGACGAACACGACCCGCTGGCCATCTGCTGAAACGGTGTAGTGCTGAATCCGAAAACCCGGCAGAAGGCGCTGACGCTGCCCGGATTGCAACTCGACGACCCAGAGGCTTCCGGTGACGAAGTTCCGCTCGCCTGCGGCTTGCAGCAGGTAGTACACCCTACTGGCATCGGGCGACACGTTCGGGAAAAACGCGAAGCCTTCTGAAGTGATCTGTCGATCGCCGTTGGCATCGTGGATCCAGACGGTGCTCTGCCTGCTGCCAACCGATGTGACGAAAGATCGTCCGTCTGGATCGAAATGAATCCCTTCCTCTTCGGTGACGCCGAAGGTGACTTGCTCCGGTGTGCCGTCGGGGAAGCGCTGCCGCCAGATGTGGAACCCTCGACCGGTATTGACGGAAAAGTACATCCACCGTCCGTCCGGCGACCAGGCGGAGTCGGTGCATTCCGCCGGGGCCGGGCCGACGGGTTTTCCCGACGAGGTGCCGTCAAACGGCACCAGTCGGCAGGGCTGCCACCCATATCCTTCCAGTCCCCCGCTGTTCCCCATCTCGACCACGAGGACGTGCTTCTGATCTGGTGAGAGACTGGATCGGTGCGCCATGCCGTTTTCGGGCGGCAGGTAGACGGTCCGCGGCCCGACGCGGCTCTCCGCGGAGGCAACGAGCGACTTCTGAAACCCCCGACCGGTCAACTCGGCGAACAGCACGAGCGCCGGACTGGCGCTCGTCTTGTCCTGTGGAATCCACGTCAGCCCTTCCGCGTTCGTGAGCAGCGGCCTCGGCTGGCCGCCAAGCACCGGCACGATCCACGTGTCGATAATCACACCGCGATCGTCCACGACCGAGTAGCCGATCCGCGACCCATCCAGCGAAAACTTCGGGCTCCTCTTGGCGCGGTCGTCATTCGTCAGCTGCACCGGCTCGCCGTCGGGCAGGAGCTTGACGTAAATCTGACCGGCACCGAAGAACGTGCTCTCGCCCCGGATGAACGCCAGCATGCGGCCGTCGGGTGAGAGGGCTGGTGCGGTGGCGGAATCGGCGAAGTATGTGAGCTGAGTGTACTCGCGGCGCGTCGGTTCCGCCGGCCGCTGGAGTCTGAGCAGGAGCGCAGCAGCGATCGCAACGCATGCGACGACCGCTGCGGTGGCCGCCCACCAGCGCCACCGAACGCCGGACCGCTCGACCACGGCAGACGTCGGCGGCGCGGCTGGTGAGCTGAAAGGCTGCACGTGCCCGTGGGCGCGCTGGCGCACGATGCGCCTCAAATCGACCACAACGTCGCGCATCGACTGGTAGCGTTCCGACAGCTCTTTCTCGAGAGCCTTCTCGACCACCATGCGCAGCGGAGGCGGCACGTCATCAGGCAGCGGACCGATTGGGCCGTGCATGATCGCGTGCAACACATCGGGATCGGACGCGCCACTGAACGGCCGCCGTCCGGCCAGCGCCTCGAACAGTACGACGCCGAACGAAAAGATGTCGCTTCGCGCGTCGAGAAAACGCCCTGACGCCTGTTCCGGCGACATGTATGACACCGTTCCGACGATGAGCCCCTGACGTGTGTGCGCTTCAGTCACTGTGGCGGTATCGACGGAGGTCACGGGCTCGTAGAGTTTCGCGAGTCCGAAATCGGACAGCTTCCCGTAGCCACGCTTTGTAATCAGAATGTTCGCGGGTTTGATATCGCGATGCAGGATGCCAGCGTCGTGTGCAGCGGCCAGACCGTCGGCGACGCCGGTGAGCAGCTCGATCGTCTCGCGCCAACCGTGCCTTCCCTTGATCCAGTCCGTGAGCGTTCCGCCGTCGATGAATTCCGTGACGATATACTGCCGCCCCTCGAGTTCACCCGCGTCGTGCACGGTCAGAATGTGTGGGTGATTGAGCGACGAGGCCGTCTGGGCTTCGCGCTGGAAGCGGCGTCGCGCCGCAGAGTCGGCGAGATCGTCAGAGAGAAACTTGATTGCGACGGGACGATTGAGATTGGTATCGAACGCCCGATAAACGACGCCCATGCCGCCTTTGCCGAGCGGTTCCTGGACGACGAAAGAACCGAGGCGGAGACCGGTCAGAGCCGAGGCGGCAGCCGTCGTGGCGGCGGACGTATCGACGACCTGTTCCACCGAGGCTGCCCCTTTTAGAAGAGACCGTACTCTCTGCTGCAGATCGTCGTCGCCGCGGCATTCCCGTTCGAGGTAAGCCTCACGCTCGTGCGATGGTCGCCCCAGCGCCGAGTGATACACGCGCTCGATTTGGCGCCAGCGTTCGGGGTCCACGGGTATGGTTAGTGGGGGCATCTTATCCCGAACCTTCCCAGGTCAAGACGTGCCATAGCATCTTCGCAAAGTCTTCCGCTTTCCAAGAGGAGGTGTCCGATGGGCTTGTTTCTTCGTTTCAGGACATCGTGCCTGCTCGCTGCCGTGCTGGTATCCGGAACGCGACTGATCGCGCAAGATGCCGCCGTCGTCAAGGAACTGAGCCGGCTCGAGGACGTGTGGGCGGCCGCGTCCGTAAAGAAGGATGGTGCCGCGGTGGGCCGGTTGCTGGCGTCCGGATTCCTGAGCATGGGTGACGATGGTCGTGTACTGGACAAGGCCGCGATGATCCAGGCAGTTAACACCGACAAAGAGACGTATGTCTCCGGATCCAACAGCGGCTACAAAGTGCAGGTGTTCGGCAACACGGCGATTATCGTCGGAACGTTTGCCACAGTCGTCAAGACGGCGTCCGGCACCGAGACCCGCCGATGGGCATGGACAGACACTTGGATGAAGCAGACGGATGGCCAGTGGCTGTGTATCGCCTCGCAGGCGACAAGGCTTGCAAAGTAGAGCGGCGTTCGATGGATGGTCGCCCTGAGGGAAGTACTCACCTTGTCGCGCGTTCGAGGAGCGACTGACGCGCGCGATGGGGGAGTCTCGGAGTGCCCCGACTGATCGACGCCGCAGCCCGTCCTGCTTATTGCTCCGCCTCGTCCTGCGTGAGCTAAGGCACGCGCTGGTGAGAGAGCTCATGCAGGCGCGCGGCATCGCGAGCGCTCAGGCAGTTGGTCGGTCGAATTTGACGAAGGCGGCGGTTTGAAAAACCGTCATGGGTTGTCCAAGAAAAGGGCGATCGAGCAAGTGCTTGCCTGCCGTATACTTACAGCTTGCGGTGAGGTGGCCGAGCGGCTGAAGGCGGCGGTTTGCTAAACGCCGATCGGCATTTCGGCCATCTTCGTTTTTCCTCGCAAATCCTCGCGTTGCAATCACTTCCTCAATGGAGCGACTTGGCTGCTGTTGGCTCCTCAAGCCCGGTTTTGGGAGCTGGCAGGGACAATTTCGGGGACAGCCTTCCTTCCCCTGCCGTCGTCTTCGCTCTCACGGAGAAGGACGGTTTCTGTCATCACGCTCCCGCAGCACTCACCCTGTCTGGCGCTGTCACCCGGCTGGCCGAAGCATGTCGGGGTAATCGATGAGCTCCTCTTGCTCAGACAGCGGGAACTCGTTCTGGATAGGCTTGAAACTCTTCCGTACGATTCTCTCGTTAGCCGCACGGGTGTACTGCTCGAACCGCTCCGATACATCACCGTCCAAGGCCGCCTCGACGTCGAGAGTCCGAGGGGGCGCAGTCGGGCTGAAGTCGAAGGCGCTGATCGCACACCGCATCGCCCGTTTTCGCTTGGGCGTGCGAAAGTGGACCTCGAGGGCCCGCAGATCGAAGACGACCTGCCAGACGGTCTGGCTTGGCGGCACGCCCTTGCCGATCCACTTGAACAGGTCCTTCATGCTCACCTGGAGCCGCACCTTGTCCAGCGCGGCAAAGGCCTGCGCCGCCTCGTCGGTGCGGGCATCACGCTCCTGAAACTCGCGAGCCATGAGCAGGGCCTTCACGGCACGGTCCAAGACCGGCTGCTTCAACGTGATGTCCTCGCTTCTCTGGGACTCATGGGCCCTGAAGTAGGCCAGCGTCTCGACGATCCCCGCGTTCGAGCACCCGACGTGAGCGAGGGAATCGAGCGCCCTCAACCGGGTGCCATCGTGTTCGACGAGGGCGGCGCGTCCTGCCCGATCGCACACCAGGTAGTGCATCGGGTACATCGCGACGCTCAGCTCAACCTCCTGCAACCCCGCGATCACGTCGTGGACGCTCGTGTGGCGATCCAGCTGGTACTGGATCCACTGGAGTTCGTTGACCGAGCCGCTCGTCCCCCGCGGAGTGGGCTTCTCGGCGTCGTGCCACGTCGAACCGATCGTGAGACCCTGCTCGTTCATCCCGCAGACCGGGAGTTCGCGGGCAAACTGGTTGAACGTCAGGCTCCCGTATTCGGACACCCACCGGCACGAAGCGCGCTCCTCGTCGCCCAGGGCGACCTTGGCCAACCCGCGCGGGTTCGTGATGACGAGGCCGTGGCCATAGTAGAAGTCGTAGTTCTGGGCGAGCAATAGCGACGCGGAGTTCTTCAATTGTAGGGTCGTGCACACTTCAGTCCCCTTCCTGGCCCGACACGTTGACGGTTTCCCTGATGATCTTGAGGCCACTGGCGATCAGCCGGCGCAGCGTTTTCGTCGTGGCCGGCAGGCGATGCCGACCGTCCCCGACGTGGAACACGGAGACGATGGCCAGCGCTTCCGCTGCTGCGATGACGGCCCAGAACGACAGCTCGAGTCCTATCAGGCCGAGGGGCTCACCGAATAGATTGAACGGTGTGAAGAACTCCCAAAACGCGAACTGCAACAGCAGCAGAGCCGCAAGTCTGGTGGCTCGCGACAATGGATTCGGTGGCCAGGCGTCGCGCACGCTCGCGTAGACCGCCGCGTGCAACACCGCGAAGCCGACCAGGCCGCACGCCATCAGGAACGGCCTCGCCACGATCAGTGGTCGCGGTTCGAGCGTGGTCCACACCGCAATTAGCTTTGACGCCTGCAGAGCAGGGTCGAGCAACGGCCCGTCCTCGTTGAGCCCGAAGCCGAAGAGCCTGAACGTGACCAGCATCGCGACGTTGAATGCCAGACCGCCGGCCAATCCCGCACACGAAACACGCACGGCCGTGGTCACGGAGTCCTCAGCACCGACGCGTGTGGTCGAGGGGAGCGGCTGCGCGTGCGGCGGTGGCGGGCACCCGCGGAGCATTTCGAGCATCGTGCCTGTTAGAACGGCTGAGGGACGTCGAAGGGATGGCATCCGCGGCCCGGAGCATCCGATGTCTCAAGGTCAGACGTTCTGGTAGGTATGGCACTCGATCGGGTCGTCGGCCGGTCAGGCGAACATCTCGGGGGGGCCACGACCTCTCTCGTGGAGCGGTCGAATCCCGAGCCGGCCATGATCCAGGCTGGTGGCTACTCGCTGGCCACCGACCTCGTCGGCGATCCACAGGCGCCTCCGGTCGTGCTTCTGCACGGCATACCTGGATGGCGCGGGACGTGGCGCCCGGTTGCCAGATTGCTGGCGACCCGCGCATACGTCGTCGCGCCAGATCTCGCGGGTTTCGGTCAATCGAGCTCGGCCCCGGCACACTTCCATGCCGCCGAACAGGCAGAGATCGTGATCGCGCTCATCAGGACGCTCGGCTGTGGGCCCGTTCACCTGGCCGGATTCGACTTTGGTGGGCCTGTGGCGGTGCTGGTCTGTGCGCGGGCGCCCGAACTGGTGTCCACGCTCACACTCGCGGCGACAAACGTGCTGACGGATACCAGGATTCCGCTCCCGCTCCAGCTCGTTCGTCTGCCGGTGATGGGGGGCCTCGTTGCACGTCTCCTGTTCGGACGTCCGGGGCTCACGATGATGTGGTTCGCCGCGGTCGCACAACGTGACCGATTCCGTCTGGCAGACTATCGCGCGGTGCTACGGTTCCCTCAGGGAGTCAGGTCAACGCGCCGCGTGTTCTATGCGAGCCTCCGCGACCTGCCGGGCCTGTACGGTCCGGTGCGCAACGCCTTGAGCGGAATCACCGTCCCGTGCACCGTGGTGTGGGGAGACTGTGACCCGTTCTTCCCCCTTCCGGTCGGCGAACGAACGGCGGCCCACATTCCGGGCGCCACGTTTGTGCAGTTGAAGGGCTGTGGCCACTTTCTCCCCGGCGAGGATCCGATCGCCTTTGCGCGAGTGCTGGCGGATGCCGTATTCGGGCGGGCGTGACGCTGCCGGACCTGAAGGCGTGATTCCGATTGGCGTGGCCTCGTCCACGGCCCGGTTGGACAACGCATCCCGCCGGCCGGTTCGGTTGCGCGTATTGAGCAGGAGGAGGAAGACATCACATGACGCTTGAAGGAAAGAACGCACTCATTCTCGGCGCCGGCGGCGCGATTGGGTCAGCCGTGGCCAGGCGCCTCAAGAGCGATGGTGCTCGCGTGTTCTTGGCGGGCCGCACGCCGGCCAGTCTGGCGACGCTTGCGGGCGAGCTTGGCGTGTCGTGGGAACAGGTCGACGGGACAGACGAGAGCGCCGTTACAGGATGGATCGACGGCGTCGCGCGAAGCGAAGGTCACGTCGACATCGTCTTCAACGCCGTCGGACCGCGCGCGACCGCCGCCGGGTACGCGATGCCATCGGCAACCATTCCGCTCGAGCAGTTTGCCGTACCGCTCGATGTGATCGTCACGTCTCAATTCCTGACCGCGCGGGTAGCGGCCAGGCACATGCTCCCGAAAGGGCGCGGCGTCATCATCTTTCTATCCGCTAGCCTGACGGGGCAGTTCATTCCGTTCATGTCCGGCATTACCGCGGCCTGCGGCGCCGTCGAAGCGCTAAGCCGGACCCTGGCGGCGGAGTTCGGTCCGTCCGGAGTACGAGTGAACTGTGTCCGGGCGGGCGGCATGCCTCAGACGCGCACAATCGCCGAGACGACCGCGCGCATGGCGGCGACAACTGGAGTCAGCGCAGACGAGTCGGCGCGCGCCACCGCCACGAATGTGCTGCGCCGTCCTCTGCGGGTCGAAGAGACGGCCGCGGCGGTTGCCTGGCTCGCGTCGGACCTGGCGAGCGGCGTCGCCGGACAAGTGGTCAACGTCTGTGCCGGCGCGATCGTGTCACGATAGCGTCAGCCGAGGGAGAGCTGTGGTGGAACCCGAGACACGCGCGTCACGTTACGAGCGGCATCGTCGGGAACTGGTGACCTATGCGACCCGGCTCGTCCTGCGCGAAAGCATCGCGGAGGAACTGGTGCAGGAAGCCGCCATTCGGTTGCTCCAGGACGAGCGCCTGCCTGATGATGACCAGCAGATTCGCGCGTGGCTGTTCCGGGTGGTCAGCAACTTGGCGATCGACCATCTGCGTCGGCACAGCACGTGGAAGGAAATGGTGCTGATCGACACACGGGAACACGCCGAGGCCGACCCGACGTACGTGGCCGAATCGCTGCGGCTGCGTGGCAATGTGGAGATGGCGGCGATTGCGCGCGAGCATCTGGCGATCTGCTTCGCCTGCACGCTGCGAAACCTGCCGCCCTGTCAGGCGGCCGCGCTGCTGCTGCGCGAAGTGCACGGCTTCTCCACGGCAGAGACATCGGAGGTCCTCGATGCCACCGTGATCCAGGTGAAGAACTGGATTCAACAGGCACGGCGCACGATGGAACAGCGCTACGGGCACACCTGCGCGCTCGTGACCAAGGAGGGCGTCTGCCATCAGTGCGTCGAGCTCGACGGATTCTTCAATGGGCAGCAACGTGACCCGCTCGACGGCACGAAGCGCGACCTCGCGTCGCGCCTGGCGATCTTGCGGGAGACGCGGGAGGCCGCTCTCGGTCCTTGGCATCGCCGCCTGCTGAAGCTCGTCGAGGATCTGGTGGACGTCGATCGCCCTGACGAGTAGGCCAGGTCGGGCGGCAGCCGCGTCGTTTCGCGAAGGACCATCATGAGGAACGCCATCGTGATTGGCGCGTCGTCAGGAATCGGGAGGGCTCTCGCGAAGATCCTTGCGTCGAACGGCTTTGCCGTTGGCCTGGTGGCGCGAAGAACGGATCTGCTGTTCGAACTTCGCCACGAGCTTCCCAACCCCGCGTTCGTGAAGGCGATCGACGTGTCGGACCCCGTCGAAGCGATGCCGCGTCTCCGGGAGCTCATCGCGGAGATGCACGACGTGGAACTGTTTGTGGTCAGTGCTGGAACGGGATTCATCAACCCGGACCTCGCGTGGGAACCCGAGCGAGACACGATCGCCGTCAACGTTGTCGGATTCTCGGCTGTCGCCAATGTCGCGGCTGAGCATCTCCGGGCGAGGGGGGCGGGCCACATCGTCGCGATCTCCTCTTTAGCGGCTCTGCGAGGGCATGGCGGAGCACCTGCCTACAACGCGTCGAAGGCGTTCGTGTCGAACTACCTCGAAGGGTTACGCCACAAGTTCACTCAGCAACACCTCCCGATCATCGTCACGGACGTGCAAGCGGGGTTCGTACAGACGGCGATGGCCAAGGGAGACGGGCTGTTTTGGGTGGCCGCTCCGGAGCAAGCGGCCCGGCAGATCTTCGACGCGATCCGCAAGCACAAGAGGCGTGTGTACGTGACCAAACGCTGGAGACCGATCGCATGGATGCTCAAGGCCTTGCCCGACAGGCTGTACCACAGGCTATAGGCCCCGGCCACCACCCGACAGCCATGGTGCCCGGCCGACGACATGCCGAGGCGTGCTGCTGAATATCTCAGCGCAGGCTTACGCGCGGATCGGCGGCGTCTTGTACCTCACTCATCATCGCCGCCGGGCTCTTCGCCGAACTCGTCCGCGACCGCCTCATTGTGCCGGCCGATGCGACGGCCACCGCCACGAACATCATGGCCCATGAGACGCTGTTCCGCCTCGGCGTCGCCGCCGATCTGACCACTTTCGTGTGCGCAGCACCCCTGGCGGTGATCCTGTATGCACTACTCAGACCCGTAGACACGAACGTGGCGTTGCTCACGGCGTTCCTCACGCTCGTGCAGGATGCCATCAGAGGCATCAACGGGCTGAACCTCTACGGGGCGTTGGAGCTCCTGGGAGGCGCCGACTACCTGAACGTCTTCAGTCCGGAGCAACGGCACGCGATGGTCCTCTTGTCCCTCGAGGCACACTCGGGTGGCTTCGGGATCGCTCTGATCTTCTTCCGGGTTGCCTGCGTCCTCCCGGGATATCTCATCACCCTGTCGGGATTCGTTCCCAGGATCCTCGGTATCCTGATGGTGATCGTGGGCGCGTGCTATGTGATCAACAGCGTGGCACTGATCCTTGCTCCTCCGGTCGCTTCGATGCTGTTCCCCTGGGTACTGCTCCCCGCCTTCGTGGGGAGGTGTCCCTTGCCTTGTGGCTCGCAGTAAAGGGGGTCAACGTCCCGAGGTGGGAAGCAAGAGTACAGCTGTGGGCTGCCGGCTCATCATAGCCGGCGGTGTGGTCCAGTCGACCTTACCCCGTGCCGGGGACGTCGGCTGAACGTCGTCGGGCACGCCAGCGAGAAGCCGATAAGAAGACTTCACCAAGACACCACCCTTCACAACCACGACCCGATGCGTTTGTCGCTTGAAACGAAGACCAAATCAAGAGCGTGACCAGGTCCGCATCCGTGCGGGCGTGTGAACGATAGGCGAGCACGTCGTCTTTCGTCACTCGCCGTGAGTCAAGCGCCGTCAGCAGCGACAGCTTCGCCGCGCGATCGACACCTGATAGGCCTGCCACGGCGTGATCCACCCATCCCCTATCGAGGGGCATCGATTCGCCACGCCACTGCCGAATGCTGTGTTCGACAGTCTGCCGCGCCGCGCTCTCCATGGCGTTCGTGCCGGCGGCTTCTGCCGTGTAGTCGAAGGCACAGAAGCTGCCGTGAATGACCGGATCATGTCGAGCCCAGGAAAACTGGTCGGAGACGGGACCCCGCGCGGCCTCCGGTCGGTCCACCGTCTGGCTCGCCAGCTTCCGCAGCGTCTGCTTGGCCATCATCATGACCAAAGGTTTGACACCCGGAATCCTGGGGAACGGCAACGGTGAATCACCAAGCATGACGTTCACGATCCGGTTCGTGTAGTGAAACATGAGCGCCACACCAATGAGTTCGGCACGGTCTGCACTTGAGAACGCCGGCGTCTGTTGGGCCAGCGCATCAGGAGACAGCGTGGCGCGCGACCACGCATACAGCGCCTGGCGTTCCGGGTCGGTCATCACGCTGGCGTCGTCCTCTTGGGGCTTCGGGGCAATGGTATTGCGCGCCGGCAGCGCGACGTACTCGCCATAGGCGCCAAAGCGCAGCCCAGCCGTGCCGTAGACCCGGTCGCCGACCGAGAACGTGGTAACGGCTTTCCCGACCGATGCGATCTCTCCCGAGAAATAGCCACCGAGGATCGGGCGCTTGGGTCGCCTCAGGCCAAACGCGATTCGTAGGGGCAGCCAGAACCACTTCACAGAGAACGTGAAGCTGCGCATCTCGCAGTCCGCTTTCGTCGCTTCCGCTGCCCGCACCCGGATCAGGACTTCAGTGTCCTTCGGCACGGGCGTCCGCACATCGCTGAGCTGCAGGACCTCAGGTGGTCCGTACCGTGAGTAGGTGATCGCTCTCATGCCCACATCCAGGCGGGTACCTCTGCTCGTGGGGTGCCTACGCGAGCCGCCGACCAGGAATCATCCGCCGCAAGTAGTCGCGATGCACCGACTGACCCGGCTCCACGGACCGGACCCACCCGTGATGGCCTCCCACGTGTTCTTGAGCTCGTCATAGGGCCCTACGTTGCGACACCGTAGCAACCCTGCCACCAGTCACACGGACGAAGAGCGCCTCAACTCGAAGAAACCAGATGAGTAATGGATACCCTTCTTAGAATCTCGCGCCGACATGCAACCCAGGTTCCCCGATGAAATACGAGGGCCACTTGTCATCCATTTCGCGGAAAGCGGTCGGTGCGTTCGTATTGATCGGCCAGTGGGTGATGGCGATGGACGGCTGCACGAACAGGCGGCGATTGAAAAAGTCGACGTGGTAGCCCAGCCGCAGGGCGGTGAATAACTGAAATCCCTGTTGGACCGATTTCTTGTCGGGATCCTGATAGTCCTGGCGCAGCGCCGTTGCGTGGATGGCCGAATAGACACCCCGCCACAAGAACCGCTGATACGCCACTCCGGCACCGGTTCCCCGCACAAAGCCCGGATACGTTTCCTCGTTGGCACCACGGGAAGAGCCGTAGGGAATCCCGAGGGGCTGGCTATACCGCCAGGTGATCAGCTCCACCGATACCACGTCCCTGGGGGTGAGCCAGTGGCCGATATTCAACTGGTAGAACGACGGTGGATCTTCCGGCATGGCGTTCGCCAGCATGAACAGGGAACTGCCGACGAACCAACGGCGGTTCGACCCGTCCGGCTCAACGGATTGCGCATGCCCGGGTGGTACCACCGAAACGAGCAAGAACGCGGACAGGAGTAAAGACTTTGCCATGACCACTCCTTTGACCAGTCGCTATTGTGGCCGCCTGCTAGTCAAGGGCGGCAGCTTGCAAGAACCCTTGCAAGGGACGCCCATGACACGCGTTCTCCAGAGGCCACGGTGCGCTCGATTCGATCGCATGCCAGACGAGGCGCCAATCACGATCGCGTTTCTCACGGCGCATCACCTCGCGTGGCCGTTCGCGCGGCTCGGGGCGACGCGTCGCACTGCCTCCCGAGCCACTCGGCAATCACCTCCAGGACGACGAACTCCATCGGCTTCGCGAGCAGATCCACACTCCCGCGCAAGGTGGGCTGTCGCTCGTCAACCCTCAGGACATGGGTCAGATTGCGGACGACGTGGGCATCGACGACTCCCCTGGCGACCGACGCGATGCGCTGGACATCGACAGGACGGCATTGCAGGTCCTTCTCGCCGCCGACGAGAAGCATCGGGCATACGATCCGGGCGAAGACCTCAGTGGGATCAATGTCGAGGAGTTCCCGAAGCCACTTGGCGGGGATCTTCTGACCGCGGACATGGAGGGTTTCAGCAGACGATGCCTTCACCTTCGCAATGAGCGTCCGTTGGCTGACGACCGGCCGCGCGAGGAACTTGGCCACGATTCGCTCGAGCGCTCCGCCAACGCCCGACACCGCATCAACCTCCTTCTCAAGCTGCTCGGCCTGCCTGACCAGCATCGACTCCATGCCCTCGACGAACGGACACAGGAGAACGAGCCCGGCGAGGGTTGGGCGTCTTACGCTCACCTGCGCCGCGATGAGGCAGCCCTCGCTGTGCCCCAGCACGAATAGCGGCGCGCCGGCGCAGAAGACTTCCTGGCGTAACGCATCACACCAGTGAACCGCGTCATCAACGAGGTCCACGTGTCCAGCCGAGTAATAATCCCCGGCACTCGCACCGCACCCGCGCTTGTCGTATCGCAGGCTGGCGACACCCGCGCCGGCCAGCCCATGAGCAATGGTGTTGAAGACGTCGAGGCGCTGCCCCTTCATGTTCTCGTCGCGATCCAGAGGCCCGCTGCCGTGCACCATCAACACCGTCGGGAAGCACCCTGTCTCTGAGGGCAGGCAGGCCGTACCGGAAAGGCGGTTGGTGCCGGCGCCGATGTTCATCGCTCGTTCAATCATCGGAATCCAAGACGAGGCAGCCACCGCACCTCGATGCAGGTCGCCGTCTCCGTGTCCAGCGCCCGCGCGCCAGTCTTATGGCAAGCCGCTTCGCTCCGCGAACCGGTACTCGTGCGTGTCGAAATCGATGGTCCACGCATACCGCTTCAGAAACGCGTGGCTGATCAGACCGTCGATGCGCACGCCGCCGAAGTTCTGGTCACCGGCAGCGCCGACGACCAAGAGAGGACGATCCTCGCCGAGAGGTCCCAGGGTCAGGGCGCCGGGCAACTCGAAGAACCCTCGGTCGATATCGGCGCCGGTGATTCCCCAGCCCTTGAATCGTTTCTTCGAGGACGTGAACGACGCCTGGCGGGTTCCGCCCTGACCGTCCGGATGGAGCGCGACCAATCCAGAGTCGACGAAGAAGGTGAGGTCCCGCCGCGCTCCGAGACCACCCCTGGCGAACATGAAGTGGTCGCTCCACAGATAGAACGGCACGGACACGACCTCGCCAGGCAGCATCGCCCGATGCGCCGCGGCGGCCTTGCCATCGCCCCGCGCCGAGAGGATCAACCGGCGGTTCGGATAGTCCATCGTCGAGAGAAATCGCTCGAGGACGTTCGTGCCGAAGATGACGAGGTCGCCCTCACCCGTGAGCGTCGACAGGACATCCACCGGCACGTTGCGCAGCACGGCGTCGCCCAGAACGAAGCGCTCGGCAATACCGTAGGACATCTCGACACGCATCATGTTGAGATGGGCGCGTTCTGTTCCGACTCTGACGGTCTTGATGCCAAGCGCCGCCGCGCGGTCGGGGCCCATGAGAAGAAACGTACCGCCAGTGTCGATGTGTGCCGTGATGGACTGACCGTTGATCTCGCCCGCGAACGCCGGAAGGTACTCCGTGAGTGGATGGTCGGCGAAGGGCACCACGGTGACGCCCGGCAGATCAACGTGCAAGGGGCGGACGAGATGCGCCTCGAGCCGCTGGACGGTCACCGGAGGAACCCCTTTTCGGGCCCGGGCGAAATCGAGCGCTTCGGCGATCGCACCCAGGTGGACATACGCATCAATGACCGGTTCGGTGAGCTCGGCGAGGCGGCGATACGACGCGCCGATCGATCGGTAGTGGCTGATCGCTCCCCGATAGTTGCCTCTGACCAGTGAGGTCAGCGTGAGCAGGTGGCGCGCTTCGGCGGCTGCCGGTTGAGCGCCGAGCGCCTCCTGCGCCAGGGCCTGCGCGAGCGCGATGTCGCCGTCTTCCCATGCGGTCCAGGCGGCCTTCAAGTCAGACTTTCTCCCCTGCGCGACGCCGACCGCTGAAAGGGCCGACATCAACGTCGCCAGACTCGCCATCCACAGAGTGCCCCTCATCGTTCCTTCCTCCGTTTCCCCGTGTTGGGGATTTCATAAAAGGCGAGCGTCACGCCAAACTCCTGCTGCCCCTCGGGTGTGGACGCGTGCTCGCACAACTCAGCAAGCGCTTCGAGCCGCGCCTGGATCTCCGCCGCCTGCGCGGGCGTTGCTCGAATTCGGTAGCGCCTCAGGTACAACGGCACGTGCGCGGACGTGTTTCGACGCGGCGACCTGGCGTGCTGCAGGTCCGCGACCGTGGACTGCATGACGCCCTCGAACAGCGCGGAGGCCAGCGCCGCGTGCATGCCGGCCGACTGCGCGCCGGCCTCGATGCGGTCAACGGCGGCCTTGAAGTACTTCTCGGTGGTCCCCCGCTTCTGTCGGGTTCCGGCGGCCTCAATGAGTCCAGCTTTTTCCAGGACCCGAAAGTGGTGATAAAGGCGTGTGGGATGCGTTCCCAGGTGTGCAGCCATCTGCTTGGCTGTTCGGGGCTCCGCGATGAGGTTCTCGAACACGCGGTAGCGCAGCGGATCGGCAAGGGCCTTCACCTGAGACAGGGTGGCGGTCGCCGGCGCGGGTCCTCGCGGTGGGGTGCGTCTCATTGATTAACAATAGTAAAATATTTATAATATGTCAAGCATATGTGGCTCCCAAGCGTAGCCCTGGCCTCGGGGCAGCCCTGGTCGCAGATCGCGCCCACCGTAGGGATGCTCGCCATCTTCTATGGGTGGGCGAGATCGATCCTGGCAATAATGACGGTGACGAGGCGGTCGGTCACCGCAGGGAATGGATCTGCGATGACCGCACGAGCAATCGCAGCGGGTCGCCTATGCGTGAGGTCGCTCAGTTATCACTATGGCCACAAGCCCGTCCGCTGACAGCGCAGGCGTGATCGCGCCCGCTCCTGTCTTCTTTGCCGTGGCGCTCGCTGCTGGGTTCGCAGCGGAGCGGGCGGCATCAACGACCCTGCTATGGTTTCCACTCAGTGCATGGCTGGCGTCGGCGTTCGTTGCGACCTCCATCGCCATATTCGTGTCTGCATTCGGCGCCCTGGCTCGAGCGCGTACTGCCTTCGATGCACGCAAATCTACAACCCGAATTGTCACGAGAGGCGCGTTCCGCTTTAGTCGCAACCCGACGTACCTTTCCCTCACCCTCCTGCACGTCGGCATCGCGTTCGCCGTCGAATCGCTGTGGGTGTTGCTCACGGCCATTGCGGCTGTTGGGGTCACGCACTGGGGCGTCATCCTCAGGGAGGAACACTACCTCGCCGCTAAGTTTGGCGAGGAGTACCGCAATTACGCCGCGACGGTTCGTCGATGGCTCTGACACTGCGGCCAAACCCTCACTCCACGCTCACGTTTCGTCGTCTCAGGTATACTGGGGATCTCGGTCGTGGAGATCACTCGGGCGCCGATAGGCCGAAGATAACGGTTCCATAGACCGGTGCCTGCCGACAGCCTGTTCGCGCGCTAGATCCGCGCGCGCTTCAAGTCCTCGACACGCGACTGACCAGAGAAGTGGACGCCGGCTCATCCGAGTAAGGCGGCGCGCGCCAACCAGTTGCGGGCATGGTTGTCGGCGCAAAGAACCGCTGCGTTTGGATCACCGCTTCTGGCGTGCGCATGGCGCGGTTCCACGGCGGGTGTTGAGAGCTGGCGGGGACAATTTCAGGGACAGTCTTGGGGACAGCAGGGCTCCCCGTAACTCAAAGCCTGTCGTATACTTAGTTTTCTTGCCGCGGTGAGGTGGCCGAGAGGCTGAAAGCGGCGGTTTGCTAAGGTCGCCCAAGATCACAGAACGGGCCTGAAATTCGCGACTTCAGGCCAGTTTTTTATTGGTTCGTTGGTTGGCGTTGGCTGCCGATTGATGGTCCTCGGACCGAGTTTGGGCACACTGGCGGGCACACTGGAGGCGACGCCAATGTGTGCCTATCAAGCACACATCGTCATACCCTAAAGTTCGGTGAAGTACTTCGACTGGGACGACGCGAAGAACGCGAAGCTCAGGGCGGAGCGCGGCATCGGGTTCGAGGAAATCGTCTTCCACATCGAGCGCGGCGATGTGCTCGACATCCTGGAACACCCGAATCCCGACCGTTACGCTGGCCAGCGGATCTTCGTGGTCCGGCGTGAGACTACGTTTACCTTGTGCCGTTCCTCGAGGACGAGCAGACGGTCTTCTTGAAGACGATCATCCCGAGCCGGAAGGCGACGAAGAAGTACCTCGGTGAGGAGTCAGACGATGAAGATCGACGCTGACGAAAAGGAGCTGCTCGACTCCGTCGAGCGAGGAGAATGGAAGTCTGTCAAGGGCGGCAAGCGCGAGCGCGCCCGGTACTCCCGCTACGCGAAGGCGACGTTCCGCAAGGACCGGCGGCTGAACATCCGGCTGTCGAGCAAAGACCTGTTGGCGATCCAGAAGCGGGCACTCGCGGAGGGGCTTCCGTATCAGACGCTGATCTCGAGCCTGCTGCACAAGTACGCGTCAGGCCGCCTCAAGGAGATCTAACGCCTCCTTCGTTTCGGGCTCTCTATGGAAGGGCCGGGTTCAGCCTCGCTTTTGCCAACACCCTGGGCCAGGCTGGAGATTTCGAGAGTCTTCCCTCGAAGGGGCGCAGGAAGTTGGAGATCAGCATGAAATTCCGCTGGTCCAGCGCTTTGCCGGCCCGCTCCAGAGTTGAATCGATTTCGCCGAGAACGAAGTGATAGAAGGTGTGCGCGATGGATGCCTCGCTGGAATTTCCGGGCAGGGCATCGAGAAGCGCGCGCGATCGATCGGCCTCTCCCGTCCGCGCAAGAGCACCCGCAAGCAGGCCGACCACGAACGGAGAGCCGGGTGAATGCGCGAACGCTTTCTCAGCGCACTCACGCGCGTCCACGAATCTCTCGCATGCAGCGTGATGCAGCCCGAATTCCACCCATCCCAGCCAGAAATCCGGGTCGAGTTCGACACAGCGGCGCCATTCAACTCCTGCTTCGCGTTCGAGGCCCAGCGCTTCCAGCACGATCGCCAGATCCCAGTGGCAGATCTGGCTCAAGGGATTGTCTTCGACGACCTGCTCGGCCTGCTGCCTCGCCTCGGCCAGACGTCCCAGCGGAAAGAGGTGGAAGCACGAGTACCATGCGCGCACGTGCCAGTGCACCTGCGGGCTGGCCATCGCGCGGCGGAAGTGGCGATCGGCCGCCTTCCAATCGTATTCGTACATCCCGGCGACGAATCCCAGGTAGGCGTGCGCTTCGGTCAGATCGGGATCGAGCTCCAGCGCCTGGCGCGCCAGATTGCGCGCGCGAGGCATGCACTCGTCCGCCGGCACACCGACCCAGATGTAGGCCCCGTGATGGTCAGCCAGCCCGACATATGGAAGCGCAAACTCCGGATCGAGCGCAATGGCTTGTTCGAGACAGTCTCGGCTCTGGCGGAGCGACTCGGGCGTGAACGCCCATTGGTACTGCCGGTATCGCAGATACGCTTCGTACGCGTGCAGATTCGGCTGCCGGCGAGGACGGGCGTCAGGAGCGAACTTCAGCTCGAGCTCGGCCGTGATCGCCGCGGCAATTTCATCCTGCATCGCGAACAGGTCTTCCATCTGGCGCTCGTACCGCTCGGACCACAGATGCGTCCCGTCGGCGGCGGCGATCAACTGCGCTGTCACGCGGATCCGCTGGCCGGCCCTGCGCACGCTGCCTTCAAGCACGTTGGTAACGCCCAGAATCTCCGCAATTCTGCGAATGTCGGTGTTCTGCCCTTTGAAGGCGAACGCCGAGGTGCGCGCGATCACCTTCAGCCCGGGAACCTTCACCAGCGCGTTGATGATCTCTTCCGCCAGGCCGTCGCTGAAGTAGTCATCGTCGGCGTCGCGGCTCATGTTGGCGAATGGCAACACCGCGATCGAGGGCTGGTCCGAACGAGGAGTTGGCGAGGAGCCCGCCAGCGCTGCCCTGAGTTCGACAGCGCTCGGAAAACGTTGTGACGCGTCCTTCGCCAGGCATCGCTTGATGACACCGTAGAGCGGCGAATCCAGCTCCGCCGGGTTCGCTTCGACGACGCCGTGGAGGGTGTCCAGGAACGACGCGCCACCGAATGCGCGCTGGCCGGACACCATTTCGTACAGCACGGCGCCGAAGCTGAAGATGTCGGAGCGCGCGTCCACAGGCTTGCCCCGCGCCTGCTCAGGCGACATGTACGCCGCCGTTCCCATGACGGCGCCGTCCGCGGTTCTGGTGGCGTCGAGGCCGGCATCGGTGGTCAGCTTCGCCAGACCGAAATCGAGCAGCTTGGCGCCAGCTTCGGTGATAACGATGTTGGCGGGCTTCAGGTCGCGATGCAGGATGCCTCGGCTGTGGGCAGATTCGAGCGCACTGGCGATCTGCTGCGCCAGCGGCAGAGCCTGCTCCGTGCTCATCGGCCCGGCGAGCGGGCGGCCTTCGACATACTCCAGGACCAGGTAGTCCGGACCCACGTCATAAATCTGGCAGATGTGCGGATGGTTGAGAGCGGCGATCGCGCGAGCTTCGATCTGGAACCGCGCCCCATGTTCTCCTCTCAAACGCTTGATCGCCACAGTCCGATCCAGCCGCGTGTCGCGGGCCTTCCACACCTCTCCCATGCCGCCTTCGCCAAGCGGCGAGAGAATCTCGTATGGACCGATGCGCACGCCTGGTGCAAAGGACATCCGGCCGATTCTATCGTTCGCTGGCCCCGTCGAAAAAACGGAGAGGGGCGCATGGGGATCGGCGAGCCCAAGGCCTCGCACGAACGAACGACGCACAACGCACGCCGTCAGCACGTCTAGCACCGAGGTCTGTCAATGCCTATCGGCGAATCTGCCGAACGAAGCCTCAGGTGCGACTGCGGCGACCAGCCCCGCTCCACCTGTCGCCGACGCTGTTACGCCATGCCCAGCTTGCGCTTCAATGCGGCGATGTCCGGGTCGAACACGTTACGTCCGCCCACACGATTCTGGCCGTAACCCGCAAGGAGTGCCTCGAGCCGCTCCCGACCAGACGCGCTCTTGGCGGCCTGTCGCGGCGTCTTGTTGCCCAGGGCTGGCACCCTCGTGTCGAGCCACGCATCCCAATGTTTGCGCGCTAACTCGGCCTCGATCGCTTGAAGCTCTGGCGACGATGGAGCAGTGTCTGGAGGTGGCAGGCTCCCGACCAACGCAGACGCAGACGAGCGCCGCTGCTCGAGCACCTCAGTGATATCGGTGACCGTTGTATCGATGAGCGTCGCAGTCGACCCGAGGTGCTTCGCGATCTCCTTCTCGATGCGTCGGCGACGCCGCGCAGAGTTGACTTCAACGGTGAGCTGGGACTCACTGACCCGCAGCGTGCCGAGCGTCGTATTGTCCCAATCTTTCATCTTTCGATTGCCTGCCTTGATCCAGGTCAGGGTCGCGGAGCGAAGCGCGCCGGTATCGTCGTAAGCTTCGTCGGTGATATGCGCCTCGTCGCGCAACCTGGCAAGCGGCGTGAGCCGCTCGACGGCCACTGCCGCAGGAATCCCAAGCACATAGGTCAACGTGGTCAGCTCGAGTGGGTCGCCGTCCGTATTCTGCATCACGGGAATCTTCGGGTGCAGCAGGGCAGTCACGATCTCGTGGTAGGCCTGCCGGAGCTCGATGTTGTAGTCCTGAAGCTCCTCCCGCGTGAGTAGCCCCTTCGGGCGGAACCTCTCCCGCATGTCGATGATCGGAATGTGCCACGACGCCGGAATGACCCACGGGCAGGCGCCGATCAGAATACTGGCGCCTCCGGCGGTAATCACCCTGGTGAACGTCAGGTCGCCGACGTCCAGCGTTTGCGAGGCGCTCTGTTCGAGCACGTGAAAGCGCCGGCCCGTCAAGACGTCTTTGATCTCGAGCGATCGGCCCACTGTTACCGCCTCGACGACGAAGAAACTTGCCGGGCTCTTGCATGCCTGTTCGATGAACTCGCGATGGAACTCTGGAGCGGACTCCACCTCGTGTTGCAGAAAGTAAAGAGCGACGGGCTCTGTCGGCCATCCGGCTGGCAACTCGTCCTCAACTGAATCCGGAACGAACGCGAAGACGAAGAAGGGATCGAATGTCGTCCCGAACTCTTTGGAGCGTTCAACGTCTTCGGGGACGCCGTTCCACAGGAAGAACTCGTCCCATGCCTCGTCGAAGAACTCGTCGCCGAATTCCTGGACAGCGTAAGAGAAGAGCGCGGGTACGAGAACACCCTCTGCTGACCGCAGCCTCACCCGCTGGCTGTCCTCCTCGTCCTGGGCTCGAAGGCAGCAGTGCTTGAACTTACGCCCGCTCCCGCAGGGG
>Ga0187893_10001238_pt1 | contig 62919 bp, 66 predicted proteins | sample MA1701074metaG_FD_139574 | JGI IMG/M metagenome (GOLD analysis project Ga0187893, IMG submission 139574) | White microbial mat communities from a basaltic lava cave in the Kipuka Kanohina Cave System on the Island of Hawaii, USA - MA170107-4 metaG ... | reverse complement strand
GTCATGTTCACCACTTCACCGGCGGTCCGGATAGCGAGCACACGCCAGAATGGAATGTTCTTCGCCGAAGGTCCCAAGGTGATCTTCCAACCGTATGCTTCGACGACGTACATGATGGTGGAGGGAATCAGCAGGACAAACAGCCCGATCGGCCCGAGTTGCGACGCCGCCTCATAGATTCGCCCGGGACCGATATTCCAGACGAGGAGAATGAGGGTGAGAAGGCCGGCAAAAAGTAGAACGAGCTTAAGCACGGGTCCTGGCGGACGGTCTGATAACCCAGAGCATCAGGAGTGAGAATACCACTGATCCGAATGCGGCCAGCCCGAGAAACCATTCGAGCTTGCCGATCACAGCAAAAATCAGCACGATGACGGAAAAATCCCGGCTCGCGACGTTCTTGAGCATGAAGTCCGACCAGGCAGCCTGAACCGGTGTCTTCCATCCACTCGAAGCCTTGATCTTTTGCGCGCGGGTGACGAGCCAAAACGAGAGCCCATTTCCAAGGACTGCGGCAGCGCCCAGGGCAAGGGGAACCCACGCACCATCGCTTCCGGCCATATGCAGATAGGCGCCCGCGGCAATGCCGGCAAAGATCGCCATATGCACCACGTTGTCCATGGCGATATCAAGCCAGGCCCCGAACGGCGATTCGGTGAACGTGAGCCTAGCCACTTCACCATCACAGCAATCGATGATCGCCGCCAATTGGAACAATAGCGCGGCCATGATGCCGGCGCTGTAGGTCCCGACGCCAAAGCCAGCGGCCGCGACTAACCCAACCAGGGTGGCCAAAATCGTGATGACATTCGGTGAGAGGCCTGCGGCGAGAAAGATACGCGTGAACCAGCGGGAGATCTTCCGGTTGAAGAACCGGTCGACGAAGCCTTCGAACTCACCCTTGAGGGAATTGAAAAGTTTCCTTTCAGCGGCCTTGACATCGGCGGCATCGCGCACGTCCTGATACCAGTGGGACCGGTTTGTCTCCGTAGATAGCACACGCACATGCCCGTCCACCGCAGCCCGTTCGAGCCATCGACGAATCGGCAGCGTACCGGTTTCCGCATCGACCTGACCAGCAGCGCTCATAAAACCGGCGGGAAGCACCAGTAGGTCTGTCGCCACCAGTGCCGTGTCATCCTGTTTCGATGTGATCGAGAGGAGTCGTCCCGCCTGCACTTTCATACGTAAATTCGACCGGCGCAATTGCCGATCTCGCTGGCTATCGGCCCGTGCCACGACGATCGCCTGGCCCTCCTGCACCTCATGGCGCAGGCTTTCGATCAAGGGGCCCGCAAATACCCCCTGCACGCCGGACAGGAGACAGAAGCCGCGAACTTCGGCAGCCAGTGCTTCCCACGTGCGTGGATCATCCAGCGGAAACTCACGAATCGGCAACCAGCGCACAGGGATCGTCACACGTGACCCTTTGCCCAACGCCTGTTTGAGCTGATCCTCCTCAGGCCCGACCAACACCATGAGCTGCCGAATGCCGGCACGCTGCAGTGTCAACACCGTCCGCTGAAACAGGCCGATGCCCACCACGCTGGTAAGCGGACTCACCTCATCGGCATATAATCCAGCCGGCTCGCCGAAGAGGCTTACCGACGGCAAGAGAATCGCCGTGTTCAACCCCTGGAGGCCTGCCTGTTTCTGAACTATGCTTTCGCTCATGATCGGCCGATCCTTGTAAACGGGGGAGGAACTGTCCCCATCACCCCACCATTCTAACAGCCGCCAGCCCGTTTATCCCATCATCCCGCTTCCCCCGCGCTTACAGTTTCGGCAATACATCCCGTTCCGCTTTCGTCACATCTTCCATAAAATCTATTTCAGTCCAGGGGAGTCCACCGATCTTCTCATGCCCGACTTTGACGTCGCGAAAAAACCCAGTGAGCGCATCCTCGTATTCCATCTGCCAGGCCTCGCAATCCACATGGGTTTTGAGCGACGCAACTACATACGGCGTATCGATATGCCGAACCTTGAGAAACCCCACGCCCTCTCCAGCATAGTCGTAGTGCAACGGCATCGTTTTCGTCAGAGCAATTACGCGCCCGCCTTCGACCACGACCATACACTCCTCTCCAGTCTGTTTGACGGTGTCATCCATGAGCAACGCGTTTTCATAGGGAGATTGTACCAAACGGCGCAAGATCTCTTGATGAAAAAGCACGTCTGCATCCATGACAATTGCGTCGTCATCGAATGCCGTGCGCGCGATCCAGAGCGAAGAAATGCTGCCGCGATGAAACTGCTCATTCACAAGAAAGTTCATGCGCACTCCACACGAGTTTGCTGCCACAGCCGCGCGAATCATTTCCTGCTTATAGCCCACAACCATATCGGCGCGCTGAATGCCGACGCTCCGAAGGGACGTGAGATAGCGATGTAAGAGGGTCTGCCCGCCGATCTCGATGAGACATTTCGGGCGATGTTGCGTGACCTCCCAGAGGCGCTTCCCGACCCCGGCCGCGAGGATGATGGCTTTCATGCTGTGCCACAGATCCGTTCAAATGCGTCGAGGAATCCGACCAACTGCGCCTCCGTGAGTGCGCCCATGTTCGCCACACGGAAAATTTTGCTCTGGAGTTGACCTTGGCCCGCATAGATCACATAGCCCTCTTCTTTCAGCCGATCGTGCAACAATTGATAGGTCATGCCCTCGGGAAGAAAATAGGCGGTGATCGTGCTGGACTGTTTGTCGGGAGTCAGGAGCGGCTTCACGCCGAGTTTCGCCATACGGTCTCGGATGAGAGTCGCGACCTTCCTGTACCGCTGAATCCGCCTGCTGACCCCTTCCTCCATGAGTTCGTTCAACGCCTCGTCGAACGCGTAATAGACCTGCACGGCGGGTGTGAACGGAATCGTCCCGCGGCCCTCATCATCCACATATTGAGTGAGGTGAAGATAGATTGACCGTCTGGCATAGGTACGCATACGCTCCAGAAATCCCTTGCGGACTAGTACAAAGGACAGGCCCGGGAATCCCTGAATACATTTTCCGGCTGTACCCGCTACCATATAAATGTGAGATCCGGCGATATCCAGCGGCTCCCCTGCCAAGGCACTGACCGCATCGAGAATGAATACCCGATTCTGGCTGTCGACGACATCCGCGATTTCCTTGACCGGATTGATGAGCCCGGTGGTCGTTTCATGGTGGACCATTGCAACAGCATGCGCTTCCGGATGCTGCCGTAGCGCGAGCCGCAACCGCTCCGGGTCCGGCCTGGTCGTCCAATCGTATTTGAGTTCGGACACGCCCAGGCGATAGAGGCCGATCATCTGGGAGATGCGCTCGCCGTACACGCCGTTGTTGAGCACCAGCATGCGTTTGCCGTGCGGCAGGGCCGACATGACTGCGGACTCCACCGCCGCAGTTCCCGATCCAGTCAACACCACAGCGGCATACTCCGCCTCCGAACCCGGCACAAAGAGATTCAGCAGCTTTGCCTGGATTCCATGCAAGAGTTCGGTAAATTCCGACTCCCGATGGCAGACATCCGGATGCAACAGTGCTTGCCGCACCCGCTCCGACACATTCACCGGTCCTGGATTCAATAAGATCATCTCGCCTTTCTTCCCCTCACCCCTAACACCTTACCCCTGATGCGCTACTTGATTGCCTGCATGAAGCGTTTCGTAATATCCGGCGGATCGAGCATCACGCGCCCGACATCTTCCACCATCTCATTGACTTTCACCAGCAACATGCTCGGCCCGTCTTTCTTCAGCATGTCTTTGAACTCGTACACGAGGTCTTCACGGTCCCGTACCCGTTCGACATTCATATACCCGGCAGCCTTCGCGATCTTCTCAAGCGGGACCACATTGGAAATCGTCGGCTGATTGCCGGTACTCCCGTAGACCTCGTTGTCAAACACCACATGAATGAAATTCTTCGGCTTGAGCGCGCCGACCGTGGCCAAGGTGCCCATTCCCATCAATACATTCCCATCACCGTCGAATATCACGACTTGCTTCTTCGGCTTGGCCAGTGCCACACCCAGCCCGATCGCCGATGCTACGCCCATGGACCCGATCATATAAAAATGGGTCGGACGATCGGAAATTTGGTAGGCCTCGCGCGAGGGAAATCCGTTGCAAATAATCACCGGCTGATCGGCGAGCAGTTCCAACAACGCCGCCATGGCCATTGCCCGACTCTGCATCGTTCCTTGCTCCGGCCTCATGGATGCAGCCCTTTCACAACACCTTTCGTCATCAAGAGCGCGACGGGGATGCGCTCCTTCATGAACGTCTCCGCTACCCATTTCAGATCGTCAATCACGGTCTTTTCCGTCAGGGTACGATGGGGGATCTTCATCGTATCCAGAAACTGCGGCATCACCTCGCCCATCACCAGATGTTCAGGCGCATCTTTGCCTTGATAACCGCGCCAGGACACAATCAGTATGCAGGGCTGGCAGTAAATCATGTTCAACGAAATGAGAGCGTTGAGGGAGGTACCCAGTCCGGAGTTCTGCATGAGCACGGCGGGAACCTTGCCGGACATATAGGCACCGGCAGCCATGGCGACTGCTTCATCCTCCCGAACGGCCGGAGTGTAGAGGCGCCGCTCCATCAATTCCGCGATAATGCCGCCCAGAATCGAATCCGGAACCCCTGTAAAGAAATCCACCCCGATATCTTGCAAGGCTTGGACGAACGCGTCACTTTCAATCATCGTGTCGGTTCCTCGCCCCAACGAACATGGAAAAACCCGCGCATTATAAGCTATGCCTCTGGACATTCTCAACAAAACTGCCGGAGTTGCGCCATACGATCGACCATGGTAGCGTTCTGGCATGATCGGACGGCAGAAACAACACGCGGGCCTATGTCTTGCCCTGTTGGGGCTCTTGCTCTGTCTGAGCCGCCCCCTTCTTGCCCATGCCGTGCCGATGGTGAACGATCCAAACGGTTTCCAGACTATGGCCTGGGGTATTGTCCTGACCACGCGGTCGGACCTAGAAATCACCAGACCGGGTCCGCATGTGAACGAATACCAATTGAGGGGCAGCTCGCCATCGTATGGCGGAGTACCGGTCGAGCGACTCCGCTTCTTATCGGTCGATGAACAATTCGCACGCGTGACCATCCAGTATCAGGGCGACGATCGCCACAAACAGATCCTCGCCTATCTGGAGCAGCAGTTCGGCTCACTTGAGCGCGTCCCCGGGCAGATGATGCGAGGCCTCAATCAGCAGTACAATTGGCGCGGAACCGATACCGAGATCAACTTGACCTACCATGCAAACACGGAACGGGGATTTATCTTTATCGACAGCCGTACCTTGGCCCCTCGGTTCAACGACCATATCGCTGATACAGGGGAGTAGCATGCCGCGCCGGCCCCACATAGCCCCTTGGATCTATCGCACTTCTCTCATCTGCCTTTTCTTCTCGCCCATCCTGCAGAGTAACCCGGCATCCGCCGTGCCAATGCAGAACGATCCAAACGGGTTCGAGGGAATCCCCTGGGGCGCAACATTTTCAGAAACCGACACCTTCGTGAAAGTAGAGGACACCGGCCGATTTCAAACCTATGAACTGAAAGCCGGGGCTGCTACGCTTGGCGCAGCAAAGGTCGACTCCATGCGATTCGTGACCTCAGAAGGCAAGTTCGCTCGTGCCACTGTCCGCTACCAAGGCAAGGCGACCCACGACCAGATTCTTACCTATCTCCAATCCCTCTATGGCCCGCTCGACCGCACACCAGGACAGATCGCCGGCGGATCCGTCAAATTCTTTAGCTGGACTGGGTTCGAAACTGATGTGAACCTCCGATACGAGACCAGCACCGATCGCGGCATCATATTTTTCGAGAGCCAGGAGCTCCGCCGAAAAATGACCGACAGCAATTCAGCCACCGTGTTTTGACTCATACCCCCCTGCTTCCCTGCCCGTCCGAAGTTTTGAGCAGGATGCTCAAAAAGGTGACATTCTCACCCGCCCACCCCAGCTGCCAAGACAGCTTGTTCTCCGAGTCGGCTACGTTGAGGATGCTTTCGAGGGGAGAACGCTGCCTGGTGAAAGGCACGTCCCTGGGCAAAGAGGCTGGCTCGGCAGACTCGGGGTGGGTGGGTGAAGTAGGTAGCCAGGGTCGGGCGGGTGAGAAGGGTGACTGGTTTCAGCATCCTGCCTGGAAACCCGCGCCAATCGTGCCCGTATACCCAACTCCCCCCCTCTTCTGGTGGGGCCTTTATCCCCTCTCTTTAGGGATTGTTGAAATTCTTGAATGCGGTATTCTGAGGCCGTCGCAGAGGATAGTGTAGCCTCGGTGAAGCCACTGTGGAGGTACCGATGAAGCTGTGCAGCCCCCTTCTCAAGGTCAACACCCAAAAGTCTCATTCGCTCCTGGATCGGCGCTATGCCGAACGGGTTCCAATCCGATACCGAATCACCTACTCCGGAGAAGAAGGCGCGCGAATCGTCAGAGGAGAAGGAGCGTTGAAAGACCTCTCCAAAACCGGCTGCAAGATTTTGGGCGTGGCCACCATCTCGCTGGGTAGCCGCCTCACTCTGCACCTGAACCTTGAAGATGGGCAGGCCCCCATGCGCCTCACTGACGTTCTCGTCACCTGGATCGCCAGAGACTCGTTTGCCGTCAAATTCCCCAAGCTCTCGCCGGAAGAACGAAAGCGGCTGCAAGAAGTTATTTGGAAAAATATCAGCTTGTCGTCCTTAGACGATCGACGAACAGCATTTCGTATTATCTGAGCGTCGACCCAACGCCACGGAGAGAATCATGGGTCCTGACACCGTTGCCCCTCCCACCACAGTATCTGGATTCCCCGGTCAATCCGATCGTCGGCATGGCAACCGCACCCCGGCACTCTTTTCTTTGCTCTATTCCGGCATGGGTGCCGGTCAAATGCTGATCGGTGACGGCATGGTCACCAACCTCTCGTCGTGCGGGATCGGCATTCGCGGCAATCGATCGGTCACACCCGGTATGGAAGTGGCGCTCTTCATCGACCTTCCAGGACTGAAGGAGCCACTGTGCGTTGCCCAGAGCCGGGTCTCCTGGGTGACAGGATACCAATTTGGAGTGGAACTGGGGTCCCTGAAGTTAGAAGAGAAGAAGCATCTGCAATTCTTCTTGTGGGATCGCATCACCCCCACAGACCGTGACGGCGGCAGCTGAGACGATAGTAGAAACAAGGAGGTGCTCTCATGAAACGAGAACGGGTCATATCTGGAAGCGGGCTTCAGTCTGTGACGGAAACGGTCAATCGGAGACAAGACCCCCGACCCTCGGTAGAGTTCGGGTTGATGTATTCAGCGCAAGACCATTCCGGCGAACTCCTCATGGGCGACGGCATGGTCACAGACCTCTCACCTACGGGATTGGGCATTCGCGGCAACGCCTGCGTCATGCCAGGGATGGAACTCACGATTTTTCTTTACCTCCCCGATGGGCAAGACCCGCTGTTCGTGATGGAAGCGAAGGTCGCTTGGGCAGCAGGACATCGTTTCGGAGTCGAGATCCTCAAGATGAACCTACGAGAACGAAACCGACTCCATTACTTCTTGCGCTCAAATATCGCGCATTCTAACTAGCTGATTGTCGGCTCATAGAGAACTCGATGGCGGAACGACAGAGGATAGGCACACGAGTGAAGACTCACCCCCCAGTTCAGGCCACTGACCGCAGGGAGGCTCAGCGGCTCCCTGTTCAGATCGTGGTTCGGTTTTCAGCAACAGACAGCTTTCAACATGTCGGCCATGGGGTGGCCCTTGACCTGTCCGAGAGCGGGTGCAAACTCTGCAGCGCACAAGTGTTGCGCATAGGAAGCTTCTGGGATCTTTACCTGACAATCCCTGAGGCGTCCCGTCCGGTTCTCATCTCAGAGGTTCGAGTGGTCTGGGCCGTAGAAGACGAATACGGAATAGAATTTCTTCTTGTCACGGCACGAGAACGAACCCGGTTACGCCGTTTCATTTGGAAGCACATGAACCGCGCCACACTCAGGGGCGGGCTCCCTTTGTTTACGCTCGTTGACCAGACGAGTCCACGGCGACCACAACTCAAATCCCTGCCCTAGTCCGCATTGTCCATGAAGCTTCTGCTGTATGCGCAGTTACGAGGCTGCGACGGACGGTCTCGCCGTTCAGTTCTTCGACATACTGCACGAGTATTTCTCAGGGCTTTATATCTCTGAGCGCCTGTCTCCCTTCTCATCCTCATCTACGCGCTTTCGCGACGAACCTTCATGAATAATGCGGGCTGGGAACCTGTCTGACATTGACCTTTCTACTGCGGCGAGTTCCTCGCGTGAGGCTGGTGGGGTAGAAGTCCGGAGCCTCTACCCTCCCCTCAGCCCCTAGTACTCACATCACCCCTACCACCGAAGCCTCAATTACTAATTCGCATTCATACCACCACGAACACACCAGACGCGCTGGTCGAAGGCCTTACTGACACCGAGCGCGGCGCCATTGCTGAAGCCCACGCCCCATATGAGGGTAGCATTGTCTGCATGCGCCGATGCTGACCAATAGTTGGCCGACTGAACAGCCAGAAATGGATGGCCTGATGGAAGAGTCGGACCGGGAGAGGCTACAGTGGGATCCACTAGACTGGCCAGCTCTGGAAGGGCCGGCAGACGCCAACCTTTTCGGCCTCCGACGGCTTTATTGGCGCAGGCTAAGCGGGCGTTTGACGAAGATACCGCTGCCGACTGCGGCGACTTCTCCCAGACCAGTCCGGTTTCTTTATCCAACACCGCTTCATTGTTAAAGGCCGCCAGAACGACGAACCGATGCGGCGCCGGCAGAACCTTATCCCATGACAACATCTGATTATTATCGTCACTGCTGCGCTTAGTACTTTCTGCTTCCGCATTGGCAGCCTTCGTGGCCGCCAGGACCTGATCGAGCTTGTCCGATATCTGACGAAGTTGCTGTTGCTGTGGAGTTGGATTCTGCGCCCACGTGGGCGTATCCCCTGGACCACCGCTCACAAGGATTAGCCCTCCGAGTACGAGCGTACCCACACTCGCTACGAGAAACCGTCGTCTCTTCATCACTCCCTCCTTATTGATTGTGTAGATGTGGCACTCACTGCTAGTTGGCCTTCCGCACTTCTGAGAACTTCTCCCGCTTTGGAGGAGCGCTAAGTCCAGGAGCAGCGCAAGGCACGGTCGCAATGGACACGTGTCCTCAGCCCTTTCAGGTGCCGGAGTCTAGGCTGGAGCGGGAAAGGTCTGCGTGAGCCTGCCACTGTTGAGGTGCTGGACATGAAGCCGGTCCAAGACGAACCACGCTGTCTGCGTGCCCCGCACGAGCAGACCCATCATACGAAAAGATGATGGTCGCACGATTATGTCTTGAATTGTCAGTGTTTGAGGACAAACGAGAGATTGTCTGCGGGAAACACGTCAACCGTTGAGCACCGGCGAGATCCATGTGGGCAATCCTCTAATGCGCAATGTCCGCCTTAGACTTGCTCTAGAACCACCTCGCAAGGTGTATGGCTTATACGGCAGGGCACTTTTCTCTGTCAAGTGCCGTTGTGCGCAGGAGAGCACACGATACTTCCGTGTGCTTCGCTGATCAGGAAGACGGCAGAAATCTGTCCCGGTGGGTGTGTTCCGCGATTCGGGGGGGTCCGCTAGTCTCCTCCTCCTATTCACCACCACTCAACGCGTACGCCCTACGCGCGGTTCTGATCCCATGCTTGTCCTCTAGAAACGCTGCGTGCTAGGATCTCGGTGAGTGAGCACTTACTTACCATGAAGAAACGAACTACTCAGACCACGAACGGACCGCGGGCTTCTGCGCTCGATCGTCAGGCCAGTCTCATCGTGGCCGCCGCTTCGCTCTTCGCTGCGAAAGGGTTCAACGGCACCACCACAAAAGAAATTGCCAAAGCGGCGGGCGTAAGCGAAGCCTTGGTCTTTAAATACTTTCCGACGAAACGGACGCTCTACGCGGCAATTCTTGCAGAAAAAGTGACCGTCACCGAACTGCTAGAAGCCGTGGAGGCAGCGGCCAAGAAACACGACGACCATCGTGTGTTTACGATGATCGCGAGCTATCGCATTCGCCCCGGTGTCGATTCGACGCTCTTACGGCTCCTCTTGTTCAGCGCCCTCGAAGGACACGAATTATCCGAGATGTTCTTCGGCAAGCACCACAAAGTGTTCTACGATCACCTAGCCGCGTACATTCGCACAAGAATTGCCGACGGCGCGTTTCGCCCGGTCGATCCCCTTCTGGCAGCCCGCGCGTTCATCGGCATGGTCGTCCATCACCGCCTGCTCCATGAGATCTTTGGAGTTCCGATGCATCAATCCCACGAGGACACGGTGGCAACCTACGTCGATCTCTTTCTCACCGGATTGATCAAGATGCCGGGGAGGCGTGCGCGATGAATCCCTTGAAACAGCATCCGATTGTCACACTCGGGGTGATTATTTTCTTTGCAGTCACGGCCCTCGTCGTGTTTCGTCTCAGCGGCGGTGCCAAGACCGATACCCGCAAAGCGCGTGTTATCACCGTCGCCACAGCGACGCCGTTGAAACAAGACCTCGACATTCGACTCACCTATACCGCCGACATCACCCCCAACCAAGCGGTCAATCTGTTTTCTCGGGTCGACGGCTACATCGCAAAGGTCTACGTCGATAAAGGCGACCTGGTCAAAGCCAACCAACTTCTAATCGAGATCGATCACACGGATTACCTGCATGCCGTCAGCCAGGCCAAGGCCAACCTGGCTGCAGCCAGAGCGAGGGTCGCGCAGCAGGATGCCAGTGTCCGCAACACTACCCTCACGCTCAATCGGATGCAAACACTGATCAAGGACCAGTTTGTCTCGCAGCAGGATCTGGATAACGCCCAGGTCGCGTACGACGCGGCGGCGGCGGCGCTCGATTCGCTCCGCGCACAGGTTCAGCAAATGGAGGTCGCCCTTGCGCAGGCCGAGACGAATCTGGCCTACTCCTATATCCGTGCGCCCTTCGCGGGATATGTAGCCGAGCGCAACCTCGATCTCGGCTCCTATGTCAGCGGGACAACCGCCGGCACCTCCACCATCTCGCGCGGGATTCTCACTCTCCATGAAATTCAGACGGTCCGCATTCTGATCGAGGTCGTCGAGAAAGACGTCCCGCTCGTCCAAGTGGGTCAAAAAGCGGAAGTTCGCGCCGAGGCCTATCCCGATCGCGTCTTCGAAGGCACGGTCACCCGTGTCGTCCAGGCGCTGAACCGAGCCACCCGCACGATGACGATCGAGGTGGATCTCCCCAACAAAGATCATGTCTTGAAAGGCGGCATGTTCGCCCGCGTAGAGGTGCTCGTCGGCACCCATCGAAACGCGATTCAGATCCCCATCGACGCAGTGAGCCGATTGGAAAACTCCCAATACGTCTACATTGTGCGCGAAGGACAGGCCCACCGGGTGCCGGTGGAAATTGGAGTCCGCGACGAGAATCGAGTTGAGATCACCAAGGGCTTGGACGGGTCGGAGCAGGTGATCGTCTCCGGGAAAGACCTCGTGCACGACGGCGCCCCCGTGCAGACTCAGTCGATGGATGCCGTAAAAGGTAAAACGTGAGACGTGATCTAAAGCCACCTTTCTATCCTCCACGCCCCGACTCATTCCTTGAAGTCTCACGTGTCACATTTCACTTTTCACATCTCACCTCTTCATCATGTGGCTGACCCTACTCGCACTTCGCAACCGCATCGGCATCCTGATGCTGTCCCTTGCCATGGTCATCTTGGGCGGCACCACCGCGCAGCGACTACCGATTGATCTCTTCCCACAGATTCAAGTGCCCGTCGCCTTCGTGGGCGTCATCTATAAAGGTGCGCCGCCGCTCGACATCGAACAGAGTGTCGTCTATCCCATAGAGAAAGCCGTCAGTTCAGCGTCGAATGTCGAGCATGTCGAGTCGTTTTCAAAACAGGGTATCGGCGCAGTGCAAATCTGGTTTAACTGGGGCGCGGACATCAACGTCGGCCAGATGGAGGTGATGCAACGCGTCACCCAAATTCTCAACAGCCTCCCGCCCGGCATTCTGCAACCCTTCATTGTCAAGTTCGACGTCTCCAATATCCCCGTCTCCCTCGTGACGGTCTCCAGCGACGATCTCGACGAACGGGCCCTATACGACCTGGCTGCAAATACCATTGCGCCGCAAATCGAACAGATCGCCAATGTCGCCGCTGCCACCGTGGAAGGAGGGAAAATCCGCCAGATCAACATCAACCTCGACCCGGCACTGTTGAATGCCCGAAGCCTCTCGATCCTCGATGTCGTCAATTCCGTCAAGGCCGCCAACCTCATTCTCCCCTCAGGCGACATCAAGGCCGGCAATCTGGACTACAACGTCTTCACCAATAATCAGTTCCGCACGGTCGACCCGATTCAAGACGTGATCGTGAAGGTCAACCCACAGGGCAGCCCTGTGCGCGTACGGGATGTCGGGACCGTGACCGATTCGTCGGACATTCAAACCAATATCGTCAGGACGGACGGGGCCAGAGCCGTGTTGCTGCGGGTGAACAAACAGCCCATCGCCAATACCGTGGCGGTGGTGGATGCGCTGCGCAATGCCCTGCCGAAGCTGGTCGGCATTCCTCCCAGCGTGAAGATCGGGATTTCCTTCGACCAATCGATCTATATCCGCCAGTCGATCAGCAACCTCATCGAACAGGCGCTGCACGGATCGCTGCTGGCCGCAGCGGTCATCTTGCTCTTTCTCCGTAACTTTACGAGCACGGCAATCATTTCCGTCGCCATTCCCCTTTCGATCATGGTGACCTTCATCGTGCTGTACTTCTCCGGACAAACCCTGAACGTGTTCACCTTGGGAGGCCTTGCCCTCGGGATTGGCCGGCTCGTCGACGATTCCATCGTGGAACTCGAGAACATTCAACGCCATCTCAACACCTCGTCCCGCCGCTGGGAGGCGATTCTGGAGGCAGCCCGCGAGGTGGCAATGCCTATTCTCGCTTCGACGATCACCACCGTCGTCGTGTTCCTCCCGATCTTTTTCGTCGCCGGAATTGCCCGCTTGCTCCTGATTCCCCTGACCATCACGATCGCGATCTCGCTGTTCACCTCCTTTTTCGTCTCCCGTACGGTGACCCCGGCGCTCTGCTACAAATTCCTCAAGCCGGAACAGGAGTCGCACCGCTCAATGCCGGCGTGGTTCATGCGCCTGATGGATTGGAGCCGTCAACGGTACGAGTCGTTGGACAAAGGCTACGAGCAATCGCTCCGCTGGGTGTTGGCCCATCGCCTGCGCTTCATCACCTGTGTCCTGCTCCTCTTCACCGCTTCGCTTGCACTGGTGACCAAGATCGGTACGGAGTTTTTGCCGGTGTCGGATGAAAGCCAGTTCCGCATCGTCCTGCGCGCACCCGTCGGTCAGCGAGTGGAGAAGACCGAGCAGCAAGTAGCCGAGGTTGAAAAGGTATTGCGGGCGCAGATCCCTGCCGAGGAACTGGAAACTATCGTGTCCAGTACCGGCGTATTAGCCCAGGGCCGCTCCTCACTGTTCAACCCGAACACCGGCCCTCATACGTCGAGCATCTCCGTACACCTCGTGACACCGGACAAGCGGACCAGAAACCAAGTGCAAATCATGAACGACGTGAGGCCCAAGGTGGTAAAGCTCTTTCCGGGCGTCGCGATGTCGTTCGACCCGGGCGGGCTCATCAAACGAATCACCAGCTTTGGATCGCAGAAATCCGTCGACGTGGAAATCTACGGCTACGATTTGGAGAATGCGCGCGAGGTTATCCGGCAGGTCGAGAGCATGATGCACCAGATACCGGGCCTGGCTGACATCGAAGTCAGCCGCGAGGAGAACTATCCCGAAGTCAACGTGGTAGTGGATCGCGAAAAGGCTGCTCTCCTTGGTATCAGCGAAACGGCCGTCGCTACCGCCGTGCTCTATTCACTCAACGGCAACGGCCCAACCGATCCCATCATCTACACCGACCCTCAAAACGGCAATGAATACTTCATCAGCGTCTGGCTCGCGGAAGAGCACCGGAAGAATCTCACAGACATTGAGAACATCGTCTTGACCACACAAGCCGGAGAACCGGTCCTCCTCAAGAACGTCGCATCGCTCAAGCTCAATGCCGGCCCGGTAAAAATCGACCGCAAGTACTTTCAGCGCGTGGTCCATCTGACCGCCAACCCGGTAGACCGTGACCTCGGCGCCATCGCGTCCGATCTGGAGGCGGGGTTAGCCAAAATCCAGCTCCCCACCGGCTTCAGCATCCGGTTGGCCGGCCAGATTCAACAACAGCGGGAAACCTTTGAGGGCCTGCTGTTTGCCACAGTTCTGGCACTGATCCTCGTGTATATGGTGATGGCTGCGCAGTTTAAGTCGCTGATCGATCCCTTCGTCATCATGTTTGCGGTCCCGATGGGCTTCCCCGGCGTCATTTTGATCCTCTTCCTGACCAATACGACCCTCTCCACCACGTCGATGATGGGCGTCATCATGATGTTGGGCATCGTGGTTTCAAACGGCGTCCTGCTGGTCGATTATACGAACGTACTGCGTCGGCGAGGGCGGGAGTTACACGACGCAGCCGTCACCGCTGCACGGACGCGGCTCCGGCCCATTCTGATGACCTCCCTCGCCACCGTTTTGGGGCTGCTCCCCATGGCCATCGGCTGGGGCACCGGCGGCGAAACCAATGCCCCGTTGGCGCGCTCGGTCGTCGGAGGGCTCAGCTTCTCGACGATCCTCACCCTCTTTCTCGTCCCCACAATCTATGTGATGTTAGAAGAACGGTTCCCTCGCCATACGGACAGGACGCCAGAGGATGTCGACTGGATACCGGCAGAACCAGCTGGCCGATAGGGGAATGCTGGAAGGTTGAGGCTCAGGCTAAGGTTGAGATGAAGAACATCAGGTCTTCGCTCGACCTTGACCTCAACCTGCTTGGCTAAGAGTTACCCGATAGTTGGAAAGAGAGCCCTCAGTTGCATCGCCAAGCCGATGTCCCCGCTGATCTTGAGCCGGCCCGACATGGCGACAGCTGGTCCACTCAACTGGCCTTTCAGAACCTTGATACAATCTTCTCCTGCCATCGAGAGCACGACGTGCGGGTTCCCATGGCTTCCCTCTACGACCTGGCAGGTCCCCTCCCGAATCGTGAGAATATATTGCCCGCCCTGCGCACCGCTCAGATCGAATTGGTAGACTGCATCAAGATCTTCGGCGGCAGCTGAATCGAGCCGACCTGGGAGCAGCTGAAGAAACTCTTTGACAGCAGTGGGATTCATGGCTCGTGGGAAAGCGAGAGCTTCTCGCAGGAGGCTCAAAAAGGCCGCCAGTATTGTAAGACCGTTATTTGGTTTGGTTGAACCAGACCAACTCAGTGAACTAAATAAACAGGATAGACCAGACCAACCAAAGAAACCAGATGGACCAGACGTACGGAAAATCGAAGTTCTCGCGTGCCCACAGTAATCTTCCCGCGGCCTGCTCGGATCGATACCGGGAGCCGCTGCCCCGCGGCTCCCGGTCCCTTCTTAGTATCGGAGCGTGACCGTCGCGGCACTGCGACGCGCGCCGAAAAAGTCTTTGGAGAACGCCTCAACGACAGCAGGGTCATAGCCCTTGCAACTGAAAACGTCGAGGTACGCGTTGTTCGTATCGTTTGCAAAATGGCCGCTGATCAACGAGGTCGAGATCAGCTGCACCATGGAATAACCCGCGACGCGGCCGGAGCCGAATTCAACGACCTGACACTCGCCAAAACGCTTCATATCGATGAGTTCGCACAGCTCAACGACATAGCGGCGGATATGGTCGGCATTTCGAATCAGGTCGGGATGACAATCTTGGAGATCGACGGCGGTACACAGTCCCCACGCCTTCCCCTCACCCACCATTTCTTGGGGGGCAATGGAAGCGGCTACTGGGGACTCGGATGGAAAGATTGCGGACTCGGGATCAGGCAAGCTACTCATACAGATTGTACACCTTTCTGTTAAGAGGGTGAAAAAACTTTAAGCCTGGACCGTTATCTCGGACTATATCACGAAACTTTTCACATCAGGGGGAAGGGGGAAAATATTTTTTCACACCGAGACATTCAGGTGTCACTCGATCAATTGACAAGTTTCTCAGCGGTCGGAGAGAATGCCGCACATGGCTAGTATCACTCCATCGACACCGAACCCGACTCCATCCTCAGTCGACCTCCCTGATCGCCTCTGCACCTGGTGCCAGGTGCCGATGAAGAAGCGTCTCGTCGGCGGCAAACAGTTCGTCCACTACACCTGCCCGAAGTGCATCTTCCAGCACACGACCAGGCTTGGTCCGAAACCACCCAGCCCTACGCACTGACCCGGTTTATCTGGTTTGTTTTGTTCATTTGGTTAGTCTTGTTTAACCAAACAAACGAGACAAACCAGAAGAACCAAATAAACAAGACCGGCTACCGGCGTGAAAAACTTGTCTGTACGTGATCGTCGAAGATATGGGCGAGTCTCTCCCTGTCCTCCGGGCTGATCGAGGTGATCTTCGCTCCGAACTTAGGGGAACGCACATGAATGACTTGCAGGCCACAGGTCAAGGTTCTCCCTTGGTCAAGTTCGATCACGAGTTGGAGCGCGTCGCCGCTTTTCACGAACAAACGGCTTTCAATTCGGACACCTGTCTCGCTGACATCCAAAACCTTGCACGCCGCCGAGAGGGCCCCCCGCTGCAGACGTCCGCCCCGGCTTAGTTCGACGCGTGCCTCTTTTCGCTTAAACCCCATCGGCTCCGGCCTCCTGTTTTCGGCATCATAGCAAGCGGCCACATAACTCAAAAGGAAATTGCCAAATGACACTACAACTTTGGCTCAACAAGGGCGCGCACCTGCTCCATGCGCTTGCGATTGACGCCCAAATCGCCGTAGCCGGTGCGGGAGGCGGAGCGGAAATGGATGGTCTTAGCTTCGTCGTCGAAGAGAAACTCAACGTCGTCGACAAAGCGCAGCAGCAGGCTGGTGAATTCGTAATGCAGGTAAGACTCGTCTTCTTCGACGAGCTTGGTGCGGGGCAAGGAACGGATGGCTTCCTTGAGTGCCTCCTTTGCCTCAGCCCGCGACTTGCGATAGCGAAACGGCACGATGACATGGCCCTCATCGGAAGCCTGGGTGGAGACGCAATTGGGGCTGGAGGGGCAGGGCCCTAAAGTACGAGGGTTCATGTGGCACCTGGTAACGCCTTACAAGGGAAGAGCACTCACAATGTCGCGCAACCAGATCTCACAAATCAACACCGCGTCGGGAGGAATGAGGTCCGGAATGCCTTTATCTCGGTAGGCTAGATGAGGGCTGATTCGGACTTTCCGATAGCCGCCGACTTTCATATCCATCAAGGCGTGTTCAACACCGGCCATCGCCTCACGGCGTCCCAGTACGATCGTACGGTCAATCAAGGTCGCTCCATCGACAACTCGTATCATCTCCTTCGGAAGGTACTGTGCCTGTGTCTCGTTCAGCGAAACCTCATCACCCTTGTTCAGAAAGAGCCTCATATTGAACATGACACGGTCGCCTTTGTTCGCAGGCATCCCTTCGCCTTCTCGTTCCTCAAGCAATTTGAGACCACTGAGACGTTTCACGCAATTAGTACAAGAGCGATCTGGCCATCCCCCCTGCCTCTCTCCCCTCCGCCACGACAACGGACACGCGTCCAACAACCCGCCCGTCTTCCGTTTCGACGTCCACGCGCCAATCACCCGGATCTAGCCGTTGCTTGAACGTATAGGTGCGGTAGCCGCCTTCCCGGCCACCGGCAATCTTGATCGGAATCTTGTCGGCATGGGTAAAGGGCTTGCCGCTGTTCGATCGGAAGTACCAGTGATGATAAATGGTCGTATTCAAATCGACCGGGGCAAAGACCGCCGTGAAGCAATAGATCGGCTCGTTGGCCGGGAAGATGTCATCCGACCGTTTCCAGATTTGATACCACTCTCTCTCGAACGAGAGTTCGAACCGATCGCCGGTCTTCTTCACCTCATGATAGATCCCGCCGAACTTCAGCGAGAGCGGCACAGGCGGAATCCAGTTCAGAAAATAAAACCCTACGAGCAGACTAATGAGCGCCAAGGCAGGAGTCGTGACCCCGACCACCTCGCGCTTCGAATGATCTGGATTATTGCGATACACTAATTGGACCACCCGAAATGTCACGACCGCGCTCAGGACGGCTCCGACCAGGAAGATCGCCGCATTCATGTACCCGGTCATAACCGGAATAAAGAACGTGAAGAAGGCGAAGCACACCAGCGCGTAGAGACTCACAAGCAGGCGCAGGCTGGAGAGCCGATCACGCAGAAATTCGTTGCCGACCAGCAGCACGACCAACAGCGCAAAAAAGATCGCTGTGCTGGTGAGTGAGGCACTACGGGAATAGAAAATCGCATAGGCGCTGAACAGCCCGCCCAAGAGAAACTGCGCAGCCATCGGATAGTAGGGTCTCACTCGCAGCACCCAACGCACAAACGGCGAGAACGTGGCTAAGTGTTCCCTTTCCGGCACGGGCTTGATCCCCAATCGCCCAGTCAGCACGATGAGTACGCCCAAGAGGAGCAGATAGATCAGCAGCAAGAGGTTGTCTTGCAGTCTGTCGATTCGGGTGAGCGTCAGCGTGTCATAGGTCACACCGGAGAAAAAGAACACCGGAGGCATGAAGGGCTTGCCTAAAACGGTTCTGAGTGTGGAGGCAGGGGACATGAAGCATAAACTTCAGGATATTCTGAGGATTGTCAAATAAAGAGGAGAAAGCGGGCGCCTCAAAACCATCGCGTACGCGACACCTCCAATGCCTTCACGCGTGGCGCACAGGAGAACACTACGCAGGCTGCTCAAAAAGTTCGTCCAGCAAGGCCGCAGCCGACGAAAGCACCGGAGGCGTAGCCTCTTGGCTACGTTGAGGATGCTTTCGAGGGGAGAACGCTGCTGGCGGGCTTTTTCAGCAGCCTGCTACACGAAAGGAGGGAGAGGGGCATACACAACCGGACACCCAATCACTCGTTCCAACCAGGGAGCCATCAGATCTTCCTTCAGCGGGGCTCGGTTCAGACGGGCCTCAATGTGGAATCCCGTCTCGTTGCCGACGATCCCGATGATGGCAGAGGCATCCCCCCCTTCCGGAAGCAGCTCCTGTGTTTGAAACTCACAGAGAGTGCTGTAGAGGCGGCCGTCAGGATTGATCACAGCTCGAATCTCCGGCAAGTCGTCGAGCGGACAATGCACCGAACAGCGATAGACGAAGCGGGCGATGGGTTCAATCGCTTGAAAATCGCCGAGTGCGTCCTCTGAGAAGCCCGTGAGGTAGGCCCGGACGCTCGCTGGTCCCGGCGCAGAGGTCTCGGCCAATTTGCTGGCCGGCACCAGGAACTCATAGGCGTCCGCCGTGTTGTATTCAATCTGACAAGGCCCAAAGGCATCTGGCCAGGAGCAGAAAAATGCCGCGGAGGGATCTACCGGACGCAACACCAGCTGCTGCTTCTCCACCAATGTCTCGATGGGAAGCTCCAACAGCGTGATCGCTTCGAGAAACGCCATGCGCCGTTCCTCCAGCCACTGCGTCCGCTCGACATCGCCGCGCGTCTCGCCGGGAGTGATGACCTCTTTCGTTTGAAGCCGGGCACGGATAAAGGAATGCGCGTGGCGGAACCCCAGCCAGAGCATGCTGTGCGGGTCGTGCAGCCGTAGCGGGTCGCGAACGCGCCAGGGATGGCTGATTGAGCAATAGGTGCCCACATCCTGATAGCGCTGATAAACCGTGTGGTAGGCCCCTGCCAGGAGAAAGAAATCGCCCCGCCAACCCTCTCGGACGTGGATCTGGGTCACATCCTCCGTAAACCATGCGTCCAGTTGGTCGAAATCTTCAGGAGATTCGACCGTCCATTCTTCAACGTAACAGATGACATCCTTCGCAGGAACCGCCGGCTTCAACCCCAACGCAGCCAACCGTTCGCCCACGGCGAGCACCTGACCAAAGGTTAGCGGGGTCGTCGTTTCCCAACGACGTTCACGCACGGCGGATCATCTCTTCCTCCGACCTTTCAACGTGCCGGTCTCAACGCCTTGTGTTCGATCATGGTTTCGGCGAGATACCGATCGATACCGTCCTTCAGAGTCTCCGCCAGTAACTGTTGCACATCGTCTTCGCTGAACCAGACTACGGTATCACGTTGCGCTCCCTCGACGCCCCTGGTTGTCCAACTCTGGTCGCCGATGTTCTTCGCGGCGATCACCAGCTTGCTGCTCGTGTTCACCACCGTCGAGAAGGGTCGGCTCTTGGCGTTGGCGGAAAAATCGAGCACCTGTCCACTGATAACGATGTCGGCATCGTTCAGATTCGCCACGGCCCCGCTGGAAGCCACCTGCACCGTCCAAGGCCGATCCTTCCACCCGCGCGTTTTCAAACGGTCAGCGAGGGCCTGGGCAATCAGGTCTCCTGGCCGCTCACCCGCCACATCGAAGTAGGTCACTCCGCCCCACACATGGGTCCGCAGACCGACTCGATTCCGTTCCAGTCGACGATCCTCGAAGGGTTCAATAACAATCCTGACCGGTTCCGGCTCCATGAATTGCGCCGCGGCTTGTTTCTGCTGAAGATTTAGATAAACCGTTTTCCCGGTACCTCCGCAGCCCGTTCCTATCAGCAGACTTGTCGTAAGCACGATACCGACGCCCAGCCGCCCCATCGTCTGTTTCACGGTATTATCCTCCTTGCAATTTGGCCGCTCCACTATTGAAGCGAGCCCAGTGTACCCAAGATACAGATCAGAGACAAATACCGATGCCGGCAGGGACTGGTGCAGGTTGACTCCATTGACCAAATCCTAGATCAAAGGCTAATATCGCTCGGCAAAATCAACCCAACCCTGAGGAGGAAGTATGGCGGAAACCCCTGATGTTTATGCCGACCAATTTCAACTCAACCTTGGTCCGCTTGGGTGCACGCTGAATTTTCAAGTCTCTGGGGCAAATCCGGTCGCTCCAGGTACTCCGCCGCCAATTGAACGTGTTGCCACTATTCGACTGAGCCTTCAGCATTTAAAAGCCATGGCGTTTATTCTGCACAAACAAATAGTAGGTTACGAAGCCCAAGCTCAGTTGTCCACTGGCCTTCCGGTCGATGTGCTTCGAGTGCTGCAAATTCGGCAAGAGGATTGGGAAGCATTCTGGCGTCCATAGTCCGTGTTGATGGAAGAGCCATATGGCATCGTAAAAATGATCTCAACAGATTCCCGACTGAAGATTGGATCGTCGATTTTCCGATTCTGACTTGACCCCCGCACGAGTGATCTCACGCACTCAAGACAGCCTATCTCGCTGCTACAATAACTTTTTGCAGGTTACTGCTGGGTGACGATCGGGAGGATGGCCCGAAAGGTCTCGCGGCTGAATTCCGGCATCTGACCCGACTGAATCCGCGGATCGGTGAACGGCAAGAAGCGGACGATCTTCAAGAAGGTCCGTTCGGCCAAGACGGCGGCGATCTGCGCCTTGCGATCGTGGGTGATCGGCAACGTATACCCTTCGCCACGTTTCCATTCCCACAATGTCGGCGCCAACGACAGTTCCAGCCCCTGCCCGGCGAGCTGATGAAACCGATTCACTATCCGTACCTTGTGTTGCTTGATCCCCTCCCCCTCCAATAGTAAGGCGCATACGACGTGGTGCCCCCACCAAAAAAGCGTCCGAAAGGCAAAGGCGTTCGAGTCGTGGAAGTGTTTGGGAAAGTCCAGATATTGGTAGGGAAAGAATTCGAGCGACTCTCCCTTCACAAAGTGGCAGTTCGTAGGATCGAAATCCGGCGGGGTCGCGAGCGATGCCGACGCAACTTCCTCTTTCAACGTCGCATGCGTGGCTTCGAGCAAGCGGCGCACCTTCGCCATGATCCGCGCCTTGGCGAGAAAGAAGTGCTGATCAGCCATCAAGGCCGCTTCTTCGTCTGTAAACTGTGACGGCATGCTCATCGACCGGCTGGACGTCCGGCTTGAACGGCGCCGGCTACTTCTGATGTGTTTCGAACTGGGAGACCGTCAGGTCGTACTGCGCCCGGCATTCCGCACAGCGGACCCACACCGCATCTTGGAATACATCCATCTCTCGAACCGATAGGGCAGGAGCGTGGGTGCCCATACAGACCTTGAGCGCCGCGAGTCCATCCGGCTGCGCAATATCCGGTTCAGACACGGAGGAATCCCCTGTCGATACTTGCCTAGTCACCACATTGGTGGTCACCCGATGTACCATGCGGCAAGAACTGCACGTCAGCACCACAATACGCTCCGGCTCGACGCGCTTGACCGTCAAACAGAGCGGGTGTACCGACCAACATTGTTGGAGAAAGGCTCCGCTGCGGATAACCTCTGCCATCGACCGTCCTCACACCGAAACAGGTTGCCAGCCCGGTTCATCTGGTTTGTTTTGTTTATCTGGTTAGTTTCGTTCAACCAAAAAAACCAGAGAGACAAGATCAACCAAACAACGATCTTCTTAGAGCGCCCAAAGGGCTACCATCACCAACACACCAATTAAATATGGGAGCACGCAAGAGTAGAGCACTGCCGACCATGCACGGCCCGGCGCCGCGTTGCGCGAGAGTTGCTCCTTGTAGACAAATTCACGGGAAAGAATCAGCACCGTGAGCGTCAAGGCCAACGTCCGACTTGTTTGCGACCAAGTGTAGAATCCGCCGATGATGAAATTCGCCGTGAAAAATCCACTGAAGAGGAGAATCAGCGGCGCCAGAACAAACCGGACTAAGTCGGAAAAGAAGGTATGCCCACCCAGACGGGATTCCACCGGGCTTGATTGTGAGTGGGGAGTCACGACCCGACAGCTACCGGAATCTTTGCCTTCGGCGAAGATGAGGGAGCGCCTTCTTGGGCCGCACGACAGGTTTTGCACAGGCGGGGACGGGCTTTCAGGAATGAGACTTTGCCGCTGGCCAGACAGCGATAATGGACGAACTCCTCGCATCTGGCGCAACGAGACCAGCCGCCGCTGAACAGCGTCTTGTCGCGGTAGAGTCCTTCCTTGCAGACTGGGCAAATCCGGGGATCAATCCCCAACAGCATCGGCTCCCAGGTCCCGGCGGCTTTTCTAATACTCATGCATCGAAGTATAGCGAAGCATTCGCCGGAAAAACAAGGAGGAGGGGAGTGTCCAGGTGCCCTTTTTGCTCGCAGAACGCGCACGATCAGAATGTGCTCGTCCGATGCGCGCAGTAAAGGGCAGCCTTGGCCACTCCCCTAAGAGAAGTAGAGGGAATTCGTTCATCGCGCGCAATTGAAGACCCCCCACGCCACCCTCCTTGAGCGGAACCGGCTAAATAGGGCTCCATACTCCTTCAGAGCTTGCTGATCCTCCTCAAAGGAGAGGGGCCTCGTTGGTCTCCCACTGCGCGCGTCCAACGAGGGCCTTCTGAGGCCGCGCGTTGCGCGAGCACAGGAGATCACGAGGCCCCTCTCCGCACTTTGTTTGACAGCCCCTAGACCATTTGTTACGCTCCGCGCCGGTTCCCGACCTATTTCAATAGGCCACGGGTCACCCCCCATGAACATCAAAGAATATCTCGAACAGAAGCGGGACGACGTGGATCGGTTTCTCGATTCTGTCATGCCCAGCGCCTCCACGATGCCCATCACGCTCCACGAAAGCATACGGTACAGTCTCATGGCGGGAGGGAAGCGAGTCCGCCCTATCCTGGCCATTGCCGCTGCAGAAGCGGTGGGACAGCCTGCGCCAGGGTTGATGCCGATTGCCTGCTCACTGGAACTGATCCACACCTACTCCTTGATTCACGATGACCTGCCCGCGATGGACAACGACGACTTCCGGCGCGGAAGGCCGACGAATCACAAGGTGTACGGCGACGCGATGGCGATCCTGGCCGGTGATGCATTGCTGACGATGGCGTTCGATCTCTGCAGCAATCCGGATCTGATGAAGAGCTGCGACCCAGCGCGCCAAGTGCGGCTCATTCAAGAGCTGGCCCACGGCTCGGGGAATGCGGGGATGGTGGGTGGTCAGGTATTCGATATCCAGGCTGAAAACAAAGACATCGATCTTCCGACGCTCCAGAACATCCACAAGCACAAGACCGGCATGTTGATACGCGCAGCGGTGCGGATGGGCGCCATTGCCGGCGGCGCACAGGATCGCCAACTGGACGACCTCACGAGTTATGCCGAGGATGTCGGACTGGCTTTTCAGATCGCGGACGATGTGCTCAACGTGACGGGAACGCGCGAGGAATTGGGCAAGAATCCCAACACCGACGCGGAGCGAGGAAAGAAAACTTACCCGACGTTCTACGGAGCCGAGGGAGCCAGGAAGCTGGCGGACGACTGTGTGGCCCGCGCAATCGCACGCCTCTCCTCGTTCGGTCCGGCCGCCGACCCGCTCCGTGAACTGGCCCGCTATATCACCTCGCGGAAAAACTGACGTATGGCGTACAACGTGAGTGGCATCCCTCTCTCGTTCAGGTTATGATTTCTCACTATCCAGTTTTTACGTTTCACCTTTCACATTTCACGTCTGCAAGATGAAGGTCCTCGTCACTGGCGCAACCGGATTTGTCGGCGGCGCAGTGGTGCGCGCGCTTGTCCACCGCGGCATCGACGTCCGCGTCCTGGCCCGCACCGGGGCTGACCTCCAGAATCTTCAGCGGCTGACCGTCGAACGGGTCGAAGGCGATCTGCGCGATCAGTCCTCGTTGCGCAAATCGCTCGCCGGCTGCGGACAGCTCTACCACGTCGCGGCGCACTATGCGCTCTGGGCCAAAGATCCTTCGATCTTTTACGACGTCAACGTCACCGGCACGAAGAATCTGTTGGAAGCGGCCCGCGAGGTCGGCACCGAACGGATCGTCTACTGCAGCACCATCGGGGCCATCGGTATTCCGCCCGAGGGAGGGCTCGGCACGGAAGAGATACCCGTCTCGCTCGAACAGATGGCCGGCCACTATAAACGGTCAAAGTACCTGGCCGAGCAAGAGGTCTTAACCCTCGCAAAGGTAGGGCTGCCGGTCGTCATCGTGAACCCCAGCGCTCCGGTCGGCGCAAGCGACGTGAAACCAACCCCGACGGGGCAGATCATCGTGGATTTCATGAAGGGCCGTATGCCTGCCTATATCGAAACCGGCATGAACATCGTGGATGTCGATGACGTGGCCGCCGGCCATCTGCTCGCGATGGAGAAGGGCCGGATCGGTGAGCGATACATTCTGGGCAACGCAAACTTGATGTTGCGCGAGGTGTTCGAGATCTTGAGTCGCATCACCGGCATAAACGCGCCCTCGATCAAGTTGCCGCGATTGGCAATCCTGCCGTTGGCCTATCTCAATCTCTGGATGGCAAACGTCACAGGGCACCCGCCGCGTATTCCACTGGAAGGCGTCAAGATGGCCAAGTACAACATGCATTATGACTGCAGCAAGGCGATCAGGGAGCTCGGGATCCCGCAAACCCCGCCGGAAGTGGCGCTTGAAAAGGCAGTACGATGGTTTAGAGACCACAAATACGTGTGAGAGTTCAACCGTGAATCCTACAACTTCGGCCTCAGCACTCAGCACTCAGCACTGATGGAGATCATCGCACTTTTCTTCAAGACCATCCTCTTCCGCCCCTACGTTTTCGTCTTTCTGGCTGCATTCCTGTTCGCCGCGGTCATGCTGATCGGCTGGCCGCGAACCTGGCGCTTCTGGCTGATTAGCTGGGCCACGGCTTTCGTCTGCGAATATTCGTCTACGCGCAACGGCATTCCCTTCGGGTGGTATCACTATAATGGTTCGACCGTCGGCCAGGAGCTCTACTTCTCCAACGTCCCGTTCATGGACTCGATCTCGTTCAGTTTTCTGCTGTACGCTGCCTACTGCGTCGCCCTCAGTCTCCTTCTTCCAATCAGCCCGTCCTCTGCTTCCGCTCAGTCAATGCTCAAGCCGCTGTATCTTGATGTGGGCGCGCGAACGAGTTGGTCTGTGTTCTTACTGACTGCCTCCTTGTTTGCCTTTATCGACATGGTGATCGATCCTATTGCCCTGCGTGGCGACCGTTGGTTCTTGGGAAAGATTTATTACTATCCAGACCCGGGCATTCACTTCGGCGTGCCCTTCGCGAATTATGTCGGTTGGGCTGTCGTCGGGCTCATTTCCCTCGCCATCTATTTTCCGCTCGAGCGCCGACTCCCCGCACTCTTGCTGCCTCCGTCGGCCACGCCTCAACTTCTATTAGGCGTCGGTCTGTACTATGGCGTCCTGGCCTTTAACCTCGGCGTGACATTTTGGATCGGCGAATCGTTCATGGGGATGAGCGGGCTGCTGATGCATCTCCCTGTCTTCGCACTGCTGATGTTTCGCCTTGCAGAATCACGTCGGGTGTCTCGATCGGGATAACCGGGTGGCATTCAGACAGAAGACTTTGTATAGTCATGGCAGTCGCCATGCGAACGAAATTGATCGTCTTCATCATCGTAGTGGGCGTGTTGTGCCTTGGGACTCTCGGTGCCTTCGGATGGATGGGGTATCAATTGTTCGCAACTGGCTTTAGCGCCAAGACCGAACCGCATGCCCTAGAGGTCGTCGTAGCGCGGCAAGTCCGCCATCTGGCGATCCCGCTCGAACAGCGAAACGCGCAGAACCCGATTCCATTGAACCCCGACGTGGTGAAAGAGTCGTTGGCGCATTTCGCCGATCATTGCGCGACATGCCATGCCAATGACGGCAGCGGCCAGACCCCTATCGGCAAGAACGTGTACCCGAAAGCTCCCGACTTACGATTGGCCGACACGCAATCGATGTCGGACGGTGAGATTTTCTGGGTGATCCACAACGGTATCCGCTTCACCGCGATGCCGGCCTGGGGAGAAAGTGACCCAGCGGAGGACAAGGCCAGTTGGAAGCTGGTCCACTTCGTTCGTCATCTCCCAAAACTGACGCCGGAGGAACTCGAGCGGATGAAAGCGCTCAATCCCAAGACGAAGCATGATCTGGAAGAAGAAGCCGCCTTCGGACAGTTCCTGCAGGGAGACGATGGGGCGGCGGCACGGGCCAAGGCCGGCCATCATCACTAATATATCGACGACTGGGGGAAAGAAGATCCACCATGTGGTTACGTATGATTGTGATTGTTATGTGCCTGTTTATTTCTACGCCGAGCTTCGCCCACGGCGCCGACCAACATGTGCTCGGCACGATTATGGCCATTGACGCGAGCCATGTCGAAGTCAAAACGACCAAGGGCCAGTCGGTGAATGTGCGGGTCAACAAAAAGACCCAGTACAAGGACGAACGCAATCCGAAAGTTGCCAACGTGCCGGAGGTGGGTGATCGTGTTGTCATCAAGGCCACAAAGGACGGCAAAGTGTTGGTCGCCACCGAAGTCCATTTTTCCGCCGCCAAACGCGTACCGACCCCCATATCACCCACGCCGGTCAACTAGGATGATCGATGTCGCCCCTTCGCGTCACAGGGGAATTCAATATTCATTTTGAGGTTACGGGATGCGCGCAGCGATCATTCGAGTCCTGATCACGGGCATCGCGGTCTTTCTGGCGGTCATGATCGTGCCCGGCCTTCAGGTCGACTCGTTCCCCGCTGGAATCGCCGTGGTCCTGGTGCTCACAATTCTGAACCTCTTGGTTCGGCCCATTCTCCTTATGCTGACCCTTCCCTTGATCGTCCTCTCGTTGGGGCTCTTTCTCATTGTGGTCAACGCGCTCCTTCTGGAATTGACCGCATACCTGGTCACGGGATTTTCGGTCACGGGATTCTGGCCGGCAGTCGGCGGCTCAGTCGTGATCAGTCTGGTCACCATGATCCTCAACATATGGACCTCTGACCGCCCACCGATGGAACGTCGTTCGTTTCCCCAACGCCCTCCAAAGATTATCAATCCCGACGAATAATATAGGACCGTTATTTGGTTTGTTTGGTTTGTCTCGTTTATTTGGTAGAACCAGATCAACAGGACAAAGCAGATACACCACACCAACCAAATAGACAAAACAAGCCAGACGAACCAGATGAACCAGTCCTCATTGAATTGCTTGTCCTGCGTTGTTACAATGCCGCGCGCTCGGCTATCCATCCTAACTCACGCATGACACCTACAACTCCGCAGACTAAACCAGTTCCTGAAACGCATCTCCAGCGGACTTTGACATCCGTGATCAATGAGCTGCCGGTCGACGCGGCGCTCGCCGCCGTGTTCCACCGTGACCAAGGCCCACTGGTCGGCCATGCGGCACGAGGATTCACACCTCGCGATATTCAAGCCATTCTCAGAACACTTTCGGCCCACGCCATCGCTGCGTCGGTCCCCGCGAACGATCAGGATAGCGGACGCACTGTTCGCCTCCGCTTGATTACCCCCGGGGCGAAGTCGTTGCTCGGAGTTTCCCTTCAGCATCGGAACCGGACATATGGCTTCCTCGTCATCGGGCGAAAAGAGAGCGTCACCTTTGCGAAAAAAGAGAAAGGTTTGATGGAGCAGGCCAGCGACGACGTGACGAAAGCGCTGGATCGCGAAGGTCTGTTCGATATGAATGTCCTGCTCAGCCGCCCGTTTGTCGCGCACGAGCCGGTTCTTCCTTCGCCTACTCCGGCAGAGATGTTCACGACTCCGGCGTCTCAACTCACACCGGAACTCCAAGACAAGGTTATCGCCATTTTGACGGATGCCAACCAATACGTCGCCTACGATCGCATCTGGGCCTGCCGCTACGATCCTCTCGCAGGCAATGTCGAAGTCCTGGGACTGGCCGGTGATCTGAAGAGCGAGCAGAAGGACAGTAAGAAAGATCTCAAGCCGGGACATCGCCTCGCTCTAGACAGTTCAGCCTCCGGGTGGGCGATCCGCCATCGTAAGCCTCGCGTGGATCACGATCTCGCCTCCACACAGGGGCGATTCCTCGACCACAAGTATCTGTTCAAGGACCGGCTTCACTCCTCGCTCGTCGTGCCGTTCTTCGTCCGGGGACAAGTAGGCGGGACCATCACGCTGGCATCAAAAGAAGCCGGACGTTATCAACAGTCGGATGCCCGCACGCTTGAGCCGACGATCGTGAAAATCGCGGATATTCTCCAGGCCCCGGCGCCGGGGCCGACCAGCCAGGCGCCCGCCGCTGGACCAGCGGGCGCGCCCGGGACAGCTATCGCCCCAGGTCCCTCAGAACCCATCATCAGAAAACAAGAGCGGCAGGCCGCAATCGGTGAGTTCAGCCTATTCCTGGCTGCAGAAGTGCGTGAGCCGCTCGCCTCGATCCGCGCCCAATTGGAAGAAGTCACTGGTGAGGGCATCCTCGACTTCGACCCGCAGACGCGCGTCGAGAATGCGATGCGCGATTTGATCAGGATCGAAGCCATCCTGAACGAGATTCTGGATTTTGCGAAACCGCTCGAGCTGACTCGTCGGCTTCTCCGCATTCCCGAAGTGATCGAGAGCGCGCTTACGGTCGTCGCGACCGACCTCGAAGTCACCAGAATACAGGTGACCAAGGACTATGCGACGATGATCGCGCCGGTCCGCGGCGACGAAGCCAAGCTTCAGCAGGTCTTTCTCAGTATTTTCAGGAACGCGTGTGAAGCGATGAACCCCGGTGGGCATCTCCACATCCAGGTTACCCAGCATCGTGCGGGGCGCGGCGTGGAAGATCAGATCCTGATCAAGAACGACGGGGCTCCTATTCCGGCGGAAATCGTCGGTAAGGTCTTTGAGCCGTTTTTCACCACGAAGCGAGCCGGCATCGGTCTAGGCCTCGCCTCGGTCAAGAAAATCGTCGAAGAACATGGCGGCTCGATTGCCATCGGCAGCGCGCCCGGCGAAGGGACCACCGTCACCATCCGCCTCCCCGGTCTCAGTCATGGTCCCTCTTATCGCGGACGCGGGCGCCGCCGTCCCCCCTCACGCCGTCAGGGCTGAGAGCCAGTTTCCGTCCACTCCCTTCTGCTGATACTCACAGGCAGGCCAAGACTCACCGATCGCACAAGCGAGCGCCTTCAGATTTTCTCTACGTGCCTTCACGGGGAGCAATCAGTCTGTCCTCGACTGCGCACGCCAAACGAGCACCTTCCAATTCCCTATTTCTCTATACCTCTCTTTAGGGGAGCGTAGGGAGTGGCCGAGGCTGCCCTTGACTGCGCGCAACCTTCTCACCCGCCCACCCACTGACACGCCGAGACGTGCCATTAGCCCGAGCGAGGGAAGTCCGCGACCGCGCGTTGCGCGAGCACAGAAGATCATCAGGCTCCATCCCCTCCCCTGTTCTGCGAGCAAGAAGGGCACCTGGCCACTCCCCTTCCATTCTTCCTTTGACAGAGCCCCCTCCTCCTGGCTATCATTCCTGCCACTTGATTCGACCTTGACATAACGAACATGTTGTCTTCGATCACCCTTATTATATTAAAGGAGTAGGCGTATGAAACTCGTAATCGGCACTGTTGCGACCGTCTCCGGCGTCCTATTTGCCCTGTCGATGGCCTCGGCGAATCCATCGCTCCTCCCCAAGCATGAAGGCTACCCAATGAAAAACAGCGGAAGCCCCGTGACAGGCCAGCCAACCGCCAATGACCCGGGCCAGACCAATGCGAGTGGGGAAAAAGCTGAACTCAAAGCCGCCGCGTTCGACGATAACCATGTCCAGCAGAATCTTATGAAGACGGATAATGCGCGAATTACCACAGGCCAGGGAGCGAATCAGCTCCCGACCGTGCAGGGACCACAGATCAAGATCGCTCCTCCGGTCACTTCCGCCACGAAGATCAGTGGCGATCGGAAGATCGAATAGTCAAGCCGTTCAGCGGGATACAACAGAGGGGCGCCGGACCTGTCCGGTGCCCCTCTTTGTTTTTGTGCGTCCAGTCGGAGCGGATGTTATGACCTTACACAGCCGGAATCGCCAAAGTTTCTGGGCCCACTCCCCTGAATAATCGACACCGATTCGGGGATGAGCCAACACATCTCCTTTTTTCACTAATACCCCTCGATCCTCGAACCAGAGCAATTCGCCGGTCGTCAGATCCGCGCGGTTGAGACGGCGATCGACCTGCAGCGCGCGACAGAGCCGTCCCGGTCCATCGATCAACTCTCCATCGATTTCAATCGCCCTGATCAATACGGCAGAGGGAAACTTCTCCCGTTCCGTCACGACGTTCAGACAATGGTACATCCCGTAGATGAGATAGACGTACGCGACCCCGCCAGGACCAAACATCACATCCGTCCGCTGCGTCCTCCCTTTCGAGGCATGACAGGCCTTATCTTCTGGCCCGACATAGGCTTCCACCTCAACGATCTTACCCGCAAGGACACGACCATCGATCGCCCGAACGAGATACTTGCCGATGAGCGATCTCGCAACCGTGAGAGTTGGGCGACTGAAATAGGTGCGTGAGAGAATCCGGCGCATGGCAACTTTGAATGATGATTAATGATGATTGTTGAATGTTAAATGGCCAGAAATGAATCATTCAATTCAAAATTCACCATTGATCATTCAGCATTAGTCGCAGAGCGGCTTAAAAGTACCAGGCCATGCCGCCCATGAAAAAGCGAGGATTACCCGGCACGAAGTGAATGTCCTGCACTCCGCCCGCCGGCTCACCGGGCAGACGGGAATTGAACGCAAACGTAGCCCCCTCCCAGTGGGTGTCGAGAAGGTTCTGGACGAACAGAAAGGCCTCAAGGCGCCCGTGCGAGAGCTTGATCGGCAGTTGATAGCGTTCGGTCCAATCAAAGACGAGCCACGATGGCGCTTTGACCGAGCGATCCTCTGTCAGAGGCCTCACGCCGAGATAGGTCATTTGTAGCTGCGAGGACAAGCCTTGCGGCCATCGCAGGATCAAGGCCGTGAACGCGGTTAACTCAGGCGCCAACGGAATGGCGAGTCCGTCCGTGAATTGGGCATGGGTCCACGTGAAGCTCCCGTTCACATAGAGCGGTCCGTAGATCTGTCCGCGCGCGGCCACCTCTGCTCCGTAGCGTCTTGTGGGCCCGCGGGCTTCGGTGGTGCCTGCGTCTCCCACGAACACGAGTTCGGAGTTGATATTCAACCACCAGAACGTGGCGAGCAATTCCAGCCGCTCCGGGCCCCAGGGTTTTGAACGAAGGCCCACCTCCGTGCCCTGCGCCCGAGCGAGCGGCGTGCTCCCACCCACGACTGTGGACCGTGCATCGTTGCTGTGGAACCCAGTGCCATAGTTCACGAAGAATTCGGTGTTGAACCAGGGACCGAGGATCAGGTTGGCCTTCGGACTGATCTGGTTCGCGTCCTTGCTGCCGGCCGGCTGCTCGGGGCAGGTCTGGCAGAGATTGGTGACATCAAACGTGAAGTAGTCGGCGCGGAGACCGCCGACCAACCGCATCCACGGCAGTGGCTGCAGTTCCAGCTTCACATACGGCGAATAGGACGCTTCCTCAACCGCACTCTGCACAATGGTCCCAGTAGGGACACGCGTCGTCTGCGTCCCGAGTCGGATATTGGAAATACTGTCAGCGCGGACCTGGAACCCTGCCGACGCGGCACTGCGAATGCCCAAGAGTTCTCCTACGTGCTGGTAGCCCAGATTCCCGCCATACATGTATCGCTGATCCTGTTGATTGATGCCGTCACCGCCCACCTGGTTATCCAGAAAAAATGTGAAATTGGTAAAGAGGTTCAAGTTGTAATACATCAGATAGGCATCGGCAAAGAACCGCCCATTGGAGGGCGTATCGTAGTGATACTCCATTCGACCGATCGCGTGCTCGGTCTGGCCTCCTTCCGAAGGATCGATCGCACCGAACCGACTAATCGTGCCGTCCGTGACCGCACGGAACGGAATTTCCCCTGAGGCATTCCAGTGTGCTTTGTTATAGCTCCCTGTGACGCTGAACTCCGAGCGAACCGTCGGGTTCATGGTCGCCTTGCCCATCACATTGAAGCGAAAATAGCGATTGTCGTGCTCAAATGGTCCATTCGTGTAATAGCCGTCCGCGGCAAACAACGTCCGTACTTTGTCCTTGGTGGGCGACAGCATCAAGAGATACCGCTGCGTATCGAACTGCCCGCCGGCTCCCTGCACCACGCTCTCTTGCAACACCTCGCGAGTTTTGAACCGGACGGCGCCGGCCGTATCGAAGTCGCCGAATTCGGCGTGATAGGTCCCCTTCATCACGTCGATGCCTTGAATCGTTTCCGGAATGATGAAATTGAGATCGGTGTACCCCTGGCCATGCCCGTGCGTGCGCAAATTGATCGGCATATTGTCGACAAAGAAGGCTACGTCTGTGCCATGATCGGCATCAAAGCCTCTCAAGAAATATTGATCCGCCTTCCCAGCACCGCCCGAATGCTCCACGGTGATGAACCCGGGAATCAACCGCAGAACCTGGGCGGGCCGGCCTTGCGGCTGGAGCAGGATCTCTTTGTCCGGAATAAATTGCTGTGACGAAGCCGCGACCGGTCGCTCTGCCGTGATCTTGACCTCTGGAATATCCAACACAGGCTCGTCGGGGTCGTGGGCTTGTCCCAACTCCACGGAAGTCAATCCCATGATGACGGCAGCTAAGAACACGAACAGGTGCCTCATACTCACGTCCCTGATTTTTACAACATGGACGGATGAGGCGCCCACGGGGATCTCTCGACAGCCGACTCATCGACTGGCGCAGACCCTCATGGCCTGGCGATAACTATGACCTGGGAGAACCCGCCTAGACAGACCCGACCGAACTGACCAAGAAACGGACTCGGGAGAGAGACTGCGTAATCAACGTCTCAAGGGTGCATCGCCCCGCACCTACGATCTCCAGACGAACCCGATTGAGGGGCAGCAGGACCTTCGTGGCCCGTGCATCGAGAATGGCATGAACGATCTCCGGTGTGACCTCACCGAGCATCGCGCCAGGCAAAATCAGATTCAGCGAGGTGACAATCACGTCCACCGAAGGCAGTGTGCCGGCCATCGCACGAGGCCCGACGCCCACCAGTGTCGCGCCGGCCCGTTTCATCGCCGCCGCCGCCACCCGGTTGGTCCCCAACGCCACAATGTCATGGGTCTGGCCGAGTTCCGAGCAGAGTCCTGCTACCAACCGAGATCCAAGCCCACCGCCCCGCCCGTCGATGACACACACACGCACGGCCTACACCAGACCCTTACCGGTCGTCGTCATGGTGAGCTTGCCGTGCTTCACACCCTTCACTGATACCAGAGCGTCCGCCACCTTCCTGATTTCCGACCCTTTACCTTTCACGACGAGCACTTCAAGGCAATGGTCGTGGTCGAGATGGACGTGCATGCCGGCCATGATGTGGCCTTGAAAGTCGTGCTGAATATGGGTCAGCTTTCTTGTCAGGTCGCGGACATGATGGTCGTAGACAAATGTGATCGTTCCGACCGTTTCCTTGTCGTCATCCCACTCTTGGCCGACCAGATTGTCGCGAATCAAATCACGTAGTGCCTCCGAACGGTTCGTGTACTTGCGCTTCTTAATGTGCAGATCGAACGCGTCGAGCAGATGATGGTCCAGCGACACGCCGAATCGAATAAGCTTTTTCATGGCAGCCTTTGGAGTAGCACGATTTTATGATTCATAGCACAGTCAAAGCGTACGAGCAATCGGAATTTGCCGATACTGAGGCACCCGCTCAGAGAACCGGAAAGAAGGAGTTCGTAGCGGGATAGATCCAAATCAAACGAACGCTCGTAGAGTAAGACAAGCTGCCGACAGTTGCTGACAAGACAGAAGGGTCAACCAACTCATTCACCAGGAGGGCAAAGCCATGAAAGCCAGGATCGTGTCGTACCTTATCATCAGTGGATTGGTGCTCAGCGTCACGGGCTGTAACACGATGGAATCGATGTCCGGTTCCGCGACATCCAAATCGACGGCCATGGCGGACAAGTCACTCTACGATCGCTTGGGCGGCAAGCCGGCAATCACCGCCGTCGTCGATGACTTCGTCGGTCGCGTCGCCACCGACAGCCGCATCAATGGCAAGTTTGCCAACACCGACATTCCCCGCTTGAAGATGCTGTTGGTGGAACAGATCTGCCAGGCCTCCGGAGGTCCGTGCACCTATACCGGTCGCAGCATGAAAGCCACCCATGCCGGCATGGGTGTCAGCAGCAGCGACTTTGATGCGCTGGTCGGCGATCTGGTTGCGACGCTCAACAAGTTCAAGGTCCCGGAGCGCGAGAAAAGCGAATTGCTCGGCGCGCTGGGTCCAATGAAGAGCGACATCGTTGAGAAGCCGATGGCCTCTATGCACTGAAAGGTGTTTGCGCGAATCGACAGCAGCGTTGTGGGGTGGAACAACTGGCGATTGTCGAGATGTTCTTGCCGCTAGCCTAGGCCTGAGAAAGTCTTAGACCTATCAACTGCTGGCTTTGGTGAGCGGTTCCCTCGACATCGCCACCCTAACCTACGCTTGGCTTATCGAACGGGCGTGCGATCTCAAGCTGCTTCCCTTGCAGGACCGAAGCGAAGACACATCAGTTTCAGATTGTGGTTACTCGCCTTGGATCGGGATGTACATGACGTTCCCCTGCCTATTGACCAGCAGGAGCGCCAGATTGGATGGCTTAATCGGTTCGGCCAGTCGTTGAAACACGTCGAAGTTGGGAACAGGCTGACGATTGAGCTCCAGCACTACATCGCCTGGCTGGAGACCGGAGGATTCCGCCAGACTGCCTTCTTCGATGTCTGTCACTACCACTCCGCTGGTGACAGCCAGATCCATCTGCCGAGCCAACGGGACGGTCACATCGTCGAAGACGACGCCGGCAAGGGGATGAGCCGTGGCAGCTGAAGTCGATGCGGCTTGATTCTTCTTGGTCCGCTCACGCGGCGCCTCCTGCACGATCAGTTCAGCCTGATACGGCTTGCTCTCGCGCATGAGATCCAGTCTGTGCTTACTCCCGATCGTGGACGCAGCCACGAGGTTCCGCAGATGTCCGCTGTCCATCACGTCTCGCCCGTCGAATCGCACGACCACATCACCGCGCTTGAGTCCGGCTTTCTCGGCAGACCCTTTCGCCTGCACTTCGGTCACAATCGCGCCTTTCACATCGGGAAGGCGAAAGATCTTGCCTAAGAGGGGTGTGACATCTTGCGTCGAGGCGCCGAGGAACCCACGGACAACATGCCCGGTCTTGAGCAAGCTCTGCATGGCGGTCCGGGCCATATTGCTTGGAATGGCGAAGCCCACGCCGACGCTGCCGCCCGTGGGACTGGCGATGGCAGTATTGATCCCCACCAATTCTCCATTGAGGGTCACCAAGGCTCCGCCCGAGTTGCCTGGATTGATGGGGGCATCGGTTTGAATGAAATCTTCGAGGTCGGCGACACCGACATCGGCGCGACCGACGGCGCTGACAATGCCGAACGTCACACTGCGACTCAATCCAAGGGGATTTCCGATCGCGAGCACAAATTCGCCGACGGCGAGTGTGCTCGAATCCCCCCACGTCACCGTCGGAAGATTGGTCGCCTGAATTTTCACCACGGCCACGTCGGTCTTCGGATCGGTGGCCACCACTCGTCCTTTGTATTGCCGCCGGTCGGCGAGAATCACTTCCACATCGACCGCATCGGCAATGACATGGTTGTTCGTCATAATGTAGCCATCCGCCGACACAATCACACCGGAGCCCTGGCCATATTGCCGCCGCGACGGGACATCTTTAAACAATCCGAACGGCAGGGCTTCATCGCTGAACGCTTGATCGCGGACCATCACCGTGGAGGCAATACTGACGACAGCAGGGATCACTTTGGTTGCGGTCGCCTTGACCTGTGCCTGGAGCTCGCCCGCACCCGCCACAGGGATCGCGCGGGTCCCGGCCAGAGCTATTCCACCGGCAATCACGCTCCCTGCACAGAGCCCGATCACGATTCGTAATAGAAGATTGGGTCGTAACACCCCTCGGTCCTTTCCAGCGGCTGCTGAAAAAAACCGCCAGCTTCGTTCTCGCATCGTTCAGAGCCTCAACGTACCCCAGCGGGTACGCCTCTGCTCTTCACTCGCTGCGGCCTTGCTGGACGGATTTTTTGAGCAACCTGACCAAAAGAGTCCCCACCAGACTGACGGTAAGCGCTGTAGCCTAGCATGCGTGCGTCGGAGGCGCACTTACAATTCCACATGACGCAGGCGAAGGGCATTGGAGATGACGGACACGGAACTGAAGGTCATGGCGGCGCTGGCGATCATGGGGCTCAAGAGCAGCCCCCAGACCGGATAGAGCACACCGGCCGCGATCGGCACCCCGATTACGTTATAGAGAAAGGCGAACAGGAGATTTTGCCGGATATTCCGCATCGTGGCTTGACTTAACCTTCGCGCTCGGAGCAGCCCGCGCAGATCCCCTTTCACCAGCGTAATTCCCGCGCTCGCAATGGCCGTGTCCGCCCCTGTTCCCATGGCCATCCCGACATCAGCCAACGCAAGGGCTGGGGCATCGTTTACACCGTCGCCGGCCATCGCGACCACTCGGCCTTCCGACTTGAGGCGGGCAATGATCTGTCCCTTTTGGTCAGGCAAAACCTCAGCCATGACTTCCTCAATACCAAGTTGCCGGGCCACTGCGTCTGCCGTCTCGCGATGATCTCCCGTCACCATGACGATGCGAATGCCTTCGCCCTTGAGCTCCTGCACTGCGTCACGAGTAGATGCCTTGATCGGATCGGCCACTCCGAGTAGGCCCGAAGCCTGTTCATCGATGGCGACAAACAGGGTCGTCTGCCCTTCATGACGAAGCGAGGCCGCTTTTTCGTCCAACTGCAAGAAACTCTGGCCGGATACCCCAACTTCATTCCGCAAGAACGCGGCTGTCCCGATGGCGACACGACGACCAGCAACCGTCCCGGTCACACCCTTCCCCGTCACTGAACCAAACTGCTCGACTGGGGCGAACGTGATCCCTCGCCCTTCTGCTCCCGCCACCACCGCTGCAGCCAGCGGATGTTCGCTGCTCCGCTCAAGACTCGCGGCGAAGCGCAACAGATCGACATCAGACCAAGGCGGCACAGCCAACATCGACAGCAATTTCGGTTTCCCCTCTGTGAGGGTCCCGGTCTTATCAACCACGAGCGTATCCACCTTGCCGAATACCTCCAGCGCTTCAGCCTTCTTCACCAAGACACCCACCGTCGCCCCACGACCAGTCCCGACCATGATCGACATCGGAGTCGCCAATCCCAACGCGCAAGGACAGGCAATAATCAGCACCGCCACGGCATTGACCAGCGCGTAGGCCAACTTCGGCTCCGGGCCCCAGATCGCCCAGACCACCGCCGTGATCAGCGCAGCAGCCACAACCAACGGGACAAAATACGCCGCAGTCACATCGGCGAGACGCTGGATCGGCGCCCGGCTCCGTTGCGCCTCACTGACCATCTGCACGATCCGAGCAAGCATCGTGTCTCGCCCGACTCGTTCAGCGACCATCACAATCCCACCTGTGCCGTTGATGGTCCCCCCTGTCACCCGTACTCCGACTATTTTTTCGACCGGGATCGATTCCCCCGTGATCATAGATTCATCCACGGCGGTCGTACCTTCTTGGACCATCCCATCGACCGGCACTCGCTCTCCTGGCCTGACACGCAATCGATGGCCCACTTGAATGTGCTCCAGCGGCACATCTTCTTCCCCTCCGTCCGGCTTGATCAGCCTGGCTGTCTTTGGCGCAAGTTTGAGTAAGGCACGAATCGCGGAGCTTGTCTGACTCCGAGCCTTCAGCTCAAGAACCTGGCCAAGCAGGACGAGCAGCGTAATAACGGCCGCAGCCTCGAAATAGACGGCGATCGAGCCATCATGCAGTCGGAAGGAACCAGGGAGCAGCGTCGGCGCAACAGTGGCAACCGTGCTGTAACCATAGGCCGCGCCCGTTCCCATGGCAATAAGCGTGAACATGTTGGGAGCCCGGTTCACCACCGAGTTCCAGCCTCGCTGGAAAAACGGCCAGCCGCCCCAGAGCACCACCGGTGTCGCCAACAGCCATTGCACCCAGTTCCTCGTCGAACCAGTGAAGCCCTGCGGAAGTGACAAGCCGGGAACCATATCGGCCATGGCCAAGAGCATAACCAAGAGGGAAGGCCCGAGACAGATCCAAAACCGCCTAGTCATGTCCTCGAGTTCGGGATTCCGCTCATCCTCAAGCGAGACGACTTTGGGTTCCAACGCCATCCCACAAATCCGGCAAGCTCCTGGTTGTGTCTCAAGCACTTCCGGGTCCATCGGACAGATGTACTCCACCACACCACCGGGCGGAACCGGCATCACGAGAGGAGTGCGCTGCTCAGGAGGAGTCAGATAGTGGATTGGGTCGTTCCGAAACTTGGTAAGGCAACTCGTTGCACAGAAGTGGTATGTCTTCCCTTGGTACTCATAGGAACCGGCTGCCATCGCCGGCTGCACGGTCATCCCGCAAACGGGATCGATCACCGCAGTCTCCGTCGCAGACGGGGCAGGCTGCATCATCGGAAGGGGTTTTCTTGTAGTCGGCTTAGCGGTTGAGGTTAACCGTGGCTGCAACGTCCGCTCCGGATCGGCCTTGAATCGTTCCAGGCAGGACAGGCCGCAAAAGTAGTAACGCTGGCCGCGATACTCGTGACTTCCGGCTGCCGTAGCCGGATCGACCGTCATTCCACAGATTGGATCGATCGCCATCTCTCCTCAGAAGGGGTGTTGAGTTTACAGTTCTGAGTCCTGAGTTTTCGGACTGACCGTAACTCAACACTCAGAATTTTCGAGTTTACTTTTTTGAATCTGCATCCAGAATGCTCCGAATGATCGTGATGACATTCTCAGGGGTCATGTTCGCACCATCGACTTTGATATTGCCATCCAACAAGACCGACGGCGTGGACGATACCTTAATCCGCTCTCCCCACCGCCGGCCGTCTTCAACAGCCCTAGCCGGCTTCCCGCTGGCCATTCCTTCTTCAAACGCTTTCGGGTCAAGTCCAACTTCCTTAATCAGAGCTTCTCGAATAGAACGATCCAGCACACCATCAATCTTGTCTTTGTGGATCGTGCGAAACAAGACCGTCCTCATTTCGTTGCCTTTACCCATCAACTTGGCTTGCTCATACATATCGAATGCCGTCGGGAGCTTTCCACGAATGACGGGGAACCCGACCATCGTGATCTCCAACTTGTTGCCGAACTCTTTCATGAGCATCGGCAATCCTGTCTCATCGAAGTGGTGACAATGCGGGCAATAGAAGTCGGCAAACTCTATCAACTTCACCTTGCCGGGTGTATGCGTGGACACCTCCCCCGTCAGGATTTCGAACTTGCCTTTCAACTCGGGGGTCGCGGCGGTGGCTAGTGAGCCCCCTAGAACCACAGCACTCCATACAGCCGCACAGACCGCCAAGGCCCATTGCGCACGCTGTCTGTTCACCATATCAACTCCTTTCTTAGGTCAACGCCGATCGCATATTATAGCGAATGGGCCGCAAACTTACTTCCTCACACTTCATGCTATATACTGTAAATATGTTGGCGCGTACGCTGTTCTCCACCTTGGTCTTGCTCGTCATGCTCGCAGGCTGTGCTTCGAGGCAAGACGCGGGGGACAGCTCGGACGTAAAGGCACTCACCTTCCTCCAAGTCAAGGCAGCGCCGGATTCGTTTAGAGGTCAAGCGGCAATCTTCGGCGGCAAAGTATTGACGGCCAGGCGACAGAAAGACAACACGAGAATCGAAATCTTACAGTTGCCGCTCGATCAATCCCTGCGTCCCGGATACGACTTGACCCAGTCACAAGGCCGCTTCATCGCTCTCCAGCGAGAATTCCTCGATCCGGCGACCATCCCACCTGGGACCAGAATCACTGTGACCGGTGTGGTGTCCGGCTCCGTCACCCTACCGTTGGATGAAACGGACTATATCTATCCCGTCATCGACATCAAGCGTGTGCAAGTTTGGGCCGGATCGGAAGATATCGCCCGCCGTAGCAACCCTTATTATTATATGGGACCAGGTCCCTATTGGGGACCTTATTGGGGCCCCTACTGGCGGCCCTGGCCATATTGGTGAGCAGGATGCTGAAAAAGTCCGCCAGCTTTGTTCTCGCATCGTTCATACCCTCAACGTACCCCAGGGGATACGCCTCGGGCCTTCACTCGCTGCGGCCTCGCTGAACGGACTTTTTGAGCATCCCGCAAGAGTGTTCTCTTGTTCTCATATTGTGCACACATAGTCGCTAACAAAGTTCGCGGGCGTCTCGCGCGCACTAGAAACAGCAACACTTCGGTTCGTCCCTGACTGTCGAAGCATTCAGGCAATTTCCACAACGGTCGGCTATTTCGTCGAGAAGTTCCTCGCCTCTTCATCCTGCTCGCACAATCGTCACCGCCCTGCCGACCCGACGATCCGTGCGACACGGTCGTCACGCCCACCGAGATTCAGATACCTCTGATAGTGGGCCAGTGCTTTTGGCAGGTCTTTCCGATGCAACTCATAAAACACACCCAAGTTGTAGTGTGCTTCAGCATAGTCCGGCTTCAACGCGACGGCGCGCTCGTAAGATTGCTCCGCCTCTTCAAGCCTATTCAGCTCGGTATAGATCACACCCAGGTTCATATGCGCTTCGGCATACTCCGGGCGGTACCGCAAGACTTCGAGAAGTTCCCGCTCCGCCTCCAAGGGCCTACCTTGACTCCGATGAATAAACGCAAGGTTATAATGCGCGTCCACTAACGAAGGCTTCACCGCGATGGCATGTCTGTACGAATCGGCGGCTTCCGCGAGCACGTTGTTCTTCTCTGCTATACGCCCGGCGAGGTACCAAGCATCGGCATACTTGGGATCGAGCTTGAGCAGTCGGCCTACCGTCTCTCGCGCCGCACGACTGTCTCCCTGCGTCTCATACAGCAATGCGAGATTGTAGAGGCCGTCACGGTGGTTCGGATGGGCGGCCAGCAAGGCTTGATAGGTCTTGGTGGCTGCGGCGAAATCACGACGTTGTTCATACAGCTTGGCTAAGTCGAAGTATGAATCCGCATGGCGAGGATCGATTTCAATCGCCCGCCTGAGGGCCTGCTCCGCTTCGGTCGATTTTCCTTGAATCAGATAGACCGCAGCCAGATCGTTCAAGGCATCGGGATAAGCCGGCTTCAACTTAATCGCCTGGGTAAAGGCATCGACAGCCTGAGCCGGCTTCTTCTCTTTGAAATAGATCACGCCGAGTAGATGACGCGCTTCAGCTGAGGAAGGATTCAATTCGACGGCTTTCCTGGCAGCCTCAGATGCCGCAGCGAGGTCGCCTTTTCTCAACAGCGCAGCGCCTCGCTCGTAGTAACGCTGCGCAGCATCCGGTTGCTCCGCCGCCGCCAAGACCGAGACAAGAGGAAAAACTAGAGCCAGGCACAGGGCAAATAACACAACGGCGCTATGCCTGAGGAGGCTCTTCATTCTTAGCCAACGCCTTTCCCACAAACAACAGACCGGCAAACTATAGACGGCAGCAACCTTGAAATCAACGAAGCGCGTAATAACGTGGGAGCTAAGCCCATGGAAACGAAGGAGGACAAACGGCCGACTCGACGGGAGGACAGCTGCACTTAGGCAACGGGCCTTGGGGAAGTATGATGCGAAGGTGAACAGGAACTATCATAGCCAGGGGCGGCTCCTAGCCAGCAGGATGCTCAAAATGACATCCCGGCAAGGCCGCAGGGAGCCCGGCGACTGAAGCGTATTCCTTTTCCACCCGCCCACCCCGAGCTGCCAAGACAGCTCAATCACCGGGGGGTACGTTGCAGGGAGACGAGCGACTGAGAACGCTGCATGGGAAAGGGCGCGTCTCGGCGCGCCGGGGTCGGGCGGGTGAGAAGAGCGACTTTTTCAGCATCATGCTAAGAGCGTCGATTGGAAGGCCCGATGGCCTGCTTGAACACCGCGCGGAGGCCGAAGTAGGCGACGGAATCTTTGAGGTTGGAATACAGCCGCTTAAAGGTTCCCATGTCCGGGTTGGTGACGTATTCCATTGTTAACGCGATTCGTTCCTCCCCTTCCCCAAGCGGAGTCACTGAATGCCAAAGCTTATCTCCATTGAAGATGACGAGATCGCCCGGTTGCGTGATGAGCTCCAGATGCCGAGGGGATTTGACAGGGTCATCCTTAAATAATTCGCAGACTAGTTTGCACTGCGTAGACTTATCAACGAGTCCCATTAGAATGGTATAGCGAGCCCCTTTGTAGTAGGACGTGTCATAGTGAAACCCGATATGATCCCCCGGCTCCGTATAGTAATAGAGCGCACAGGAATGGGGATCGTTCTCAGGGCATTGACTGAGCTTGACCTGCGTGAGACGGCTTAAGAATTCGATGAAGGCTCCGGATCGATATAGATCGAGAAAGCGCGGAGCTTTCTCCATTACCGTGTAGTAACTGACGCTCCCACCCTTTTTGTGGCCGGGAATGTAGTTACGGTTCAGTTCACTCTTCACCCCTTGCGCCTGAGGAACGAGATGCTCTTCCACCACCGACCGAGAGAGAAACTGTGGAATAACCAGGAACTCGTTCTGGTCCCAATACTCACGGGAGAGTCGATCGAAATCCAGAGTTTTCACCGCCCGCTCGACGGCTTCTGTCACATCGATTGTCAAACTTGTCACCAGTATTCATCCTCCCTGTCATCCGCTCAGAAGTCATTCGACAACGGTCAATGGCTACGCCAGGAACTCCTCCCACTGACTATTGACTCATGACCATCGACATCCATCCTTACGGTCCATTCAGGACCGGAGCCTTCACCACTTCCACACCAGGCGGCAACTTCAAATCGAAGAGTGAGTCACCGAGGCCGGTGTTGGGTTGGAGGGACGTAAATTCAAAACTCGAGACATTGCCGCTGATTTCATGGAGAGAGAGCGTACGAATGAAATAGGTTTTCGGAAACACTTCGAGTACGATCCGTTGTAACGGCCTTCCCGCCTCACCCTCACGCGACTTAGGCAGGAGGGTGAGTAATCTGATTCCTCCCACGCCACGTCCCTTCCCCGGCGTCGGCTCTATGTCGAACGACTCCTCCAGCTTGGCCGCCCCAAGCAAAAGCTCCAATGGGGCTTTGGAGGCTGCCATTTGTGTGAGCTTCCCTACCAGCACTTGTTGATGCTCCGGCACATACACTTTGACATCATCCCGATTGACATAGATGTCCTCGACCGAAGGGTCGAGATAATTCCACCGTAACCGGCCGGGCTTTTTGATATAGACCTTTCCCGAGGATGCAATGGACCGCTCAAACCCCTCGATCGTGGTCTTCTGCGTAAAGTCTGCCTGGAGATCCTTCGTTTTCTCATACCGCGCCTGGAGCTGCTTGACCACCTCCCGCACTTCCTTCACCGCATTCTCGTCACGCTCTTCAGCGCCGAGGAACGGCACTGGTAAGAGTACCCACGTACAAACGAATGCAAGGCCCACTCTCACCAGACCAGATGGGGTGGCTGAGGTGCTCTCTACTGCGCGCGTCCAACGAGGGCCTTCGGAGGCCGCGCGTTGCGCGAGCAAGGAGAGCGTCTTAGCCACCCCATAGTCTCTCACGCCCCCAACAACGCATGTCCAATTCAACTTCTTCATCGCACCAATAGGGAGGGGTGTGGAGGGTTACTGCAACTGCGCGCATCGAACGAGCACTGCCTTATCGTGCGCGTTCTGCGAGCACGGCAGTGACCCTCCACACCCCTCACACCTCTTCTGCTCCCACCGGCCCAGTCCGCCCAACGACCTCTCTCCGCCCATCCCGACCAGCCGCACCCACGAGGCCTTCCGCCTCCATTTGCTCGATCATCCGAGCCGCCCGAGGATAGCCCACCCTCAGCCGGCGCTGAATCAGCGACGCAGAAGCTGAACCGGTGGACAGGACCAACTCTTTCGCCTGCTCGTATACTTCGCCCAGCGACTCATCCTCTTTCGCCCCTTCCTGTCTCAGCGCGATCTGCAACTCCTGGTTATAAGCGGGACCGGCTTGATCTTTCACGAACTCTACCACGCGGCGGACGTCGTCATCCGACACAAACGACCCGTGCAGTCGCATGACACGTCCGGTTCCCGACGCCATATAGAGCATGTCCCCGCGACCAAGAAGCGCCTCCGCACCGTTGGCATCCAGGATGGTGCGAGAATCGGTCTTCGACGACACTTGAAAGGCAATGCGGGCCGGGAAGTTCGCCTTGATCAAACCGGTCAACACATCGACCGACGGACGCTGCGTCGCCAGCACGAGATGGATGCCTGATGCGCGGGCCATCTGCGCCAAGCGCGCAATCTTGTCTTCCACTTCTTTCGGGGCCACCATCATCAAATCCGCCAATTCGTCGATCATCACGACGATATAGGGCAAGGGTTCAGGCGGAGTCGGCGGCGGCTTGAACGATCCGGGGCTGCCGTCCGGAAGCGCTGTCTCTCCGACAGAGAGGCGGTCCTCTTCAGACAAAAACTGGATGGGCAATTCCGGCTGATCAAACTTGGCGGCCGATTCCGCCTCCAACACACCCTGCCCCCCGGCAACTTTTCGATTATAGGTATCGATGTTTCGCACCCCTGCCTCAGCGAGCAATTTGTAGCGCCGCTCCATTTCAGCCACCACCCAACCGAGCCCCCGCGCCGCCGACTTGGGATCGGTGATGACTGGCCGTAAAAGATGAGGAATGCCGTCGTACGTTTGAAATTCGAGCATCTTGGGGTCGATCAGAAGCAGCTTGACTTCATCGGGTCGCGCAGAAAAGAGCAGGCTCATGAGCATCGAATTGAGACCGACGCTTTTCCCCGCCCCTGTGGCGCCGGCGACCAGCAAGTGCGGCATTGTCTTCAGATCGGCGATGATGGGGGCTCCGAAAATGTCCTTCCCCAAGGCCAAGCTGAGCTTCGATCTGGCGCGGGAAAATGCCTCGCTCGTCATCACTTCCTTCATCGACACCGTCTCGCGATAGAGGTTCGGCACCTCGATCCCTACCACCGATTTCCCCGGAATCGGCGCGACGATGCGGAGACTGATCGCTTTCAGCGCCAATGCCAAATCATCGGCAAGGTTCACAATGCGCGCGACTTTTGTCCCCGGCGCCGGCTCGAACTCGTACATCGTCACGACTGGTCCAGGACGAACCTCCGTCACCTTTCCTGCGATGCCAAAACTGAGCAGTGCGCGGGTCAGCACATCGGACTGCGCCTTGATTTCTTCTTCCGTAACACGCCCTAGGGGGCCCGAAGGTTCGCTCAAGAGCACGGTTGGGTCCGGCAATATATAGTCTCCCGCCTTGGCCTGGGCGGTTACGACCTGTTGGTCCGGCTCGGGTGCGATCGGTTCAGCCGGCTCGGGAGTCGGTCGTCGTGCCGGCTGAATGACCGGCCAATCTAATTCCGGCTCCTCAGCAGCCTCCGGAAGCGACTCCTCAATTACTGCACGGATTGATGTAGACGATTTCTGTCTTGCTTTCCGTGAAGACTCAGGAACGACTTCTTCCACCGTCCGATCCGGGATCAACGTACGCGCCCTGTTGAACATCAAGTTACCCCAACCAGGAAGCCGCCGACCAATCTCCGCCAGAGAAATGGGCGCCGTGAAGAGGAGCGAGACCAGTAGCCCCGCCACGATCAGAATGTGTGCGCCGGTACTTGCAAAATAGGCTCGTAAACTCTCGGCCAACACTTGCCCGAAGACGCCTCCCGCCATCCCTCGATATATTAAGCCGCTAGCGACGGTCGGCACCGCGATGATTTCGAGATGGAAAAGACCGCTGAGAAACAGCAATACCGCCAGCGAGGCGCCGGCGTTTCGTAGACGGATCGATAGGTCACTCTGAGTGAAACAGCGGACGCCTATGAAGCCGAGGAGAATGGGAAACAAGTAGGCCGCCCCGCCGATTGACCAGAATAAGGTGGACGCGAAAAACGCGCCGACCGATCCGATGAGGTTTTTTGGGGGAGGCGTCGAAGCGGTCCCGGCCTTGAGTTCCCCTGGGACAAAGGACACTAAGCTGAGCAGCGTCAAGAGTGCCAACGCGATCAGGACGACTCCGATCACTTCTCGCTTGATGTGTGAAGGGGGAGCAGAGGCACCGCGGGCCTCGCGCCGCTTGGCCGAAGAGGTGACAGCCATGATCGCGATGCTAGCACAGGGAAACGGTCATTTCAAACGAGCGGAGGCGGAGGGGGGATGGAGCCTGATGATCTTCTGTGCTCGCGCAACGCGCGGTCGCGGAAGGATGGGAAGGGAGTGGCCAGGTGCCCTTCTTGCTCGCAGAACGCGCACGATGAAACTATGCTCGTCCGATGCGCGCAGTAAAGGGCAGCCTTGGCCACTCCCTTAACGAGACATGAAAAGGATTGATTGGAGGCCCTCGCCCGGGCTAATGGCATGTCTCGGCGTGCCAGTGGGTGGGCGGGTGAGAAAGTCGCGCGCAGTAGAAGATCAATCAGCCCCCATCCCTGAGAGATAACGAGCGAGCGTGGAGGGATCATTTGTATGGACAGTGATCGCTTAACGACCGCAGTGGGGGACAATCCAGACCACCTCCTTGGAGTGCGGAAGGGAAATCGAAATAGCTTGGATGCGAGCCGCAGAATATACGTGTATCTCGTCAACCGAGCGCACGCGCGAGCCGGAGAAAGTCCTCAACCGATAACGTCTCTGCCCTGCGGGTTGGAGCGATATCCAACCGCTGCAATGTTTCGGCAACAGAATGAAGTTCATATCCTTCGTCGCGTAGAGAATTGACGAGCGTTTTCCTTCGATGCGCGAAGGCAGCCTTCACGAGCGCGCGAAATGCGGTTTCTTCCTGCTGACTGAGCCGTGTGCGTTCTTTCGTGCGTAGCAAGACTACCGCGGAGGCCACCTCCGGTCTGGGACGGAAACACTGAGCTGAGACACGAAACGATTTGGTGATCTCGGCTGCATACTGTGCCATCACTGAGAGCACCCCATAGTCAGAACCGCCCGGCTTTGCCACCAATCGATCGGCCACTTCGTCCTGCAGCATGAGCGCCATCCGACGAAACCGGTCACGCTGGTCGAGTAATCGAAAGAGCAACGGAGTTGAAATGTAGTAGGGGAGATTGGCTACGACGATCGTATCCATCGGAAGGTTCTTGATCGGATAGGCCAGCGCGTCCTCGCAAACCAGCTCCACATTCGGAAGCTCCGACTGCCTGGTTTCGAGATAGGCATGGAGTCGTGGGTCCACTTCGACTGCTGTCACACGACCTGCCGTGCGGCACAACGCCTCTGTCAGAATGCCGCGGCCTGGACCTATTTCCAACACGTGATCGCTGGTGTTCAGTTCCGCCAGCGCGACGATTTTGCGTACGATGTTGGGGTCGATCAGAAAATTTTGGCCGAGCCGTTTGTTCGGAGGAGGGAGATCAGGGCTCAACACCGGTCAATTCCCGCTGGAAGGACGAGGAGCGGCCTGCATATGCTGCTTCGCCAAGTCTGCAAGCGGGGCTCGGAAATAGTCGATGAGGTCAGTAAATTCTTCCGCCAAGTCGCTGGTAAAAAAAGGTCCCGGCTGCAGGGCGGCAAACTTCTGTCCTTCTTTCTGGCCCAGGGACTCCGTGATGAGCGCAATTGTCCTGGCTTTCCACTTTGCCACTCGCTCGGCTCCGGATACGGTGTTGAGCGTTTCCATGGTCTCTTGGAAGATCTGGTCCAATTCCTTCAACTGCTTCTGAAGCATGTGATACGCCGCGTCCGATTGGTTGGTCATTGATGGGCTCCTCTTGCGATGGTCTGTCCCGTCCGTCTGGTCTATTTGGTCTATCTAGTCTATCTGGTTTGTTTGGGCTCGCGGACTTTCGATTCAGTCTAGATAGACCAGACAGACAGGATAGACAAGACAGACCAAAAAGACCCCTCACCGTCTCTTGACTAACGTGACGGCCAGCGTGATCGCCTCGATCATACTGCCGGAATCTGCGATACATTTCTCTACGATATCGAACGCCGTTCCGTGATCGACCGAAGTGCGAATAATCGGCAGTCCCACCGTCAGGTTCACGCAGGCGCCGAAGGCAACAAGCTTTAAGGGAATGAGCCCTTGATCGTGGTACAGAGCCACCACACCATCGTACTCACCCCTTGCCGCTTTGCCAAACAGGGTATCAGCCGGAAGGGGATCGCTGGCACAAATGCCCTGCGCCTGCGCCGTACGAGCCGCCGGGAGAATGACCCTCGCCTCTTCGTCCCCAAACAGGCCATGTTCTCCAGCATGAGGGTTCAACGCGGCAACACCGACTCTCGGCTTCTTGATTCCGAACAGATCCCTCAACGCCAGATGAGCCAGTCTGATCGCTTTTTCGATCTTGGCCCGGGTAAGGAGTGCCGGCAAGTCCTTGATTGCGACGTGGGTCGTCACAAACATGATTCGAAGCGGTCCGCCGACGATCATCATGCCGGATTCCTGTGTCTTGGTCAGATCTGCCAGCAATTCCGTATGGCCGGGGAAATGACAGCCGGCCATATTGATCGCCTCTTTGTTGATCGGCGCAGTGACGATGCCGTCGATGCAACCGAGCTGCGCAAGCTCCACGGCTTTCTCGATGAACAGCACGGATGCCGCTCCCGTTTCACGCGCTGCGACTCCACGCGAGAAACGCCCAAGGGGATGATCGAGCGGGTCCAGCACGGCGAGATGGTTCGGCCGCGGGGCCATCGTTTCGTGACCCTCAACGCGAATCACGTTTATCTTGAGTTTTAGGTTCTTGACCGTCTGCTGCATCACCGGGAACGAGCCGATGACCAGAGCACGACAGAGTCGTTTCACTTTTGCCACCGTCAACGCCTTCGCAATCACCTCCGGGCCGATCCCCGCCGGATCTCCCATGGTGATACCAAGGAGCGGTTTGTCTTTCATCCTCGTCATGTTTTTCTCAGCACTCAGCACTTCCTTAGACCCAATACAGATACACCACATACCCTATATAAAGGATGGCACTCCCGCTCAGCAACCAAGGCCGCCACAGAGCGCCCCACACAGCCTGTGCCAATAAGAAGGCGGCTGCAGCCACAGCGAGTACCATAGTGATCAATGCCGTCGGGGCCAGCGTCCAGTCTGTACCCAGGAGCCCGATCGCGACCGGAATTGTACCCTGAAAGACGATCGCGCCGGTAACATTCCCGACCGCCAGACGATCTTTCTTTCGATAGAGCCAGAGAAAACTGTTCGACATTTCGGGCAGCTCAGTCGCCAGGGGCGCGACGAGGAGGGCCAGGATCAATGGAGAAATCGACAAGGCTCCCGCAATCGTTTCTGCCGCAAGTACGAAGAGATGCGCCCCGAGCGCGAGCCCAACCAAGCCAAGGACTCCTTGAAGACCGATAAGTCCAAACGACGGGATTGCCGCCTTTCTGGCAAAAAGCAGCGGCTCAACTCCACTCTCGCTCCCCTCCTCGTCCGACTCACTGAATTTCATTTTTACGTAATAGAGATAGAGGCACATCAACCCGACGGCAGCTACGACGTGCAGGGGGCGAGATGGGATAAACGCACAGGCCAGCGCGGCACTGTAGGCCGCTACAAAGAAGGAAAGATCGCCCGTTACATCTTGATAGTTCAAGCGGAATGCGGCGGTTCGCTTCCCCAGTCCGGCGTAGACCACCAGCAAGATGGCCAAGATGGGTATCACCAGGGTACTCAGCATGAAGGGAGCGCCGAGGATCGCGCCCAACCCGACCTCTACTTCGGCGCGGCTGGTGCCAAAGAAAATGGCAATGATGGGAATCGAGGTTTCAGGAAGTGTGGTGCCGATAGCCGCCAACACACCGCCGATCGCGCCTTCGGACAGATTGTATCGCTTGCCCAACCACTCAATGGCATTCGTGAACAGCGTGCAGGCACCCAACGTCACCGCGACGGATACGAGGAACAGGAGTGTATAGAGTAGGACCGTCATCCCCGGCCCGTCGGCCTAGCTATCCGCTGTTTGGCATAGGCAAGGGCTGCATCTTCGAGCACCTCCTTCACGGGACGGCCCGTTTGTTCAGCTATCCGCTTGCAGTCGAGATATTCCGGAGCCACCTTGGCCGTCGTCTCGTTCACATCGGCGATCTTCATCCGAACGACTCCCCCGCGCACCTTCACCGAGACAAACCGCCGAGGGAGAATCTGTCGCATCACTTCACGAATCCGGATTCCCAACGCCGTCGTTTCCTGAAACAAGACGTCGAGCATCCGATCGAGTTGCGCCGGAGCCGCCAGACAGGTCAGGACGATGCCGGGCCGTCCACGTTTCATGATGACCGGCGCGAGCGTCACATCGAGCGCCCCACGCGTGAATAACTGTTCCATCACATAGTCATACGTTTGCGGGTTCACATCGTCGAGGTTGGTTTCAAGCTGCAGCACGGTATCCTGTGCACGTGCTCTTCGGGATGACGGTCGCGCGAGAAATACACGCAAGGCATTCGGCCAGCCGTCGGGATCGGCATCGCCCGCACCATAGCCGATGGCCGTCGGCGTCACCACCGGCATGGGACCGAACTCCGATGTCAGCGTGCGCAGCAGCGCCATGCCTGTCGGCGTCGTGAGTTCACGGGGAGGGCCCGCGCTGTATATCGGTGTCCCTTTCGCCAGAATGGCGACCGCCGGACCAGGCGCCGGCAGGATCCCGTGAGCCGATCGCAGCATCCCCGTTCCAACATTAACGGGAGAGGCCGTCACTCGCGTCACGCCCAACAGATCGCAGCAAATCAGCCCCCCGACGATATCGACAAACGAATCCAGAACCCCCACTTCATGAAAATGGACATGATCCTTGGCGACGCGATGAGCATGCCCTTCCGCTTCGGCCAATCGATCGAACACTAATCGACTTTGTTGCTTGATTTTGTCGGAGAGTCCACTTGCAGAGAGGATGGCGTGAATCCGATGAAGCGAGAGCGGCTTGCGCAATCCTGAGGTGATTACGACGTCCACTTTCACGGCATGAATTGCGCCTCGATGTACCCGCCGCCTTCGCAGCGTGACCCCTGAAAGTCGAAGTCGCTTCAGCCCGCTCACCAAGTCGGGAAAGGGAGCTCCCACATCCACGAGCGCGCCGAGAATCATGTCGCCGCTGATGCCGGAATAACAATCGAAATGGAGATGCGAGCCCACACGGGTCCTTTCTCTGTTCCATTCACACCGCGCCCATCTTACCCAAGCCACCTGCGAACGGCAATCGTCTCGTCGAGGCGAGACTCGCGAGGCGCGCGCCACTCGCTTGTCGCGCGCCTCGCCGGCTCGGAACATTGACAGCCTACCGACGCTATGTTATCCCCACTGGTCTCGTCCACTGATCGGTCACTTCGAAACGGGCTGGTGACGCGCGTATCCCCTATGACAATCTCCCGGTCCCTGATCACGCCCTGCTCAGAGTTATTCGGATTGTGGAGTGGGCGAGTCGTCTGGGTGCTGCTCTGCGCCGCGCTGTTGTTCTTAATCCCGCCGGCCGCCTCGGCGAAATCGAAACTCCCCCGGACTCCGCGCCCTGAACCGGAGCTCAAGATTCTCGACCTGAATGTTTCCCCCAACCCCTATACAATCTCGTCCGGTTCATTGCAGTTTTCTGCCTTAGTCCAGTTGCCTAAGGAGCTGGACGGCGCAACCCTGCTGGAAGTCTCCTCCCTCATCACGTCGCCGTCGAAAAACTCACTCCGTTTTCTGACCGTGCGCAAACCCCTGGAGCCTCACGCCGCCTCAACCGACGGCGCTGCCCCTCCCCGCATCTCTGTCCTCCTGACGTGGGATGGGTTGGACCAAAAGAAAATCCCGGCGAGAGTGGGGCTCTATAATTTTGAAGTTCGAGCCAAGTTACTCGCAAACGGCGAGAAAGGTCCTAGAACACAGATGGTTGCCTGGCCGAAACGCGGAACCGTAGAAGTGAAATAATAGCCGTGAAAAGTGAAACGTTAAACGTGAGAGGTGTTTATCAAGAACTCACCTCTTATCGTTTCACTTTTCACATCTCGCGTTTCTCGCCTACTCCAGCACATTAATCCGGTGCGCCAGACAGCCGGCCCCGAACCCATTGTCGATGTTCATCACACCGACCCCTGCTGCACAGGAGTTCAGCATCGTCAACAACGCAGCAAGCCCGCCGAAACTCGCGCCGTAGCCCCGACTCGTCGGCACGGCCACGACCGGACAAGGAGCCAACCCACCGACCACGCTCGGTAAGACCCCGTCCATGCCTGCTACCACCACAACCACCCGGGCTTGCATCAGCCGGCTCTGACGCTCCAGCAACCGATGAATGCCGGCCACGCCCACGTCATAGAGCGTCTCAACCCGACTCCCCATCACCTCCGCCGTCACTCTTGCCTCTTCCGCGACAGGAATATCCGAGGTGCCGGCGGTGATCACCAAGACATGTCCACGTAGTTGCCGCTTAGGGTCACGGATCGACACAATGCGCGCCTCGTCATGATAGACCGCTCGACGGTCAAGCCGTTTGATGAGCGCGGCCACTTGGCGAGTCGCGCGCGTCGCCAACAACGGACGATGATGCTTCAACAACGCCTTCGCAATGGCGCGGATCTGCGCCGACGTCTTCCCTTCGCAGAAAATAACCTCAGGGAACCCCTGCCGCAGCGACCGGTGGTGATCGATCGAGGCGAATCCGAGATTTTCGTAGGGCAAGGTCCGGAGTTGCCCAATCGCCGTCGCCACAGACAGGGTGCCCCCCCGCACCTTGGTGAGCAGTCGTTCAAGTGCTTCAGAATTCATAGCTGCCCTTTCTCCGGCTTTGCATCGCGCTCCATCAGATCGGTCACCGCTTTACGACATGACTTGCCTTCGAACAATACCGCGTTGATCTCTTGCACGATCGGCATGTCGACACGATGACGTCGCGCGAGTCCTAACGCCGCCTTCGCCGTCCGCACACCTTCGGCCACGGCCTGCATGCTTCCGAGGATCGCCTCCAACCGCTCGCCCTTCCCCAATCTTACGCCGACCGTGTGATTCCGACTCAAGGCTCCGGTGCAGGTCAGCACCAAATCGCCGACGCCGGAAAGCCCGTAGAACGTTCGTGGGTCCGCGCCCATCACGACGCCCAACCGTACCATCTCGGTTAATCCTCTTGTGATCAACGCGGCCCGCGCATTATGCCCGAGATCCAATCCATCCACCACGCCGGCTGCGAGGGCCATCACGTTCTTGAGCGCGCCGCCGAGCTGAACACCCAACACATCGCTGTCGGCGTACACGCGAAAGGCCGGTGTCATCAACGCGGCCTGAAATGTCTTCACCAGCGACTCGTTGCTCCCCGCTAAACAGAGCACCGTCGGTTTCCCTGCGCTGACTTCTGTCGCAAAGCTCGGGCCGGATAACACCATGAGATCCCGGTGCATGGCGGGAGGAAGTACGTCGGTCATGACCTGAGTCATCACGTGCAGCGTATCTTCTTCAACTCCCTTCGTCGCACTGATGAACGGGATCGGAGCGGAAAGGGATCTGACTAGCTCGCGCAAGACAGACCGTGCCATGTGGGACGGCACCACGAAGAGCAGTCCTTCGCTCTGTTCGGTGAGATCTACCAACGATCCGGTGGCAACGAGCGATGGGGGAAGCGCCACGCCGGGCAGAAAGACCTGATTCTCGTGCTTCCTGTTGATCGCGTCCACGACCTCTCGTTCATAGGCCCAGAGCTGAACATCGAGACCTTTCACCGCCAGATGCTTCGCCAGAGCAGTGCCCCAAGCGCCGGCCCCGATGACTCCTATGCGACGGATGGATGACATGATTAATAAAGTGCGTTTGGTGGAAGGGGTGACATCTACAAGGTTTGCAGCCCCGCGGATTATAGGAACGGTTCTTTCACCTGTCAATGAATGAGAAACGAGCTTTGAATTTTGTCAAGTCTGGCCAGGCTCCGACGCCCTGCCAAACAAGGCCGAGAGAATTGAGTGGCACATGCCTTGCTCTCTTTACGTAGGATTTCACAATTTCCTTCGTCCAAACGCACCCGACGACTAGTATGAGTAGTTGAAAATAAGGCCTCGTTACAGGTGAAAGTGAGGGAGATGGCAATGGAAACCATACGAATGGCAAGGCGTTTCGTACTCACGAGTCTGTTGGCGCTGCTGACTTCATTTGTTCTCTTCGCGCCTCAGGCGTATGCAGAAACCTACGTGGGAGGCCAGTTCGGGGTAACCTTCCCGCAGAGCCTGAGCAATGTCAACATAACTCAAGATGGGTTTGGTGGACTCAGTGCATCAAATTTAAGCCTTCAGTCTTCCCTCATGGGTGGGATCAAGCTAGGGCATTTTTTTTCGCGCGCCCGTTGGCTCGGGATTGAAACTGAATTGTTTTACACCTCCCCCCATATAAAGGATCAAAGTGTTACTATTTCAGGACTCGGCGGGTCGCTTCCACTCGGCCAAATTTCGGGTGAATACAATAAAGTATTTACCTGGGCCCCAATGAATCTTGTCCTTCGGTATGACAGAACTAGACTTCAGCCGTACATAGCTGTTGGACCAGGCATTTTCTTCGCTAGCAGGAAGGATGACACAGGAGGCACACAATCAGGGACAGCAATAGGGCTGAACTCGCAGGTGGGAGTTCGTTACTACATTACTCGGAGGTGGACAGTTTTTGGAGAAGGGAAATACAACCTAGCCCGCATCGGTTATATATCCCAAGATAGCGATCCCGATTCAGCCCTTGGGTTTCGCGCAACCTACAGTGCCTTTATCCTCTCGTTCGGCGTCAGCTACCACTTCTGATCGATATACCTCCCGCACCCACTGCATCTAGCAAACCAACGCGGTTCCGTGTAGCCTGGAGCCGGTTCGACATTGCCTTCGTGACGAGGCGAAGGAGGTGCGACCAGATGCGAGGCCGCAGGTCCGGAAAAACCGGAGGTGTATTCGCTAGAATACATTGAGGATTTTTTCTGACCGAGAACGATGTAGATGGTCGCAGATCGTTCGTCACGGTAGAAAGGTCAATATCGGACCGGCTCCTGTGCACAGAACCGCTCATGAAAATTTGTCCATCATGCCGACAGGAACTCCCGGAGATTAGCCGCTACTGTGCGCAGTGCGGTCAACGCCTTCATGCAGACCCGGTTGATTCCCCTCCATCCCCGCCACCACCCGCAACACCTGGGCCAGGACAACTCAACATCGAAGTCCTGTACGGCATGGTGGCTATGCTGTCCCTCGCAATCATCTTCCCACCCTGGGAAACCCCGCCGTCACAGGCTCCCGAATTTCTAGGCCTGCATTTCATCTTAAACCCACCGACACCCGATGCCATCGTGAGCCGATTGCTGCTGACGATTGAACTCGTCACCATCGCGATCGCGGGGCTCTATGGCTCATTCCTCTTTCGGCAAAAAAAACCCTGAGCGATTGCGGCGTCAGCGTCGTCAGAGGTTTTTGGTCATGAGTCCAATGGAGTTTCTCCCTTTCTCCCAAATGTTTATGCACGGACCAATAGGCTGCTCAAAATGTCCTGATCACAAGGCCGCAGGCGAGTGAACACCGGAGGCGTACCCTCCCGGGTACGTTGAGGATTTTCACGAGCCGAGAACGAAGTGAGCGGGCATTTTCAGCAGCCGAGTGGCTAGTCGAGGGCTAGCGTGAGACACTTGGCCGAGCCGCCCGACTTCATGAATTCATCGAGCGGGACTGGATGAGGAAGGTAGCCGTGCGAGGTCAACAGAGATTCTGTGTCAGGACAGCCTGCGGGTAGCACGACGTGCTTTCCGACGCAGACGGCGTTACAGGCAAACTTCAGAGCTTCGGCTTCCGGCACGACGAAACGTCTCGAAGACACGATCCGTTCCGCAAGCACCTCTTGCCCATAGCGATCGAAGGCAGGAGGGAAATACAAGAGTTCACCGCCGCTCAAGGGACACAAGCAGGTGTCGAGGTGATAGAATCGCTTGTCGACCAGTTCGAGCGGGATAATCTCTCGGTGGAACCAGTCGCTGAGCGTCGAGTACACACGGATATCCGATCGCTGTCGGTAGCCGCCGAACCAGGTGTCGGGAAATCTCAACAGGTCTCCGGCTCCCTCGAAGAAGTTGTCCGGATCCAGCGTGGCAACTTCGTACCCCTGCCCACGAAACCAGTTCTCAAAGTACGCTTCTTCCCTCTGCCGTTCCGGATAGCGAAAACGGCTCGGTACCGCCTTGCCTCCAACGACGATACCGGCATTCGCCGTGAACACAAGATCGGGCAGTCCCGGCACCGGCTTCATCCGTTCCAGGACCACGCCCACGTCCTGTTCGAGCACTTGCATGAGGTGATGCCACTGGCGGACGGCTTTATCTGAATTGACTGCGTTCGAACGGCGCATCCATGGATTAATTTCATACTCAATACTGAAATAGTCCGGCGGGCAGACCAGCAGACGACTCATGGCCTCCACCCCAATTCACGCGACAGCTCGCGCAGAAACGATGCGGCGTCCATGACCAGCCCGACAGCCTGAAAACTTCCTCGATCCGCGAGTTTCGTCGGAACGGCCGGATTGACATCGACGCAGACGGATGGAATCGTGGCAGGCAACAAATTGCCCGTCGCCACCGCGTGCAGGGTCGAGGCGACGAGTAATGCCAGTCCAATACCTGGAATTGCCGCACGCATGGCGGCCTGGGCCCCCAGCGAATCCGTGATGACGCCGGGCAACGGACCATCGTCGCGGATCGTGCCGGCCATGACGACGTGGACACCGCGCCTGACGCAGGCCGCCATAATGCCTGTCTTGATGACTCCCGACGTGACGGCGGCCTCGATGCTGCCGACGGCCCTGATCCGATTAATGGTTCGCAGATGGTGTTCATGCCCATGCGGCACGACGCGCCCAGCTGCGTGTCCATAGCCGAGAGATGTGCCGTAGAGATCGACCTCCATATCATGGGCAGGCAAGGCGTTCCCGCAGAACAAGACATGAATGAATTCTTCATCGATAAGCCATGTCAACGCCTCCCGTCCTCCTGCGTGAACAATCGCCGGGCCTCCCGCCAGCAGCACTCTGCTCTCCGCTTTCCCCTCTCGAAACCTTGTTCGCAACTGCACGAGGCGCTTGGCGATGTCGCTGATGACACGCCCGTGGGGTCGCTCGGACGAGACCTGCGACTCCATGAAGCTGAATACATCGCGATCACGGGGCCGTTGGAGCGGAATCACCCGCACGCCCTCACGACCGATCACAATCTGATCTCCCCGTTTCACCTCTCCCATCGGAACAGTCCGAGCAGTCAAACTCACGGGGTCCACGCGAATTCCCAGATCCATCTCAACTCCCCCCACCTCCACCCACTGGTCATGCACGCGCACCTGGGTGGGTAAATGGGTTGTCGCGTAAAACTCGTCGGGGAAAATGCCGTCTGCCGGCGCCGCACTCAACCGGCAATCCCGTTCACTCTCGATCGACGCGCCGTGGGGTTGAATGGCATGGAGAATTTCGCTGAGCAGTTTCGCGGACGAAGCCCGCACGACGATTCTTGCGCGCGACGGCTCCTCGCGGGTCTTGCCGATCTGCATGTCCTGGAGATCGAACGTGCCGCCCATCATCAGAATCGTGTCCAGGACCTTCGCCAAGATCAACGAATCGATGATATGGCCTTGGAGCAAGACAGTTTCTTGGTCATGCGTCATAAATCAGACTCCCACTCGACTAGATAGCCCCGCACAGATTCTACCACCCAATTCAATCGCTGCCGATCTCCGGCGGTGACAAACTCGCAGAGCGCTCAACCATGTACAAGCTGCTCAAAATGGCGTCCAACAAGGCCGCAGGCGAGAAGAAACCGGAGGCGTAGCCTCTCGGCTACGTTGAGGATTTCTTCGACCCGAGAACGAAGCTAGCGGGCATTTTCAGCCGCCCGCGAGTCGGTTTTCATGAGTTCGCGCAGAACACTGGTCGCATAGGCACCGGGTGGAAGGGAAAAGGAGAGTGTGAGCACTGTGCCTTCCAATGCCCATTCCAAATCGGCAAGGGGGATTCGGAAAGAACGCCGTTCGCCGCGAAACCCGCAGGCCTTCGCGGCGTCTGTGAGACCTTCCGGCGTGGCCCCGCTTTCAGCAACCACGGCCCGTTCGATCTCGCCCGGTTCTCCGACGGCCCATGAAGCGCGCGATCCGAACAGAATGCCGGTGGGACTGATCTCGAACCGGTCGGCCCGTGGCTGTTCCTTCACGGCATCCTCGACCAGAAAACAGGCGCCGTTCTTCATTTTCATGGCCCAGTCTCCAACCAAAACACGATCGAGTCGATCCAGGCGTCGGGCCAACATGTCATTAAAAAGATGCGATTGATAGGCGTTGAGGTACCACATACGCTTAGACCGGCTCAGCTTGTTTCGGCGTGCAGGATTCACCAGTAGTTCGGCTCCGGTTTGGTAATTCTGTCCGTTTCGCCCTTGCCGTTGGGGGCCGAAATAGTTCGGCACACCCCGTTGCGTCAAGATGTCTGTGACCAGGGGCACGGTCTCGCATGCGTGTGTGGCAACATCCCGGATCACCAACCGAAAATGATTCCCTGCATGATGCCCTGGACGCAAGCGATTGCGATGCCGGCCCAGCACTTCCACAGACAAAACCTGCTCGTCCAACTTCAGTCGATCCAACCGTTCCTGCGTGACGCCGAGAAGCGAGACCATTTGCGTAGTCACGGCCCTGGCATCTTTGAGGCCAGCCACTCCGATCGCTTGCGCTTTCAACCCCAAGACCGAAGACAGTCGTAGGACAAGATCCGGTGTCGAGAGCAGACGTTTTCCGATCTTGACGTAGAGATGCTCGCCCTCTCCACAGGGAAGATAGAGCGGACGTTCTTCGACCTTGAAGTCTTCCGGTAGGGTCCGCATTTGTCCGCCGATGCCGGGCAACGCCGCTGTTAAAAAAGGCATGGTCATGGCGCAATAGGCCTCTTCTTCATGTACACGTGATCGCCCTTACCGTTCAGTCAATCTGCATAGGGGTGCGACGACCCACATGATATACTTTTCTGATGTTATTGCGCCCTATGATAGTCCATCGGCCTAAAGTCCTCTTGTTAGCGGCAGGAGCGTTCTTCACCGTTCTGGTGTGTGCGTTGCTTCCAGGGGATTCGTGGGGCAGAGACGATACGATCTTTGAACAGTTCACCCGGCACATCAGCCGGCAGATTCAGAAAGACAAACAGGCCTTTGCACAAGCGAACACCTGCGTCTCATGGTTTTATAAGGCGGGAAAGACGCCTCCCCCGACCGTGCAGGGAATCGGCTGGAACGCCAGTCCTTCATCTCAGATCGAAGCGGATTGTCTTCGCAACTATCCAAGTGGAATGGACGGTGCGCGAGATGATCTTGCCAAGACACAGGCGTTGCTCTCGGTGAGTCTAACCTTCTACGAATTCGCTCTGGTCGCCGACCGGAATGATGATGCGATCTACAGCCCCGTCGAACTTCAAGATTTGCTCCGCTCTCTCACCCTCTCGTCCCATGACGGGGACCCGACTCCGAAGCAGGTCACAGCCCTCATGGAGCGGTTCGACAGCTGGTACCGCACCCGCAATATGGACGCCCTGATGCAAGGCATGAGCGATCTATATGAACGAGGCTATCGCGTAACCCCCTTTGATCGTGTCGCGCTGGATCGGGTGATGGGATGACACGACGCACAAGCTCGTGGCCCGATCGAGTCCGTTCTTTCATCGGATATTGTCTCAGCGAGCCGTTCTATCGGCTCTTTAGTCTCGTTCCCCACTGGGAAGTCGGACTGTCCACACACGAAATTTCCCGACTCACCTATGCACACGGGGTCTTGGCCGGCCGGCGGGCCGTTCATCTAAGCGATCTACATCTTGACCGCTATCAGCCACGGCACGATCTCATCGTTGAAACCATCGACAAACTCCGCCCCGACTGGATCTTTGTGACCGGCGACCTGCTCAACGTGCCGGAGGGGCTGCCGCATGTGTTCCGATTTCTCGCCGGCTTGCGCAAGATTGCGCCGGTCTTCGTCACCTTGGGCAACCACGATCACTACAGCGGCGTGCCGATCGATCGATATTGTGACCTTGCCGATCGTCACAAGATCACTCTCTTAATCAATCAGGCCGCCTTCATTTCCACGGACTGTGGCGAAATCGCCATTGTCGGCGTCGACGATCCCTCGCTGCACCGGGCCGACCTAAGCTGTCTGCCGCCGAGCGCACAAAACCGCTTCACGCTCTTGCTGGCCCATGCGCCGAATATCCTCGATCAGCTCGAAGACCACCACGCCGTCGATCTGATCCTCTGCGGGCATAGCCATGGAGGCCAGTGGCGCATACCCGGCGTGCCAACGTTCTGGCTTCCTCCCGGGTGCAGCGGCCGGATCGAGGGGCATCACGGAGGACCTGGGCGCCGGCTGTACATCAATCGAGGGCTCGGATGGTCGTTTCTTCCCCTGCGTTTGAATTGCACACCAGAAATCGCCTGTATTGAATGGGTCCACGAAGAGACTTAACCCGCATGGTTCATGACTGCTTGATCCGCTCTAGCGCCTCCTTCGATCGGCTCCTGACGGTTTGATCCCAATCCTTCTCCATGGCAATCGTCAATTTTTCCCTCGCCTCACTGGCGCGCAACCGGCCTAATCCCAACGCCGCGCAGGAACGAACATAGGCGTGGTCATCTTCCAGCGCCTTCATCAAAAGAGGGATCACGGTTCTGTCGTTCAGAACGCCAAGATGACTGGCCGCCATTCCGCGAATCCGGTGCTGCTTGTCGCCCACCGCAAACTGCAATGTCGTCGCGAAGAGATCTCGCAGCGCGGGTGTGACGGATTCCAGCCCTTCGGCCCGGTATCCGTTCACATCAATCAGCGCAAAGGCAATCTCCAGCTTTTTCTGCTGTACCGTAGCCTGTTCGAACGCGACTATTAACTTCGCGCGTTCACGCCGTCGCGCCCTGCGGCGGTTGACCGCCCGCAGCAACAAGAATAGCCCCGCCGCGATCACCAGCCCGACAAACGCCATGGGGATGGCTTGATCGATTACATATTCTTGGGTATCCAGCGACAGACGCTTCCATATCCAGACACCGGCAATCACGACGCTGACGAGGATCGCGATGGCAGCCAGATTGGTCTTGCCCGATTCAGAACGAGTGCTCATGGGGTGAGCATCATAACAGGATGGGGAGAGGAGCAGCCAGGTGGGGGGAGGAGCAGCCATGTGCCCTTTTTGCTCGCAGAACGCGCACGATGAAACAGCGCTCGTTCCATGCGCGCAGTAAAGGGCAACCTGTCCACTCCTCCTAAAAGGAGATATAGAAAATAAAAGAGCCTCGCTCGACACGTGCAATTGAGGAGTGAACCGGCTGCCGTGTGAAGAGGCTTCCCGCTACTTGACCAGCAAGGAAGAGAACGATACAGTGCCTCCCAGACTTATGAAGCAGAAGGCTACAGCATCCGACAAACTCTTTGATGCGCGAGAAGTTGCTTCCTATGGCGTCATGGAAGCCGCACATTATCTGCGCATTCCCCGCACGACAATCCGAGACTGGGTTTCAGGCCGGCATTACCGCAGCACCACCGGTGTCCGTTTTTCCAAGCCGATCATCCAGGTACCCGATCCAGACATGAAGTTGCTCTCCTTCATGAACCTAGTGGAGATCCACGTCCTTGATGCCATTCGCCGCAGGCACGACATCCCATTGGAAAAAGTCAGAGCCGCGATGAACTACCTCTCGAAGCAATTTCCTTCGAGACATCCCTTGGCCGATCAGGAATTCGTCACCGATGGACTGAACCTCTTCATCAAAAAATTCAGCCAATTGATCAACATCTCTCAGGAAGGACAATTGGCCATCCAAGAAATCCTCCAGGCACACCTCCATCGAATCGAACGAGATCTCAAGGGCATCCCGGTCAGACTGTACCCCTTCACGCGGAAACGCAACCTCCAAGAAGAACCCAGGGCCGTCGTTATTGATCCACAAATATCCTTTGGCCGACCTGTG
>Ga0187893_10001237_pt1 | contig 62921 bp, 55 predicted proteins | sample MA1701074metaG_FD_139574 | JGI IMG/M metagenome (GOLD analysis project Ga0187893, IMG submission 139574) | White microbial mat communities from a basaltic lava cave in the Kipuka Kanohina Cave System on the Island of Hawaii, USA - MA170107-4 metaG ... | reverse complement strand
TTCGAGGCCCCGGAAACCTAGCGTAGGACCGAGGCGCGCCCCGGGTTCCCCGGGGCGTGTCTGAGCGCACGGGGGGCTTGGGGGGCCCTTCGAGGCCCCCCATCTCTACAGTATCCGATCGTAGCGGCCGTACTCGTGGGCGGCATCCATGAACCACTTCACCGCCTCTGGGTCCGATCGCGGGGGAATCTCGCACGACGTCGAGAGAATGAAGCCGGAGTGGCGGGCGGCAGCCTCGACGCAACGGCGGACTTCGGCTTCCATCTCCTGATGGGTGGTCTTCTCGAATCGGGTGGCATCGACGTTGCCAATGGCAACCGCCCGGCCCTTCGCGACTTCCATGAACCGCCGGAGCTGGTCCACGTGGAGGGTCGGATCCGACTGCTGATCCAGGTCGAAGGACACGGTGCTGAAGCCGCACTGGATCAGGTCCTCGTAGATAGGATAGGTGGTCCCGCAGATGTGGGTGGTGACCCCGACCTTCTTTGCCTTGAAATAGTCGACGAGCGCCGTGTGGTAGGGCGCGACGAACTCGCGATAGTTATCGGGTGAGATCAGACTGATGGAGGCGGTCGGCTCCGAGAAGCTCAGGCCGATTCCGGTCTTGACGATGGCGTCCCCCCACAGCTTGCAGAAATCCGTGGTCACGCGCATGAGGTCGTGGATGAATTGCGGGTCCTCGAAGGTGTCGAGCAGCATCGTCTCGGGATTGCGCAACAACATGGCAATCGTCCATGGTCCAACCGCCACCGCCCCGATAGCGGCCGGCGGCTTGGCCTTGACGAGCGCGTCGCACTGCTCGAGGAAACCGGGCAGCCTCGCGGTCGCATAGGGGTCGGGCATGACGAGGTGGGCCAGCTTACCCTTATCGTCATGCAGCACGTGGGCGTCGATCGAGGGGACCACATAATCCGAGTACTTCACCCGGCAGCCGAAGGCCTCCGCCTCCTTGGCGAGGTCGTTGTAGGCGAGCACCACGTCGGGCTGGTAGCGCTCGTAGTAGTTCAGCATCGCCCGGATGGCCCTGGAGATGTCGGTGCAGTACTCCTCGATGCTGAGGCCGTCCAAGGTCCCGGCGAAGGAGGCCACGATCGGATACACCGGCACCCGGTCGGCAAAGGAACGCTTGTAGGCCGCCACCACCCGGTCGCGATTGCTGTAGGCGGTCTGCCCGTGCCCGACCCCCCCCACGCGATTGGCTTCCCTGTCGCTCATCAGGGCTGATGGTACTCCCCGTCCTGCGGGTGTCGCAACAGCCCGTGAGGGAGTAGAATACCGCCGCTCGCGCGGCGGTTTACTCGGCGCGTCATAAGGGGTCCAGGCGACGCGCGCGAGGAACGGGCCGGGGCATATGAGGGAGGGCAAGATGGCCAACGCACCCAGCGCAAGTTACAGCCTCACGGTCCGCGTGCGGATCGCGAATCGACCGGGGATGCTCGGAAAAGTGACCTCCGCCATCGGTAAGGCCGGGGGCGACATCGGGGCGGTCGACCTGGTCGAAGCCGGGTCGTCGACGATCACCCGGGACATCACATTCAAGGCGAGCGACGAGCGGCACGGTGAGCGCATTACGGAGCGCCTGCGCGCCATCGCCGGGCTCACCGTGGTGAACGTCTCCGATCGTACGTTCCTGATGCACCTCGGGGGCAAGATCGGCGTGCACGGCAAGATGCCCGTGAAGACGCGCGACGACCTCTCGATGGCGTACACCCCGGGGGTGGCGCGCGTGTGCATGGCCATCCACAAGGATCCGCAGAAGGCCTACACCCTGACCATCAAGCAGAATACCGTGGCTGTGGTGACCGATGGGTCGGCCGTGCTGGGGCTGGGCGATATCGGGCCCAGCGCGGCCCAGCCCGTGATGGAGGGCAAGGCGCTCATCTTCAAGGAGTTCGCGGGGGTGGACGCTTTTCCCATCTGTCTGGCCACCAAGGACGTGGATGAGATCGTCTCCATCGTGAAGGCCATTGCTCCGGTGTTCGGCGGCATCAATCTCGAGGACATTTCGGCGCCACGCTGCTTCGAGATCGAGGAGCGGTTACAGCGGGACCTCGAGATCCCCGTCTTTCACGACGACCAGCATGGCACGGCCGTGGTCGTGCTGGGGGCGCTCACCAACGCCCTCAAGCTCGTGAAGAAGAAGCTCTCGGACGTGAAGATTGTCTTCACGGGGGCGGGGGCGTCGGGGATCGCGACCGCCAAGCTGCTGATGCGGGCGGGCGCGAAACACATCATCGCCTGCGACCGGGCGGGGGCCCTCTACCAGGGACGCACCGAGAACATGAACTCCATGAAGCAGTGGTTCGCCGAGCACACCAACCCCCGGCGTCTCAAGGGGACGGCCGGCGATGCCTTGGTGGGCGCCGACATCTTCGTTGGCCTCTCCGGTCCCGGGGTCGTCACCCTCAAGGACGTCAAGCGCATGGCGCGTGACCCCATCGTGTTCGCCATGGCCAATCCGGTGCCCGAGATCCAGCCGGAGGAGGCCGGACCCCACGTGCGGGTCATGGCCACCGGCCGATCGGACTACGCGAACCAGATCAACAACTCCTGCTGTTTCCCCGGGTTCTTCCGGGGCATGCTCGACGTGCGGGCGCGCCAAGTCAACGACGAGATGAAGCTGGCGGCTGCCCATGCCCTGGCCGCCATCGTGACCACCAGCGAGCTGAGCGAGGAATACATCACCCCGTCGATGTTCGATCCGCGGGTGGTGCCCGCCGTCTCGGCCGCGGTGGCGGAAGCGGCCGTAAAGACGGGCGTGGCCCGACGGCAGCGGCACGCGTAGCGGGGGAGAGGAGCCGGCGCCGCGGTGAGAGGCAGGGAGCTCCTCGGCGCCTGCTTCGCGCTGTTCGCCGCCCTCCTGGTGTGGCCGCTGCTCAGCATCCCTAACCGGCTTCTGCTGGTGGCGGGTCTGCCTGTTCTCGTGCTGTACCTCTTCTTGGTGTGGACGGCCATCGTGGCCGTGCTCTGGTGGGCCGCCCGCGCCTCCCCGGGGGATGAGCCGCCGTGAGCTCCACGCCGCTCGCGGCCATCCTCATCGGCTACCTGGTGTTTCTGTTCCTGGTGGCCGCCGTGGCCGAGCGCTTCGGGCGGCGCCTGGCCAGGCCGCGTCTTCAGACACTCACCTATGTCCTCGCCATCTCCGTCTACTGCACGGCGTGGACGTTCTACGGCAGCGTCGGGCTGGCCGCCAATCGGGGTCTCGAGTTCCTCACCATCTACCTGGGGCCTGCCCTGGTGGCGCTCCTGTGGCCCACGGTGCTCCGCAAGCTGGTGCGGGTGGCCAAGGAGCAGCGGATCACGACCATCTCTGACTTCATCGCCAGCCGGTACGGCAAGTCGGCGCCGTTGGGAACGCTGGTGGCCGCCCTCGTCGTGTGCGGGATGATCCCCTACATCGCGCTCCAGCTCAAGGCGGTCTCGGTCTCGTTCGCGATGATGATCGGTACCGATTCCGTGCTTTCCGGATTCGATCCCGCCCTCCTGGTAGCAGCCATGCTCGCCCTGTTCGGCATTCTGTTCGGGGCGCGCAATCTCGACTTCACCCGCGGCCAGACGGGCTTGATGTCGGCGGTGGCCGTGGAGTCCATCGTCAAGCTGGTGGCCTTCCTGGTGGTGGGCGCCTTCGTGACGTGGGGGCTCTTCGACGGGTTCACCGACATCTTCTCACGTATCGTCGACCACCCCGAGTGGTCAACGCTCCTCACCTTGGGGACGGCCCCCGCCGCCTCCTACACCCGCTGGACGGTGATGCTGCTCGTGTCGATGGCGGCCGTGATGCTGCTCCCGCGCCAGTTTCACGTCCTCGTGGTGCAGAATCCGCGCGAGCGGGATGTGGCCACCGCCGCCTGGGCGTTTCCCCTCTACTTGCTGGCCATCAACGTGTTCGTGCTCCCCATTGCTTTTGCCGGGCTGCTCCGCTTCCAGGGTGACGCGACGGCGGCCGACAGCTTCATCCTGGCCCTGCCCCTCAGCACGGGCGCCTCCACGGTGGCGGTGGCCGTCTTCCTCGGCGGCTTCTCAGCCGCCACGGCCATGATCGTGGTCGACTCCCTGGCCCTGTCGAAGATGATCTCGAACGACATCATCCTGCCGGTGATCCTGCGCCGGGGCCGCTTGGCCGAGGTGTACTGGGCCAGCCTAGCCTCCACGCGCCTCGGCATCCTGGTCGTCGTCGTGCTGGGATATTTTTGGGCCCGCATCGAGGCGGGACACTTTCTCCTGGTCGAGATGGGCTTGCTTTCGTTCATCGCGGTGACCCAATGCGCACCGGCGGTGTTTCTCGGTCTCTACTGGCGCCGCGGCAACCGCAAGGGGGCTTTGACAGGGATCTCGCTCGGTTTCACGTTCTGGTTCTACACCCTCATCATTCCGGCCCTCGTTAAGGAGGCGGTGCTCCCCGCGGCGTGGTTCGAGAAGGGGCTCCTGGGCCTGGCCTGGTTACGTCCGACCGCGCTGTTCGGTCTGGAAGGGCTCGACGGCATCAGCCACGGCGTCTTCTGGTCGCTCTTCACCAACATCGGGGCATATCTCCTGGTGTCGACCCTGACCCGACAAGACGCCGACGAGCGCAGTCAGGCAGCGGCCTTCGTGGGCGTGGCCGAGATCGAGCCGCCCAGGGTGGCGCCTATCCTGTCGATCACGGAGATCGAGCGGCTCATCCATCTGTACGTGCCCGAGGACGAGGCCGACGCGATCCTGCGCGAGCTGTTGGCCGGCAAGGCCCCGCGCGAGCTGACCTTGCCCGATCTGCTCGATCTGAGGATCAAGCTCGAGCGCGTGCTGGCCGCCTCCCTGGGGGGCGCGGCCGCGCACTACATCATCGAAGACCGCTTCACGATCTCCAAGGGCGAGGCGCGAGAGCTCGTCGAATCCTTTCAGGCCATGCAGCGCTCGCTCCGCACCAGCGAGCACCTCCTGGCCTCGGTGGTGGAGAGCGTGGAGGACTGCATCTTCGCCACCGACACCGCCGGCCACCTGGTCACCATCAATCGCGCCGGGCGCCGGCTGCTCGAGATGCCCTCGGGTGAGGCGCCGGGGATGACGTACCTCGACGTGCTGGATTCTCCCGAGCGTCGCCGGGTAGGCGCCGCCATCGCGCGCGCGCTCGTCGAGCGGCGTTCCTGGCAGGGCACGGTGACCGCGCTGGCCCGTGGTGATCGGCGCTTCCCGGCTTATCTGTCCATCGCGTGCGTCTTCGACGCCCAGCAGGAGGTCATCGGGACGGTCGGGGTTCTCCGCGATCTCACGGAGCAGGTGGCGACCCAGCAGCGTCTCATCCAACGCGAGAAGCTGGCCTCCCTGGGGGAAATGGCAGCGGGCGTCGCCCACGAGATCCGCAATCCGCTGGGCGGTATCAAAATGGCCACCAGCCTGCTCTCGTCAGGCGCGGTGAACGGCGACGCAATCTCTCGTGAGATGGCGCACACGATCCTCTCCGGGATCGCCGAAATCGATGCCATCATCTCCGACCTTCTCGACTACGCGCGCGAGACGCGCCTCGACCGCCAGGAGTATCCCTTGGGTCGCATTGTCGCCTCCGTGCTGGAGCTGACGGGGGCGGCGGGTGACGAGCGGGGCGTGCAGGTCGTGGCGAGTGGACTCGATCTCGAGCTGGTGGCCCTGGTGGACGGCCAGCGGCTGCGGCAGGCTCTCGTCAACGTGGTGAAGAACGCCCGGGAGGCCGTGGAGCGCCGCCCCCGTCCGCGAGTGGATGTGAGCCTTTATCTCCGGGGGCCGACCGCGGTGGTGGAGGTGAGCGACAACGGCAGCGGGATCGCTCCCGAGCACCGAGACAAGCTCTTCCTCCCGTTCTTCACGACCAAGCCCACGGGAACGGGGCTCGGGATGGCCATCGTGAAGAAGATCATGGACCTGCACGGAGGCGAGATCGAGATCGACAGCACCCCCCAGCGGGGGACGACCGTGCGGCTGGTGATTCCCCATGCCCGCCAGGCCGAGCCGGCCCGCCTGGCCTAGAGAGGTCGATATGAAGCGACGCGTGCTGATCGTCGAGGATGACGAGATCTTTCTTCGCCCGCTCAGACGGACGCTGGAGGTGGCTGGTTTCGAGGTGCTGGCCTTCCCGAGTGGCGAAGAGGCGGTGGACGCCCTGAAGAGCGAGGATGTCGACGTCGTGCTCACAGACAAGCGTCTGCCGGGGATGGACGGGGTCGAGCTGGTCCGACGCATCAAGACCGACCACCACGATCTGGCCGTGGTCATGATGACCGCCTACGGCACCATCGAGTCGGCGGTGGATGCCATGCGCCTGGGGGCGGCCGACTACCTGGTCAAACCCTACGATTCGGCGGAGCTGCTCATCGTCTTGCGGGATGCCATCGAGTTTCACGAACTCCGCGCGGCCAACCGCGCGACGCTCCGGCGGAATCAGGAACGGTTCACCTTCCACAATGTGGTTGCCGAGAGTGCGGCCATGCGCGAGGTCTTCGAGGTCCTGCGCTCGGTGGCCGACCTCGATACGACGGTGCTTATTCACGGCGAGACAGGAGTCGGCAAGGAGCTCCTCGCCCGCTCCGTGCACTTTTCGGGGGCTCGCCGTGACAAGCCGTTCGTGCCCGTCAACTGCGCGGCCATTCCCGGCGAGCTGTTCGAGTCGGAGCTGTTCGGCTTCCGCAAGGGAGCCTTCACGGGGGCGACCGAGACCCGCCGCGGGCTGCTGCAAAGCGCCAACGGCGGGACCCTCCTGCTCGACGAGATCGGGGAGATGCCCCTTGGGCTGCAGTCGAAGCTCCTACGCATCATCGAAGACAAGCGGGTGACTCCGATCGGGTCCGATCGGTCCATCGAGATCGACGTGCGCTTCATCGCGACGACCAACAAAGATCTGCGTGCGGAAATCGAGCAAGGAGCCTTTCGCCGTGACCTTTTCTACCGCCTAAGCGTCATGCCCATTCACGTCCCTCCCCTTCGTGAGCGTCAGGGGGACGTAGCGTTGCTCGCCCACCATTTTCTGCAACAGAGCGCCCGCCGGACGAAGAAGGCGATGCAGGCCCTGGGCCCCGCCGTTGTGCGGGCGCTCTCGCGCTATTCGTGGCCGGGGAACGTCCGCGAACTGGAAAACGTCATCGAGCGGGCGGTCATCGTGGCCAAGACCGACGCCATCGTGGACATCGAACGGTTCCTGGGTCCCGAGAGCGGACGGCCCCGCGTTGACCTCACCCTGCCATTCCGGGAGGCCAAGGCCCGGGTGGTGGAGGAGTTCGAGCGGGCGTACATCGGGGGGGTGCTGGAGATCAACGGCGGCAAGCTGACCGCGGCCGCCAAGCACGCCGACATGGATCCGAAGAACTTCTCAGAGAAGCTGGCGCGCTACGGCCTGCGCCGCAGCTGTGCCGCGGAGGCCAGCGAGGGCTAGTTGTCGGGCCTCCGCTTCCTCGCGTTGGGCCGGGTCGCGCAGCGCGTCAAGGCGGGGATACCAACGCCCGATGGTTCCCATACCCCCGTCGCATGTGAGGTGGGCAGGCGAACGTCCCAAAATTAAATACTTATCGTGGTTAGATTGTGGCATGCACATTGCCTGTTCCAGGCGCAACCCTGCGTATTGGACCCGCTGGGCCCGAGGGCGGTTCCTCGTGATGCGAGGTGAGGGGACCGCTCGCGGAAGAGGACGGGGGAGGCCAGGATGGCACCACCATCGGAGATCAGCGAAGTCACACGGGATGCGTACTGGCGAGAGACGTTGTGGATCACCTGGGTCATCCTGGCTCTGTGGTTCATCTCTTGGGTCGGACCGCTCGTATTGCACCGGCCCCTGAACACGATCGTTATCTTCGGGTTCCCGCTGTCGTTCTGGTTTGCCGCCCAGGGCTCGCTCGCCTTCTTCATCGTGCTCATCGTGTGGTACGCCATCTATATGAACAAGCTCGACCGCAAGTACGGGCTACAGGAGGACTGAGCGCCATGTCCTGGGGACGGATCTTCACGATCTACACGGGCGCCTTCGTTCTGTTCACCTTCGTGCTGGGCTGGTTCGAGGCGGTCGGCTTCATGGGCAAGGCGGGCATCGGGTACACGTACCTCGTGGTGACCATCGGCGTGTACGCCCTTATCGGGGTCCTCTCCCGCACGGCCAGGCCGGATCAGTACTACGTGGCGGGTCGGGGTGTCCCGGCCTTCTTCAACGGCATGGCCACCGGGGCGGACTGGATGAGCGCGGCGTCGTTCATCTCCATGGCGGGCGCCCTCTATGCGACCGGCTACGATGGCCTCGCCTACGTCTCGGGCTGGACTGGCGGGTATGTGCTCCTAGCCATCTTCCTCGCCCCCTTCCTCCGAAAGTTCGGCGCCTATACGATCCCCGACTTTCTCGCCCTCCGCTACGGCGGCAACGCCGCGCGCGTGGTTGGCATCCTCATGGCCATCGGCGCCTCGTTCACGTACCTGATCGCTCAGATCACCGGGGTCGGCATCATCATGGGCCGCTTCCTGGGACTGGACTTCAACGTGGGCGCCTTCGTAGGTCTGGCCGGGATCCTCGTGTGCTCGATGCTCGGCGGTATGCGGGCGGTCACCTGGACCCAGGTCGCCCAGTACATCATCCTCATTATCGCGTACATCACCCCGGTGGCCATGCTCTCCTACAAGCATTTCGGGGTGCCGCTGCCGCAGTTCACTTACGGGCAGGTGCTCCAAGATATCGTGCAACTGGAACAGCAGTACGGCGTCCAGAAGCTCTGGGTGGACCTGGCCCCGAGCGGAATGCTCAACTGGTTTGCCCTGTGCTTCTGCATGATGGTGGGGACGGCGGGCCTCCCCCACATCCTCATGCGCTACTACACGACCCCCTCCGTCAAGCAGGCCCGGGACTCCGTGGGCTGGTCGCTGTTCTTCATCTTCCTGCTCTACTTCACGGCCCCGGCCTACGGAGCCTTCGCCAAGTGGACGGTGCTCAAGGACGTTGTGGGCAGGAAGATCGCGGAACTGCCCGAATGGGTGGGTAAATGGGCCGATGCCATCGATGGCGTGGCCCGGAACAATCTCGGCCTATTCGACATCGTCGACAAGAACAAAGATGGCATCCTCCAGCTTGGCGACTTTGTCATCAAGTCCACTGACTTCGTCGTGCTGGCGACCCCCGAGATCGCCGGGCTGCCCTTCGTCGTCACGGGCCTGGTCATGGCCGGTGGTCTGGCGGCCGCCCTCTCCACCGCGGACGGGCTCCTGCTGACCATCTCGAATGCCTTGTCCCACGACCTCTACTACAAGATCCTCAATCCCAACGCCTCCATCGTGAAGCGCCTGACCACGGCCCGGGTGCTGCTGGTAGTGGCGGCGATGGCGGGGGCGTACGTGGCGACCTTCCGGATCAACATCATCGTCGCCGTGGTGGCCTACGCCTTCGCGCTGGCCGGCTCGGGCTTCTTCCCCGCGCTCGTCATGGGGATCTTCTGGAAGCGCGCCAACAAGCAGGGGGCCATCGCGGGAATGGTCGTGGGGTTCATGACGGCCCTGATTCTCATCGTCATCGGACGGAACTGGGGGATTTATCCGCTGGGCGTGCGGGAGGTCGGGGCCGGCGTCTTCGGCGTCCCCATTGGGTTCATCACGATCTGGATCGTCTCCCTGATGTATCCGGCGCCTGATCGGGAGACGCAGGACCTGGTCGAAAGCGTACGGTACCCCAAGGGGACGTCGCTCAAGCTGGCGGGCATCGAATAGCGCCGGGCCTGGTTGCGCGCCGCGGAAAACTTGCCGACGGCGCGCAACAGGATCGGCTCCCGGATGCGTGTGGCCGCCATCCTGCAGATCGTCAACTTTGTGCTGGCCACCGCTCAGTGGCTCATCGTCGGGAGGCTCGTCCTCGGGCTATTCATCCGGAACCCGCGAAACGCGGTGTGGCAAGTGTTCCTGATCTCGACCGAGCCGCCGTACCGGGTGAGCCGCTTCCTCACCCGGGGCCGGGTGCCCGAGCGCTGGCTGTGGCTGGTATCCTTGGTCTGGCTGCTGATCGCGCGCATCGCCGTCACCGCGCTGCAGGCCTCGTCGGCGCCGTGACGCCCCTTGCATCGGCTCGCGCCGGCGACCTCGCATTCCTCCTGCATCGAGTCCGCGACCTCGTCACCCGTCCGCCCGTCATGTGTGCTCCGGAGACCTCGGCGGTGGAGGTAGCGCGCACGATGCTCCGGGAGGGCGTCGGATCGGTGCTGGTGACCGGCATCGATGGTGCGGCGTGTGGCATCGTGACCGACCGGGATCTTCGGCGTCGGATCGTCGCCGAGCGACGCGACGCTCTGGTCACGCGGGCCGTCGACATCATGTCGGCTCCGCTGGTAACCATCCGGCCTGGAGCGTTCGCTTTTGAAGCCGTCCTCGAGATGACACGGCGAGCAATCCACCATCTCGTGGTCACCGAGGAGGGACGGGCGGTGGGTGTCGTGTCGAGCCGCGACCTGTTGGCCGCCCAGACGACCAACCCGGTACTCCTCGCCCGGGAGATCTCCCGGGCCGAGTCCTTCGCCGTCCTCGCCGCCCTCGGGATTCGGATCACGAGCCTCACCCGGCGCCTGATCGAGGAGGGCGCGGGAGCCTACGATGTCGGGCAGATCATCTCGGAGCTGAACGACCGCGTCGTGATTCGTGTGCTGGGTTTGGCGGCGGCCGCCCTCGAGGAGGCTGGTGACGAGCCGCCGCCCGTCGCGTACTGCTGGCTTAGCTTCGGTAGCGAGGCCCGGCGAGAGCAAACGCTCCGAACCGATCAGGATAACGGGCTGGTGTTTGCCGATCCCCCGGAACATCTGCAGGAGCGGGCCGCAACCTACTACGCGAGGCTGGCCGAGGAGGTGGTACGGGGACTCGTACAGGTCGGCGTCCCGCCTTGCCCGGGTGGAATCATGGCCTCCAACCCACGCTGGTGCCAGCCTCTGTCGGTCTGGCGCGAGAGCTTTCGGTACTGGATCACGCGCGGGGCGCCCGCGCAGGTGCTGGCCGCGTCCATTCACTTTGACCTGCGGTCTCTGGCTGGCGCTAGTGAGTTAGCGGAGTCCCTGCGGGCTCTCATTCGCCAGGAGGCGCCGGGACACCGTGGTTTCCTGCGCCTGCTGGCGCTCGACGTGGTGGAGCGTCCCCTTCCCCTCACGATATTTGGGGGAATCCGTACCGTGCGAACGGGTTTCCGGCGCGGCGCCGTTGACCTCAAGGGAGGTGGGACCATGCAGCTCGTGGGAGCAGCGCGGGTTCACGCGCTGGAACATGGTTTGAGCGAGACCAACACGCTCGATCGCTTCCGGGCCGAAGGGCACCCGGCCTTCCCCCCGCGAGAGACGCGTGAGATCACCGAGGCCATGCAGCACCTCATGCGGCTCCGACTGATGCATCAGCTTGAGCAGCAGGCCCGGGGCGAGCCGACGGACAACTTCGTAGTCCCGGCCCGGTTAGCCCGGGGCGAGCGGTTGCTGCTTCGTGAGGCGTTGCGAACGGTGCGTCGCGTGCAGACGACGCTGCGCCAGCGCTTTGCGACTGACGTTGTGCCGCGATAGGCCGGTCGTCGGCCGTGCGGCTCACCCGCCTCGATCAGAAGCTCATGGCCGGCGTGGTCGGTCTCTTCATCCTTCCGAGCCTGCTGGGGGGCGCCATCCTGATCGTGCTCTATCGGTGGGGCGCCTTCTCTGACCCCCTGACCTTCCTGGTCACGGTGGTCGTGGGGCTCGCCACCATGATGGGATACCTAGGGCTGATCGCGTATACCATCGGCCGCACCCTGGTGGGTACCATCCAGCAGATACAGCGAGGGACGGAGCTGATGGCAACCGTGAATCCCGCCCATCGCCTGGAGGTTGCGACCGGCGATGAGTTCCAGCGCCTCGCCGAGGAAATCAACGGCCTCGCCGATCGCTTGCAGCAGGCTCTCGGCGACGCCGACCGGGCCGTCGAGCGGGCCACCACCGCCATTGCGGTCGAGCGGACCACCCTGACGGAAGTCATCGACGCGCTGGGGGCCGGTGTGGTCGTCATCACGCTCGAAGGTCGGGTGACATTAGCCAATCGAGCGGCAAACGCGCGGTTCGGCGTGGGATTGCTAGGCCACAATTTTTTCGATTTTGTCGAGCGGGAACCGATCGTACGCCTTGCCGAGCGTTTGCGCGGCGACCCGGCTGGGATGGTGGCCGCGAATCTCCGTGGGCGGGGGGGGGCCCGTCTTGCCGGGATGATGACTTCGCTGGCTGCCAACGAAGGAGGTTCCACGGGCCTCGTCCTCGTCCTCCGCGATCCAATCGGTGAGGCGGTTGTTGCCGACCAGGCGGAGACGGTGCCGGCCGGGCCCCTGGTCGGTGCAGGGCTCTTCTCGGGCTCAGGGACCGCCCCTCTCGGCGACCGACCTGTCTTCTACGACTTCAGCCTCCTCGAGGAGATGGAGCGGCACACTTCGTCGGCCCAACGGGGTCGCGCCCTCGCCGAGCTCTCGTACACCGTGGTCGATGTCGAGACAACCGGTTTGGAAGTCGGACGGGGGGATCGCATCGTTTCCTTGGCTTGCGCCCGGGTGCGTCAGGGGGTCGTGCGGCCCGCGGAGACTCTCGATGTCCTGGTCAACCCGGGGCGACCCATCCCGCCAGCCAGCACGCGCATCCACGGCATCACGGATGAGATGGTGGCCCACGCGCCGACCATCGACGACATCCTGCCTGCGCTGATCAGGTTCGCCGACGGAACCGTGCTCGTCGGTCACCATGTTTGGTTCGACTTGCGCTTTCTTCGCGAGGCGACGGATCGGCTGCGGCTGCCACCGCTGACGCGCTCGCATGCCGTCTTGGACACCCGATCGCTCTCGCAGATCGTGCATGGCTCGGCCGAGAACCATAATCTAGAGTCAGTGGCCTCGCGCCTCGGTGTCGCGGTGCGGGGCCGACACTCGGCGCTGGGCGACGCGTTGACCACGGCCGCGATCCTGCCGAGGCTCTTCTCCCTCCTCGAGAGGCGGGGTATCCGCTCACTGGGTCAGGCTCTTGAGGTGACCCGCGCGCTCGGCGCAGCCTGATCCTCGAGGGAGAGACCGCCCAGCCGCGGGCATCCTGACCGGGGTGGGGGCGGAATAAAACGCCAGACTGTCGGGCAATTCGCCCTCTTTCATCGCGGGACGAGCGCCCACCCACTTTTCCGGTTTCCTTTTGTTTCAACTAATTGCGCTATTTTCGCCCACCGGCAACCAACGGCATCGACGTTGCATCTTACGAAGCGCCAGAAAAAGAATGGGAGGAAGATCGATGAGAGGCATGCGGGAGCGGCTCGAGAAGGACCTGACCCTGGCAGTGAACCGACTTCGTCACATGGGCGGGGTGGCCCTGGAAGAGCTTCCCGGTTCGAACTGGGACAACACGTCGTTCGCCGACGAAGTCGATGAAATCGTGGCCAACGAGGAACGCGAGATCAGATTCGGCACACGCGAGTTGCTCGTCGAGCGGGTGAACCGTATCACGGCAGCCCTGGACCGGCTGGGCACTGGCGAGTATGGAACCTGTGTGGAGTGTGGTGAGCCGATCGCCCCTGCTCGCCTGCGCGTCATGCCCGAAGTCGAGACGTGCGTGCGTTGCCAGGATCGCATCGAGCGACTTGGTCGCAACCTGCAGAGGTTCGAGGTGGAGGTCGGCGTCGACGACGACTAGGGGCGCGTGTCGCCTGCCGCAGCGGCGCTCTTCATCGCGAGGGGGCGGGATCGGTACCCGCCCCCGTTTCATTGCGCCGACTCGAGAGCGCCGGGACGGAGTCGTGTAAGTTAGTCAGCGTGCGCACGCCCATCCTCGATCTTGTGCGGCCGGGTGTTCATGCTCTGAGCCGCGCATACTTCGGGCTCGAGCTATACGGGACCGAGAACATCCCCCTGCGGGGCCCCCTCATCATTACGCCCAATCACCAGACCTACGCGGATCCACCCCTGGTGAGCATTCCCGTTCGACGCCCCATTTACTACATGGCCTGGGATCGCCTCTTCGAGATTCCCCTCCTAAGCTGGACGATCAGGCGCCTACGCGCCTTCCCGGTACGCCTGGAGTCGCAGAACCCTGGGGCGACGCGTGAAGCCTTCCGTCTTCTCGAGGCCCAGGAGGCTCTGATGATCTTCCCCGAAGGAGGACGGAGCCCGGACGGCTCCGTGGGGCCCTTCAGGCCTGGCGCCTTCCGGCTGGCGGTCGCCCTCGGCGCGCCGATTCTTCCTGTGACCATCCACGGCGGAACGCAATCGTGGCCGCCCGGTCGACTCCTTCCCAAGCCGGGCAATCTCCGGATCACGTACCATCCGCTGCTTCACTCGGACCGCGCGCTCGAACCCCGCCAGGCGGCCGTGGACTTGGCCCGACGGGTGCGCGGGCTCATCGCGAAAACCCTGACCCCCGCTCGAGAGGGATGAGCCACTCAGAACGCCGTGACAGGTTCGGCGACGCCTGGGGTCATCCAGGCGACGGGCATGAAGGCGGTCGAGTGCGCGAACGCCATCCGCCCGCGCCAGTCGATCACGATCAATCCTCCGGCGCCGCGCCCTTCCTGTACGAGCAGGTCAATGGCGACGGGGGCGGCGTAGTCCGGGTCCCCCGCTTCCTTCAGGTAGTCGAGAACGCGTCGGGCCAAGGTGACTCGGATGATGGCTTCCCCGCTCCCGGTGCAGGAGACGCCGCCGATCGTGCTGTCCGCGTACGTTCCCGCTCCGATGATGGCGCTATCCCCCACACGGCCAGGCCGCTTGCCGGCTAACCCACCCGTGGATGTTGCCGCGGCCATCGTGCCCTTGCGGTCCAGGGCCACGGCGCCCACGGTGCCGCCTCCGATCACGCCGCCCGCCAGGCGCGCACGCTGGTGCTCCGTCACCAGGGAGGTGGGGTCACATTCGGGAAGGCCGACCTCGCGGGCGAACCGGTGCGCCCCGTCCGCCACCAAGAGCACGTGGCGCTCGTCGCCGAGGACGTGGCGCGCGAGGAGGATGGGGTTCGCCACGCGGGACACCGCCCCCACCGCGCCGCAGCGCAGAGCGTCCCCCTCCATGATCGAGGCATCCATCTCCACCGTTCCCGCCGATGTCAGCACCGAACCGTGGCCGGCGTTGAAGCGCGGATTGTCCTCGAGCACACGGACAGCAGCCGCCACGGCGTCAAGGGCATGCCCTTCCTCGACGAGGAAGCGCCAGCCGGCCTGGGCGGCGGCGCGCATGCCCGCCCGCCATTCGATGCGGTCCCCCTGGGGATCGGCTCCCGCGCCGCCGTGAACGATGATGGACGGAACCCGAAGGGCCCCGGAAAGCGGGATCCTCATTGTTCAGAGCCGGGGCGGGACACGCATGGCCGGGCCCTTTCGCTTCTCAACGCGAGGATCGTTCGGTGCCGGCGCTGTCCGCGCCTCGTAGCGCACCGCGAGGCCGTCGCTGCAAAGCCGCCGCCCCGCCACGCCAACGACATCTATTGGGCCCGACCCTTGCCCGGATTCGGCGATCCGCGCGCGCGGCTCTTGCTGGTGGGGTTGGCACCGGCTGCCCACGGCGGAAACCGCACCGGTCGAATGTTCACCGGAGATCAAAGTGGTGCGTGGCTGTTCCGCGCCCTCCACGAGGCGGGGTTCGCCACCGGCCCGATCTCCGAGCGGCGCGATGATGGGCTCAGGCTGCGCGACGCCTACATCACCGCGGCCGCCCGCTGTGCCCCTCCCCTGAACAAACCGTCGCGGGAGGAGTTGGCCGCCTGCCAGCCGTACCTGCTGGAGGAGTTGAGGCTTCTGACCCGGGTGAGAGTCGTGGTGGGCCTGGGCCGCATTGGTTGGACGACCTACCTGAGGGCCCGGCGCGCGCTCGCCGCGCCGCCCCCAACTCTCACCCCAGTCTTTGGTCACAACGTCTCCACCCGATTTGTGGATGGATGCGTGCTGATCGGTTCGTATCATCCCAGTCAGCAGAACACGTTCACCGGAAAGCTGACCCGGTCAATGCTGCGTGACGTCTTTGTTACCGCGCGGCGCCTGCTGGAACAACCCCGTCTCAACGTCTAGGCCTGAACCCCGTCTAGACCTGAACCGCCCATGAACATGGGGGGCCATTTCGGGGCCCCCCATGACATCAATCCACGAGATCCGAGGACAGGCGAGGACGCTCGGCCACCGTGAGCGTCAGCTCTCGAGCCTGACCGTCCCGCAGGAGCGTGACCTTCACCCGTTGCCCCGGGCGCAGGGTTCTGACCTTGGTCAGGTAGTCGAGGTGGGAACGAATCGGCGTGCTCTGAATGGACGTGAGGATGTCGCCGCCCAGAAGATACTCTTCACCCTGGATGACCACCGAGAGATTGCCCCCCCGGATGCCGGCCCGGTCGGCTGGACTACCGTCGTAGACCACCTCGACCAGGTAGCCCGGCGTGACGGGAAGTCGAACGATGCCGCCGACCCGGTTGTCGATCTCTCGCCCCTGGATACCCAACCAGGGCCTGATCACCCGCCCGACCTCTCGGAGATCCTTCAGGATGGCCTTGGCGGCGTTGACGGGGACGGCAAACCCGATGCTCTGGGCATCCTCCGAAATGAAGGTGTTGATCCCGACCACGTTGCCGCACCGATCGAAGAGCGGCCCGCCAGAGTTCCCTGGATTGATGGGCGCGTCTGTTTGGATCATTGGCTGATCGGAGACCCCCGGAAGGATCCGGTTGAGTGCGCTCACGATCCCGCGCGTCATCGTTTGATCGAGCCCGATGGGGTTACCGATCACGGCGACCTCTTCGCCAACCTTGAGGGCCGCCGAATCTCCCAAGCGGGCCGTGGTCAGCACGGCGGTCGTCTCCAGGCGCAGCAGGGCGAGATCCAGCACGGTGTCGAGACCCACAATGCGCGCCGGAACCTTTTCCTTGGAGTCGAGGGTCACCGAGAGAGAGGCTGCCCCGTCCACGACGTGGGCATTGGTGAGAACCTGGCCGTCCCGCTCGATGATGACCCCGGAGCCAACCACGGTTTCGAAGCGGCGGTGAGGTTTGGCCTTGTTGATCTTCATGGCCTGGATCGACACCACGGAGGGCGAGGCGCGCTCGAAGAGGACGGTCAAGGGGTCGCCACAGGTGGCCGCGAAGGCTGGCGAGGAGGTGAGCAGGAACAGGGCGATCGCCAACCGCGAGTGCATGGAAAGCGATGATACACCAGGCTGGGCGCCGTCCGGGGGGGCGGTATACTTTGGGTGTGCTGCGTGCCCTCGTCGCCCTCCTGATCCTGTTGGCACCGCCGACCTCGACGCTCGCCGCCGACGCGGTGGCGGCAACCACCCTGGCCAACGGTCTCCGTGTCCTGCTCGTGGAGGACCACCGTAGCCCCGTCGTGTCCTTCCAGGTTTGGTACCGCGTCGGATCGCGAAACGAGCCCCGCGGCCGAACTGGCCTGGCCCATTTCCTCGAACACATGATGTTCAAGGGCACACCCGCCCATGGGCCCCGGCAATACTCTCGGTTGATCGAGCAAAACGGTGGCCAGGACAACGCGTTCACCAGTCAGGACGTCACCGCCTACTACGTGAACATCGCGGGCGAGCGCCTCGACCTCGTGATCGACCTCGAGGCCGACCGCCTCCAGAATCTCCTGCTCGACCCCAAGGAGATCGACTCCGAGCGTCAGGTCGTACTCGAGGAGCGGCGGACGCGCACGGAGGACGATCCCGCCGGGTTCTTGGCCGAGGAGGTGAGCTCGATTGCCTTCAAGGCGCATCCGTATGGCCAACCGATCGTGGGATGGGCAGCGGACGTGGCGCGCGTGACTCCCGAAGCGATGCGTGCCTTCTACCGGACCTACTACGTGCCCAACAACGCGATGGTCGTGGCCGTGGGAGCGTTCCGCGCCGCAGAGGTGCTCGAGAAGATCAAGAGCCGCTTCGGACCTATCCCCCGAGGCACGGACCCGCCGCCAGTGCTGGCCGTCGAGCCGCCCCAGAACGGTGAACGCCGGGTAGTGGTGACACGGCAAGCCGAATTGCCGATCGTGTACATCGGGTACCACGTACCGAGTCACACGTCGGGCGACGCACCGGCCGTGGAGGTGCTGTCGACGGTCCTCTCCGGCGGTCGAGCGTCGCGCCTGTATCGCTCCCTGGTCTATGACGCCCAGCTTGCCCTGGAAGCGGGCGGTGACTATTCCGCCTTCATGCTGGACCCGTACCTGTTCTGGTTCTGGGCCACGCCGCTTCCCGGGCAGACACCGGAGAAGGTGGAAGCGGCTCTCCTGGCCCAGATGGAGCGACTGAAGGACGAGCCCGTGCAGGCGGAAGAGCTCCAGCGCGCCAAGAACCAGATTGAGGCCGACTTCGTCTTCGCGCAGGACTCGGTTCACCGACGCGCGACCCAGCTCGCCCGGTTCGAGCTGACGGGAGGCTACGCGCTCCAGGCAACGTACTTGGACAGGATCCGAGCGGTTACCGCGAGTGACCTCATGCGCGTCGCCCGGACCTATTTCTCGCCCGAGGGGAAGAGCGTCGGGGTCCTCCTGCCCAGGCGCTGAGAAGGAAGGGAATCCCTATGGGCCTGCGGCGGTCTTGGGGAGCGCTCGGCGCGGCCCTCGTAGTCGCCCTCCTCCCGGTCGGTGGAGCGGACGCAACATCTTTGGCGCAGCGGCACGTACTCCCAAACGGGATCGTGCTGCTCGTGTCCCCGCGTCCTGGCGTCCCCATCGTGGCGGTGCGGGTCTACGTGCGGGGCGCGGGCTCCGCCTTTGACCCACCGGATCGCCAAGGGCTGGCCAACCTCACCGGCGCCCTCCTGAGCCGAGGGACTGCCAAGCGCAATGCCACCCAGCTGGACGCGGCCATCGAGTTCGTGGGGGGAAGCCTGGAAACCGGCATCGATCGCGACGGGATGATGGTGGCCGTCGATATCCTCAGCAAGGACTTCACCCTGGGACTGGATCTGCTGACTGAAGTGCTGCTGTCGCCGGCGTTTCCCGGTGATGAGCTGACACGCAAGGTGAAGGAGGTCCAGGCGGCCATTCAGCGGGCGGAAGAGAGCCCGGATGGCGTAGCCGCCCGCGCTTTACGCCGGCTGGTGTTCGCGCCCCACCCATACGGCTGGCCCGTCGAGGGGACCCGCGAGTCGGTCGCAAAGCTCACCCGCACCGACGTCGTCGGCTTCTACCAGGGCCACGTGCGTCCGGATACGACCGTCATCACGGTGGTCGGCGCCGTCAGCGTGGACGATGCCCGCCGCGAGGTCCTGGCGCGGTTCGGCCAGTGGGCGCGACCAGCAGCCCCTCCACCCAACTTGCCCATGGCCAGCGCTGCCGGACCTCCGCGTATCGAGGTGATCAAGCGTGAGCTCGCCCAGTCGACCATCCTCATGGGCCGTCAGGCCATCAGGCAGACAGACCCCGATTACTTCGCCGTGGCCGTGGCCTCCTACATCCTCGGTGGCGGGTCGTCGTCGCGCCTCTACGGCCGGGTCCGGGAGCAGGAGGGACTGGCGTACTCCGTGTGGAGCGATGTCGCCCCCGCTCGCTATGGTGCCTGGCTGACGGTGGGGTCGCAGACGCGGGCCGCCGCCTCTCAGAGAGTCATCGATCTCCTTCAGGACGAGCTGACTCGCATGGGCCGTGAGCCGGTCAGCGACCGCGAGCTCGAGTTGGCAAAGTCGTACTTGATCGGGAGCTTCCCGCTCCGATTGGATACGACGGCCAAGGTCGCGAACTTCATCACGGCCACCGAGGTGCAGGGATTGGGCCTGGATTACCCGGATCGATACCGGCAGGGTGTTGCCCGGGTGACCACAGGGGACGTCCAGCGCGTGAGTGCTCGGTTGTTCGCCCCCGATAGTCTCAGCCGGGTCGTGGTCGGGCAGGTTCCATGAGACGACTTGCGGTAGGGCTGGTCGGTCTCGCGCTGGCGACCTCGGGCGTCGACGCGGCGTCGTTCGTCCTCGACGAGCACGAGGCGGGACGGGCCGTGGCCGTGGGCCAGCAGAGCGTCACCAGGGAGACGCCGTTCGACGCCGAGTGGAGAGTGACCAACGCTGTCGGAGAGATCGCGACGGTGGTGACACCCTTCTACCGCATCGCCTTGGCTGCTCGCCACGCCGCCTTCAAGAACGAGCCTCTCAGCCCCACCGAACGCGAGAAGCTCCTTCGCGAGCACAAGGACCGCTTGCCGGTCTGGGTGCTGCTGAGAGGCTCCCGCGAGGATTTCGCGCGCTACTACGCGCCACGCCTCGTGGTGGGGGATCGCGAGGGGGGCGAGCGGGAGATCGCGCCCTCCTTCGTCCAGAACGAGCGGACGGCGCTCAAGCAGGACGGGGGGACGTTCCTGGCGCGCTGCGTCTACGGCTTTCCCACGAAGGAGATCACGGGAACCAGCCGGGGGACCTTGGTGGTGCGTGATGCCGAGGGGCGCGAGGTCAGCCGCTTCGCCCTCGATCTGGCGCGGATGCGGTGACGCTCGAGTGAAGCTGCACGGGTGGATCGGTCTCGGCATCATCGTCGGGGCCGAAGCGCTGCTCGTATCGGGTCAGCCGCTCGTGGCGCGCTGGTTCACCCCCGTGGTGTGGACCGGCTACGTGCTCTTCGCCGACGGTCTGGCCGCCCGGCTCGCCGGTGTCTCCTATCTCACCACCGCACCCGCCGAGGGGGGGCTGGTGGCCCTCGCCTCCGTCGCCTGCTGGTGGCTCTTCGAGTGGTACAACGCCCCTCGCTTCTGGCGCGGCGGGCCCGAGTTGGTGGGCCTCTGGTGGCAGTATGATGGTCTCGAAGCGAACCCCTTCCTGCGCCGGATAGGATACGACTGGGCCTTTGCCACCATTTTCCCGGCGCTGTTCCTCACCGCCATCGCCTTGCGCGCCACCGTCTTCCGCGGATTTCGCTGGCGCCCCTGGCAGCCCTCACCCCGCGTGCTCGATCTCGCCATGGCCACCGGCGCCGCCGCCGTCGCGCTCCCCCTCCTGGTCGTCTCGTCGTGGCTGGTGCCCCTCGTGTGGCTGGGCTGGGTGCTGCTGCTGGAGCCCCTCAACTATCGAGCCGGACGGCCGTCGTGGCTGGCCGATTTGACGCGCGGTGACCCGTCGCGGCTGGCCGCCCTCCTGGCCAGCGGCCTCATCTGCGGGGTGCTGTGGGAATTCTGGAACTATTGGGCGACGGCACGGTGGACCTATACCGTGCCGTACCTTGGCCACATAAAGGTGTTCGAGATGCCGATTCTGGGCTATCTGGGCTTTCCCCCCTTTGCCCTCGGGTGCTATGCGATGTACCACGCCCTGCGCGGTCTCATCATGCGCGCCGGTTCGCCCCTGGCCGTCTCACTGCTATAATTCACGCGCACGAGGTCGTGCGACTCATCGGAGGAGGCCCAGCCATGAAAGCGGTGCGCGTCCATGTCCCCGGCGGCCCCGACGCCTTGCGCTACGAGGATGTTCCCGAGCCCACGCTCAAGCCCGGCCACGCGGTCATCAAGGTCGACGCGGCCGGCCTGAACTACATCGACGTGTACTACCGCACGGGCCTCTACAAGGCGGAGCTGCCCATGACCCTCGGCATGGAGGCGGCCGGCACGGTGGCCGCCGTCGGTGCCAACGTGGGCGAGATCAAGGTCGGCGACAAGGTCGCCTACACGGGCACGCCGGGCGCTTATGCGGAGCTCGCGCTCGTGCCGGCGGATCGGCTGATCGTCCTGCCGGCCGGTCTCGGTACCAAACAGGGGGCGGCGGCGATGCTCCAGGGCATGACTGCACACTATCTGGCCTGCAGCACGTGGCCCCTCAAGGCCGGCGACACCTGCCTCGTTCACGCCGCGGCGGGGGGCGTCGGCCTCCTCCTGTGTCAGATCGCGAAGATGCGGGGGGCGCGGGTCATCGGCACCGTCTCGACCGAGGACAAGGCGAAGCTCGCCCGCGAGGCCGGCGCCGACGAGGTGATCCTCTACACCGAGCGGGATTTCGTCGACGAGATCAAGCGGCTGACGGGGGGCCGGGGGCTCCAGGTCGTCTACGATTCCGTGGGCAAAGATACCTTCGACAAGGGCTTCGCCTGCCTGACGCCGCGCGGCATGATGGTGCTGTACGGTCAGTCGAGCGGGCCTGTGGGACCGTTCGACGTCGCCAAGCTTGCCGCCGGTGGCTCTCTGTTTCTCACCCGGCCCAGCCTCGTCTCTTACACGGCCACCCGCGCCGAGCTGGTTCAGCGCGCCGGCGACGTGCTCGGCTGGATTCGCGACGGCAAGCTCAAGCTCCGCACGGAGTTCGAGTTCGCGCTGAAGGATGCGGCAGAGGCTCACCGCGCGCTCGAAGGACGGCGGACGACGGGCAAGGTCCTCCTGATCCCGAGGTGAGGTGCCCCTCGCTTGTCTGCGCTACAATTGGGGCTGAATCCTCGAAGTTAACGGGAGTTCTGGACATTCGTACGACCGGTGGGCGCGAACCCCTGGCAGCTCTCGGCTATCCAGACGGGGTAGACTGGCCGCGCTGAGCCGTGAAGCGTCTTGCCCTCTGGGGTGGCGCGATCGCGGCGTGTCTCGTTGTTGTCGCGTTCGCCCTCGTGCTGTCCCTGCCGTACCTGGTCGACCTGCCGCGCGTACGAAGTCTCATCGCGAGCAGCGCCAGTCAGGCTCTGGGGCGTCCGGTTCGCTTTGCCTCGGTGGCCGTTCGCTTGTTCCCGTTGCCTGCCGTCGAGCTGCGCGGGCTCGAAGTGGCGGAGGATCCCCGCTTCGGGAAGACTCCCTTCGTCACGCTGGAACGGGGACTCCTCCGCCTGCGCCTCTCACCCTTGCTGGTGGGGCGCGTCGAGTTCGGAGGTCTGCTCCTGGAACGTCCCCTGATCAGGATGGTGGAGGGTCCTGACGGGCGCCTGAACGTGGCGAGCCTGGGTGTGGTCCGTGACGCGGCCGGCGCCCTGCGCTCGCCTCCGCCCACACGCGAATCCCGGGGAAGCAGCTCGACGACCACGTTCTCGCTGCTGGCGGCGGGCGTCATCGTGAAGGACGCGCAGATCACCTATCTTCCGAGTCCTCCGGCCGGCGAATATCGGCTGAGCGGCCTCGACATTCGACTGCGTGGGTTTGGCCCGATGGTCACGGTCGAGGGCACGGGAGTGCTGGCGCCCGGTGATGTCGTTGTGCAGCTCACGGACGGAAGCCTCGGCCTCGGTGGGATACGCTCGATGAGCGAAGCGCCCCTGAGCGGCACGATCACCCTCGAGACCGCCGAGCTACGTCCGCTGGGCGCGCTGCTGCGGGCTTCCGGGATCGGCGTGAGCGGGGCGACCAGGGGCACCTTCAAGCTCGGCGGCGTCCTCGGCTCTCCCCAGGCCTCGGGCCAGGTGGTGCTCCCCCGGCTGACGTTCAATCGAACGAGCGGGTCGTGCGTGCCGCCTGCCCGAACCCTCTCCCTGGAGAGCGTCGCCCTCACCGCCAGCCTGGAGGAGCATCAGTTCTTTGCGAGGCCCGTCACCGCGCGCATTGGCGGCGGTGCTCTGCGGGCGAACGCTACCCTGGCGCCCGGCCGGGGTGTCCTGGTCACCTTGGCCGATATCGGTGTCCGCGGGCTCCCGATAGAGCGTGTGCTCGTCGACTTCCTCTGTGACGGGTATGCGGTGACGGGGCCCCTCGATCTGACCGGAAGGCTGGCCTTTCAACCCGCCGACACAAGGGGTTCCCTGTCCGGAGACGGCCGCTTCGCAATCGGGCGCGGGCGGGTAGTGGGTGCGCAAGCGGTGAAGCTCTTCGGGGACGTGCTCAGGATCAGCGAGTCGGTCGCCGCCGTGCTGGGCGAGGACGTCGCATCCCCCCTGGAGTTCGAGTCCATCACGGGCACCTATCGCGTGGGTAACGGCGTAGCGACGTCGCGTGATCTCCTCTATACGGGCCGGGGGTTCAGCGTGACGGCGGCCGCCGAGTACGCGTTCGTCGGCGACGGCCTCAGCGTCGACATGGTGGTCCGCCACCGGCGGGGCCAGGTGAAGGCCAGGATCACAGGAACGGCGGCAGCCCCCGTCCTCCATGTCGACGTCGCCGGAGCCCTGCGCGACCTCGACTCCCGCGGGCTCGAGCGCGATCTCAGGAACCTTCTCAAGCGGTTTCGGTAGGGACGATCGCCGCTCGACGCATCACCGCACGGCCCAGAAGCGTCCGCTACCGAGCTTGCCTTGGTCGACCAGGGTGATGAGAAACGTGTAGAGCCGGTCGTACTCGCCATAGCGAGCTTCGCCGAGCCGTGCCACAAGGTCGTGGCGGCGGCGGCGATACTCAGCCACCCGTTGCCGGAGGATCGCTCGCCACTCCACGCTGAGGTCTTCGGCCTCCGCCCACGCGAAGCCGGCGCGCCCCAGCAGCAGAGGATAGCTGGCCAGCGTCTGTAAATGAGTGGCGGCCATCCACTCGCGAAGCTGCTCCCGCTCCCGATCAGCCAGTCGAGGATGGGCGACCCAGTCGGTGAAGGCCAGGCGGCCGCCCGGACGGAGGACACGGCGACAGCCGGCCAGGGTGGCCGCCTTGTCCGCGATGTGCAGGAGCACCTCCTGGCTGATGCAGGCGTCGAAGCTCGAATCGGCGAAGGGCAGTTGTTGGGCATCGCCACGGATCAGCCTCACACGTCCGGCGAGGCCGACCCGCCGCGTGAGTCGCGCCCCGCCCGCCACCCGGTTGGCGTTCACCTCCAGGCCGACCACCCGGCACGCGCGACGACTGGCCAGGAAGCGGGCCGGCCCTCCGAGTCCGGCCCCGAGGTCGAGGATGCGTGATGCGGCGCCGATGCGCGCGCGCTCGGCCAGAGCCGCTATGGCCGCCAGACCTCCGTAGTGATCCTGGTCGAAGTCGAACAGATCCTCGGCACCCAGCGCCGCCTCTACCCCGCCGCGCCGGCGGGCGACGGCGGCCAGGACCTGGTCCTCGCTGATCGGATGGCGATCGTAGAAGTCGAGAATATCCATGGGTCCGTGCCTTGAAGGGGCCCGGGACCTATGATAGAAGAAGCCGTTCTCACCCGACCGCGGCGAGGGGAGCGTATGAGCAGCGAGTTCAAGGCCGGCCTCGAGGATGTCGTCGTTTCGACCTCGGAAATTTGCTTCATCGACGGACGCGAGGGACGTCTTCTCTACCGAGGCTTCGATGTGAACGATTTGGTAGAGCATTCGAGCTTCGAGGAAGTCGTTTATCTCTTGTGGCACGGCGCGCTACCCACCCGGAAGGAGCTCGACACGCACACGAAGGCGCTGGCCGCGACCGCCACCCGCCGGCTGCCGCCCAAGCTCATCGACATGCTGCGTCTGCTCCCTCGGCGAACGGCACCCATGGAGATCTTGCGCACTGGCGTATCCGCCCTCTCCGCGTTCGATCCGGAGGCAGCCGATAACTCGCGCGACGCCTCCCTGCGCAAGGCGTTGCGGCTGACCGCTCAGCTGCCTACGCTGGTAGCGGCCTGGGAGCGGATCCGCCGCGGCAAGCCCCTCATCGCTCCCAATCCGCGCCTCAACCTGGCCGCCAACTTTCTCACCATGCTCACCGGCAAGACGCCGAGCGCGCTCGCCGTCAAGACGTTCGACGTCGCCCTCATACTCCACGCCGACCATGAGTTCAACGCATCGACGTTCGCGGCCCGCGTGACCGCCGCCACGCTGTCCGACATGCACTCGGCGGTGACCTCGGCCATCGGAGCCCTCAAGGGGCCCCTCCACGGCGGGGCCAACGAGCAAGTCATGTTGATGGTCGACAAGATCAAATCCCCGGCCAAGGCGGAAGCGTGGATTCGCAAGGCACTGGCCGACAAGGCGCGGGTGATGGGGTTCGGCCATCGCGTCTATCGCGTCGAAGATCCACGCGCCAAGCACCTGCGTCGGCTCGCCACCGAGCTCGGCCAACAGGCCGGGAACACGGCCTACGTCGACATCCTGAACACGGTGGTGCGCGTGGTGAGCGAGGACAAGGGGATCTTCCCCAACGTAGACCTCTACTCGGGAGCGGCCTATTCCGTCATGGGCATCGCGACCGATCAATTTACCCCCGTCTTCGCCATCAGTCGCGTGGCCGGTTGGTCGGCGCACGTGCTCGAGCAACACGCGAACAACCGCCTGATCCGCCCCCGTGCCGAGTACACGGGTCCGACCCACGCCACCTACATTCCTGTCGATCGCCGCTAGGCGCGTGGGGACGTCTCGGGGAGCGGGCGGGAGCCCTCCCCCCGAGGGGGCCGGCAGGTGCCCTGTCCCGTGGCCGGGGCGGTCCGGCCTCCGCCCGACCGCCCATCGGGGATAGCGCCGTGCTCCGTATCGGGATCGTGGGCGCGCGCTTTGCCGCCGAGCTGCACGCGGCGAACCTCCATCGCTTGCGGGGCACGCGGGTGGAGGTGACGGCCGTGTGCGCCCGTACCCGGGCCCAGGCCGAAGCCTTCGCGCAGCAGCACGCCATCCCCCGTGTCTTCACCGACTACCGTGACCTCGTGGAGTCGCCCGCGGTCGACGTCGTCGACATCTGTGCCACCACCAATGCGCATGCCGAAATCGCGATAGCGGCGGCGGGCGCCGGCAAGCACGTGATTGTCGAGAAGCCGTTGACGGGATTCTTCGGGGAGGCGAACGTGCCGCGTGAGCACATGCTGGCGGCGGCGCTCAGGGCGGCCGACAAGATCATCGAGGCCGCCCGGGCAGCTCATGTGACCCTGTGCTACGCCGAGGACTACGTCTATGCGCCCGCGGTGGCCAAGCTCCGCTCTCTGCTCGAGGTCAGCGGGGGCGCCATTCTGGAGCTGCGTGCGGAAGAGAGCCACTCCGGTTCGCATGCGGCCTACGCGCGGCAGTGGCGGACCGCGGGCGGGGGATCCTTGCTGAGGATGGGCTCACATCCGGTGGGGGTGGTGCTCCACCTGAAGCACCACGAGGGCCAGTTGCGCCAGGGTCGCCCCATTCGTCCCCGCTCGGTGCTCGCCGATGTGGCTCAGCTCACCACCTTGGCCACCCTTCGGGACCGGCCCCGGTTTTTGCGGGCGGCGCCGGAAGACGTGGAGGATTGGTCAGTGGCGATCATCACCTTCGAGGACGGCACCAAGGCCACCATCCATGCCAACGACGTCACCCTGGGCGGCGTCCGCAACAACGTGACGGCCTACCTCTCCAATGCCGTCATCCAGGCCAATCTCACGCCCAACACAGCGGTGGTGGCCTACGCGCCGGAGGCGGCGGTATGGGGAGAGGCGTACATTACCGAGAAAGTCGAGACCAAGGCGGGCTGGCAATTCCCGAGCCCGGAGGAAGACTGGATGCGAGGATATCCGCAAGAGCTCGAGGATTTCGTGGATGCCATCCGTGAGGGCCGGCCCCCACGCTCGGGGGCGACCCTGGCCCGCGACGTGGTGGAAGTGATCTATGCCGGGTATCTGTCGGCGGCCACCGGACGCCGAGTGGAACTGGCCGATCCGTGATTCCCTTCGCCAAGGGCCACGGGCTTGGTAACGACTACCTCGTCATCAACCAGGCGGACCTGCCAGGTCCCCTGGCGGAGCGGGCCATCACCCGCATCTGCGACCGCAACTGGGGGGTTGGCTCCGACGGCATCCTCCTGCTCGTGCCCAGCTCGCGGGCGGCGTTCGGGTTGCGCATCTTCAATCCCGATGGCAGTGAGGCGGAGAAGTCGGGCAACGGTCTGCGTATCTTCGCCAAGTACCTCCGGGATCATGGGTACGCGCGCACGCCGACGTTCATGGTCGAGACCAAGGGGGGACTGGTGGAATGCGAGTGCCAGGAGAAAGGGGGCCGCGTCACGTTCGTCACCGTGGAGATGGGGCGCGCGACCTTCCAGGCGGCCGACATTCCCATGATGAGTCCCCTCCCGGAGGCCGTGGGGGTACCGCTCGCCTTGCCCGACGGCGTGCTGCTCACGGTGACCGCGGTGTCGGTCGGGAACCCGCACTGCGTCGTCTTTCGCGACCAGCTCGACGAGACGGAGGTCAAGCGGCTGGGGCCGGCCATCGAGCGCCATGCGGCCTTTCCTCGGCGTACCAACGTCCAGTTTGCCCGTATCGGCGGGCGCGACATGGTAGAGATCATGATCTGGGAACGCGGGGCCGGCTGGACGCTCGCCTCGGGCTCCTCGTCCTGCGGCGTGGCCGCGGCCGCCGTGCGGAGTGGTCTGTGCGACCCCGGGCGCATCCGTGTCGGCATGCCGGGTGGCGAGCTGGTCGTGCATGTGCGAGGTGATTGGTCGCTCAGGTTGGAGGGGCCGGTGGAAGAGGTGTGCACCGGTGTCCTCAGCGCCGAGTTCGCCGAGGCGTATCTGCTGCCCTCGACGTCGTGACGCGCGTCTGTGTCTTCTGCGGCTCGAATCCGGGGACGCGCGCGGAGTATGCGGACGCCGCCCGCGCCCTCGCGCGCGAGATCGTGGACCGCAAGCTCGGCCTGGTGTACGGTGGCGGCTCGGTGGGGCTCATGGGGATCCTTGCCGATGCGGCCCTCGCCGCCGGGGGCGAAGTGATCGGCGTCATTCCGCGCCCCCTGGCCACCCGCGAGCTGGCCCATCCCCGTCTCACCGAGATGCGTCTCGTCGACAGCATGCACGAGCGCAAGGCCACCATGGCCTCGCTCGTCGACGGGTTCATCACCCTTCCCGGCGGCCTCGGGACCTTCGAGGAGACGCTGGAAATCTTGACGTGGGCGCAGCTCGGCATTCATCGAAAGCCGGTTGGTATTCTCGATGTCCTCGGCTACTACGAGGGCCTGCGGCGTTTTCTCGGTCACGCCCAGGACGAGGGATTCGTCCGGCGCGAGCATGCCGCCCTCCTGCTCTTCGCTCCCTCGGCCGCGGAACTCCTCGACAGCATGGCGCGGTGGCAGCCGCCCAGCATCCGACGGGCCTGGCTCGTTCCCCGTCAGAGCTGAAGGCGGCGAAGGCGGTCCGCCGCCACGCGACGGGGGTCAGGCGGTGGCGACCTTAGCCGGCTCGACGCGCAAGACGACGTAGCCCGGGTTGGGCCAGATGATCGAATCGACCTCGCTGATGGGACCGCTGGCGTATGTCTGGTAGTACTCGATGTCGGAGGGGTCTGACCACGAACGGCTTCATGCCACTGATCCTAGCCGGCCAGGGCTTTCGCCGCCGCCGAGGGCCGGGGCGCGAGCAGCCGCGCGGCGGGGGCAGGGGCGACGAGATTCACGGCTACCCGCAGCGCCCGCAAGCCGTGGACTCCCTGCAGCTCGTCGAGCTCCAGCTCTTCCACCGGGCCCGTGAGAAACCCGCGCCCGCTGAGATAGTCGAGGTAGTCCCGGTACTCCACCGCCTCCACGCCCTGCGCGTACACGATCGCCAGGTAACCGGGCTGGGTGACCCGCTCGTTGGTGCCCCGGACCACGGCCTTGTCGATGCGCTTCTTGATGACTTCGTAGCGCACGTTGTAGGCTCCGTCGACGTCGAAGCGCTTCTCGTCGAAGCGGAAGCGAATCGACAGCGGCGCATGATGCGCGAGAATCAGGTGCGTCGTTTCCAGGGGGAGCGGCAGTCGCTGCCGAAGCGCTTCCGTCTGGCGTGCGATGCCGCAGGCGACCAGAAGCTGCCAGAGGCGGAGATTGCGTAGGTACAGGTCGTCGTACGGTCGGCCGTCGACCAGCGAGGCTCCCACGTAGATGCTGTAGTCGACGCCGTCCGTCCGCTGCTTTTCAAAGTAGTGCGGCAGCATGGCCTGTGCCATCTCCTGCTCGGCGTCAAGATATGTGGAGACCGCTTCGTTGATCGCGGTCACGCTCTCCTCGTAGTCCTTGCGCTTGCGGTAGACCGTGCCCACCTGGGGATCGAGGGCAGCCCGGTAAGTGTCGACGCGCTCCTGCACCGAGGGATGAAAGTCCGCCAGGTGAACCAGGAGGGGCTCGACGTGCTGGCGCAGGAAGGCGAGGATGGTGACCTCGTCCCCGGAGTTCAAATTCCCCTGGATGTGGGCGAGTTGCTTGTCGATCCGGTACCCGAGCTCGCTGAGAATCGGGAGCGGCTTGACCGCACGCGCCCGGTCCACCACCTCGCGGGCCAGGCTGAGATGCGTGCTCAGGTCTGCCTGGATCGCCAGGTTGCGCTGGGTCGAGGAGCCCCGGATATCACAGGCACCGTAGAGGGGATACACGTCCCGGAACACGATCGACTCCATTTCGGGGACGGTTCCGTCGTCCCGACGTTCGATGGTGTCGAGGACGGCTTGGCGGAAGCGCCACTCCACCGAGGGATGGATGGCCGTGCACTTTTCTTTGATGATTGCCTGCACGCGCGTCTCCAGCTCCTCCAGCCCGCGGCGCACGGCCATAGAGAACAGGGGGAGCACCTCGCGGAGCTTGAGGGTGCTGGCCGCGTCGAGGTCACCCGCATGGGGAGAACCGAGCTCGAGGACACCAATCACAGTGTCTTGATAGTGTAAGGGGGCCACCACGATATTGCGCAGCCCGGCCTGGACGAGGCTCTCTTCGATGTGCCCACCCTCCGTGTAGGTGGTGAGGTCGTCCACAACCAGGGGCTGGCCCTGGCCCACCGCTCGCGCGTACACGGAGCCGGCGAAGTCCTGCACACTCAGGTGCTGAGAGTCCGCGAAGATGCAGCGGTGCTCCAACCTCGCTCCGTCGTTGAGCACGAGGACCCGCTCGCCCTGGAAGGCGGCCAGACCGAGACGCAGCGCGGGCCGGCGGAAGAACGTACGGAGCTGGCCCTGCAACCGCTCGAAGCGCGGTCCGGACACGATGGACTCCTTCTCGATGAGGTCGCGCTTGAGGGAAGACAAGACTTCCTGGTCGGTGATATCGGTCGCTTTGACCACCGTGAACCCGCGGAACACGAAGCGATCAGGCGGGATCAGGTCCATGAGCGTCCGGGGATCGGTGAGATTTGCCTGGAGCCGCCGGCGATCAGCGACGGAGAGGACGGGAGGCCGGCCGATGGTGTCCACCTCCAGGAAGCGGGGATCGAGGTCGAAGCGGAAGTGACGCTCGAGCGCACACTCGGGATCGTTGGTGGTGATGACGAGCGGATAGTCCAGGCTCAGGCCGATATCGTAGTACTTGCGGAGGATCAGGCCGTAGGCGCGGAGCAGGCGTCCCATGGCCCAGCTCTGCGCGTCCACGTTCAGACGCCCCCGCAGGATCCCGCGCTCATCGAGGAACACGCGCCGGAAGGAGGGGGTGGCATAGGCCACGCGGACCGCGAAGGGAGAGAGCAGGGCGGCGTAGTCATGCTCCCACGAGGCCATCGGGAAGATCTTCGCCATCAACACGTCGACGAGCGCCGGATACCGGGTCAGGACGGAGAGATCCTCGAGGGGAGCCAGCAATTCCGGGGTGGCGCGGAGTTCCTCCCGCACCAGCCGCCCCATGGACGCGATCACACCGTCTTCGCTCTCCGCCGCCTTGAACCATACGTTGACGAGGGGAGCCAGACTCAGCTCCCGTTTGAACGGGAAGTCATCGGTCTCTGGGGTCAGCGGAGCGATGGGAAAGCGCCCCTCCGTCGCGGGCGGGGCCGCGCTACTCATGTTGAACCTCCATCAAGGGCGGTGTCTCGAGCCTTGGGATGATTCTACCAGGCGGGCGGGTGCGGGCCGCTCCCTCAGGCGGTGCCATCGGTCGCCAACGTGCCGCCATGTTGGGCAGCGTCGCTCTGGAGTACACTGTGGGCAGCCGCCAGGGTCGGTCCGGGCACCCAGAGAAAGGAGTGCGTGATGACCGTTCAGACAGGCGCGACCGCTTCCGAATCCACCAGTTCCCCGCCTGATGTTCAAGCGCTGTACCAGGAGGGTATCGTTGCTGGTCTGCTCGCCGCCGCCGCCGTGGCCATGTGGTTCCTCATCGTGGACACCGTGGCCGGCCGCCCCTTTTACACGCCATCCATGCTGGGTACCGCCCTCTTTGGGCGTGGAGGGGGGCTCGACACGGTGACGGTGTCGTTCGGTATGGTGGCGATGTTCACATGGGTGCATGGGATGGTGTTCGCGGTCCTCGGCGGCATCGCGTCCCGGCTCCTGGCCGTTGTGGAGCGCAATCCCAGCATCGGCTTTGGTGTCCTCCTGCTCTTTGTCTTGCTCCAGTCGGGGTTCACGGTGACGGCCGCGTTCCTGGCCGCTCCCGTCTTTGCCGCGCTGGGCTGGCCCTCGATCTTGGTGGCCAACCTCCTGGCGGCGGCCGTCATGGGGGTGTACTTCCGCCTCCGGCACCCGAATTTGACCGTGCGTCCGTAGATCGCCGCGGCGGTTCGAAACCTGACGGTGGTCAGAGGGCCGCGCCGGGTATCCCGGGGCGGCCCGAAGGGTGGGGGGTTTGGGGGGCCTGTTCGGGGCCCCCCATGTTCTCAGTGGAAGAGCTTGGCCACGAGCGCCGTCCAGCCCGTCTGGTGGCTGGCGCCAAGGCCGGCGCCGGTGTCGCCGTGGAAGTACTCGTAGAACAGCACGAGCTGCCTCCAGTGCGGGTCGGTCTGAAACCGTGCGGTCGTTCCGTGAGCCGGTCGCCGGCCGTTGTCGTCGGGCAGGAAAAGCCGGGTCAGCCGTCGGGAGAGCTCGTGAGCGACCTCGGCCAGGCTCATGAAGTGCCCTGATCCGGTCGGGCATTCGACTTGGAACCCAGCTCCGTAGTACGCATCGAACCGCTCGAGCGCGGTGATGATCACGTAGTTCAGGGGGAACCATACCGGTCCCCGCCAGTTCGAGTTTCCGCCAAACATCCCCGTGGTCGACTCCCCCGGTTCATAGTCGATGGAGTACTGATGACCGTCGATGGTCAAGCTGAAGGGGTGGTCGCGGTGGTACTGGGAGAGCGATCGGAGGCCGTAGGGCGACAGGAACTCGCTCTCGTCGAGCATGTAGCGAAGCACCTGCGCCAGGCGCGGCCCGCTGACCAGCGCCAGCAGCCAGCGATGGTGACCGTCAGAGGTCTCCTGGCTGGCGACGTGCTGGCTCAAGAGCGGGCGATGCTTCAGGAACCACATCATGCGTCGCGAGAACGTGGGGAGGCGATGCATGACCTCGGGCTCGAGCGTCATGACGGCGATGAGGGGCATGAGACCAACCATGGAGCGAGCGCGGACGGGAACGGTCCGTCCGCCCGGGAGCAGGAGGACGTCATAGAAAAACCCGTCGCGCTGGTCCCACAGCTCGATGCCCTCGCCCGCCATGTTGTTCATGGCGTGACTGATGTAGACGAAGTGCTCGAAGAACTTGGAGGCGATATCCTCGTAGGCGGGATCCTCGAGGGCCAAGGTGGCCGCGATGGAGAGCATGGTCAGGCAGAATCCCCCTACCCAAGCCGTCCCGTCCGACTGCTCGACGCTGCCCCCGAACGGCAGGGGAGCGCTTCGATCGAAGAGTCCGATGTTGTCGAGGCCGAGGAAGCCACCCTCGAAGACGTTCTTGCTCCCCCGGTCCTTGCGATTCACCCACCACGTGAAGTTCAGCAGGAGCTTGTGGAAGACACGCTTGAGGAAGGCAGCGTCGCCTCGGCCGCGCCGGGCCTTGTCCATTTCGTACACACGGAGGGCGGCCCAGGCGTGCACGGGCGGGTTGACGTCGCCGAGGGCCCACTCGTAGGCGGGCAGTTGCCCATCGGGGTGCATGTACCACTCGCGCAGAAGGAGGATGAGCTGGTCCTTGGCGTACTCGGGATCGACCATGGCCAGCGCCACCGTGTGGAAGGCCAGGTCCCACGACGCGTACCAGGGGTACTCCCACTTGTCGGGCATGGACACCACATCCTCGTTGTAGAGGTGGGTCCAGGTATGGTTGCGGCCGGACCGCCGCGCGGGCGGGGGTGGCGGCTGGGCGGGATCACCCGCGAGCCAGCGGCGAACGTCATAGTGGTACCACTGCTTCGACCACAGGAGTCCGGCCAGGGCCTGGCGGACAATGGAGGTGGTGTCTTCGGTGCGACTGTCCGGGAGCACGCGGGCGTAGAAAGCGTCCGCCTCAGCCAGGCGGGTGGCAAAGATGCGTTCAAGCTCCTCGGCGCGGGGAGCGCCCCCGGTGTCTCCCTCGCAGAGCCGGAGGTGGAGGGCTGCTGTCTGGCCGGGCCCGAGGCGGAGACGATAGTGGGGCGCGGCCTTGGTCCCTTCGTGCGCAGGGTTCACGGCGTCCATCTTTCCGCTGACCACGTAGTCGTGAAAGGCGTCCTTGACGAAGGGCTCCGGATTCGCGGCCCCGTACAGCCGGCGCCGGTTCGTCACGTTCTCCGTGAAGAGCACCTCGGCCGGATCCTGCGCGTAGAGACTATAGGTACCCAAGGTCGGATGCTCGGCCCGCACGCACACCCACGACGCCTGCGCCGCGCCGAGACGGAGCCGCGGGCGCGGAGCGTCGTGCTCCCACGACCATGTGTTACGAAACCACAATGTCGGGAGTAGATCCAGGGACGCCGGGCTTCCTCCGCGGTTGGTCACGGTGATCCGGATGAACAGGTCGTCCAGGGTGGCCTTGGCGTACTCGACCTGGACGTCGAAGTACCGTTCGTCGTCGAAGAGGCCGGTGTCGATCAGCTCGAACTCCGGCTGCTCGCGGCCCCGCGCCGCGTTCTCGTCGAGCAGGCGCTGGTAGGGGAACTCGGCCTGGGGGTACTTGTAGAGCCCCTTCAGATAGGAGTAGGTGGGCGTCGCGTCGAGATAAAAGTAGAGCTCCTTGACGTCTTCGCCGTGATTCCCCTGGGGACCGGTCACTCCGAAGAGACGCTCCTTCAGGATCGAATCACGGCCGTTCCAGAGGGCGAGGGCGAAACACAGACGCTGGTGGTTGTCCGAGATGCCGAGCAGGCCGTCCTCGCCCCATCGGTATGCGCGGGAGCGGGCGTGATCGTGCGGAAAGTAGGTCCAGGCGTCGCCACCAGCCGAATAGTCTTCGCGCACCGTTCCCCACTGGCGCTCGGAGAGAAAGGGGCCCCAGCGTCGCCAGTGCACCCTTCGGGCCTGGGCTTGGGCAAGTCGACTCTCCTCCTCGGTCACCCTCTCCTCCTCTCTCCAGGATGGCGGATCCGGTCATGGTTGGCGCTGTCTGCCGAGTTACCGTACCATCCAGAGTTGGGTCGTCTCCATCTCCGCGGATCGCGACTGAGTCTAAACGCACAGGAGCCCGCTCATGAACGAGATTGCGCTGCGCTTCGCCCAGCATCTCAGCGCGGAGGCGTCTCGCCTCGGCGACCTGTCGATCGTGCTGTCCCAGCTGGCGATGGCGGGCAAGCTGATTGCCCGGGAGCTCGCGCGGGCGGCCTTGATCGGCCAGCTCGGCCAGACGGGGCGGGTCAACATACAGGGCGAGCAGGTGAAGAAGCTCGATCTGTGGGCCAACGAGACGGTGGTACAGGCGCTGCAGGCAAGCGGGCTGGTGAGCGTCGTCGTCTCCGAGGAGCTGGACGAGCCGCTCTACCTCGGGGAGGGCCGCTACGTCGTCTGTATCGATCCCGTCGATGGCTCTTCGAACCTGGACGTGAACGGCATCGTCGGCACCATCTTCTCCGTGCGGCCCCGGCAGGGCGCGGGCCGCCAAGCCGCGGGCGGCGACGCCATGCAACCGGGCACGGCGCAAGTGGTAGCCGGCTACATCATGTACGGACCGAGCACGGTCCTCGTGTACACGGCGGGCCGGGGCGTGCACGCGTTCACCTTGGAGCCTGGTCTCGGCGAGTTCATCCGGTCGCACGAGGACATCCGCATACCGAAGCGCGGCCGTATCTACAGCGTCAACGACGGCAACGCTTCTCTGTGGCCCCACGGAGTCCAGCGCTTCATCGAGTATCTGCGGGCGCCCGACAAGGCGACGGGACGTCCCTACACGGCGCGCTATGTGGGCTCGATGGTCGCCGACGTCCACCGCACCTTGCTGGAAGGCGGGATCTTCCTCTATCCAGCCCTCGCCGAAGCCGACGGCACCCGCAGGGGCAAGCTCAGGTTGCAGTACGAGGTGGCACCCATGGGATTTATCGTCGAACAGGCGGGCGGTTGGGCCAGCACGGGCAGCGAGCGAGTCCTCGACATTTCGCCGACATCCCCCCATCAACGCGTGTCCATCATGCTCGGCAGCTACGACGATGTGAAACTGGCCGAGGAGTTCATGACGGGTCGGCGCTGAGACCACCCGATCGCCATGATTCTCGCCGGGGACGTGGGGGGCACCAAGACGGAGCTCGCGGTCTTTGAGACGACACCGGGAGGTCTGCGGGCCCTGCACCAGCAAAGGTATGCGAGCCAAGACTACCCCAGCCTTGACACGATCATCCGGAGCTTCCTGCAGGCAGGGCCCGCGGCCTCCATCTCGGCGGCCTGCTTCGGGGTGCCGGGGCCCGTCATCGATGGTCGCTGCACGACCACCAACCTGCCCTGGACCCTCGACGAGCGTGTTCTGGCCAGCGGGATTCCGGCCCTCCGCGCAAAGCTGTTGAACGATCTGGAGGCCATGGCCTGGGGTGTCATGGATCTCCCCCCGCGCGAGATGCTGATCCTGCAGGAGGGTGTGCCGCGGCCGGGAAACATGGCGCTGGTGGCGGCGGGAACGGGTCTGGGGGAGGCGCTCATGGTATGGGACGGAACTCGGCACGTGGTCGTCTCCTCCGAGGGCGGCCACGTCGACTTCGCACCGCGGAACGAGACGGAAACGGGCCTGCTGGTGTTTCTCCGGCGGCAGTTCGATCGTGTCAGTGACGAGCGTGTCCTCTCGGGGCCGGGGCTCTTCAACATCTACCAATATTTGCGAACCACGGGCACGGTTGCCGAGCCGCCCTGGCTCACCCAGCGGATCGCCGGGAGGGATCCGAGCGCGGCGGTCAGCGAGGCGGGTTTGGCCAAGCAGGATCGGGTCTGCGTGGAGGCCCTTGACCTCTTCGCATCCATCTACGGTGCGGTGGCCGGCAACCTCGCCCTCACGGTCCTGGCCGTCGGGGGGGTGTACGTTGGTGGAGGCATCGCCCCCAAGCTCAGAGGCAAACTTACGGATGGCGCCTTCGTGCGCGCATTCCGGAACAAGGGTCGCCTCGCCGCCTTGCTGGAGGCAGTCCCTATCCGCCTGGTCTTGAACGACCAGGCGCCACTACTGGGGGCGGCTCGCGTCGCGAGCCAGTTGTCTCCTCGGCCGGAGGGAGCGCGATGATCCAGAGCATGACTGCCTTCCAGCCCGCTGATCTCGTGGAAATGCAGTCGCTGGTCGAGCTGGCCTTCGACCTGCGCGTGCTCTGGAAGCACTCCACGGACGAGATTTGGGGCCAATTAGAGCCCGAGCTATGGGCGCTCACCCACAACCCGTGGCTCGTCCTCCAGACGGTGTCGCGCACGAGGCTCGCCGCGCTGTGGGCCGACCCCGCCTTTCGTCAGAAGGTCGATGCGTTGGCTCGCGCCCGGCGTGAGGCGCTCCAGGCGCCGACATGGTTTGGGCGCAGACACCCCGACGCGTCGCTCACCTGTGCCGCCTACTTCAGCATGGAGTTCGGGCTGAGCGAGGCCCTCCCCATCTACTCAGGGGGCCTCGGCAACGTGGCGGGCGACCAGCTCAAGGCGGCCAGCGACCTGGGGGTGCCGGTCGTCGGAGTGGGCATCCTCTACCAGGAGGGATACTTTCGGCAGGTCATCGATGCCGACGGTTCTCAACGCGCGCTCTACCCGCACAACAATCCAGGGCAGCTTCCCATCACCCCGGTTCGGACGGCCGACGGCGAATGGCTCCGCTTGCGGATCAGCCTGCCCGGGCACAACGCCTGGATTCGTGTCTGGCAAGCCCACGTCGGACGCCTGCGTCTGTACCTGCTCGACAGCAACGACCCCGCCAATGACCCGACCCTCAGAGGGATCACCAGCGAGCTCTATGGTGGCGGACCGGAGATGCGTCTGGCTCAGGAGCTCGTGCTGGGCATCGGGGGCTGGAGGCTGATTCGCAACCTCGGGCTCACGCCCGAGGTCTGTCATCTCAACGAGGGACATGCGGCGTTCGCCGTGCTGGAGCGGGCGGCCGCTTTCATGGAGGATACCGGCCAACCCTTCGACATCGCGCTGGCGGCCACGCGGGCCGGCAACCTGTTCACCACGCATACCCCGGTGGCGGCCGGATTCGATCGGTTTGCTCCGGCGCTCGTGGAAGGCAGCCTAGGTCGCTACGCCACCACTCGGCTCGGGATCTCCGTGCACGACCTGCTCGCCCTGGGCCGCCAGAATCCCGATGATCCCCACGAGCCCTTCAACATGGCCTACCTCGCCATCCGTGGCAGTGGGGCTATCAACGCGGTGAGCCAGCTCCACGGGCGGGTCAGCCGCCGCATCTTTCAGGGATTGTTCTCCCGCTGGCCGGAGTCCGAGGTTCCCGTCGGGCACGTGACCAACGGCGTTCACGTACCCTCATGGGATTCGGCTGCCGCCGAGGCGCTGTGGACGAAGGCATCCGGCGGGGACTGCTGGGGCGGTATGGTGAGCGAGGCGGGGGAGGGAATCCGGGGACTCTCCGCTTCCGAGCTCTGGCAGGTGCGCCGGACGGCCCGTGGCGACCTGATTCGCTTCGCCCGCGAGCGGCTAGCCCGTCAACTGGCCGCGGCCGGTGCTTCCGAGGCCGCGGTCGAGCAGGCAATGCATGTTTTCGATCCCGACGCGCTGACGCTCGGCTTTGCGCGTCGGTTCGCCACCTACAAGCGCCCCAACATGCTCCTGCACGACCGGTCTCGTCTTGTGCGGCTGCTCAGCCGTCCCGAACGCCCGGTCCAGCTCATCATCGCCGGCAAGGCCCACCCGGCCGATCAGGCAGGGCAAGAGATGATCAGGGCCTGGATCCAGTTCATCCGACAGCCGGAGGTTCGGCCACACGTGATCTTCCTCAGTGACTACGACCTGTTGCTGGCCGAGCATCTCGTGCAGGGGGTCGATGTCTGGATCAATACGCCGCGCCGTCCCTGGGAGGCGAGCGGCACAAGTGGAATGAAGATCCTCGTCAATGGCGGGATCAACCTCTCGGAACTCGATGGCTGGTGGGCGGAGGCTTATGGCCCGGATGTCGGCTGGCCATTGGGTGACGGACACGAGCATGGTGACGACCCGAGTTGGGATGGGGCGGAGGCGGAGGCGCTGTACGCATTGCTGGAGGAGAAGGTCGTCCCGACTTTCTACACCCGCGACTCGAACGGAACCCCAACGGGCTGGGTGGCCATGATGCGCGAGAGCATGGCCCGACTCACTCCGCGCTTCTCGGCCGACCGCACGGTCCGCGAATACACCGAACGGCACTACCTGCCCGCGGCGGCGGCGTACCGGCAGCGTAGCGCCGATCGCGGCGCGCGGGGAGCGCACCTCGTCGCCTGGCAGCGGGCGCTGTCCCGCGGGTGGGCGAAAGTGCATTTCGGCGAAGCGCAGGTGCAGGCGCGGGGAACCGAGCATGCCTTCACCATCCAGGTCTATCTCAACGACCTGGCACCGGACGCTGTCCGCGTTGAGCTGTTCGCTGATTCCTTGGCGGGAGCTCCGCCCCGGCGGCACCAGATGACAGCAGGCCCGGCCCTGCCGGGGACCGCCGGCGGCTACGTCTTTTCGGGTCACGTTCCCGCCGACCGGCCCCCAAGCGACTACACCCCGCGCGTGATCCCCCATCACGGGGGAGCCGCGGTGCCCTTGGAGGCCCACCAGATCCTCTGGCAGAAGTAGCCGGGCTTTCGGGTCCCCATTGCAACTACCCTCGCACGAGCACAACCACCGAGCGGGGCCCGACCAGGTAGCTCGGGGCAGTGACGGTGATCTCGGTCCCCGCCTCCCGTAAATCATCGGGGCTGTCGCGCTGGGTGTCGATGACGCGCTTCCACTCCCCGACGTGGCCCTCTTGAATGGCGAAGGTCAGCGGCTCCCAGTAGGCGCTGATCATGATGTATAGATCGGTGTCCCCCTGCGACGCGCCGTGCAAACACAGGGCGAGGCTGTGGGAGTCGTGGGAGAGGTCGGGATTGGCACCCACGCCGTACCAGCGGACATCCTCTCGCCAGAAGCGGCTCCGGCTCAGCGAACGATGCCGCTTCCGGAACGCGATGAGGCCTCGAAAGAATCGATAGACGTCACCATGCTCGTGCAGACAGTCCCAGTCGAGCCAGGTGGTGGGATTATCCTGGTTGTAGGGATTGTTGTTGCCCCCCTGCGTCTGGAAGAACTCGTCGCCGGCCCGCAGCATGCAAGTACCGTTGGCCAGGAAGAGGAGGCAGGCGAAGTTTTTCGCCTGCCGCACGCGCAACGCGCGCACCTCGGCGGGCGCTCCCTCATCGCCCTCCCATCCGCAGTTCCAGCCGAATTCCTCGGCTGGCCCATCCTGGTTCGCCTGGCCGTTGGCCCAATTCCGGCGCTCCTGATATGTCAGCAGATCGCGCAGGGTGAAGCCGTCGTGGGCGGTGACGTAGTTGACGCTCTGGAACGGGTGATAGACGTCGAGCGGCCCCTCGGGAAAGAGATCGTCACTGCCGTAGAGGCGGGACATGAGCGCGCCCACCATGCCGGCGTCACCACGCAGGAAGCGGCGCACCTCGTCGCGGAAGCGCCCGTTCCACTGCCGCATGCGAATCCCTGGAAACTTGCTGCCGAGCTGGTAGAGGCCGCTGGCGTCCCAGGGCTCGGCGATGACGCGGGCGTGGGCGAGGTCGGGCTCGCCGGTCAGATCCCCGAAGAGCGGGGGGTCACCGGTGGCCACCGAGCCGTCGCTGTTGCGGGAGGCCACGGCGGCCAGGTCGAATCGGAAGCCGTCCACGTGCATCTCGCGGACCCAGTAGCGCAAGCTGTCGCGAATGAGGTGCCGGACGGCGCGATTGCCGGTGCGCAACGTGTTGCCGCACCCGGAGTAGTTGGCGTATGGCGCCCCCGGGTCGTCGGTCATGATGTAGTAGGTGCTGTTGTCGATGCCCTTGAGGCTGTAGACGGGCTGGCGCTGGTCGCCCTCGGCGGTATGGTTGTACACCACGTCCACGATCACCTCGATCCCTGCCGTGTGCAGGGCCTTGACCATGGCCCGGAACTCGTGGTGGGCGTCCTTGGCCCCGCGGGCGTAGCCCTGGTGGGGGGCGAAGAAGCTCAATGGCATGTAGCCCCAGTAGTTACCTTCCTGCGGATCGAACTGGAAGACCGGCATCAGCTCGACGGCGGTGATCCCGAGCGCCCTGAGATACGGGATCTTGTCGATCACGCCAGCATAGGTTCCGCGGTGCGCGGGGAGGACGCCGCTGTTCGGGTTCTGAGTGAATCCGCGGACGTGCATCTCGTAGATCACCAGATCCGCATCGTGCCGCGGCGCGCGATCAGACCCCCAGTCGAAGCGCTCCTCGTGGGCGGCGAGGATCCCGAGGGCGGCGCGGCCGGCGTTGCCGCCGGGCCGACAGGCGGCGTCCCGATCGAAGCGGGGCGGAAAGAAGACGGACCGCGCATAGGGGTCGAGCAGGACCTTCTCGGGATCGAAGACGTGCCACATCTGGTGGTCGGGGGTGGCAGGACCGCGCACGGCATAGGCGTAGTAGTGGGCGCCCTTCAGGTCGGCCTTGGCGATGCGACAGTGCCAGATTCGGCCCGACTTGTTGGTGAGGGGATGCAGGGTGCGGGTGAGGATGGGGTGCACCAAGTCGTCATGGAGATAGAGCAGAAGCGTGACCTCGGCGGCATGCTTGGAGTACAGCGCGAAATTGAAGGCGCGCTCGCTCTCGATCCACGTGGCACCGAGGGGCGCCGGCGCCCCCTCCAGCGATTCCCAGCTCAGCAAGGCCCCTCCCCGGCCGACAGCATAGCAGGCGGCCTCGGACCGTCATGCCCACTGGGTGAGAGACGCTTCAGAACTGCAGGATCATCTGGGCGCCCACAACGAGGGCGTCCCTGATCGTGGGGCGCCCGTTGGGGTTAACGACGTACTGAATGTCCGGCTGCACCGTCAGCCAGGGGGTGAGGGCGACGGCGTACGTCCACTCCAGGACCATCTCGTAGGTCTGCCCCGGCAAGTCACGGCTGAACCCGCCGTAGTACAGGGCGAACCCGGCCGTGTCCCGGGCACGCCTCGGCAGCAGTCCGCGGTAGACAAGCCCTGCCGCCGCGAACCAGGGCATGGTGTTGATGCTCTGGGCCGGGGCCACCGTGAGGGCGGCGAACAGGGTGAGCCCCTGGTTGCTGTCGGGACCGCCCTCGCGGAGAACCATCTGGTCGGCCAGGACATACGCGCCGTAGTTACCCCGTCGACCTTGGGCCGGATCGCTCAGTCGCGGGTAGCGGTTGGAGTCGTAATATGCCCCAACCCGATAGTGGCCGGGGAGCCCGCTCGAGGGCGTCTCGTGGTGGAGACGGTAGCCAACCTCTCCCACGACGAAGTAACCCGCCTGGGTGCTGATCGTGAACTGAACCCCGTTTGTGCTGTCCTGGTTGAGGGTCGGATCCGAATAGAAGGCTCCCACCGAGACGTCGAGCGCTTCCACGGGCCTCACGCGGAGGCGGCCACCCCAGGTGGCGATGGGCCAGGCGGTGGCGCCAGGCACGTTGATTTCCACGGCATAGACGCTCGGGTCCAGGGCGCTGTTCACGAAGAGCCCGGCCACGGGCAAGGTGATGAAGTCGTCGGTCGTGGCGAAGCGCCCTGCCTTAATGCTCAGGCGTTCGCCGAAGAGCATCTGCTCGAGGAACAGGCTATAGAGCCTCACCCGATCACCCGCGAAGATCTCGGCCACGGGGAAGATGTTTCCGATATCGTCGGACAGATCGGAGCCGCTCGACCAGATTCCCGACACCTGGAAGCTGAGACCGCCAACGCCGAGCAGTTTGTCCAGATCGAGATTCAGGGCGACCTCCAGGGCCCCGGTATAGGCCGCGGCCTGGCGCTGCCCGCCGACGGGATTGCCCAGCAGATCGGTGGTGTAGACGATGGTCGGCGTGATACCGACCTGCGTGAGGGCCTCTCGCGCCCCCAACCAGTTACCGGTCATGGCCCCTTGTTCGAGCCAGGCCTGCACCCAGGAACCGTCGCCGGCCGCGGCCGGCGCGACCGTGGCCACGATTATTGCCAGGACGGCAGGCCAGACCACGACGACCGCTTTCAGAACTGGATCAGGATCTGGGCGCCGATCACGAGGGCGTTCTTCGTGCTCGAGCGGCCGGAGGGATGGATGACGTACTGCATATCCGGTTGGACGGTGAGCCACCGGGTGAGGGGCATCGAGTGGGTGAGCTCGAGCACGGTCTCCACGCTCTGGCCCGGCAAGTCGCGGCTGAACGCCCCGATGTACGCGGCAAGGCCGGTGATATCCTTCGGCCGGCTCCGCAGGAGGCCCTGGTAAACGAGCCCACCCGAGGCGAAGAAGGGAATGGTGTTGATGCTCTGCAGGGGAGCGGCCACCAGGGCGCCGAAAAGTCCCAGGCCTCGCTGGCCTTCGGGACCGCCCTCACGGTAGACGATCTGGTCGGCCAGGACGTAGACACCCCAGTTCCCTCGCCGTGATGTCTGGGAGTCGCGGAACGTCGGGTACCGGTTGGAGTCGTAGTAGCCGCCTAGCCGGTACGTACCGGACATCCCGGGGCCACCTGAGCCATGATTGTGCAGGTAGGCGAGTTCGGCCAGGGTGAGATATCCCGCCCCTGGCACATCGAGCCCGAAGTCGATGCCGGCGGTGTTGCCAAGATCCCGTGACGGATCCGAGTAGTACATCCCCACCGTCGTCGTGATGGTGTCCACCGGCTTGGCACGAACCCGTCCGCCCCAGGTTCCGATGGGGGCCGCCGTGAAGCCAGGCACGTTGACCTGGGTGGCGAAGACGGCAGGATTGAGGGCAATGTTGACGAAGAACGTGTACTGGGGCCAGCTCAGAAAGTCGTCACCGGGTGCAAAGCGCCCCACCTTGATGTCCAGCCGGCCATCGAAGAGGGACTGGTCGAGATACAGCGTGTAGAGTCGTACGCGATCGCCCGCGAACGCCTGGGCGACGACGAAAAAGTTGCCGATGTCGTCGCCGGAAAGGTTGGAGCCGGAAGCCCAGTTGCCCGAAATGTTGAATGTGAGCCCGTCCACCCCCATCAACTTGCCGAGGTCGAAGGTCAGCTCCGCGTTGAGCTGACCAGCATAGGCGATGCCCCGCCTTTGCCCGCCCACCGGGTTGCCGAGCACGTCGGCCGTGTAGTTGATCGAGGGAGTGACACCCCGCTGGGTCAGCGTCTCGCGCAGACCGAACCAGGTGCCCGTGAGACCGGGTCCGGTGAGCCACGACTCTACCCAGGCGGATTCGGCCGCCGCCGCCTCGGCTCCCACCACGCACAGCAATCCGAAGGCGAGCGCGAGCAGGCGAAGCCAGGCGACCCCGGGGCGGCGGGCAGACATACGCGTGGTCCCGATCGTCCGCCACGCCTTCGTGACAAGTCAAGGCGAGATGGCTCGAAACTGTGCCACACTTCGGCCATGCGACCCAGCAGGCTCCCGGCCTGCCCGTGAGCGATTTGCAAGCCGTCGCGACCGTGCAGGTCGACAACGCCCGAGTCCGGGTGACGGAGTGGCGTTTCGGGCCGGGCGCGGCCACTGGGCATCACCGGCACCAGTACGACTACGTGGTGGTCCCGCTCACGACCGGTTCCTTGACTCTTGTGGGGGCGGCGGGAGAGGCGCCCGCGGACCTGGTGGCGGGGCGCTCGTACTTCCGGCAGGCGGGCGTGGAGCATGACGTTCGCAACGCCAATCCGTTCGTCTTCGTCTTCGTGGAGATCGAGATCAAGACGGTGGCCGGCGGTTCGCCACCATGCTGAGCGAAGAGGCGCTGATCCTATACGGGTTCTTCCTCGGTCTCGGCCTGCTCGCCCTGGGGATGTGGGAGACCCTAGCGCCGTCGCGGCCCCGAGTGCCCCCGCGCCCTCCGATCCCCGACCACGAGGGGGACGGTGCGGTCACCCCGCGCACCCGCGACGTCAAACCACGGTGATGGCACGCGCGAACTCCCGGCGCAGGGTCAGACCAAGACCCGGCCGCTCGGATGGGCTCATGTGGCCATCCTGGAGCTCGAAGCATTCCTCGACCATATCGTGCACACGCGGGGCGATCTTCACGACGGCGCCAGGCTGCGGCGGCGAATCTCCTCGAGAAGCGTGTCGGGAATTCCCATGAACGCCTCGACGATATCGGGGTCGAAGTGCGAGCCGGCGGAGCGCCTGAGCTCGGCGCGGGCGGCGTCGAAGGCAATGGCCGTCGAGTACGGGCGGTCCACGGTCATGGCATCGAACGCGTCCACCACCGCGAAAATGCGCGCTCCCACCGGAATCTCGGCTCCGCGCAGGTGGTCGGGATATCCGGTACCGTCCCAGCGCTCGTGATGGTGGCGCACGATCGGCAGAGCACCTTGTAGAAACGGGATGTCGCGGATCAGTTGCGCTCCGATCTCGGGATGCCGGCGCATAACGGACCACTCCTCACCGGTAAGCTTCCCGGGCTTGAGGAGAATGGCGTCGGGAATGCCGATCTTGCCGATGTCGTGCAGGAGGACCCCGTGGGCGAGCTGGGTCATCTCGTCTTCCGACAGCCCGTACGCCCTGGCCGCGGCCAGGGCATAGCCGTGGACCCGTCGCGAGTGGGCCTCCGTGCCGACGTCGCGCGTGTCCAGGGCCGATCCGAGGGCCTGTAGGGTGGCCCGGTAGGTCGTCTGGAGCTGGCGGTAGGCGGCCTCGAGATCTTGGGTGGCCTCGGCTACCCGCCGTTCCAGCATCGCCTGGTAGTCTCGTCGCTCGATGAGGAGCTGGCGGCGCTCGAGCGCCCGTTCGGCGGCCACGAGGAGTTGATCGATATCGACGGGCTTCATGATGAAGTCGTAGGCGCCGCGCTTGAGACAGTCGATGGCGGTCTTGATGTCGGCCGCTCCCGTGAGGACGATGACGGCGGCGTCGGCATCCTCGTTGCGCAACTCGCTCAGCAGCGCGCTCCCGTCCATCAACGGCATACTCAAATCGGTCACGATCAGGGGCGGGCGCCAGGCGCGGAAGGCCTCGATCCCGGCCCGCCCGTCGGGGGCCCGTCGCGTCCGGAAGCCCGCCGCCACGAAGATCTGGTGGAGCACATCGCGAATCTGGGGATCGTCGTCGACGATCAGGACGGCCTTGGCATCGGCCACCTTCAGGACGCCTGTTCCACGGGCGGGCGCCCACCCGCCACTTGGTTCTTGCCGCCGCGCTTGGCCACATAGAGAGCCTCGTCGGCGATGCGGACGAGCTCCTCGGAGGTCTCCGCTTCATCCTCTGGTAGACTGGCCACGCCGAAGCTGGCGGTAACCCGCATCCCGTGGGTGTACGGGTAGTTCGAGATGATCTGCCGGATTCGCTCGGCGTAGAGAGTGGCTCCCGCCTTAGAGGTCTCCACGAGCAGGATCGAGAACTCGTCACCACCGTAGCGAGCCACCACATTGATCCCGCGCGAGTACCTCATCAGGACCTGGCTGATGTCCCGCAAGGTCTCGTCGCCGATCATGTGACCCTGCTCGTCGTTGACCTCCTTGAACCCATCGAGGTCAAAGAGGACGACCGCCACCGGATGGCCAAAGCGCCGATGCCGGGAGATCTCCTCCTCCAGGCGGACGAACAAGAAGCGTCGATTGTAGAGCCCCGTCAGCTCGTCCTTGAACGACGTCTCCTTCAGCCTGGCGTTGGTGCTCTCCAGCTCCTTGAGGGCCTCGGCCAAGCGTCCCTGGATACGGGAAAGCTCGGCGGCCTGCTGGGCGATCGTGGCCTGCAGGTGGGCGAGGGAATCGGACTCGGACCCGACGCTCTCAGCCGCGCCGGAGGCTGGTCCGGAGGGCTCCGGGGGCAGGGCGCGATTCAGGGCACCCAGAACGATCCCTCGCAGGCTGCTGCGGATCTGGCGTGCGCGACTATCACCCGGTTGAGCGTCCGCCATCGCTCGGATTATTCGGTTGCCGCCCCCGCCTGTCAATGTCAGAATTCCCCCAGCCCCATGGTGATTGGGCCAGACCAAAAAATAGACTGTGTGGGGCTATTTTGCCCGATGCCCATTCTCAAGACACGTGAAGCCATGAAGCGCATCGAGCCGGGGCAAATCCTCGAGATGACATCCGACGATCCGGCGTCGGAAGCCGACGTCAGGAGCTGGTCGGCGCGGACAGGCCACCGGCTCGTATCCGTGGAGCGGAACGGCCCCGTATTCCGTTTTCTTATCCGCAAGACCTGAGCGAGTTGCGGGCATATCTCGATTACGCGGGCTTCGCTCCCGTTGATCCGCGCGTGACCGCGGTCATGCGTCCCTTTCTGGAAGGAGGCGCCGGCAATCCCTCGGCGCCGCACTCGCTCGGCCTCGAGGCGCGAGAGGCGCTCGACGGATCCCGGGCTAAGATCGCCCGCCTGGTCGGGGCGATTCCGACCGGTGTCATTTTCACGGCCAGTGCCACCGAGGCCAACAACCTGGCCGTCAAGGGGGTCGCCCAGGTGGTCCCGGGTTGCCACGTCATCACTTCCGCCATCGAGCACATCTCGGTGCTGCACGCCTGTCACGATCTCGAGCAGCGTGGCCACACCGTGACCTATGTGTCCGTCGACAGTGAGGGGTACGTGGATCCGGAGGCGGTGGAACGGGCGCTCCGGCCCGACACGCGGCTCGTTTCGATCATGGCGGCCAACGGGGAGATCGGCACCATCCAGCTCATTCGGGAGATCGGCAGCCTCACGCGCCGCCGAGGCGTGCCCCTCCACGTGGACGCCGTGGGAGCGGCCGGCCGCATTCCCCTCTCTGTCGACGAGTGCGGTATCGACTTGCTGACGCTGTCGTCGAACGACATGTATGGCCCACCCGGAGCTGGGGCGCTCTGGGTCCGACCCGCGATACAGCTGGTGCCCCAGATCCTGGGGGGGGCGCAGGAGGGGGGTCGGCGGGCGGGGACAGAGAATCTTCCCGCCATTGCCGGCATGGGGGTGGCCGCCGATCTACTACGGGTAGAGGGCCCGGGCGAAGCCGCTCGCCTGGCGGATTTGCGTGATCGCCTGCTGCTGGGGACTCTGGAGCGCGTCTCGGGCACCGTCGTCACCGGAGCCCGGGCCCGCCGCCGCCTCCCGCATCATGCGAGCGTGGCCGGTCTGGGGGTCAAGGTCGACGCGTTCCTGCTCGAACTTGACCTGTGCGGGGTGGCCGCGTCGTCGGGATCGGGCTGCACCGGCCTGACCGGCGAGCCATCTCACGTGCTTCGTGCCATCGGTTGCGACCGCGTCACGGCCGAGGGGTCGATCTCTTTCACGCTCGGACGCTGGACCACGGGCCGCGAGATCGACTACGTCCTCGACATCTTGCCGGTGGTCGTCGATCGACTCCGGCGTCACGCCTCCTGACGTGTTCCCGTTTGGGTCCGACGGTGACGGGATGCTCGCGCGGACCCGAAGGTGAGACTGCTGGTCATCTGGCTGCATCTGCTTGCCGTTGTCGTGTGGATCGGTGGCGTGCTCCAGCAGTCTCTCGTGTGGTTTCCCGGGGCGCGCGCCGATCGTGTCGACGCCTTCGTGGCCACTGCCCGGCGCGCGCGGCCGCTGGCCTGGACAGCCGTATCGACCGTGGTGCTGACTGGCTTCTACAACGTCACCCAGCTCGGACCTCTCGAGCAGGTCATGCAGAGCGGGACGGCCTTCACCTTGGCCGGAAAGTTCATCCTGGTGATCGTGGCCGTTGCCCTCGCCGGCCAGCGTGACTTCGCTCAGCTTCCGCGCGCCCAGGCGCTCCTGGCCGTCGGCCAAGTGCCCACCCACGCGCTGAGCGCCATCGCCTGGCTCGATCGCCTCGTCCTTGTCCTGGCCGCCGCCATCATCTACCTCGGCCTCTCCCTCACACCCCGGTGATCTTGATTCCGGAGTTCTTCAGCTTGTAGCGACGGTTAATGGTAGCGAGGAGGGCCGTGATGCCCTCCAACGGTCCGGCGTTGGTGAGGGGGCCGGCATCGAGGCTGCGTAGTCCCATCGACTCTGCCAGCTCGACCACCACGTGCTTGGCCGCCGCGTCGCCGCCGCACAAGAGGAGGTCGCACTCGATGGCGTGTTGGGTGGCGGACAGCTCGTGGGCCGCGATGTGATGAAAGGCCGCAACCACCTTTGCGTCGGGGAGCAGGTCCTGCACCTCTTCCGCCGCCGATCCGGAAGGCGGAGGCGTGAACAGCCGTGCCCCACCGAAGGTGAGCGGGACGACCGTGCTGATCACCACCTTGTCCCGACAGCCCTCACGCAGCTCGGGTAGGGTGCGAGCGAGCCCCTCGGCCGGGAGGGCGATCACGACAACCTGCCCCCGGCGGGCCGCCTCCGCGTTGCTCTCGCCGGTAATCGACTCGCGGCCGGTGAGCTGGCGCAGCTCGGCGGCCTTGGTCCGCGCGCGCTCAGCATCGCGGGAGCCGATGACGATCGTGTGGCCGGCCGACGCCCAGCGGGCGGCCAAGCCTGCTCCCTCTTTGCCGGTGCCACCCAGGATCGCCACGTCCATACGAGAACTCTCCATCCGGGAAGGTGTCATCGAAAGATGTCGCGTGCCGGCTCGCGGATGAGGCTCTTCGAGCCCTCCTCGCCGGAAGACAGGGTCAGGCCGCGCACGATGGCCGCCGGAACGCGATCGAGCTTACCCATGACGGGTTCGGCCGCACCCGCCAGCTCATCGGCTATGGCAATGATCGTGGCCTGAAGCGGCCGGCCGGCGGCATCCAACTCGCCGAGATAGCTCCGGAGGGGCACGAAACCCGAGAGACCGACGGCGACGTTGGTCAAGCCCTCGCGCCAGGGCCGTCCGAACGTATCGGCGATGAGAACGGCCACCTCGACCCCGGTCCGGAGGCGAATCGCGTCTCGGAGATCGCGCGCCGAACGGTCGCAGTCCTCGGGGAGCAACGCCACCGTGTCCAGGTCCACGTTGGACTGGTCCACCCCGGCGTTGGCACACACCCAGCCATGATGTGTTTCGGTGATGAGAATCCCCCGGTCCATCCGCACCACACGCCGCGATTCGCGCAGGATGATCTCCACCAGGCGGGGATCTCGCCCGAGTCCGGTTGCCATGGTGTCCGCCACGGCGGAGGGAGTAACGGTGTCGAGCCGGAGCAGCCGCCCCTCCGCCTTCGAGACGATCTTCTGGCCCACGACAAGGAGATCCCCGCCCGCAAGCGGGGTCCCTTGACGAATGGTCGCCTCGACGATCAGGGAGGCAAGGTCAGCACCCGGACGCACTTCGGGGATGCCCTCGATCCCGATGACTTCGTACCGCTTCATCGCTCCGATGCTCCCAGGGGATGGCCGAGGCCGAGGCGCTCTGCGATAGACCACGCGACGAGCAGGTGTCCGCTCTCGGTGTCGGGTCCGTTGGTGAGCAGGGCGCGGAGATCGCCCGGGGTATCGATGTCGAGACCCAATCGCGGCAGCCGCAGAACCCGCGGCGTCAAGCCGCGGCGCCCCGCCGTGGCCAGGTGATTCTCGAAGGAGGGCTCACCGAAGGTGAGGGGCATGAGATCCGGGGGGGAGAGGGCGACCCCGTTGGTGCCGAGGCCGGAGCGGGAGGGCACGAAGGCGACACCGGGCGGCTCGCCGACGGCGCCGACGAGCGCGCGGATGTCCTCGGCGGTCACGCAGGGCACATCACCGGGCACGGTGGCGAAGACTCGAGCTCCGCGGCTGGTAGCCCGCGTTTGCGCGTGGGCAACCGCCGCCGTGTGCCCGGCATTCGTCGCTTCGGGGACGATCTCGACGCCGAACGGCCGCACCGCGGCGACGACCGCTGGGTCGCGCGTGACCACCCAGACGGCGTCGAGATGCGCTTCGGTCAGCGCGTGAAGGACGTCCCGAAGCATGGCCCTCGCGAGGGCGGCGCGCTCGGCTGGCTCCAGAAGGGATAGCAGGCGCTGCTTGGCGTTGACGAGGTCCTTCACCGGCACGACCAGCACGATCATGGCGACCACATCTCGAGAAGGTGCCGCGCGAGGGCGATCTCGCGCCCGCGGTCCGTCATCAGAATGGGAGTGATCAGCGGCCTCACCCCGGCCTCGTCGAGCGCCGGCGCACGCGCACGGTCTTGCTCATCGACGGCGAGGGCAGTCAACCATGGGTGATAGGCCACTGCGACGCCGAGCGGCGAAACGTCGAGCCCGCGCGCCAGCATGAGGGGGGCGGCCGGCCCCGACACGGCGCCCCTGCCGATGATGGGACTCACGGCCACAATCGGCGCCTTCGCCGCACGCAGCGTCTCTACGATACCGGGAACGGCCAGGATGGGCCCGATGGAGGTGACGGGGTTCGACGGGCACACGATGACGAGGTCGGCCCGGACCAGGCTCTCGACGACCCCTGGGGCGGGACGGGCCTCGGCCGCGCCCGCATACTCGACACCGACCACCTCCACCAACGCTTTCTCGCGCACAAAGTATTCCTGAAAGGACAACCATCCTCCCGGCGTCGCGACACGCGTGCGGACCGGCTGGTCGCTCATGGGCAGAATCCGTACCTGCACGCCGAGCCGGCCGGCAATCTCCGCCGTGATCACGGCCAGCGTGGCCCCCGCACGCAGAGCCTTGGTGCGAACAAGATGCGTGGCCAGATCACGGTCTCCCAGATTGAACCAGGTGTCGCCCCCGAGATCGGCCATGGTCTCCAGACACCGAAACGTTTCACCCGCCAATCCCCAGCCGCGCGCGACATCCAGGCGCCCGGCGAGGGCGTACGTCAGCGTGTCGAGGTCGGGCGAGACGTGGAGGCCCCAGATCTCGGCGTCGTCACCGGTATTGCCGATGATGGTCAGGTCCCCGGCGGGGAGGCAGGCGGCCAGGCCACGGACGAGCTTGGCGGCGCCGGTTCCCCCGGCGAGGGCGGTTACCCGCATCGGTCACTCGGTATCGATGCGGCGCAGGGACCAGACGGCGCTGCCGCCCCGCCATGCATACAGCCCCTCACCGGTCTGCCCGGACAATCCCTCGGGAAGTGTGCCTTCAGGAACGGGGATAAACCCGTAACGCACCCAAATACGATCCAGCCCCTGAGGTTGGGCGAACAGGGTCGAGGCCCCCGCCGCCACCGTATGATCGAGGATGGCGCTCACGAGCTGGGCTGCAATCTGCAGCGCCTCCTGACTGCTGATGACTACGGGACCGTGGAGCAAGGCGGATCGACTGGACTGCTCGGCGACCACGCCACCCACGAGTTCCTCCCCATCGCTGGCCGGCTGGAAGGCGCCCCAGGCGAGGAGGCGCCCATCCTGCCTCGGCCAAGGCAAGGCCGCGTAGTCGAACAGGCTCCTCGCTCGTCTGGCATCGTCGAGCGGGCGATACGCCAGTCCCTGGCCCGAGCGGGGCAGGGTAGCCGAAACCAGCGAGGTGGCGAGAGCGCCGGCGTCCGAGCTGGTCGCGTGGAGCCGCGCCGCGGCGCGCGTCGCGGCGGGTCGGCGCCCCCGGGCGCTACTTCTTCCCAAGCACCGTGTCCTTCAGGCTCTTGGACAGCCGGAACTTGCACACGCGCTTGGCGGGGATCTTGATGGGCTCGCCCGTCTGTGGGTTGCGTCCCATCCGGGCCTTGCGATTGGCCAGGACGAGTTTCCCGAAGCCCGGGAGCACGAAGCCGTTCTTGGCTTCTCTGGTGGCGAGGGCCAGGGTTTGGTCGAACAGCTCGGCGATCTGCTTCTTGGTGAGGTTGCTCTTCTGAGCGAGGTACGCGTACGTCGCCGACTTCGTCATCATTTTGCTCACAGGCGTCCCTCCGTCAGGGCGAGTGAACCAGCGTGAGAGGCATTAATACCACAGGCGCTCCGGGTGGGCTACCGTGCCGTGAAGCGGAACTCACCCGACGCGATGAGACGCCGATACGAGCCGAAACGCGTCTCCGCGTTCTCGATCTTGTCGAGCGGTGAGTCCTCGTCCACGTCGTCGCCGCACCGGAGGAGCGTGTAGAGCGTGTCACGTTGAGCGGGTACGCGACCGGCGTCACGAATGAGACGGCGAAGCTCGGCGGGAGGGACGAGCTGCCCGTACTGGGCGCCGGCCGAGGTCGAGATCGACTCGTTGATGAGGGTGCCCCCGAGATCGTTGGCCCCCACCGCCAGGAGAAGCTGGGCGAGCTTTGGCCCTTCCTTGACCCACGAGGCCTGGACGTTGCGGATGGTCGGCCCGAGCATCAGCCGGGCCAGGGCGTGCAGGCGAATGACCTCGACCCCGGTGGCGCCGCGCCGCACGTTGGGGATGAGGCCCTTGGCGTACATCGGGGCTTCCTGGTGAATCAACGACAGCGGCACAAACTCCGTGAACCCCCCGGTGTCCTTCTGGATAGAGCGCAGGAGGGCCATGTGGCGCACCCAATGGGCGGGCGTCTCGACGTGGCCGAACATGATGGTCGACGTGGTGCGAATGCCGAGGGCGTGGGCGGTGGTGATGACCTCGATCCACTGCGGCACCGTGATGCGACCCCGAGCGATCAGGTCGCGGATGTCTTGATCGAGAATCTCGGCCGACGTACCGGGCAGGGTGCCGAGCCCCGCCGCCCGAAGCTCGGTCAGGTAGTCGCCAATGGCAAGCCCTGAGCGCACGGAGCCGTAGAGCACCTCCTCCGGTGAGAAGGCATGGATGTGCACGTCGGGCAAGGCTCGCTTGATGGCGCGCGTGAGGTCGATATAGTACCGACCGTCGAGCTTGGGTGGTAATCCCGCCTGGATGCACACCTCGGTGGCACCCATCTGCGCCGCCTCTTCCGCGCGCCGGACGATCTCCTCGATGGGCAGGAAGTATCCCTCCTCCTCCCGGTGATCGCGGCTGAACGCGCAGAACGTGCAGTGCTTGATGCACACGTTGGTGAAGTTGATGTTGCGGTTCACCACGTAGGTGACCACGTCGCCGACTTGCCGGCGACGCAGCTCGTCCGCTACCAGGCCGAGGGCGTGGAAGTCGCGTCCCTCAGCCTGGGTGAGGGTGAGGGCGTCCTCGCTGGACAGCTCCTGTCCATCGAGACAGTCGTCCAGGATGCGGCGGACGGTCGGGGACGCCCAATCGAGCCCGATACGGGTGCTACCAGCGTCGCCAATGCTCATGCGATTCCTCTACGAGGCCGTGGCCGTCGATGAGCGCGCCGACCCGTGGCCGCAGCGCTTCGGCCAGGAACTCCGGCCGCGCCGTGAACTCGGGGTAGATGGCCAGGCGTTCACGCAGTGCGAAGCCTTCGCCTTCGGTGGCCTGGCGCAGATCGCGGATCATGGGCCACGGTCGCTCGGGGTTGATGTGATCCAGCGTGAGGGGCGAGATTCCGCCCCAGTCGTTGAGGCCTGCCGCGAGGAGCCGCGGGTAGACGTCGACCGAGAGGTTGGGCGGCGCCTGGATGTTGACATCGGGGCCAAGCATGAGGCGCGCGACCGCCAGGGTGCGCAACAGTTCGGCCAGCGACGGTTCCGGCACCCCGCGCATGGGGATACGGGGCTTGGCTCGGAAGCTCTGGATGATGACTTCCTGGATGTGCCCGTACCGCTCGTGCAGGTCGTGGATGGCGGCCAGGGCGTCGATTCGCTCGGCCCGCGTCTCGCCGATTCCGATCAGGATGCCGGTCGTGAACGGAATCTGCAGCTTGCCGGCCAGAGCGATGGTCTTGAGCCGCCGGGTGGGGACCTTGTCCGGTGCCCGATCATGGGCCATCCCGGGCGCGAGCAGCCGCTCGGAGGTGGTCTCCAGCATGAGGCCCATGCTGACGCTCACCTCGCGCAGGGCGGCGAGGTCCCGCTCGCTCATGAGGCCTGGGTTGACGTGGGGCAAGAGCGGCGACTCCTGCAGGGTCAGAGCGGCCACGGCACACAGGTAACCGAGCGTGGTGCGATGACCGTGCCGACGCAGAAACGCCCGCTGCTCCGGAAAGATGGCTTCCGGTTTGTCGCCGAGCGAGAACAAGGCCTCCTTGGCGCCCAGCCGGCCCCCGGCCTGCGCCAGCGCAACGACCTCATCGGGGGTCATGGTGCGGCCCCCTCCTTCGCCCGGATCGCGTCGGAATGTGCAGTAGCCACAATAGTCGCGGCAGAGGGTCGTCAGGGGCACGAAGACCTTCTTGGAGAAGGTGACGATTCGACCCCGACCATGGTCGCGGATCTCACCGGCGGCGGCAAGGAGGTCGGGCAGTCCGGCATCGGGACGCTCGATCAGGGTCCGCGCGTTCTCGTGCGAGATCGTGGTCATGCGCGCGTTCGGGGGGCGACGGCGGCCCGGCGGCGTCGGGCTAGGCGCGGACGGACCTCCGTGGCAAAGCGCTTCATGTTGGTGAGGACACCCGCCAGGTCCTGACTGACGTGGTCAAAGATGAAGTGGCTCACGCCGAGAGCGCTGTAGCGGGTGATGTCGCGGGCGACGTCCTCGGCGCTGCCCTGGAAGAGGGGGCGCTCCTCCGAGCTCGCCGAGCTGCGCGTCGCCCGTACCTGCATCGGGACCCGGAATGTGAGCATGATGGCGTCCGGATCGCGCCCGGCCGCACGGGCGACCCGCCAGAGTAGCTCCACCTTGGCCGCGTATTCGTCGGGGAGGAGCTCGGCGGGTGGGCGAAGGCCGATGGGATGCCACCCGTCGAACTGCGCGGCGCGGCGAACGGCCGCCTCCGTATGGCCGCCGATCCAGACGGGAATGCCGTTCTTCTGCCTCGGCTTGGGCAGGACATGGACGTCACGCACGGAGTAGGAATGCCCCACGAAGGTCACAGGGTCGGTGGTCCACGCGGCTTGCATGAGGCGGAGATACTCGTCGGTTACCCGGCCCCGCTCCTCGAATGCCGGCGCGGCGAGCGCCTCAAATTCCTCACGAAGCCAGCCTACCCCCGCTCCCAGGATGAGGCGGCCGCCCGCGAGGACGTCGATCGTGGCGAGCATCTTGGCGGCGACGAGGGGGTTACGGTATGGGATGACGAGCACGCTGGTGCCGAGCTTGATCCGGCTGGTGGCGTGGGCAAGGTACGCAAGGAGCGAGAACGGCTCCAGATAGTCCTGAGCGGCCCCCCCGGCGAGCTTGCCCGTCGGCGAGTACGGGTACACAGAGCGCGCCGAGGACGCCGGCAGCACCACGTGGTCGGTGACGAAGAGCGACGCGTAGCGTAAAGCCTCCGCCCGCCGGGCGATTCTCAGAAGAACATCCGGGCGGGCGAGGGGGCCACGACCGGGAAGGGCAAAACCGAACTCCACGAGTGTTCTCCGCCTCCAGGGCGCCAGCGCGCGAGCAACGGGCCTTATCGTAGGCCTTCCCCGAGCCCATTGCAATTGCCCGGCGCCGCGCCCGCTATGCTTCGTTGCAAGAGGCAGAGCTCTCTGCTATGCAATAGCGCGATGTCCGAGTTCGACGTGATCGTCGTCGGCGCCGGCCACGCGGGGATTGAGGCCGCTCTCGCGTCGGCTCGTCTAGGCTGCCCCACGCTGCTCTTGACCATGAACCTCGACGCCATCGGACAGATGTCCTGCAATCCCGCGGTGGGGGGCACGGCCAAGGGGCACTTAGTGCGCGAGATCGATGCCCTCGGAGGGGAGATGGGGCGCGCCACAGATCGCGCGGCCATCCAGGTGAAGACGCTCAATGCCTCGCGCGGTCCCGCCGTGCGCTCCACGCGGGCCCAGTGTGACCGCGCGCGCTACCGGGCGGCCATGAAGCAGACGGTCGAGCGTGAACCACGGGTGACCGTCTGCCAGGGGCAAGCCGCGCGCATCCTGGTCAAGGGCGGTCGGGTGATCGGCGTGAGCGACCAGCTCGGCGTGTCTTACCTGGCCCGCGCGGTGGTGATCACGGCGGGTACCTTCCTGCGCGGGCTGGTCCACGTGGGTCTGAACCATCATCACGCCGGGCGGGCTGGCGAGTTCGCGGCGATGGATCTCTCCAACTCCTTGCGCGACCTCGGACTCACCCTCGGCCGGCTCAAGACCGGGACGTCACCGCGCCTCAAGCGATCGACGATCGCCTTCGAGGGCCTCGAGCCACGGCACGGTGATCCTGATCCCTGGCCCTTCCACTGGGCCACGCAGGCCCTGCTGCTGCCTCAGGTCGCCTGCCATCTCACGTACACCACGCAGACCACGCACGCCATCATTCGCGACAATCTCGACCGCTCGCCGCTCTACACGGGGACCATCGAGGCCACCGGCGTGCGGTACTGCCCGTCTATCGAGGACAAAGTGGTGCGGTTCAGCGACCGCGATCGGCACCAGGTCATCCTGGAACCGGACGGCCTGGAAACGGAGGAGATGTACGCCAACGGCATCTCCACCAGCCTCCCCCTCGACGTCCAGGAGATCCTGGTGCGCTCGATCCCTGGGCTCGAGCGGGCGGAGATCATGCGACCCGGCTACGCCATCGAGTACGATTTCGTGCCGCCCACCCAGATGAGTCCGACGCTGGAGTGCCGTGCCCTCCCCGGCCTTTACCTGGCCGGCCAGATCAACGGGACGACTGGCTACGAAGAGGCAGCCGCCCTGGGCCTGTGGGCGGGCATCAACGCGGCGGCGGCGGTGCAGGAAGGCGAGCCATTCCTGCCCGATCGGTCGGAGTGCTACATGGCCGTGCTCGTCGACGATCTGGTGACAAAGGGGACACTGGAGCCGTACCGCATGTTCACCTCGCGCGCCGAGTACCGCCTGCTCCTCCGCGAGGACAACGCAGATCTGCGCCTAACCCCGCGCGGATACCGTCTCGGCCTGATCTCGCGCGAACGGTACGAGGCCGTGGAGCGCCGGCGGGAGCAAGTGGAGGCGGAGATCGAGCGTCTGCGGGGCCGCCGCGTGGACGGGACGCCGCTCCATACCTTGCTGTGCCGGCCCGAGATGAGCTACGCGGAGCTGGCCCGCTTCGACGCTGATCTGGTGAAGGATTCTCAGGTCGCCCGCCAGGTGGAAGTGTGCGCGAAGTACGCGGGTTACATCCGGAGAATGCTGGACGACGTTGCGCGCTACAAGAAGGCCGAGCAGCGCCTGATTCCCGAGGGCCTGAACTATGCGGCGCTGCCTGGGCTCTCCACGGAGATCCGCGAGCGTCTGGCCGAAATCCGGCCCCGCTCGCTCGGCCAGGCCTCCCGCATCCCCGGGGTCACCCCGGCCGCCCTGTCCGTGCTCGCTGTCTGGTGCCACCGCGCCCAGGGGGCCGTCCCGCGCTGACCCCGGGGTGCTGCGAAGATCTGTGCTTGATCCCGGACTCGAAAGCGGGCAACCTGACGGCGCACCATGCGGCTTGCCTCCAAGATCTTCCTGACCTCGGCTGTTCTGGTGGTCGTGCTCGCGGTCGTCGGGCTCGTGAGCCTGTATGCAGTGGCTCGGCTCGCGACGGTGAATCGCGAGATCACGACCCAGGCGGTCCCTATCGTCCGGCTCGTGTCTTCCTTGCGCGATGCCATGCGCGCGCTCAGCCGTCTGGAAGGACGCTACATCATCCTGCGTGACCCTCTGTACGCCACCCTGTGGGACGAGACCGCCGCCCGCGTCGAGGTCGATCTCGTGCAAGTTCAGGCAGCCGTCACGACTCAAAGCCAACGCGCAGCGACGGCGGAGGCGATCTTCGCCTTCGAGCAGTACCGTGAGCTTGTCGCCGAAGAGCGGGCCCTGCTCGCGCGGGGAAACCGCCAGCAAGCCCTCCGGCTCTACGACACCGAGGGCCCGGTACGCGCCGACCGCGTGGATGGAATGCTGGAGCGGCTGGCCAGGGAGACCGACGTGGCGGTCAAGGCTGCCCTGGCGGAAGCCACGCGCCTGGAGGCGCGGACGTGGACGTGGGTCATGACCAGTCTCGGCATGGCCGTGGTCTTGGCCCTGGCCGGGAGCGGTGTGGTCGCTTTCCGGCTCACCCGGTCGCTACGGCGACTGTCCGTGGCGACGCGGGCCCTCGCGGAGGGGTCGTTCAGTGTTCCCATCACGATCAGGGACAAGGACGAGGTCGGTGAGCTGGCGCGCTCGTTCAATGTCATGGCCCAGCAGTTGCGGCAGATCGACGATATGAAGGAGGAGTTCTTCGCCACCATCTCCCACGACCTCAAGTCGCCCCTCGGTTCCATCGCCGAGGCTGCCTATCTGCTCCGTGACGGCGTGGCCGGGTCCCTGACTCCGCGCCAGGCTCGACTGATGTCGATCATCAACGCCAGTACCGACCGGATCCTGGGTCTCGTTAACCGCCTCCTTCACCTCTCCCGGCTCCGGGCCGGGATGCTCCCGCTCGAGTGTCGACCCGTCAATCTGGCGGTGGTGGCCGAACGGGCGGTGGAGGAGCTCCGGCCGCAAGCGGAGGCAGGGGAGGTCACCCTCGAGCACCACCGGGTCGGCGACGATTTCGTGGTGGAAGGCGACGAGGCGCGCCTGGGCGAGGTCGTCATCAACCTTGGCGTCAATGCCATCCAGTTCACGCCGAAGGGGGGCGTGGTGCGGGTCCGCGTAACGGACGCGGGATCCGAGGTTACCCTCGAGGTCGAGGATACGGGGATTGGAATTCCCGCCGCGGCCCTGCCCGGTATCTTCGAGCGCTACCAGCAGGCACGGCGGGACCGGGGCGGGAGTGGTCTTGGTCTGGCCATCGTACGCGGAGTGGTCGAGGCACACGGGGGCCGGGTGGCGGTCGAGTCCGCCGACGGCAAGGGCACGCGATTCACGGTGACACTGCCACGGGTGGCCGACCCACGATGAGCAGGGGGCGGAGATGGGAAGTCTGGGGAGTCTCTGCCGCGGCGTTGGTGGTGGCGTCCCTCGCTGGTTGTCGCACGGCGCCCCCGCGCGACCCGCGGCCTGCCCTGGAGTCGCCGCCGCCTCTCGAAACGCTGCCCGCGCCCGCGCCGGCCGTCGCGGCGCCCCAACCGATGCCGGTAAGGCCCTCGGTCTTGTTGCTGGCCGAGGCCGACTGGCTGCTCTCCGAGGGGAATTACAACGACGCCGTCCGCGCCTACGAGGCTTTCTTGAGGTTCTTCCCCGAAGACGCCGCGGCCTCGCGGGTCCGTGCCACGCGCGGCATTCTCTCGTCCCTGGTGGCCACGAATGCCGAGGTGATCCGCTTGCGCGAGCAGACCGAGGCGACCGAGCGCGATCTCGCGCGAGTTCGGCGAGATCTCGCCGTGCGCCAGGCCGAGCTCGGCCGCGTCCGCCAAGAGCTGGCCGAGCGCCAAGCGGAACTGGCTCGGCTGACCCAGGAAACCGATAACCTTCGGCTGGATCTCGAGCGGCTCAAGAGTGTGGACCTCCGGCTCGAGCGGCCCCGATGAAGACACGGGCGCTCGTGGTCGACGACGACGTGATGATGCTCGAGGTGCTCGAGCTTCGCCTGGCCAGCCTGGGCTTCGCCGTGACCGCCACCAAGGATCCCGAGCATGCCATTACGGTGGCAGCCAGCGCACGTTTTGATCTGGCCTTTCTCGATCTGCGCATGGAGCCGATCGACGGTATCCGTCTCATGGAGGCCTTGCACAGCTACCACCCTCATCTGCCCGTTCTCATCATGACCGCCCACGCCACCATCGATTCGGCCGTCCACGCGATCCAGCGGGGCGCGTACGACTACCTCACCAAACCGTTTGTGACCGACGAGCTGCGCGGGAAGATCGCGCGCGCGCTGTCGGTGAGGCGATGGGCCCGGGATCGGGAGCGTCTCCTTGCCATTGGGGAGATCCTGGCCTCCTCGGGTAGCCTCGAGCTGGTGCTGGAGGCGGTCGCTAACGCCGCCATGGAAACCATCGATGCCGAGCGGTGTGTCGTCTTCCAGGGCCGTGAGGGACGGCTGGCCCCGGTGGCGAGTGCCGGTCCGCCCGCAGCGTCGTGGGAGCCGTTCGCAGGCGCTGCCGGGTTGGCCATGGAGCGCGGGGTGCCTACGGCCACCGGGGGTGCGGAAGGGCGGTTGCTCGTGGCGGCCCCCCTCGTTGTCCAGCGCGGGCCGGCGGGCGCCCTCGTCATCGAAACGCCGTCCGATGTGGCGCCGAGCGAGGACGACCTCGAGCTCCTCGCTCTGTTCTCGGCGCAGGCCGCGGTGGCCATTCACAATACCCATGAATACGGGCGGCTACGCAGTGGCGCCCTCACCGCGCTCGGGCGCATGGCAACCCAGGTCGCCCACGAGTTGAAGAATCCTCTGGCCGGAATCCTGCTGTACGCGAGCCATCTCGAGCATCGGGCCACGCGAAGCGGAGACGCGGAGGGCGCGGAAACCGCCCGCAAGATCAGCATGGCCGTAGAGCGATTGGGCGCGGTGGTGGCGGAGATCACCGCGTTCGGGCGGCCTCCGGAACTGCACCGGGCGCCCGTGAGCTTGCCGCCTCTGCTGGACGAGTGTCTTGCCTTTGCCCGCGCCCGCCAGGGCCGCGAGGGGGTCGAGATCATCCGCCAGTACGATGCCGCCTGCCCGGAGGCTCTGGTCGACGCCCGCGAGCTGCGCAAGGCCTTCCTGAACTTGATCCTCAATGGCCTTGAGGCCCTGGAGGGGGAGGGACGGCTGACCATCCGCATCGACTACGCCCCGGATCGCCATGCCATCACGGTGATCATCGAGGACACCGGGGTCGGTATGAGTGAGGAGACCCTGTCCCGTGTGTTCGACATGTTCTTCACCACGAAGCCGCAGGGGACCGGCCTCGGCATGGCCATCGCGCGCTCGGTGATCGCGCGCCACGGAGCCGACCTTCGCGTGCAGAGCGCGCTCGGCCTTGGTACCAGGGTCGTGGTGAGCTTGCCCGCCGATAGCCACGTCGTGTTCGCACCGGCTGAGCTGTGAGGCGGGGCGGCTCGACGGTGCTCGTCGTTGATGACGAGCCGACGATCACCGATGGCCTGCGGCTGACGCTGGAGGCCGAGGGCTATCGTGTGCTCACCGCCGGCAGCGTCCAGGCGGCCTTGGCGGAGGCCACACGCTCCGATGTTCAGGGCGCCATCGTCGACCTCATGCTTCCCGACGGGGACGGTCTCGCCCTGACTCGTGAGCTGAAACGCCAGGATCCCGCCATCGAGGCCATCATCATCACCGCCTACGGTTCCGTGCGGAAGGCGATGGAAGCGACAAAGGGAGCCGGGGCCTTCTACGTTCTCGAGAAACCCTTCGACCCCGACGAGGTGAACACGCTGATGCGGGCCGCTCTTGACCACCGGGCGCTGGTGGTCGAGAACTCCGACCTGCGCCGCCGCCTCGCCGAACAAGGCGCCGACACGGAGATCCTCGGAGGGACACCGGTCATGCAGCGAGTGCTTGACACGGTGGCGGCGGTGGCCGATGCGGACGCCGCGGTGCTGATCGTGGGCGAGAGCGGAACAGGCAAGGAGCTCATCGCCAACGCGCTGCACGAGCGCAGCCGTCGGCGGGATGGGCCTTGGGTCAAGATCAACTGCGCCGCCCTGCCCAAAGAGCTCATCGAATCGGAGCTGTTCGGGCATGCGCGGGGTGCCTTCACGGGCGCCACCGCCGAGAAGGTGGGCCTCTTGGAGGAGGCCCACTGCGGATCACTCCTCCTCGATGAGATCACCGAGATGCCCACGGACCTGCAGGCCAAGTTGCTCCGGGTTCTGGAGGAGCGCCTGGTGCGCCGGCTGGGGAGCGGGAAGGCGACGATGGTGGACTTCCGGCTGATCTCGTCCACGAACCGCAACCCCGAAGCCGCCGTCCGCGAGGGTTTCCTGCGGAACGATCTCTACTTCAGGATCAACACGGTCACCCTCCCGGTACCCGCCCTGCGGGAGCGCCGCGAGGACATCCCGTTGCTCGTGCGCGCTTTCCTCGACCGCTACCGCGCCAAGCATGGACGCCGGATTGAGGGGATCGCGCCTGAGGCCTATCGGCTTCTCCTGAACTATGGATGGCCCGGCAACATCCGCGAGTTGCAGCACGCGCTGGAGCGCGCCGTGCTCGTGGCGCGTGGATCTCTTCTCACGGTGGGCGATCTGCCAGAGAGCCTGCAGGCGGCGGCAACCGCGAGCGCTGATGATGGCATCTCGCCTGCGACCGTGCCCGCCGGCTCTCTGGAGGCGATCGAGCGCGCCTCCATCCTCAAAGCGCTCGAGCAGACAGGCTGGAACAAGCAGGCGGCCGCCGCGCTCCTCGGCCTTCGACGCCCCACCCTCTACTCGAAGCTGCGCAAGCACCGCATCCCCCATCGACCGCGACTCGCTTAGCCGGCCTGCCAAAGG